>JAAUYB010142748.1_pt1 | contig 106950 bp, 100 predicted proteins | sample 7278071 | NCBI WGS metagenome assembly JAAUYB01 (sample SAMN14350121, study PRJNA611818) | marine sediment metagenome | isolation source: surface marine sediment (1.8m) | place: French Polynesia: Moorea | collected 2018-08
AGCTAACCAGGATGATGAAGCAGCCGCCGATCAGGACCGGCGTGACAAGGGGCGCGCGGGTGGCGGTCATGGGCGGGCTCCGGTTCGCCGGGGAACAGTCGGACAAAGCGCCGACGCGGTCAAATCGTAACTTTTGACCATCGGCATCAGCTTTTCTTATGGGCGGGCGCGGGCTAAGGCGGGATCATGGGCGATCGGCTGCAGGACATCTATGACCGGCTGGCTGCGACGGGCGAGATCACCGCCGATCCCGCGCAGCACGCGGCGCTGCCGGTGCTTGAAGAGATCCGGGCGCATTTCGAGGCGGAGCCGCCGAAAAAGGGCCTTCTGGGTGGGCTCTTCGCCAAGGCGCCTGCGGTTCCCAGGGGCGTCTATCTCTGGGGCGGCGTCGGGCGCGGCAAGTCGTTTCTGATGGACCTCTTCGCCGAGGCGGTGCCGACGGAGGCCAAGCGGCGGGTGCATTTTCACGCCTTCATGCAGGAAATCCACGCCGGCATGCACTCCGCCCGCCAGCGCGGCGTCGAGGATGCGCTGAAGCCGGTGGCAGAGGCGGTGGCCGCGGAGGTGCGGCTTCTTTGCTTCGACGAGATGCAGATCACCGACATCACCGACGCGATGATCGTCGGGCGGCTCTTTGAGGCGCTCTTCGCCGAGCGCGTGATCGTGGTGACGACATCGAACCGGGCGCCGGACGATCTCTACAAGGACGGGCTGAACCGCGGGCTGTTTCTGCCCTTCATCGAGCTGATCAAGGACCGGATGGAGGTGCATCATCTGGAATCGCCCACCGATTACCGCCAGCACCGGTTGGCGGATTGCGAGGTCTATTTCGCGCCGATCACGCCGGAGGCTCGCGCGGCGATCGACGCGCTTTGGATCGATCTGACCGGCGGGTCCTGGGAGCCCTTGCACCTGACGGTCAAGGGCCGCGAGGTGATCCTGCCGGGGTTCCGCAACGGCGTGGCGCGGGTACCGTTTTGGGAGCTCTGCGGGCGGCCCCTGGGCCCGGCGGACTACCTGGCGGTGGCCAAGGCGGTACGAGTTCTGATCCTCGAAGACATCCCCCGCCTCAGCCGGTCGAACTTCAACGAGGCGAAGCGCTTCGTGACCCTGATCGACGCGCTCTACGAGGCTAGGGTGCGGCTGATCGCCAGCGCGGCGGACGTGCCAGAGCGGCTCTATATCGAAGGCGAGGGCACCTTCGAGTTCGAACGCACGGCGAGCCGGCTGCGCGAGATGCAAGGTGCCGGCTGGGGCAATTGATGCGGGTCTTCGTGGCGATCGACCTGCCGGAGCCGGTGCTGGACGTCTTGGAGGCGGTGCAGGACGACCTGCCGGTCGGGCGGCACATGGCGCGCGAGACGCTGCATCTGACGCTGGCGTTCCTGGGCGACCAGGATGATTCCCTTGAGGCGCTGCATGACGAGTTGGGGACGCTCGGCAGTGCGCCGTTCGATCTGCGCCTGCAAGGGGTCGGCATCTTCGGCGGACGGCAGCCGCGCGCCTTGTGGGCCGGCGTCGGCGAGCAGCCGCGACTGAGCGCCTTGCGCGCGCGAGTGCGGGGTTCGGCCCGGCGCGCCGGCATCGCGTTGCCACGAGAGCGGTTCCGCCCGCATGTGACGCTCGCCCGGTTCGGGCAGCGGCTGCGCGCCGAAGAGGTGGCGAAGATCGGCATGTTCATGGAGCGGAACGGCGGGTTCGGGACCGACCCGTTCGGGGTGACAGAGGTGACGCTATTCCAGTCGGTCCTGCACCGGGACGGGGCGGTGCATGAGGCGCTGGCTACCTATCCCTTGGGGTAGCGCCGCTCGGGGGGGGCTCAGCCGTTGTCCCGCAGGACCAGCCCGGCAAGGTAGAGCGAGCCGCAGATCAGGATGCGGGCGGTGGGGTCGATGGCGGCGATGTCATGGATCGCGGCCAATGGCGACGGCGATTGATGGCCGGCAAGGCCGACGGACCGGGCGGCCTCGGCGACCTCGGCGGGGCTGAGCGCGGCGTCGGTGCCGGGGATGCCGACGGCGTGGAGCGATGTGGCGAGGCCGGCGAGCGGGCGCAGGTAGCCGGCGATGTCCTTGCTGTTCAGCATACCGCAGATCAGGTGCAGCGGGCGCGGCGGCAGCCGCGACAGCGCCTCTACCAGCGCCTCGGCGGCGGCGGGGTTGTGACCACCGTCGAGCCACAGCTCCGCCGTACCGGCGGCCTCGACCAGCGGGCCTGTCCGTAGACGCTGCATGCGGGCGGGCCAGGTGACCTGGGTCAGGGCGGGCTCGAAGGCCGCCTCGGGCTCTCCCAGGTGGCGCAAGGCGGCCAGAGCCGTGCCGGCGTTCTTGACCTGGTGCGCGCCGATCAGTGCCGGCAGCGGCAGATCCAACAGGCCGACCTCGTCCTGGAACACCAGGCGGCCGCGCTCCTCCCAAACCTGCCAGTGCTGACCATGGACCAGCAGTGGGGCACCGATGCGGTCAGCCTGCGCCTCGATCACCTCGAGCGCGACCTCCTCCTGCGGGCCGACGACGCAGGGCACCCCGCGCTTCAGGATACCGGCCTTTTCCCCGGCGATCTCGGGCATGGTCTCGCCGAGATAGGCCTGGTGGTCCAACGACACCGGTGTGATCACAGAAAGCGCCGGGCGGTCGATGACGTTGGTGGCATCGAGCCGCCCGCCGAGGCCGACCTCGAGCAACAGGTAATCGGCGGGGATGCGGGCGAAGGCCAGAAGCGCGGCACAGGTGGTGATCTCGAAAAACGTGATCTCGGCACCGCCATTGGCGGCCTCGCACTCATCGAGCAACTGAGCGAATTCGGGTTCCGGGATTAGATCGCCGGCCAGGCGGATGCGTTCGTGGAACCGGACAAGATGCGGCGAGGTATAGGCGTGGACGCGCTTGCCGGCGCCCTCCAGCCCGGCGCGCAGCATCGCCTGGACCGAACCCTTGCCGTTGGTCCCGGCGATGTGGATCACTGGCGGCAGCCGGTCCTGCGGATTGCCGAGCGCATCGAGCAGCCGCCAAACTCGGTCCAGCGTCAGGTCGATGATCTTGGGGTGCAGCGACATCATCCGCTCGAGGATGACGTCGGAGGCGTCGGTGCTCACGCCTTGGCCGCCTCGACGGCCTCCTCGGGGGCGGCCGCGGCGACCTCTTCGGCCTGCGGCGCAGGCTCCGGTGCCTCGTCCGGCTCGGGCGGTGGCAGGTCGCCTTTGACCGCCGGTCCTTGGCCGGTGAGCATGCGCACGATGCCGATCAGCTCATCGCGCAAGGCCTTGCGGTGGGTGACGCGGTCGAGCATGCCGTGGTCCAGAAGGTACTCGGCACGCTGAAAGCCCTCGGGCAGTTTCTCGCGGATCGTCTGTTCGATGACGCGCGGGCCGGCAAAGCAGATCAGCGCGTTCGGTTCGGCGATCTGGATGTCGCCGAGCATGGCGTAGGACGCGGTGACGCCGCCGGTTGTGGGGTGGGTCAAGACGACGATATAGGGCAGCCCGGCCTCTTTCAGCATCTGCACCGCGACGGTGGTGCGCGGCATCTGCATCAGGCTCAAAATGCCCTCCTGCATGCGCGCGCCGCCGGCGGCGGAAAACAGGATCAGCGGCACCTTGGCCTTCACCGCGGCCTCGGCGGCGGCGATGATCGCGTTGCCCACGAACATGCCCATCGAGCCGCCCATGAAGCTGAAATCCTGCGCTGCGGCGACGATCTGCGTGCGGCCGATCTGGCCTTGGGCGACCAGCATCGCCTCGGCCTCTCCTGTGGCCTTCTGCGCCGCCTTCATCCGGTCGGGGTATTTCTTCTGGTCGCGGAACTGCAGCGGGTCGGCGACTGGGGCCGGCACCGCGATCTCGGCATAGACGCCGCCGTCGAACAGCGCGTCGAACCGGGCCCGCGGCGTGATCCCCATGTGGTGGTCGCAATTGGTGCAGACGTTGAGGTTCTCGCTCAGCTCCCGGTGAAAAAGCATCGAGCCGCATTCGGGGCATTTCGACCACAGGTTCTCGGGCGTCTCGCGGCGGGAAAACAGCGAGTTGATCTTGGGGCGGACGTAGTTGGAGATCCAGTTCATCGCGGCACCAGGCTGTTCGCGTGGCCGTGAGATAAGCCCGGCGGCGGCAAAATGCAATCAGCGCCCAAGCGTGCGGCGTAGGGCGGCCCATGCCAGCACGAGAACGGCGATGTCGCCGGCGATCAAAAGCCGCAGCGTGCCGGTGTCGTCGGCGGAATAGGGCGTGGTGTATAGCGCCAGGCCCGGCAGGGTGCCGTCGACGGCGACGATCAGGACGGCGAAGACGTTGTTGGCGAAATGCAGGCCCCAGGCGGCGCCCAGGCTGCCGGTCCGGGCGGTCAGATCGGCGGCGGCCAGCGCGAAGACCGCGGTGGCGGCGGCATAAAGGGCGGCGTTGGATCCGGCCGTGTTAGGGTCGAAATGTACTACGCCGAAAACCAGGCTCGGCAGGATCATCCAGGCGATGGGAGAGCGGAACCGCGCGGCGAGCTGCTGTTGCAGGTAGCCGCGGAACACCAGCTCTTCGGCGCCGGTCTGCAGCGCCAGGCCGGCGAGGCCGAGCGGCAGCAGCGTCAGCCAAAGCGCCGGGTCGAGGCGCGGGACGGCGTCGAAGGCCCAGAACCAGGCGGCAAGGGGCGGAAGGTAGATCGCGGCAGAGAGCGCTGCGGCGGCCGCGAAGTGGCGCAGCACCCGCGGCGCGTGGCCGAAGAGTGTGCTGGGGGCGCGGGCGTGCAGCAGCCAAGCGGCGAGCATCGGGCCGACCGCCATTCCGAGAAAGGTGGCGAGCAGAACCAGCGTGCCGGCCGGGGTCTCGGCCTCGGCCGCCGTGCGCATCATCGCCTCGGACCCGGCTAGGGCGCCGGCGGCTGAGATGATGGCGACCAATAGGCCAAGATAGGTCAAGACGATCACTCCGCAGCCAAGCGCCAGGCGCCAAAGCTGTGGGTAGCCGCGGGCGGGGCGGATGTAGGCTTCGAAAGCCGGGCTAAGCCGGGGCGTCATAGCGATACGGCTAGCGACGCTTTTACCTGGGCGCAATCTGATTGGGCAGGGTCCCGCCGCGGTCGCTTGTGTCCCCGCCCGGGCTCGCCTATTGCAGCGGGCAGCCGATTTGGGGAGGTGACGATGCTGAAAGGAAAGTCCGACAAGTCCCGGCTGCCGAGCCGCCACGTGACCGTTGGGCCGGAACGGGCGCCGCACCGGTCCTACCTTTACGCCATGGGCCTGTCCGAGGACGAGATCGCGCAGCCGCTGGTCGGCGTCGCCACCTGCTGGAACGAGGCCGCGCCCTGCAACATCGCGCTCAACCGTCAGGCTCAGGCGGTGAAGCTGGGGGTCAAGGCCGGCGGCGGCACGCCGCGGGAGTTCACCACCATCACCGTGACCGACGGCATCGCCATGGGGCATGAAGGCATGCGGTCGTCGCTGGCCTCGCGCGAGGCCATCGCCGACACGGTCGAGCTGACCATGCGCGGGCATTGCTACGACGCCATCGTCGGGCTCGCCGGCTGCGACAAGTCCCTGCCGGGCATGATGATGGCGATGGTGCGGCTCAACACGCCGTCGGTCTTTATCTATGGCGGGTCGATCCTGCCGGGCCGGCTCGACGGCAAGGACGTCACCGTGCAGGACGTGTTCGAGGCGGTGGGCCAGCACCAGGCCGGCAACTACACTGATGAACAGCTTGCGGTGCTGGAACGTGTCGCCTGCCCCTCCGCCGGGGCCTGCGGCGGGCAGTTCACCGCCAATACGATGGCCTGCGTGTCCGAGGCGGTCGGGCTAGCGCTGCCAAATTCCGCGGGCGCGCCGGCGCCCTACGAATCCCGCGATCACTATTCCATCGCCAGCGGCGAGGCGGTGATGGTGCTGTTGGAAAAGAACATCCGCGCCCGCGATGTGGTGACACGAAAGTCGCTGGAAAACGCCGCGCGCGTCGTGGCCTGCACCGGCGGGTCGACCAACGCCGGGCTGCACCTGCCGGCGATCGCGCACGAGGCGGGGATCGAGTTCTTCCTCGACGACGTCTGCGACATCTTCAAGGACACGCCCTATTTCGTCGACCTCAAGCCGGGCGGCACCTACGTGGCCAAAGACCTCTACGAGGCCGGCGGCGTGCCGGTGGTGATGAAGGAGCTGCGCAAGGCCGGGCTGATCCACGAAGACTGCATGACCGCGACCGGGCGCACCATCGGCGAAGAGCTCGACCAGGTCACACGTGAGGCCGACGGCAAGGTGATCTTCCCCGTCGAGACGCCGATCACCGAAACCGGCGGCGTCGTCGGGCTGAAGGGCAACCTCGCGCCCGAAGGCGCCATCGTGAAGGTCGCCGGCATGGCGCCCGACCAGCAGGTCTTCACCGGCCCGGCACGGGTCTTCGAATGCGAACAGGACGCCTTTGAGGCGGTGCAGACCCGCGCCTACGAAGAGGGCGAAGTGATCGTCATCCGCAACGAGGGACCTGCGGGCGGGCCCGGCATGCGCGAGATGCTGTCGACCACCGCCGCCCTGTCCGGCCAGGGCATGGGCAAGAAGGTAGCGCTGATCACCGATGGGCGGTTTTCCGGCGCAACGCGGGGCTTCTGCGTCGGCCACGTGGGCCCCGAGGCCTATCACGGCGGGCCGATTGCGCTTTTGCGGAACGGCGACAGCATCACCATCGACGCGATCACCGGTGAGCTCTCCGTCGCGCTGAGCGAGGATGAGTTGGCCGAGCGCAAGGCGGCCTGGGGCGGCCCGCGCGACACCATCTACGCCTCGGGCGCGCTTTGGAAATACGCGCAGCTGGTGGGCGAGACCTACAAGGGCGCGGTCACCCATCCCGGCGGCAAAGCGGAACGGCATGTCTACATGGATCTCTAGGCGCGGCCTGTTCGCCGCGGCGTCGCTGGTGTTGTTGACCGGGTGCCTGCAGGCGCCCGAGGTCGGCCGCCGCGACGGCGGGCCGTTGCGGATGCCGCCCGAGACTGTGGCGGTGGCGGGCAGATCGGTGGTGATCGGCGGGCCCGAGGGCTATTGCGTCGACCGGTCGGGTTCGCGCCTGCGGGGCGACACGGCCTTCGTCCTGCTTGGCAGCTGCGCCTCGATCGCCCAGGATGCGCGGGCCGGGGCGCCGCTGGTGCCGGGTGTCCTGATGGCCTCAGTCGGCGCGGACAGCGGCAGCGGGCCGGCGATCGGCGCCGCGATCGACCAGCTGGCGCAATACCTGACGACGCCTGCCGGGCGGGCGGCGCTGGCGCGCGACGGACGGGCGGAGTCCGTACAGGTACTGGAAAGCCTGCGCGAGGACGGGGCGCTCTTCATCCATCTGCGCGACACCAGCCCCGACGTGGTGCCGGGCGTGGCCCAAGACTACTGGCGCGGACTCTTCGATGTGAATAGGCATCTGGTGACCGTCTCGGTCGTTAGTTTCGCCGACGAACCGATGAGCGCCGACGCAGGGCTGGCCACCCTGCGGGGCTTTTTCGCCCGGATTCGCCGCGAAACCCAGCAAAGCGTGGTGCAGGCCAAACCCGCCCGCCGCCCGTTCTTCGAAAACTTCCTCAACTGAAATTATTTGTTTCTAAACCAGAAACAAAGAAAGTATCAGTGGGTTAGGTCCTAATCGCGGCGAGGCCGATGGGCAGTTTGATCGACGGTTTGCTTCACCGGCGCGTCCTGCGGCGCTGGAGCCGTGCGGCGCGCGAAGCACGCCAGGTGGACCTAGAGGCGCTACGCCAGATGCGCGGGCGTGCGCGTGAAATCAAACGCAGGCTCGACCGGGTCATCCATGTGGCCGAAGAGCGGCTGACGCTGCCCGCCATCGGCTCGAACGCGATCCAAAAACCCCTGCACACCGATTGGGCCTACCGGCCCGAGCTGTGGCGCGGGCCGGTCAGCCCGCTGGGCATGGTGGCGGTGGAATCGAAGACCGAATACGGGCGCGAAGTGAAGGTCTTTCACGACTGCAAGATCACCGAGCTGACCCTGCGCCAGATCCGGAACACCCGCGAATCCGACCTCGCCCCCTTCGGCCTGCGTATGGACGTGTTCCGTTTCGACGGCTCGTTTCTGTCGCTGGTCGTGGAGTTCCCAAAAGAGGCGGTCGCGGGGCTACAGAGGCGGCACCTGATCCGGCTCAACACCGTGGTCGAGGTCGAAAAACCGCTGGAGATCTTCGCCCGACTCAACATCAAACACGGGCCGAACGTCGAACAGATCGTGCGCGAACTGCCGCTGGGCGCCGACGATGTGATGGTCGAGTTCGACCTCGCCTATACCAAGATGAATGAAAAACGGGTCGAGCGGATGTGGCTCGATCTGATCTTCGAGGGGGCCGAGATGAACCAGATCATCCTGCGCGACGTGGCGCTGACGCGGCGGCCACGGGCCGAGGTTTAGGGGGAGCCATGTCGGAATTGTCCTTGGTCAAGACGCGCATCCGGGCGGGGATCTGGGAGGGCGTGCTGACCGGCGCGGCCGGCGATGGCGACGCGCCGCGGCTCGAAGTGACGCACCAGGGCGAACCGGTTCAAAGCATCGCGGTGACCGCCGGTCCGGACGGCGCCGAGGGCTGGACCGTCAAGATCGCGATCCCGCCGGATCTGCTGTCGGACGGCGTGCAGACCTTCCTGATCACGGATCCCGAGACCGGCGAAACCCTGAATAGCTTCTCCGTGGTGACCGGCGAGCCGCTCGAAGACGACATCCGCGGCGAACTGGATCTGCTGCGCGCTGAGCTCGACATGCTCAAACGCGCCTTTCGGCGCCACTGCGTCGAGACGATGTAACGCGGCTCAGTCCGGTTGAATGCGCTGCACCAGCGTGCGCGCGACCCAGACCAAAAGGGCCGCGATGATCACACCGGCGAGGCTGGCGATGAAATCGACGGCAGAGGCGCTGCGACCGGGGACCAGAAGTTGGGCGTATTCGATCAGGTTCGCGCTGGCCACCAGCGCCAAAACCACGCTGGCCACGCCGAGGATGTCGATCAAGGCGACGGTGAGCACGGCGAAAACCAGACCGTAGACCAGCGGCATCGTATCGGTCGGCATCTGCATATTGGTTGCAAGTGTGCCCAGGGCCAGCAGGCCCCACACGCCCACCAGCACGACCGGGTAGATGGCCACACTGATCAAGAGCGATTGCAGGATGCTGCGCAGTCTGTCGAGGTTCATGCGACACTCCCCAGGGTCCGGTCGCGCAGAGGTGCCGCACAATTCTGGCGATAGTTGGGCCGAGGTAGGGCTTGACGCGGCGTTTTGCGTGACAAGGGTGGCCGCGCGCCTATTCTGCGCCGGATTGGGAGGACGCCATGACCGAGTTTCCGCATCTTCTGGCCCCGCTGGATCTGGGTTTCACCACGCTGAAGAACCGCGTCCTGATGGGCTCGATGCATACCGGTCTGGAAGAGACCAAGGATTGGGACCGGGTGGCCACCTTCTATGCCGAACGCGCGGCCGGTGGCGTCGGGCTGATGGTCACCGGCGGCATGGCGCCGAACCGGGAAGGCGGGGTTTTTCCCGGTGCGGCAGGGTTGTTTTCGAACGAGGATATCGCGAACCACCGTGTGGTGACGGACCGGGTGCACGGAGAAGGCGGAAAGATCGCGATGCAGATCCTGCATGCGGGGCGATATGCCTATTCGCCCGACTGCGTGGCGCCGTCGCCAGTCAAATCGCCGATCTCGCCCTTCCCGCCGAAGGAATTGGACGAAGACGGCATCGAGAAACAGATCGCCGACATCGCCACCGCCGCCGTTCGGGCGCACGAGGCCGGTTACGACGGGGTCGAGGTGATGGGGTCCGAGGGCTATTTCCTCAACCAGTTCCTGGTCACCCACACCAACAAGCGCACCGACCGCTGGGGTGGTGCTTACGAGAACCGGATGCGGCTGCCAGTCGAGGTGGTCAAGCGGGTGCGCGGCGCCGTCGGGGACGATTTCATTGTGATCTACCGGCTGTCGATGATCGACCTGGTGCCGGAGGGGTCGACCTGGGACGAGGTGGTGACGCTGGCCAAGGCGATCGAGGCTGCAGGCGCGACGATCCTCAACACTGGTATCGGCTGGCACGAGGCGCGGATCCCGACGATCGCCACCTCGGTGCCGCGCAGGGCGTTCTCCTGGGTCACGCAAAAGCTTATGGGCGAAGTGTCCGTGCCGCTGATCACCTCGAACCGGATCAATACGCCAGAGGTGGCCGAGGCGGTCCTAGCCGAGGGCTGCGCCGACATGGTGTCGATGGCGCGGCCCTTCCTGGCCGACTCGCAGTTCGTGGCCAAGGCGGAGCGCGGTGAGGCGGCGCTGATCGCGCCCTGCATCGCCTGCAATCAGGCCTGCCTGGACCACACGTTCAGCGGCAAGATCTCGTCCTGCCTGGTCAACCCGCGGGCCTGTTACGAGACCGAGCTGCGCTATGCCCCGGCCGCCAAGCCGAAAGACATCGCCATCGTCGGCGCCGGCCCGGCGGGCATGTCGACGGCGCTGGTGGCGGCCGAGCGCGGGCATCGCGTGACGCTTTTCGACAAGGACGACCGGATCGGCGGGCAGCTCAACATGGCGCGAGTGATCCCCGGCAAAGAAGAATTCCATGGGCTGGTCGATTGGTACGCAGCGTCACTGAGCGCGGCCGGGGTCGAGGTCCGGCTGGGCGCAGTGGCGGATGTCGAGGCCTTGCGCGGGTTCGACGAGGTGGTCGTGGCCACCGGGGTTCTGCCGCGCGATCCGGGCGTTCCGGGGCAGAACGGGCCGAACGTGGTCAGCTATGTCGATGTGTTGCGCGGCGGCGCGGAGGTGGGCACGCGGGTCGCCATCGTCGGGGCGGGGGGCATCGGCTTCGACGTGGCCGAATTCCTGGTCCATGCCGGCGAAAGCCCGACCGAGGATCTTTCGCTGTGGAAGGCCGAATGGGGCGTGGGTGACCCGTCCGAGACTCCGGGCGGGCTGGCGCCTTCAGGGCCGCAACCCGAGACCCCGGCACGAGCGGTCACGCTGTTGCAGCGCAAGGCCGAGAAACTGGGCAAGCGGCTGGGCAAGACCACCGGCTGGATCCACCGCAGCGCGCTGAAGATGAAGGGCGTCAAGATGATCGGCGGGGTGAATTACGAGCGCATCGACGCGGCCGGGCTACACATCTCGTTTGGCGAGGCGCGCGACAACCCGACGTTGATCGAGGCTGACACCGTGGTGCTGTGCGCCGGGCAAGAGCCGGAACGGTCCCTGGCCGACCGCCTTTCCGCCGCCGGGATCGTCGCCCACGTGATCGGCGGCGCCGACGTGGCTGCCGAGCTTGACGCCAAACGCGCCATCGACCAGGGATCAAGGCTGGCGGCGACGCTCTGACCTGCCGTGTTTGCCACGCTCAACGCCTTGAAACCCTCTACAACGCACGCTTGAAACGCAACCAAGGCGCGAGTCGCCCCACGCCGTTAATGCGTTTCCTTGCCCAAAACGATCCCACATAAAACCTTCCTATTGTCCGGGCGGTTTCGCATTCCTGCCAGATTTCGCGCCGATAACCCGGCGGTGCGGGGCGCGCAGAACGAACGGGACCGAGATGGACAGATTGACGGAAATGGAGGCCTTTGCGACGGTCGTCGACCAGGGCGGGTTTACCGACGCGGCCAAGAAGATGGGGATCTCCAAGTCCGCCGTGTCGAAACACGTCTCGTCGCTGGAGGCCCGGCTGGGCGCACGCCTGCTCAACCGCACCACCCGCCGCGTCAGCCCCACCGAGATCGGCTTGGCCTATTACGATCGCGCCCGCCGGGTTCTGAACGACGCCGGCGAGGCCGACGCGCTGGTCACCTCAATGCAATCCGCGCCCTCGGGGCTTCTCAGGATCAGCGTCGCCACGGATTTCGGTGTCAACCACCTGTCGCCGGTGCTTGGGGAATTTCTGTCCGACTTCCCCGAGGTAACCGTCAACATGGTGCTGAACAATCGCTACGTCGAGCTGATCTCGGAAGGCTTCGATATGGCCGTCCGCATCGGCGAACTGGAGGATTCGACCTTGCGCGCCCGCAAGCTGACCGAGACCACCAAGCGCATGATTGGCGCGCCGGACTATTTCGGCAAATACGGGCGGCCCCAGAAGATCGACGATCTGAACGAGCACAAGCTTCTGCACTATTCTAGCCAGTCCTCGGGCAATGTCTGGCGGCTGACCGCGCCCTCGGGCGAAAAACGCCAGGTGCGCACCGCCGGCTGGCTCAGCGTGAACGACGGCCAATCGCTGTTGAATGCCGCGATCTCGGGCCTGGGCATCGCCTATCTGCCGAGTTTCCTTTACGCCGACGCGCTGGACCAGGGCCTGGTCGAAGAGGCGATCCCGGAGCTGCCGGTCGAGACCCAGGGCATTTACGCGGTCTATCCGCCGGGCAGATTCACGCAGCCCAAAGTGCGGGCGTTCATCGATTTCCTTGTCCACCACTTCGCCGACAAGGGACCAGACAACTGGTAAGACTTCATCCGTGAAGGTGCACTACTCGGTCGAGGTGAGAATCGCCTCGACCCTTCTGTTTTGTGCCCGGCCTTCTTCGGTGAGGTTGCTGGCGCGCGGCGCCAGATAGCCGACCCCCTTGGCGTCGACCTGGCCCGCGGGCACGTCGTGTTGCTTGATCAGGCGTTCCATCACTGCCCGCGCGCGGCGTTCTGACAGGGCGACGTTGCGGTCCAGCGCGCCCTGAGCATCGGTATGACCAACCAGCACAACCCGACGGTCTGGCCGGGCCGCGAGGTATTCGGCGAGACTGGCGAGCGAGGCAAAACTGTCCGGGCCAAGCTCGGACGAGCCGGTCTGGAAATAGAGGTCGTCAAGGGTGGCATGGCCGTGCGCTTCGAGCTGATCGCCGATCGGGCCAGTCGGCGCGAGAGAGGCGTTGGGCGCCGGTGTTTTGGTGGAGGTCGTGGCCGCGGCTTCGGGCTGGGCTCTGCCGACGCGGGTGAGTTGCACGAACCCGGCGTTGGCGCTGCGGCTGACGATCAGCACGGCGTATTCCGGGCCCTCGTCATGTGCGCGTCGCGCCGCGTGGTACCGATAGTCACCCAAGTTCACATGCATGTCCGGTTCCGGTAGGATGTCGATCTCGTAGCGAAAATCGAAGCCGCCGCAGATCTGGGCCTCGCATTCATAGATCGTCTCGTATCCGGCATCGCCGAGCTGTTCACGAAGAGGTGCCAGGATCTGAAGTGTGGTCAGGCTGCCGCCGCCGACCTTCCAAGACTGCTGCGTCACGGCGCCTTCAGCGGTAATACCGATAACGGACCCGTCCTGGAACGGTGTGGTTGGAACGAAATAGCTGTCCTTGGATTCTGACTGCTCGGCCATGGGAGTCGCAAGCGCAGGGAATTCCAGCGACAGGGCCTGCGCCTCAGGGGCAAAGAAGACCGAGGCCAAGAGGGCGGCGCGCAGGCTCATCTATGGGCGGCGTGGTAGGCGTCGTTCGGTTGCATGTCGACGGCCGAGGCCACGCGGTTTGTCATGTTGAAGAAGGCGGCGACGCTGGCGATGTCGAAGATGTCGCGGTCGCTGTAGCCGACGTCTCGTAACGCCTGCCGGTCGTGCTCTTCGACGGTGGCGCTGGCTGTTGTGAGCTTGGCGGCAAAGTCCAGCATCGCCCGCTGCCGCGGATCGAGATCTGCGGTGCGATAGTTCATCACCATTCGCTCGCCCAGAACCGGATCGCCCGAAAGCTCGCGCACCGCGGCGCCATGGGCGACCTGGCAATACCAGCAGCGATTGATCGAACTGACCACCACCGCGATCATCTCGCGCTCGAGCTTGCTCAGCCCGCTCTCGCCCAGCATCAGGTCGTTATACATCGCCGTGAAGGTGTTGAGCTTGTCGATATCGAAGGCGTAGGCCTTCAGCACGTTGGGCACGAGGCCCAGCTTGTCGCGGCAGATGTCGAAGTATTTCTGCGTCGCCTCCGGCAGCGGATCGACCATCGGCAGATCGAGCGCGGTCGGGGGGCTTTTCGGGTCTGGCATACCTGCTCCAGGGCGTTGGGCGCCCTACTTTATTCTGTAGTGATACTGTCCCACAACCTGCATCCCGAGGGAAGCGTAGAGCGCATTGGCGGGCCCGTTCTCGCGGGTCACTGCCAGGGTCAGGAATCGCGCGCCCCGATCTTGTGCCCAATGGGCAGCGGCGCGCAGGATGTTGGCACCGACGCCGTGCCGGCGCAGCGGCGGGGTGACCTCGATGGCGTGGATCATGGCGATGTCACCGGCGCAGGCGACAAAGGCCGCGCCCGCCGGCTGGTCCTTCTGCCGCGCCAGGATCGCCGTCTTCGGCGCCTCGGCGCGGTCCATCACCGCCAGCCGCCCAGGCCCGATACCGCCCGCGGCCCAGAGATCGGCCATGATCGCCAAGGGCGGCCAGATGTGGAACGCCGACACCGGCGGAAGAGGCCCGTCGGTGAGCTGGGTGGTCTCGATGGCATAGAGCGCTACCGGGTCCTTGATCCGATAACCGCTGGCCTCAAGCAGCGCGTCGAGCACCCCCTCTCCAGGGCGGATCATGAAGAGGCTGGGCTGGTCGAGCTCGGCCATGGCTCGTTCGGCCGCAACCAGATCGGCCGCGATAACCGGCGCCTCCGCGGTGGTTGCGGCGACGCGCTGGCCGCCGCCCCGGCCGTCGCGGATCGTCCATGGGCCGAGGCGCGTGGCGCGGGCCGGGGGCCAGGTGGCCTCGACCACTCCGATCAGCGCGGGCCCCTCCGGCAGGGTCACACCGGGACGCCCCCGAGCGCGGCGACGAGGTCGCGTGCAGCGGCGGCGACCGCATCGCCATCCTGGCCGCGGATCACCACATTGGCGCCGAAGCGGCCGTCGCGCTGGTACGGATAGGACCCGAAGGACAGCGCGGGATGCGCCGCGGCCATTGCGCCGAGCGGGCCGGCGATCTCGCCTTCGGCCCGTTCGATGCGCAGCGTCTGCGAGATGACCGGCGCGCCGCCCTGCAGGCTCGGCAACAAGCCGGCGAGCATGGCGGCGAAGATGCGCGGCACGCCGGCCATGACATGCACGTTGCCCAAGGTGAAGCCCGGCGCGGCAGAGACCGGGTTGTCGATCAGCGCCGCGCCCTCGGGGATGCGGGCCATGCGCAGGCGGGCCGCGTTCAGTTCGATCCCCTCGCGGTCATAATGTGCCTGCAGCACCGCGCGGGCGTCGTCCCGGACGCCGTTTTCAACGCCGAAGGCCGCGGCGATGCAGTCGGCGGTGATGTCGTCGTGGGTCGGGCCGATGCCGCCGGACGTGAAGAGATGGTCGAACGCGCTTCGAAGCGCGTTCACGGCGGCAACGATGGCGGTGGGGTCGTCGCTGACGACTCGCACCTCTTTGAGGTCGATGCCCACCTTCGTCAGCTCGCCCGCCAGATGGTGCATGTTGGCGTCGCGGGTCCGGCCCGACAGGATCTCGTCGCCGATCACAAGCATCGCGGCGGTTGGGTTGGGCATTGCGGTCTCCTCTGGCGTGGGCAAGAATTTTCGAAAATTCTTGGCCCCAAATCCTTCGAAGGATTTGGCGCGCGGTATAGGTGGTTGGCCATGCGCTTTCAAACCCCCCTAATCCCCGCCCGCCTGATCCGCCGCTACAACAGGTTTCTGTCCGACATGGTTCTGGAAGACGGCCGCGAAGTGGTCGCCCATTGCCCCAACCCCGGCTCGATGATGGGGCTCAAGGACCCCGGCCTGCGCTGCTGGCTGGAGCGGAACGACGACCCCAAGAAGAAGCTTCGCTACGGATGGCGGCTGGTCGAGTTTCCCGGCGGGCATTGGTCGGGGATCGACACCGCGGTGCCGAACCGCGTGGTGAAGGAGGCACTAGCGGCCCGGGCGATCGCCGAATTGGCGTCCTATGGCGGGGTGCGGCCCGAAGTGAAGTACGGCCAGAAAAGCCGGGTCGATTTCTTGCTGACCGAGCCCGGGCTTCGCGACGCCTATGTCGAGGTTAAGAACGTGCATCTGCGGCGCGAAGGCGATTGGGCCGAGTTTCCCGACAGCGTCACTGCGCGCGGCGCGCGGCATCTCGACGAACTGGCGGCGATGGTGGCCGCCGGGCACCGCGCGGTGATGGTCTATCTGGTGCAGAGGACCGATTGTGCCCGGTTCCGGCTGGCCGATGACATCGATCCGACCTACGCCGAGGCTTTCCGCAAGGCCCGCGCCGCCGGGGTCGAGGCGATCTGCTACGACACCGCAATCTCGCGCGACGGCGTCACCCTGCGGGCGCCGGTACCGATTGAGATCTGATCACTCGGGCGGTGCGACCTGGATCACCGGATCGAACTCGACCTCGATTACGTGACGGTCCTGCGACACGCCCTCGGTCCAGGGGTTCACGAACTCGGTCATTTCGAATCGCACAATCTGGCCGATCTCGGGATCGAGCCAGATCTGGTCGAGACTGCCAAAGAATCCGCCGGTCGCATCCGGATTGGTTTGCGTGCGGTAGCTGTAGTGCACAAGGCCCTCTGCCGTGATGCCGTGGCAGACCGTGTCGGTCAGGTTCTCGCGTTGGTCGGCGTATTGCTGGCGCAACGTGGCCTCGCGCCCTTCCGGCATCTGGGCCGGGTTCTTGGACCAGGGGCCGGTCTCGGACGGCCCGTTCCAGAGCTCGCGGTCGATGGCCATGGTGAAGAAGCCAGCGGCAGGCTCTCCGGCGATGGTGCGCAGCGGGGTCTCGACGGTGTTGCGGTAAGCCCGCGTCGGGTTTCCCTCGGCGTCAAACTGTTGGACGATCTGCCGGTGCGGTGGGCGCTGGAACGGGTCGAGCGGGCCATCGTAGAGCGCCGCAATCTCGTCGCGGCAGGTGTCGGCCGCTACGCTCTGGCCAGCGAGGAGGACGATCAGAATCAGGAATGGGCGCATTGGGGCGGTCTCCGCAACGGACTTGGGTCAAAGCGACTTGGGCGGCAGACTGAGCAGGATCGCGCCGCGTTGCAAGGGGCGGCGCGGCTCTGGCTCTTTTTCGGCGCCTCGCCTATGTAAGGCCCGATTCGACTTCAGGAGAACTTGCGTGGACGAGCGCAACCGGGGACGGCTGACCAAGGACGGCATCCGTATCTACGAGGCGGCGGATTTCGCCGGCATGCACAAGGCGGGGCGCCTGGCGGCGGAGATCCTCGATGCGGTGGCGCCGATGGTCCAGGTTGGGCAGTCTACCGGCGCGCTCGATACCGCGATCGAACGGATGGTCGACGAGGCTGGGGCGAAATCGGCGACGATTGGCTACAAGGGCTATCAGCATGCCTCGTGCATCTCGGTCAACCATGTGGTGTGTCACGGCATTCCGGGTCCGAAAGTCCTGAAGGACGGCGATATTTTGAACATCGACGTCACGGTGATTGTCGACGGCTGGTACGGCGATACCAGCCGGATGTTCGTGGCAGGCAAGCTCAGCCGGCGGGCGGAGCGGCTGATCCAGGTCACTCACGACGCACTGTTCCGCGGCATCGGCGCGGTGAAGCCGAGCAACACCTTCGGCGATATCGGGCACGCGATCCAAAGCTTCGTCGAGGCCAATCGGATGTCGGTGGTCCGCGACTTTTGCGGCCACGGGTTGGGGCGGGTGTTTCACGCGCCGCCGAACGTCTTGCATTACGGGCGGCCGGGGACGGGCCCGATGCTGGAAGAGGGCATGTTCTTCACCATCGAGCCGATGGTGAACCTGGGCCGGCCAGAGACCAAGGTCCTGGCCGACGACTGGACGGCGGTGACCCGCGACAAATCCCTGTCAGCGCAGTTCGAGCATTCCGTCGGGGTGACGGCTGAGGGCTGCGAGCTCTTCACCCTGTCGCCCGCCGGTCGGTTCCATCCTACCTGGACTTAGACCGACGGACTGTTGAAGTTGATGTGCCGTGCTGCGCACGGCGCCGGTTCTTCCCGTCCTCGCCTCCGGCTGCGGGCGGGCGGGCCAGTGGCGGGTGATCAACCCGTGTGCCGGGCGACCGCGCTGTGCAGGCCGTCGAGCGCCTCGGCCAGGCGGGCGCGAGGACAGGCGATGTTGAGACGGGCGAACCCGGCGCCCTGCGGCCCGAACGCGATGCCGCGAGTCACCGCCCATTGGGCCCTTTCCCGTAGGAAGGTGTGCAGGGCATCTGATGTGAGACCGATGGCGCGGAAATCGAGCCAGACGAGGAAGGTGCCCTCGGGCTCGATCAGCTTGACGCCGGGGATGTCGGCGATGCGGGCGCACACAAGATCGAGATTGCCGGCGAGATAGCCCAGGACGGCGTCGAGCCAGGGGCCGCCGTCGCGGTATGCGGCCTCCATCGCGACATTGGCAAAGGCGTTGTTCTTGTTGACCGTCAGTCGGCTGTTTTCGACTTTGACCGCGGCGCGGCGGTTGGGATCCGGGACGACGGTGAAGGCCGCACAGCAGCCCGCGATGTTGAAGCTCTTGGCCGGAGACAGAATCGTGATGCTGTTTTGCGCCGCATTAGGGTCTATTGCCGCGAAGGGCGTGTAGGCATGGCCGGCAAAGGTCATGTCGCCGTGAAGCTCGTCGGCGACGACGAGCACGTCGTTGCGAAGGCAAATCTCTGCGAGGCGTGTGAGTTCCGCGCGGGTCCAGACCCGGCCAACCGGGTTGTGCGGGTTGCAGAGGAATAGAATACGATTTTGCGGGTCGGCAGCGAGCGCTTCGAGGCCGTCGAAATCCATCTCGTAGCGGCCGTCGCCCAGAATCAGCGGGTTTTCGACGACGGTTCGGTGGTTTTCGCGGATGATGTCGAAGAAGTCGAAGAAGACCGGGGGCTGGACGATGATGCCCTCGCCTTCATCCGAGAACAGCGAGGCGGCGATGGCGAGTGCGTTGAGCGCGTTCGGGGCGCGCAAGGTGTGGTCGGAGTCGACTTGCCAGCGGTGGCGGGTGTCGAGCCAGCCGGTGAGGGCGGGGATCAGGCCGTCGGGCACGGCCTCGTAGCCGAAGATGCCGTGTTGCAGGCGCTGAGTGAGGGCGTCTCGGATCGGCGGCGCAACCTCAAAATCCATGTCGGCGACACCGGCGGCAAAGAGGTGTTCGTTGCCCTCGCCGAGGACCATACGGTGGGTCTTGAGCGCCGGGACGGTGCGGCGGTCGGGCGGGTGATCGAAGTTGAACTCCATCAGCGCGGCTCGGCGTCGCGGGCGATCTGAAAGACGGCGTCGCCCGGCTCAACGCTAGCGAGCGGGCGTTTGGCGAGGACGATGCCGGCGTAAGGTGACGGGACCTCAATCGGGGCTTTGTCCAAAGTGAGGGGGTCGTGGATTTGGCCGGCAGGCTCGCCTTCGGCAACTAGGTCGCCGATGTCCTTGAAGGGCTCGAAGACGCCGGCGTCGCGGGCGTAGACCGAGCCCTGAGCGTGCAGTTCTCGGGTGCCTTGCGCTGGGTCCGGGGTGTAGCCGGGCAGCATGTCGAGGGCGTGCAGGATACGTTTCAGGCCGCGCTCGGTGCGGGCGAGGATGTCCTTCGACAGCGCCCCGGCACCGCCGAGTTCGGCCATGATAGAGACGATTCCAGCGCGATTGGAGGCGCCCATGGCGGTGCGGGCGGTGGAGCCGCGGCCGCCGCCGCTGGTGAAGACCCAGGCGTACGGCAGGTCGAAGGCGGCTTGCAGGTCCTTGAGCCGGGCGGTCTCGTCGGCGCTGTGCCCGAGGCCGCGCAGCAGGGTCGGCGGGTAGTAGAGCGAGGCGCCGCCGGAATGCAGGTCGACCAAGACATCCGCCTGCGGGATCAGCTCGGTTTCCAGGTAATGTGCGATCATCTGGGTCGGGGTGCCGTGCGGATCGCCGGGGAAGGTGCGGTTGAGGTTGCCGCCGTCGATGGGCGAAGTGCGCAAGCCCGCGCGGGCGGCGGGGGCGTTGGCCATGGGCAGCAGGATCAGGCGGCCCTGGATGTCGTCGGGGGTGAGGTCGCGGGCGAGTTTGGTGAGGGCGATCTGGCCTTCGAATTCGTCGCCGTGGATGCCTGCGATCAACAGCAGAGTTGGGCCGGTACCGTTCTTGATCTGGGTGATGGGGATCGGGATCCAGCCATAGGCGCTGTGATGCGTGGAGTGCGGCAGGCGGAGGAACCCGGTCTGTTTGCCTTCGGCGTCGAAGTCGAGTTCGGATGTGATCAGGCTGCCCGGCATGTCCCCTCCCCTTGGGTGTTACGACAGGGGTAGCCGTTTTGCCGCTTGCGGGGAATGCGTGAAACCGAAGCGGTCAGTCGGCGTTGCGGTCGGCGTCTTCGCGCCAACGGCGCAGCAGTTCGGGCTCGCCTCCGCGGGTCAATAGGATGTCGCCGATGAAGACCGGTTGCGGGCGCGGTTTCGGCTTTGGCGTTTTGGTTGCCTCAAGCGGTGGCGACCAGTCCCAGAAATCGGCAAGTGCGGTCAGCATGGGGCTCACGATAGCGCGGGGACCGGGGTTTGCGAAGGGGTGCGTCGGTCAAATTTGCAGGAGGGTAGGGAGGTCAGCCATGGCGTGGAAGACCTGCGCGCCCTCGGCGGCGAGGCGGGCGCCGTCGCCGTGGGCCGCATAGCCGAAGCAACGCATGCCGGCGCGTTGCGCGGCGCGGCAGCCGGACGGGCTATCGTCGATGACGGCCGTGCGTTGGGGTGCGACGCCCATGTCCCGCGCAGCGGCGAGGTATAGGCCGGGGTCGGGTTTGGCGACGCCGAGGGTATGAGCGGAGTAGAGGCGATCTTTGAGGCGCTCCTGCAGGCGCGGGTGCTGGCCGAGGGTGATCGCCATCTTTTCCAGGCTGCCGTTGGAGCCGACGGCGTAGGGGATTTGCGCGGCGTCGAGGCGATCGAGGACGTTTTCGATACCATCTATGGCGGGCGTGCCTTGGGCGAGGCGGGCGTGCATCTTGACGTAGAAGCCCTCGACCCAGTCGTCGGGGATGTCGGCGCCCATCGCCCTGGCCTGCTCGCCGACACCGCGCATGGTGCCGCCGGTGAACAGGCGGTCGATCTGGTCGAAGCTGAGCGACAGGCCGCGGGTGGCGAGGTCCTCTTGCAGCAGCGCGTTGGTAATCGGTTCGCTATCGACGAGCACGCCGTCGCAGTCGAAGAGGACGAGGGCGGGAAGGGTCATGGTTCGTGCTCGAGGATGGTAATGTGGGTGTCGCCGTAGCGGCGGGTGTCGTGGGGGGTGAAACCCTCGGGCGCGGCTTGCGGCGCGTTTTCCTCCCAGACGATCAGGGCGTACGGGGCGAGCCAGTTGCCGGATTTGGCGCATGTTAGAGCCTGTTCACCGAGGTTCTGGCCGTAAGGCGGATCCAGGAAGACCAGGGTGAAGGGGGCGGCCTGGTTCTGGCCGAGACGGGTGGCGTCGCGGCGGAAAAGCTTGACCTGGCCGCCGGCCTGCATCGCGGCGGTGTTCTCGCGGATCAGGGCGCGGGCCTTGGCGCCGTCGTCGACAAAGGTGACGTGGGCGGCGCCGCGGGACAGGGCCTCGAAACCAAGGGCGCCGGTGCCGGCGAAGAGGTCGAGGACGCGGGCGCCAGTGATAGGATCGTTGTAGCGGCCGGAGGTAAGCACGTTGAACAGGCTCTCTCGGACACGGTCGGAGGTGGGTCGCAGATGCGCGGCGGTGTCGCCCGCGCCCACGGAGACGAGGCGCAGCCCGCGTTTGGCGCCGGCGATGATGCGCATCAGGCTCTGAGGAGGGGTTTGAGGTCGACGTTCGAGTCCACGATGACGGCGGGGTCGGGCGATTTGCCCATCTCCAACAGCCGCTTGCCGATCATGTAGGCACGGGCGTCGTTCATGGCGTCGACGGCGAGGAACCGGTTGCCGTTGAAGTACCAGAACGAGGCGGCGCCGTCGGCGCCCGGGCGGGTGACGACGCGGTCATAACCGTCGTGCAGTCCGGCGATCTGCAGTTTCAGGTCGTATTGGTCAGACCAGAACCAGGGGACCGAGGCGTAGTCCTTGCCCGCACCGAGCATGTTTTCGGCGACGCATTCGGCCTGGTCGATGGCGTTCTGCACGCTTTCGAGGCGGATGCGGCGGCCTTTGTAGGGGAAGCTGGCGCAGTCGCCGGCGGCCCAGATTGACGGGTCACTCGTACGACCTTGGGCGTCGGTCTTGATGCCGTTCTCGGTCTCTAACCCGGCCATTTCGGCCAGTTCGGTAGCAGGGGTGATGCCGATACCGGCGATGACGAGATCGACGGGGAGCTCGGTTCCGTCGGTCAAGATGGCACCCGTGACATCGGGTGTGCCGGTAAGGCGGTCGAGGCCGGTGCCCTCACGGATGTCGACGCCGTGGCGGGCGTGTTCGGCGCGGATGTAGTCGGCGGTCTCGCGTGCGGCGACGCGTTTGAGGATACGGTCCTCGAGCTCAACGAGGGTGACGTGCAGGCCTTTCTTGGCGGCGACCGCGGCGGCCTCGAGCCCGATATAGCCGCCGCCGACGATCAGCGCGCGAGCGCCTTCGCGGACCTCGGGGGCCATGGTGTCGACATCGGCGAGCGTGCGGACCACATGGACGCCGCCGAGCTCGCCACCGATGGCGCCAGGCAGGCGGCGGGGGACCGAGCCGGTGCAGAGCGCGAGTTGGTCGTAGGCGATCTGCTGGCCGCCGGCGATCACCACCTTGTCGGTGCGGTCGATTGCAATGGCGGTGTCATTGGTCAAAAGCTCGATTGCATTCTCGGCGTAGAAGCTTTCGGGGCGGAGATAGAGGCGCTCGAGCTCCATTTCGCCGAGCAGGTATTTCTTGCTGAGCGGCGGACGTTGGTAGGGCGGGGCGTTTTCTTCTCCGATCAGGGTGATCGGACCGGTGTGGCCGAGACTGCGCAGCTTGGCCACCAGCGAGGCGCCCGCCTGGCCCGCGCCGATGACGACGATCTTGTCCATGTCCGTCCCCCTGCCGATCTGGTCCGCCCGCGCCGCCCACCTATATCCGGCAGAGATCGAAACGCAATTGACGAAGGGACGGACAGATGGCGATTGGCGAGGGCGACAGGGTACCGGCGGCGAGCTTGGTGCGGATAGGCGACAACGGGCCCGAGGTGGTGGAGCTGTCTGGCAAGCTGGCGGGGCGCAAGGTGATCGTCTTCGCCGTGCCCGGGGCCTACACGCCGACCTGCAGTTCAGCGCATGTGCCGAGTTTCATCCGCACCAAGGAGGCGTTCGACGACAAGGGCGTGGACGAGATCATCTGCGTTTCGGTCAACGACCCGTTCGTGATGGATGCCTGGGGGGAAGCGACCGGGGCGACGGGGGCGGGCCTGACGATGCTGGCCGATTCCGAAGCGACGTTCACCAAGGCGATGGGCATGGATTTCTCGGCGCCGCCCGCGGGGCTGATCGACCGGTCGTCGCGCTATGCGATGTATGTCGAGGACGGCGTGGTGAAGGTGCTGCACCGCGAGGAAGCCCCGGGCGTCTGCGAGGTATCGGGCGGCGAGGCGATGCTGGCGGCGATTTGACGGGCCCGGGGTGACCTAGTTGAGCGCTACCGCGCGCGGTTTTTCTGCCAGTTGCGAGGCGACGCTTTGACCGAGCGCCGCCTTTGATTTCGCGGTTCGGATCGCCTCCGGCGGGCGTATTTGGACCGAGAAGAAGCCGGGTTAGTGTCTAATTCGCCAAGGCGTCCAGCTTGCTGGCGAGCTTGACATCGAGGTCCGACAGGCCGCCGACGTCGTGAGTGGACAGCGTCACCTCCACCGTCTTGTAGACGTTGAACCATTCCGGGTGGTGGTTCCATTTCTCGGCCCAGAGCGCGGCGGCGGTCATCCAGGCGAAAGCCTCGGTGAAGTCGGCGAAGGTGTAGGTCTTAGTGATCGCGTCGCGGCTGTCGTGCATCTGCCAGCCGGTCTCGAAGAGCGGTTCCAGCAGGGCCTCTCGGTTGGCCTCGGTGAGCGGTTCGGTCATGGATCCTCCGACAGGGTTTTGCGGAACGGGCCGTAGGCGGTGAGCACCTCGATATCCTCGGTGACCGCGGCGCGTTCGGCTTGCAGGTATTGTTCGATCGCCTCGCGGAAGCCCAAATCGGCGATCCAGTGCAGCGAGTGGCAATGGACCGGAAGGTATCCGCGGGCGAGTTTGTGCTGACCCTGGGCGCCGGCCTCGACGCGCTGCAACCCGTGGCGGATCGCGTAGTCGATGGCGCGGTAATAGCAGAGCTCGAAATGCAGGCAGGGGTGGTCCTCGGTGCAGCCCCAGTAGCGGCCGAAGAGCGTCTCGCGGCCGATGAAGTTGAGCGCGCCAGCGACGTATTGGCCGTTGCGTTCGGCGAGGACCAGCAGAATGTCGTCGCGCAGATGCGCGTGCGCTTCGTCGAAGAAGGCGCGGGTCAGGTAGGGCGTGCCCCACTTGCGCGCGCCGGTGTCCTGGTAGAATCGCCAGAACGCGTCCCAGTGCTGCGGTTCGATCTGGTCGCCGGTGAGCTCGTGGATCGTGCCGCCGAAATCGTTGGCCTGCGCGCGTTCCCGGCGGATGTTCTTGCGCTTGCGCGAAGACAGGTCGGCGAGGAAGGCCTCGAAATCTGCATAGCCGCGGTTGACCCAGTGGAACTGGTCGGTGACGCGGTGCAGAAGGCCCATCTTTTCGCCGGCCTGAGCCTCTTCCTCGGTGCAGAAGGTGACGTGGATCGAGGACAGGCGGTTTTCGGCGGCGAGTTGCACGGCGCCCTGAACGAGGGCGCTTTGGCCCATCTCCTCGAGCCCGGGCTTCACCAGGAAGCGGCGGCCTGTGGCGGGGGTGAAAGGGACGGCGATCTGCAGTTTCGGGTAATAGCGGCCGCCGGCGCGCTCAAAAGCGTGGCCCCAATTGTGGTCGAAGATGTATTCGCCCTGGCTGTGGCCCTTGGCGTAGAGCGGCGCGGCGGCGATGATCTGGCCGTCCATCTTTGCGGTGATGTGGCGCGGGGACCAGCCGGTGCCGGTGCCGACGGAGCCTGAGGTTTCCAATGCGCGCAGGAAGCGGTGGGTGGTGAATGGATCGATCGGGCGCTGGCCTTCGACAGCTTCCGGGCAGGCGCAGGCGTCCCAATCGGCAGGGTCGATCTCAGCCAGACTGCCGAGCACGTCGATCTCGATTCTCGTTTCGCGCATGTGCCCTATGGTTCCGCTGGGATGGCCTAGAGTGTGGCGCACGGGCGCGGGGCGTCAAGGTGGCGGGAACTCGGCGGCGTAGCCTTCGAAGGTGATGTTGTGGGCGACGTGGCGGGCCTGGGCCTCCTCCTCGTGCGAGCGCACGGTCCAGCACAGGATGTGGGCGCCCTGAGCCTTCAACTCGGCGATTCGCGGGCGGGAGAGGTCGGTGGCGCGGTGACTGACAAAGGTCACGCCAAGACGGTCGTAATGCGGAACCTCACGTAGATGCTCGAACACCTCGTCGGGCAGGTGTGGCCAGTCATGCGGCTGGTAGGCGCAGGTCGTCAGGCCCCGCGGCACCTGCGGCGCGGCCGCGGCGAAGATCTCCATGGCGTGAGGGTTGAAAGACATCACCGCGACTGGCCCGTCGTAACCCTGCAGATCGCGGGCCACCGCGCGTTCGAGCGGGCCGACACCGCGCCTCATCTCGCCGTCCTGGTCCTTGATCTCGATCAGCAGCGGCGCGCGCCCGGCGACGAGGGCAAGGATGTCGGCCAGCGCGGGGATCGTCTCGGCGCTGTCGTCCAGGCGTATGCGCGCCAGATCGGCCCTGCTGCGCGTGCGGACCGATCCGGTCTCGGCGGTCAGGCGACCGAGGTGGTAGTCGTGGAACACCATCGCCTGGTGGTCTGACGACAGCTGCACGTCGAGTTCGATGCCATAGCCCGCCGCGATGGCTGCGCCGAAGGCGGCACGGGAGTTCTCCGGCACGCCCGCGGCCGCATCGTGATAGCCCCGGTGCGCGAGCGGCCGGGTCAGGAACAGCGGGTCGAGCGGGGTCATTCGATCTGGAAGATGCCCTCGATCTCGACCGCGACGCCCAAGGGTAGTGCGGCCGCGGAGACGGCGGATCTGGCGTGCCGGCCGGCCTCGCCCAACACTTCGACCAAGAAATCCGAGGCGCCGTTGATCACCTTCGGCTGGTCGGTGAAGTCGTCGGTGGAGTTGACGAAGCCGGTCAGCTTGACGGCGCGGACCAGGCGGTCGATGTCCCCGCCGCAGGCGGCCTTGACCTGGGCGAGCAGGCTGATGGCGCAGCTCTTGGCAGCGGCGGCGCCGTCCTCGACGGACATGTCATGCCCGAGCTTACCTCGGATGAAGCCATCGGCGGTCTGGCTCACCTGGCCCGAGACATACAGGATGTCTCCGACCCGGACGCTCGGCACGTAGTTGGCGGCCGGGGCAGGGGCGTCGGGCAGGGTGACACCCAGCTCTGCAAGGCGGGTTTCGATCGATCCGGGCATGGCTGTTCTCCTAGGTTCGGCGCGACGCTACACGGGGTCATCGCCGTTCGGAAGGCCTTGTCCGAGACCTTTCGGCGGCGTTTGGGTGCGGGGTTTAGCTTTCGCGGAAGGCCTTGGCGAAATAGTCGGTCAGCGGCTTGACCAGATAGGCCAGCGGCGAGCGGTCTTCGGTCCGGATGAAGGCCTCGACCGGCATGCCGGGGATCAGCGTCAGGCCCTCGGGCAGTTTGGTCAACTCGTCCTCGCCAAGCTCGATCTCGGCCCGATAGAACGTGCCCTGGGTCGCCTCGTCGACAAAGGCGTCGGCCGAGACCTGCGTGACCACACCCAGCATTTCCGGCGTGGTGCGAGCGTCGAAGGCCGAAAACCGCACCACGACCTCCTGGCCGACAAAGACCTGGTCGATATGGATCGGCTCGACCCGCGAGGCGATCACCAGCGGGCGGTCTTGCGGGATCAGGAAAAGCACCGGATCGGCCGGCCGGATTACCGAGCGCGGGGTGAAGACCGTCTTGCCGTAGACGATGCCCGAGACCGGCGCGCGGATGTCCATGCGGCTCAGCCGTTCGAGCAGCGAGCGGCGCTGTTCGGCCAGCTCCAGCTCGCGGAACTGCAGGTCGCGCAGGCGAGTGATCGCCTCTTCCCGGCGTTGGGTGCCCAGTTTCAGCACCTCGATATCGATCTCGGTGATGCGTTCTTCGGCCTGGCCGCCCTGCGCGGTCAACTCGCCCATCGTGCCGCTCAGCCGCGCCTGTTCGCGCTGCAGCGCCAGCACCCGCGAGGCCTGGGCGAGACCGCGGTCGAGCAACGATTGCTGGTCTTCGAGTTCCTGGCGGATCAGTTCCAGCTGATCGTCCAGCGACGTCTTCTGGGCCTCGATACCGTCGACCTGGGTGACGATCTGTTCGCGCCGCTTCTGCAATTGCTCGATCTCTTGGGCGAGCGAATCGTTCCGCGCCGCGAAAAGCCGCGCCTGGCCGTCCATCAGGTCGCGGATCTCAGGCTTCGCGTCGGCCAGGTCCACAAGCTCGGGATCGAAGCCGATGGCGTCGTTGCCGTCGCGTTCCGCCTCCAGCCGGCCGCGGCGGGCGATCAGCTCGAAGAGCTGGCTTTCGACGATCGCAAGCTCGCTTTCCAAGAGAGTCGGGTCGAGCCGGATCAGCACGTCGCCCGAACCGACCATATCGCCTTCGTCCACAGCGATTTCCGACACAACGCCGCCGTCGGGATGCTGCACGATCTGGCGGTTCTGGTCCACCTCGACCTGGCCCGCGGCGATGATCGCGCCCGAGATGTTGCTGTAGACTGCCCAAGACCCGAAGCCGCCGACCAGGATCAGCAGCGTCAACAGGCCCAGGATCAGATAGCGGCGCGGCGAAAATGCCTTGGGCGCGGCGTCGGTCATGTCACACCTCCCGGTCCGGTACGCTGTTTGACGTCCTTGTAGTTCTGCAGAACCTCTTTCAGCACCTCGTCACGCGGTCCGAAGGCCCGGCGCATGCCGCCGTCGAGCACCAGAAGCACGTCGCATTCCTCGATCGCCGCGGGGCGGTGGGCCATGATCAGCACCGACTTGCTCTCGGATTTCATCTGCCGGATCGCAGTGTTGAGCGCCTGGCTGCCGTCGTTGTCGAGATTCGAGTTCGGCTCGTCCAGAACCAGTAGAATCGGGTCGTCATACATCGCGCGGGCCAGGCCGATGCGCTGGATCTGCCCGCCCGACAGCCGTCCGCCGCCGGCGGTGACGCGGGTGTCGTAGCCATCGGGCAGCTTCAGGATCATGTCGTGGGCCGCCGCCTTCTTGGCTGCCGCGACAACCTTCGCCGGGTCGGGCTGCAGGCTGAGCTTGGCGATATTCTCGGCGATGGTGCCGTCGAAGAGCTGCACCCGCTGCGGCAGATAGCCGATGTGCTGGCCCAGGATGTCGGGGTCGTAATTGTCGAGCGCCGCGCCGTCGAGGCGGATCTTGCCCCCCGCCGGCCGCCAGATGCCGACGATGGCGCGTGCCAATGTGGACTTGCCCGACCCGCTGGCGCCGATGACGCCCATCGCCTGACCGGGCTGCAGATCGAAGCTGACCATGCGCAGACAGGCGATCTGTTCGCCGGGCGGCACGATGGTGACCTGTTCCGCCTTCAGATGCGCGCGCGGCGTCGGCAGCGGCGTACGCTCTGCGTCCTCGGGGACCAGCGCCAACAGCTCGCCCAGGCTCTTCCAGCCCTTCATCGCGCGCTGCACCGACGGCCACTGGCCGATCACCATGTCGATCGGCGCCAGCGCCCGCCCAAGCAGGATCGAGGCGGCGATCATCGCGCCCGGCGTCAGGCCCGCGGTCAGTACCAGATAGGCGCCGAGGCCCAGCATCGCCGATTGCAGGAACAGCCGGAAGGTCTTGGACATCGTGGTGAAGCTGCCCGAGCGGTCGCTCGACAGAATGCCCTGCTGCAACGAGGTCGAGCGGGCGATGTTCCAGCGCTGGAACGCCGAACGCTGCATACCGAGGCTGCGCACCATCTCGGCCTCGGACCGGATCTGTTCCGAGATATGCTCGGCCTGGGCCATCGCCTGGTTGGCGTCGTTGACCGGCCCGCGGGTCATGATCTGGTTGAAGATCGTGATCGTGATCAGGATGGTGCCGCCGACCACGGCCAAGGCACCCAGCCACGGGTGGAAGATGGTGATGCCGACCAGAAAGACCGGGGTCCAGGGGATGTCGAACAGCGCTGCGAAAACCGGCGAGGCCAAAAGCCGCTGCACCGATTCGAGGTCGCGCAGGTTGTTGGCGCTGTCGCCCTGGTCCTGCATGACCGAGGATTTTTTCAACACGGCGGCGAAAACCCGCTGATCGAGTTTCTTCTGGAACCGCGCCCCGATCCGCGCCAACACGCGGCCCCGGACGAAGTCCAAAAGCCCCATCATCAGGAACAGGAATCCCATCAGGATGAAGAGCGCCAAGAGCGTCTCTTGCGACCGGCTGCCCAGCACCCGGTCATAGACCTGCAGCATGAAAATCGGGCCGGTGAGCATCAAGAGGTTGACGAAAAAGCTGAAAATGCCGACCGACCAGAACAGGCTGCGGCTTTCGCGCCGCGCCGCGCGCAGTTCGTCCAGGCCTTTTTCCGGATCCGGTTGTTTGATCATGCCTCAGCCTTTGATTCGCGGTCCGTGACTACCAGGAAACTGTGTCACCGATTGGTCACAACCCCTTCCGTCGGATGGAATAATACCTGTGCAAGCCTGTGTCTTCCATTATGTGTGGATAAGTTAAACCGTGCCGAAATTCGTCGTTTGCTCGCAATGAGATACCTGCCCTTTTCCCGCGCGGCGGCCACCTTGGCCGTGTTGTGCGCCGTTTTGTCGGCCTGCGCAACGCCGGAGGTGGCGAAGGGAATCAACGACCCCTACGAGGCGCAAAACCGCGCCCGGCACGAAAACAACAAACGCTCGGATCGGGTTTTTCTGCGCCCGGTGTCGCAGGCCTACGGAAAAGGCGTGCCAGAGCCGGTGCGCACCGGCGTCAGCAATTTCGCCGGCAACGTCGATTTGCCGCGGTCCATCGTCAACGACGTGCTGCAGGCCAATATCGACGACGCGGCGCACAACTTCGCGCGGTTCCTGATCAACACCACCTTCGGCATCGGCGGGGTGTTCGATCCGGCGACGTCGATGGGGCTCGACCCGCGGGTCAGCGATTTCGGCGAAACCCTGCATGTCTGGGGCGCGACCGAGGGGCACTACGTAGAGATGCCGATCTTCGGCCCGTCGACCAAACGCGACGCCTTCGGGCGCGTCGTTGATCTGTTCTTGAACCCGTTGAGCTATATCGTGCCGACGCCCGAGCGCTATGCCGCCCCTGTGAGCGGATTTGCATCAAAAATCGGTGACAGGTACCGTTTCACCGAGACGGTGGACTCCATATTATATGACAGCGCCGACTCGTATGCACAGGCGCGGCTTCTCTACCTGCAGAACCGGCGGTTCCAGCTGGGGCAGGAGCCAACGGAGGAAGAAATCGATCCGTTCGCGATCGACACAGAGGGGTTCTGAGATGGTGTCACGCACGCGGCGCGTTCTGTTGGGGGGCCTGACCGGCGTCGCGGCGGCTCTGGCGTTGCCGCTGCCGGCCTTCGCGCTGACCAACTCCAGCGCCGAGGCGCTGATCGACAAGGTCGTGGCCGACATCAACCGGATCATCAATTCCGGCAAGTCCGAGGCCGCGATGATCCGCGACTTCAAGGGCATCTTCGACCGCTACGGCGACAACTCCTACATCGCGGCCTATGCGATGGGAGTCGACGGGCGCCGCGCCTCTCGGGCGCAGAAACGGGCGTTCTCGGATGCCTTCGGCGCCTATATCTCGCGCAAGTATGGCAAGCGGTTCCGCGAGTTCATTGGCGGCAAGATCGACGTCCGAGGGGTGCAGAAGGTCAAGACCTGGTTCGAGGTCGACACGGTCGTGCGACTGCGCGGTCAGGCGCCGTTCAGGGTGGTGTTCTACGTCTCGGACCGCACCGGCAAGGACCTATTCTTCAACATGTTCATCGAGGGCGTGAACCTGCTTCTGAGCGAGCGGCAAGAGATCGGTGCCATGCTCGACCGCCGCCGCGGCAACATCGATGCGATGATCGCCGATCTGCGCAAAGCGGGCTAGTTCCGCGGCGCGCCCAGGATCGAATCCAGGACGTCCAAGATCACCCTGTCGGCGACAGTACCACGCCGGTCCGACACGCGCTCTGGTGCGACTTGGGCCGGTGCCGGTCGCGGTGCGGCCTCGGGCAGGGCCATCGGCAGCGGGATCGGCGACAGCCCGTCATGCACCCGCGTCATCACCTCGGCCCAGATCTCGGCCGGCAGCCCGCCGCCGGTGACGCCGGTCAGCGGCGTGTTGTCGTCATATCCCATCCAAACGCCGGCCACATAGTCGGCGGTGAAGCCCAAAAACCAAGCGTCGCGGGTGGCCTGCGTGGTGCCGGTCTTGCCCGCCGCCTGCCGGCCCGCCAGCCGCGCCCGGCCGCCGGTGCCGCGTTCGACCACCTGGTGCATCATGTAGATGAGCTGCTGCGCGGCGGCCTGCGAGATCACCCGCTCGCCCTTGCCGCCCTGCTTGTCCATCAATGCCGTCGTGTCGCCCAGAAGCCGCAGCTCCACCAAGCCGTAAGGATCGACCGACGACCCGCCGTTCAGAATGCCGGCATAGGCGCCGGTCATCTCCAGCAACGTCGATTCGGAGGTGCCGAGCGCCAGGGCCGGGCCCACCGCCAGATCGCTCTCGATGCCGAAATCCTCGGCCACGCGGCGCACGTTGTCCCGCCCCACCGCCTCGGAGATGCGCACGGCCGGCGTGTTCAGTGACCAGGCCAGCGCATCCGTCAGCGTCACCTCGCCCTTGAAATCGCGCTCGTAATTCTTCGGCGACCAGGGGCCGGAGCCGGGGATGTCGATGGTCAGCGGCGCGTCCATCACCGGGGCGTCGTAACGGTGGCCCAGCTCCAGTGCCGTGGCATAGACGAAGGGCTTGAAGGCCGACCCGGTCTGGCGCTTGGCCATGATCGCTCGGTTGAACTGGCCGGCGACGCCCTTGAACTTGCGCCCGCCCACCATCGCGCGCACCGCCCCGTCGGCCGACATCACCACGATCGCGGCCTGCGCCATGGACCCTTCTTTCAGCTTTTCGTCGAGCACCGCCTGCAACGCCTCTTCGGCCGCACGCTGAATGCGCTGGTCGAAGGTGGTTCGGATGATCACGTCTTCGGTGGTGTCGCGGATCAGGAACGCTGGGCCCCGCTCCATCACCCAATCGGCGAAATAGCCGCCGGCGCGTGCCTCGGCCGCCGCAGACAATTCCGCCGGCGCCCCGCGCGCGGCGGCGTGCTCGGCGTCGCTGAGATAGCCCTGGTCGTGCATCAGCGCCAACACCGTCGCCGCCCGGTCCTGCGCCCGGCCCAGGTTGTTGGTCGGGGCAAATCGCGTCGGCGCCACCAGAAGCCCCGCCAGCATCGCCGCCTCGGGCGCGTTCACCTCCGCCGCCGACTTGCCGAAATAGCGCTGCGCCGCGGCCTCGAACCCGCGTGCGCCGGCGCCCAGATAGGCCCGGTTGAGGTAGATCGTCAGGATCTCGTCCTTGGAGTATTTCAGCTCCATCGCAAAGGCGAAGGGCATCTCTTTCAGCTTGCGCCACATCGAGCCGCGGCGGCAGTCGGTCTCGTAGGCCGCCTCGCTGTCCCACCGGTCAGCATCGTAGGGCACACCGAGACACATCAGTTTGGCCACCTGCTGGGAGATGGTGGACCCGCCGTGGCCTTCCAGCGGCCCACGCCCCTCGCGCATGTTGATCCGAATCGCGCTGGCGATGCCTCTGGGGGACACGCCGAAGTGCCGGTAGAACCGCTTGTCCTCGGTGGCGACCACGGCGTTCTTCAGGACCGGCGCGACGGTGTCGGCTGTAATCTGCCCGCCGAACTGTTCGCCGCGCCAGGCGAAGACCTCGCCGTTGCGGTCGAGCATAGTGACCGAGCCGCGGGTGCGCGCATCGAGCAGGTCAGTGACCGGCGGCAGCAGCGAGTGGTAGTAATAGATCGCAAGCCCAAGGATCAGCGCAACGGCGGCGGTCCCGGCCCAGGCAAAACGCCAGATCAGCCGTAAAACCCAGCTGACGATGGCGCGGAAGAACGCCGAGACCGGGTTGCGCTTGCGGCGCGTCGTCTTCGCCTTTCTGCGAGTCGCCGGCTTGCGCTTGGCGGTCGGTTTCTTGGCCGCCGCACGCGGTCGCTTATCGGCCACAAGGGGCGGCCTGCGCTTGCCCGAGTTACTCATCAATCGTGCCCTGCCCGGCGTTTCTCATTGCGCGCAGCATATCTGGCCAAGCGCAAAATGTGGAGCGTGAACTGCCTCTTGCCGATTTTGCGACGGCCAAGGGGTCTTGGGCCGGACTCAGCAGTCGCTCAGCGTGAAATGTCGTCTCGACACACCGCGGGGCGTTAGAGTTCTGCACAAAAAATAATCAATCAAAAGAATTTGTGCAAAAAATGTGCAACTCGCCTCGGATTCCATCGTCATGCAGGCCTCGGACTCATTGTGCCTGCGGGCGCCCGGGCTCTTTGTTCCCGCGTGCAATCCGCGCAGGGGCACCTGCCTATCGGAAGGGACAAGACGTGAAACTCATCATTGCAGCAATCAAGCCGTTCAAGCTCGAGGAGGTGCGCGAGGCGCTCACCGCCATCGGTGTGCGCGGCATGATGGTGACCGAAATCAAGGGCTTCGGCTCGCAATCGGGACATACCGAGATCTATCGCGGTGCGGAATACGCCGTGAACTTCGTCCCGAAAGTCAAGCTCGAGATCGTGGTGCCGGCGGGGCTGGCCGACCAGGTGGTCGAAACGATCCAAAGCTCGGCCAATACCGGCAAGATCGGAGACGGCAAGGTATTCGTGCTCGACGTGCAATCTGCCGTGCGGGTGCGCACCGGCGAGACCAACGAAGACGCGCTTTGAGCCGCGCGAAATCCAGCGAATGGAAAGGATGAATGGTATGAAACTCAGACCCTGGATCGCCCTGGCGGCTCTGGCCGCGGTGGCCGTGCCCGAACTGGGCTTGGCGCAAGAGGCGACAGAGGCCGCCGCACCGGCGATGGACGACACGCCGCCGATGGCCGAAATCGGCTATATCTTCACCACGTTCATGTTCCTCGTGGCGGGCTTTCTGGTGTTCTGGATGGCCGCCGGTTTCACCATGCTCGAGGCCGGGCTGGTGCGCCAGAAGAACACCACGATGCAGCTGATGAAGAACATGGGGCTCTTCAGCTTTGCCGCGCTGATGTACTACCTCGTCGGCTACAACCTGATGTACCCGGGCGACGGCTGGACGATCGACGGCTGGCTCGGCGCGTTCGGCGCCGCGTCCCTGGAACCGGTCGGTTTGGCCGAAACAGAGACGGATCTGACCTATGCCTCGGTCGGCTCGGACTTCTTCTTCCAGTTGATGTTCTGCGCCACCACCGCCTCGATCGTCTCGGGCGCGCTGGCCGAGCGGATCAAGCTTTGGCCGTTCCTGATCTTCGTGATCCTGCTCACCGCACTGATCTACCCGATCCAGGCCTCCTGGAAGTGGGGCGGCGGCTTCCTGGACAGCCAGCTTGGCTTCCTCGACTTCGCAGGCTCGACGGTTGTGCACTCGGTCGGCGGCTGGGCCGCCCTGGCGGGCGCCCTGGTGCTCGGCGCGCGGATCGGCAAGTACGACAAGGACGGCAAGGTGCACCCGATGCCGGGCGCCAACCTGCCGCTGGCAACCCTGGGCACGTTCATCCTGTGGCTCGGCTGGTTTGGTTTCAACGGCGGCTCGCAGCTCTACATGGACACTGCTGGCAACGTCGCCGACATCAGCCGGATCTTCGCCAACACCAACACGGCCGCCGCCGGCGGCGCGATCGCGGCGATGATCCTGACGCAGCTGCTGTACAAGAAGCCCGACCTCACCATGGTGCTGAACGGCGCGCTGGCGGGCCTAGTCTCGATCACCGCCGAGCCTTTGACCCCGTCCCTCGGCATGGCCACGCTAATCGGTGCGATCGGCGGCGTGATCGTGGTCTTCACCGTGCCGATGCTCGACCGGATGAAGATCGACGACGTGGTCGGCGCGATCCCGGTGCACCTCTTCGCCGGCATCTGGGGCACCATGGCGGTGATCCTGACCAACCCGGACGCGACCTTCACCGGCCAGCTGTTCTCGATCGTAATCGTTGGCGCGTTCGTCTTTGTCGTCAGCCTGGTCGTCTGGTTCGTGCTGAAAGGCATTATGGGCATCCGCGTCGGCGAAGAGGCCGAGATGAACGGGCTCGACACCACCGAGCTGGGCATGGAGGCCTATCCCGAGTTCTCCCAAGGCTGATTTCCCTTCCTGTCAGTCTGAGACCACTGGCCCGGGCGTTCGCGCCCGGGCTTTTTTTCGTCTCGAAGGGCGGCTTTGGGTCCGCGCGCGGAACGGCCTAGCGGCCGGCGGCGCCGCGGCTTGTCTTTCCACGCCAACGGCGCTAGCGGCTCGGGCGACGGCGCACGCGGGAACACGCATGGACCTGGGATTTCGAACCAAGCTGGAGGTTGCGCATCTGTGGCGCAAACTCTCGGGCCGCAGACGGCGGGCGCAGCGGGCGGCGAAGCGGGAGTTCGCGGCGGCGCTGGCACGGCTCGGGCCGGCGGACTTGGCTATCGACCTCGGCGCGAATGCGGGCGAATTCACCGTGCCGATGGCGCAAACCGGGGCCGAAGTTCACGCGTTCGAGCCGGACCCCCATGCTCTGACGCGTCTGCGCATGGTCGTCGCGGGGTACGAGAACGTGATCCTGCACGACGCGGCAGCCGGCGCTCGCGCCGGAGTGTTCCGGCTGTTTCGCGCGAAAACCTTCGAACGCGATCCCGACAGGCGGTCGAAATCCTCTTCTCTCCTGGCAGAGAAACGCAATGTCTCCACCGACGACTCGATCGAGGTGCAGGTCGTCGATTTCGTCCAATTTCTGCGTGACCTCGACCGAGAGGTGGCGCTGATCAAGATCGACATCGAGGGTGCGGAGGTCGAGCTTCTGGAGGCGCTGCTAGACACTCCCGAGGCGGCCCGGATCGGGCAGGTGTTCGTGGAGACCCATGAACGAGCGCTGCCGCATCTCGCGCAGAGGACCGCGGCTTTGAAAGCGCGGGCGACGCAGATAGCGCGGCCCCGGATCAATTGGGATTGGCACTGACCCACGCATCAGAAAACGGTCGCCCGTCCCGTTCCCGGCGTCCAGCTTGGCAAGGCGCGAAGTACCAGGCGGCCCTCTCCCTTGCCGATCCCGCATACAGATTGTGCCGGATGCGTGCCCCATCGCGGTGAATTCATTGGATTGTCAACCCGCACGCGCGATCACCACATCAAAAATGACAACGTGAAAACAAAGCGGTAGAGCGGTTGCGGACAAGGACGAGATTGCGGCGACAGGGGGCAATCACATGGCGGATATCATCGGCACCGAATTGGCCGACATCCTGAACGGAACGCAACTCGCCGACCTCATCGAAGGTCTTGGTGGCGATGACACGCTGACCGGCGGCAGGGGCGACGACACGGTCCTGGGCGGAGACGGCGACGACCGGCTGCATGGTTGGGCCGGCAACGACCTGCTTCACGGCGACGACGGCAACGATTCGCTCTACGGCAACAAAGGCGACGACACGTTGCGCGGCGATGCCGGCGACGATCTACTGAAGGGTGCCAAGGGCGCCGACAAGCTCTTCGGCGGCGATGGCAACGACAAGCTGCGCGGTGGATCCGGCAACGACTCGCTTGCCGGTGGCAAAGGAGACGACAACCTTCGCGGCGGGTCCGGTGATGACATCCTCTACGGCGGCAACGGTTGGGACAACTTGAAAGGCGGCTCCGGCGCGGATGTCTTCGTCTTCCTCGACAACGACGGCTGGCGCGACCGGGTCAAGGATTTCGCCGACGGCGAAGATCTGATCGCGCTGTACGTCCAAGGCGTCGCGGCGTTCGCCGACCTGAATTTCGAGGACACGGTGACCTATGACGGCCGCGACGGGCTGGTGGTGAAATACGGCACCGGCTCCTTCGTGCTCGACGGATACACGACCGCAGACGTCGCCTCCGGGGTCGTCAGCGCGGCGGATTTTGTGTTCCTCACCGAGCAACAGCTCGACCTTTTCTGACAGCCGGCCCGCTGCGCGCCAGCGGCGAGCAGCGCCTGTGACCAAGGTTCCGACGGACCGCCAGGGCCTAGTCTCGCGGTATGCCGCCGCTTGGACAATCCGGACCGGTCTGATACAAGCCCCAAGACGACGTGCGAGCCTTTTGACCCTTAGCAAGAAGCGTGGAGTGGCCGGGCCTGTGGCCAAAGACATCTTCCATGTGGTGATGATCAAGCCGACGCATTACGATGCGGATGGCTACCCGATCCAGTGGCTGAAGTCGGTGATGCCGTCGAACACGCTGGCGTCGATCAACGGACTGCTTCTGGACTGCATCGACCGGCAGGTCTTGGGACCGGATGTCGAATTCCGCACGCAAACGATGGACGAGACCAACACGCGCGTGCGGCCGGATCGGATCATCCGGCAGATCGAAGCTGACGGCGGGCGCGCGTTCATCATGCTGGTCGGTGTGCAAACCAACCAGTTCCCGCGCGCCGTGGACCTGGCGCAGCCGTTTTTGAAGGCCGGGCTTCCGGTTGGTATCGGCGGGTTCCACGTCTCTGGCTGCAAAGCGATGCTGAAACAGCAACCGCCCGAGATCGTCGAGGCGATCGGGATGGGTATCTCGATGTATTCCGGCGAATTGGAGGAGGGTCGGTTCGACGAGGTTCTGAAAGACGCTTGGAACGGGAGGCTGAAGCCGGAATACGACTATCTCAACAGCCTGCCGTCACTCGAAGGTCAGCCGATCCCGATGCTCGACCGCGACACGGTAGGTCGGACCAGCGCGAACTACACCAGTTTCGATCTGGGCCGCGGTTGTCCGTATCAGTGCTCGTTCTGCACCATCATCAACGTGCAGGGCCGCAAAAGCCGGTTCCGCACGCCCGACGATCTAGAGGCGATCATCCGCGCCAACCTGGCCCAGGACGTGCACAAATTCTTCGTCACCGACGATGACCTTGCGCGGAACCGCAATTGGGAGCCTCTTTTCGACCGGCTGATCAAACTGCGCGACGATGGGATGCCGGTGAAGCTGACGATCCAGGTCGACATGCTGTGCCACAAGATCCCGGGCTTCATTGAAAAAGCCTGCAAGGCGGGCGTGGAACGCGTGTTCATGGGGCTCGAGAATATCAACCCCGACAACTTGCTGGCAGTGGGCAAGCGGCAGAACAAAATCACCGAATACCGCGCGATGATGCAGGAATGGCGCAAATACGGCGCCTCGCTGGCCGGCGGTTATATCATCGGCCTGCCCAGCGACACCCACGAGAGCGTGATGCGCGACATTAAGATCATCCAGCGCGAGCTGCCGATCGATCTGATGGAATTCGCGGTACTGACGCCTCTGCCGGGGTCCGCCGACCACAAGAAACTGGTCGAAGACGGCGTCTGGATGGACCCCGATCCGAACAAATACGACATCAACCAGCGCGTGACGCATCATGCGGTGATGTCCGACGAGGAATGGGATCGCACCTACCTCGACGCCTGGTCCACCTATTATACGCCCGAACATATCGAGACCATCGGTCGACGGTCGCTGGGGCAGAAGAACAAGGGCATCAACCTCAACGAGGTCACCGAATTCTACCTGATGCATAAGCTCGAGGATGTGCATCCGCTGGAAGGCGGGCTGATGCGCCGCAAATATCGCCGCGACCGTCGCCCCGGTTTTCCGCTGGAAAACCCGCTGCTGTTTTACCCGCGGTATTGGCTGCAGACCGTGCGCAATCTGACCGCACTCGGTTGGGGAGTATGGCAGGCCAACCGGCTGCAGAAACGCATTGCCGAGGATCCGAACCGCTACGCCTATACCGACCTTGCCGTGACCCCGCCGGAACAGGACGAGACCGACAAACTGGCGCTGTTCCAGGAAACCTCCGGCGCCGAAGCCGCGCTGCAGCGCGAGCAGGTGATCGTGAAGGCTCGAGAGAAAGCGATCGCCGTCCCGCGGTTAACTTGATCCGCGGTGCGATGAAATTGGCCGACGGTCCAGTACCTAACCCCGCCACGTTGCCGTTGGTAAGGTGCTGACATATCTGATACAAAACCGCGGACGTCCCGCCTTGTAACCGGAGCCCCTGGGTCCTTGCGCAAAGAGATCTTCCACATCGTGATGATCAAGCCGACGCATTATGATGCCGACGGCTACCCGATCCAGTGGCTGAGATCAGTGATGCCGTCGAACACGCTGGCCTCGATCAACGGGCTCTTGCTGGATTGCATCGACCGACAGGTGTTGGGCCCCGGTGTTGAGTTTCGAACGCAAACGCTGGACGAGACCAATACCCGCATCCGGCCCGACCGGATCATCCGGCAGATCCGGCGCGACGGGGGCCGGGCATTCATCCTGTTTGTGGGCGTTCAGACCAACCAGTTCCCCCGCGCTGTCGATTTGGCGCAGCCGTTCCTGGCCGCTGGATTGCCCGTCGCCATCGGCGGCTTTCACGTCTCGGGTTGCCGCGCGATGTTGAAGGAGCAGCCCTCGGAGATCGTCGCGGCGCGGGCGCAAGGCATCTCGATGTTTGCCGGCGAGCTCGAAGATGGCCGCCTGGACGAGGTTTTGCGCGACGCCTGGGCTGGGGCGTTGAAGCCGGACTACGACTACCTCAATGATCTTCCATCATTGGAAGGCCAGCCGATCCCATTTCTCGACCGGGATACGGTCGGTGGCACGTCGGCCAACTACACCAGCTTCGACCTGGGCCGCGGTTGCCCCTATCAGTGCTCGTTCTGCACCATCATCAATGTGCAGGGCCGCAAAAGCAGGTTCCGCACGCCCGACGACCTTGAAGAGATCATCCGCGCCAACCTGGCGCAGGACGTGTTCAAATTCTTCGTCACCGACGACGACCTTGCGCGGAACCGCAATTGGGAGTCGTTGTTCGACCGGCTGATCCACCTCAAAGAGGTCGAGGGGCTGGACATAAGGCTGACGATCCAGGTCGATATGCTCTGCCACAAGATCGACGGCTTCATCGACAAGGCCTGCCGCGCGGGCGTCGAGCGCGTGTTCATGGGGCTCGAGAACATCAACCCCGACAACTTGCTGGAAGCCAACAAGCGGCAGAACAAGATCACCGAATACCGCGCGATGATCCAGAAATGGCGCGAATTCGGTTGCACCATCATCGCCGGTTACATCCTCGGCTTTCCGCACGACACCTATGACAGCATCCAGCGCGACATCCGGATCGTGCAGGAGGAACTGCCGATCGATCTGCTGGAGTTCTTTATCCTGACCCCGCTGCCCGGGTCCGCCGACCACAAGAAGCTGGCCGAAGACGGCGTCTGGATGGACCCCGACCCGAACAAATACGATGCCGCGCAGCGGGTGACGCATCACGGCAAGATGACCGATTCGGAGTGGGAGCAGGCCTATCACGACGCCTGGTTCACCTATTACACGCCTGAGCATATCGAGCGGATCGGGCGACGGTCGCTTGCTCAGAAGAACAAGGGCATCAACCTCGACGAGGTGACGGAGTTCTTCTCGGCCTATTCGCTGGAGCGGGTGCATCCCCTGGAAAGCGGGCTGTTCCGGCGCCGCCATCGCCGCGACCGGCGGGCCGGGCTGCCGCTGGAGAATTCGCTGACCTTCTACCCGCGCTATTGGGGTGGCAGCGCCGTGAGTGTGCTACGGCTGGCGTGGCGGATCTGGCGCGCAAACCGGCTGCAGAAGCGGCTGGAGGCGGACCCGAAGCGGTACGACTACCGCGATCTGGCCACAACGCCGCCCGAGGCCGGCGAGACGGCCTCGCTAGCCTTGTTCCAGGAGACGACGGGCGGGCAAAAGGCGGTCCAGCGCGAGCAGGTCATCGTGAAGGCCCGGGAAAAGGCGGTGGCAGTGCCGAGCTTGCGCTGAGGCGGAGACCCATGCGCAAACGCGACTCAGCCGCCGCCGAAAAGAACCAGGATCAAGCCCAGGACGGCGTCGGTCAAACCCCCACTTCCGCAATCGCCTTCGCCAGAACCGGCACCGTATCGTCGTTCAGCCCGGCGATGTTCAGGCGGCTGTCGCCGATCATGTAGATGGCGTGGTCTTCGCGGATGGCTTTGACGTGGTCCGGGGAGGCTCCCAATCGGCTGAACATGCCGCGGTGCTGGGCGAGGAAGCCGAAGCGGTTCGACCCGGTCAGGCGCTGGAGTTCATCGGCCAACGACGTGCGCAAGTCGAGCATGCCGCGGCGCATCTCTTCAAGCTCGGTCTGCCAGTCGGCCCGCAACGCCTCGTCGGTGAGGATCATCGTCACCAGGCGCGCTCCGTGATCGGGCGGGAAGGAATAGTTCTGCCGATTGAGGTGGTTGAGCGTGGCTTGCGCGCGGGCCCTGTGGTCGGCGCCCGGGGTGACGGCGATCAGCAGGCCGGTGCGTTCCCGGTAGATGCCGAAGTTCTTCGAGCAGCTGGCGGCGATCAGGGTCTCGGGGCAGGCGGCGACGATCAGGCGGGTGCCTTGGGCGTCTTCCTCTAGCCCGTCGCCGAAGCCCTGGTAGGCGATGTCGATCATCGGGGTGGCGCCCTTGGCGACGATCAGGTCGGCCACGGCCTGCCATTCGGTGAGGTTGAGATTGGCGCCGGTGGGGTTGTGGCAGCAGCCGTGCAAGAGGACGATGTCCCCGGATTTGACGGCGTCGAGGTCGGCCATCATGCCGGCGAAATCCACCGCCCGGGTCTCGTCGTCGAAATAGCGGTAGGTGCGGGCGGTCATGCCGAGGTGTTTGAGGATGGTGACGTGGTTGGGCCAAGTAGGCTCGGAATACCAGACGGTGGCGCCCGGGTTTTCCATCTTGATCAGCTCGAAGGCCTGGCGCACGGCGCCGGTGCCTCCGGGCGTGGCCGCGGCGGCGATGCGGTCCTTCGGTGCGTTGGGCCCGAGGATCAGATCGACCATTGCCTCGGCATAGGCGGGGTCGCCGGCGAGGCCCACATAGGCCTTGCTGGTTTGCTCTTCCCACAGCGTGTGCTCGGCGGCCTTGATGGCGCGCATCACCGGGGTGACGCCCTGGGCGTTGCGGTAGACGCCGACGCCGAGGTCGATCTTGTCCGCCCGGGTGTCGGCGCGGAACAGGCTCATGATTTCGAGGATCTTGTCCTTCGGCTGTTCGGTGAGGTGTTCGAGCATGGCGGGCCTCTTTCAGTCGGGGATGCGCGACAGGTCGCGCGGGCGGCGGAGGGTGCGGGTGTGGTCCTCGCGCCGAACGGGGGTGAAGCCGTTTTTCTGGTAGGTTTGCAGGGCGCGGGGGTGGTCGAGGGTGCAGGTGTCGACCGTGAGTTGTTCGGTGCCGGGGATGTCCCAGGCCATCTGGATCGCGGTGCGCAAGAGGAACGTGCCGAGGCCGCGGCCGACCGCCTCTGGCACCAGGCCGAAATACGAGAGGTCGACGGTGCCCTCGGTGCGGGCGTCGTGGATGAAGAAGCCGTGCGGCCAACCCTTGCACATCAGCGTGTGCAGCGTGACGGCGGGGTCGTCGAGCCAGTCCTGCAGCTCGTCGGGCTCCTGCTGATGCGCGTCTTCCCAGGCATAGTCGCGGCCCACGGCGTCGTAGAGCGACAGGAAATACCAATAGGGCGGGGTTTCGGCCATCAGGAGCGTGGCGGGCGGGCCCGACGGCGTGTGCGGGTAGCCCCAGCCGGGCCGCGACCGCATTTCCAGGTAGGTGACGGTGTAGGTGAGCTCGGTCCCGGCGGGTTGCAGCGTCATCCGGTTTCGACCTTGAGGTCGCCGTACATGCCCCATTCGGCCCAGGAGCCGTCGTAGAGCGCGTGGCGGTCGTGACCGATGCGTTCCAGCGCGAGGTTGATGATCGCGGCGGTGACGCCTGAACCGCAGGAGGTGATCACCGGCTTCGAAAGATCGGCACCGCTGGCGTCGAACACCGCGCGCAGGGCGTCGGGCGATTTCATAGTGCCGTCCTCGTTCAGGAGCGTGCGGTAGTGAATGTTCTTCGACCCCGGAATGTGGCCGCCGCGCAGGCCCTCGCGTGGCTCGGATTCCTCGCCACGGAAACGTCCCGGGGAGCGGGCGTCGAGGATCTCGTGATCGCCGAGCTTTGAGGCCGCGGCTACCTGGGTGACGTCGCGCACCAGGTGGTTCTGTTTCGACACGGTGATGTGGCGGTCGCGCATCATTGGCGGCAGGTCTTCAGTTTCACGCCCTTCGGCGAGCCATTTCGGAAACCCGCCGTCGAGCACGGCGATGTCGGTTTTGCCCATCAAACGGAACAGCCACCAGATGCGGGCGGCGGAGAAGATCCCGGCGCCGTCATAGACCACGACCTGGTGGCCGTCGCCGACGCCCATGGCACGCATGCGGCTGATGAATTTCTCGGGCGGCGGGACCATGTGCGGCAGGTCAGATCTCGCGTCGGCCACGTCATCGATGTCGAAAAACCGGGCGCCGGGGATGTGGGCAGCATCGTATTCGGCGCGGGCGTCCCGGCCCATATCGGGCAGATAGTAGGAGCCGTCGAAAATGCGCAAATCGGGGTCGCTCAGATGCGCGGCCAGCCAGTCGCTCGAGACCAGAGTTTTGGGATCGTCAGCCATGGGAGCCCCGCAAAAAAGCCTCGCCTTGCCTAGCGGCGCGTGGCGTCAGTGGCAAGGGCGGGCTGGCGCTCCGGCGGGACAGGCGGCGTCCGGGCTTCGCAACGCATGGGCCCGTTTCGCCGCGCAAAGAAATGGCGGCGCTTACTTGCCCATGGCGTTCTTGACGACGCCGATCACGGCCATCAGTGCGCCGCCACCGACGGCGCCCGACCCGACCTGGCCCAGGATGGTGCCGATGTCGAGGCCTGCCGCCTCGCCCGCGGCGCCGGCGAGGTCGGGCGCGCCGAGCATGGCCAAGAGCTGCCCGCCGATGCCTCCGCCGACGATGCCGGTCAGTGAGTTGCCGATCACACCGAGATTGAGGTTCCTCAGAACGCCACCGACGGCATTTCCGCCCACGGCGCCGGCGATCAGACTAATGAGCAGTTCCATACGGCCTCCCAAAAAATGACTGCGCTCGTGTTGCGCAACGCGGCAAATCTCGTGCAGTCGACGGCGTGAGGAAATGGGAAAATCTTGTGACATTCCCCGTGACGTCTGTGCCAACGTAGCCGCGGCGATCGCGCGTGGGGTCGGCGCGCGCTGCCACTCTAGAAAGCAGACGCCAACCACTATTCAAGCCGCCGCAGAGTCCAATGTGTGCAGTTCATAAGGGCTCGCAAACGGCATTTGGAATGAGAGGCCAGAGTCTGGGGCTCCGTTGAGTGGCAACGAAAGCTTTGGTGTTGCCATATTGGTTTGTGTTCGGTAGCTTCGGATTAGTCATAGTAAATGCTACAATGATTTTCGTGTTATAACCTTGAAAATATAGGAGATTTGTTGATGACGGTAGGATCTGTATATTTTACGCAAAAGACTGGAAAAGTCCTTGGCCCTTTCTCTGGAACATTGGAAAATGCCACACCGAAAGATGGAGATTATCTTGATGTCAAGAAGGGGGGGAAGGGATACCCTTCGAAAATTGATTTCACCAAAGATTTTGACGGCAAAGTTGTAATGATTGAATTCAAGCCCGGGGTCGGCAAAGCCTCAAAATACACCTCGTGGAGATACCTCAACCACAAAGACTGGGCAGTCGATAGGTTCATGGATCTGGGGTGATAACACGTCCATCGGCGGCGTGTGGTTGGTTTGGGGTTCAGCCGAAACGGCCAGCCAAGATTGCGCGCCGGTGAGCCCGAGGGATTTGTGTCATTGCCCGTTCGGCGCAAATCCCTAACGATTGTCCCGCAGCAGGCGCTGTTTCTGCCGGCTCCAGTCGCGCTTGGCCTCGGTCTGGCGTTTGTCGGCTAGTTTTTTGCCTTTCGCGATGCCGATCTTCAACTTGGCGATGCCGCGGTGATTGAAATAGAGCACCAGCGGAACCAAGGTCATGCCCTTGCGTTGCGTCTCGGACCAAAGCCGCGCGACCTCCTTCTTCGACGCCAACAGTTTTCGGCGGCGGCGTTCCTCGTGACCGAAGGTCTTGGCCTTGTCGTAGGGCGCGATGTAGCTGTTGATCAGCCACAACTCGGCCCCCTCGACCTCGGCATAGCTCTCGGCGATGTTGGCGCCGCCGTTTCGCAATGACTTGACCTCGGACCCCTCCAGCACGATGCCGCATTCCAGATCGTCCTCGATCGCGTAATCGAAGCGCGCGCGGCGGTTTTCGCTGACCACCTTGTAGTTCGGATCGGTCTTGGGTTTGGCCATGGTCCGGCCCACATAAGAGGCGCCCCCAGGCAAGTCCAGTCTGTCGCAGGGGCTTGACGGGCGTGCGGGCGGTCAAGATATCGGCGCCATGGTCGTGCAGCTTGCCTTGGGAACTCTTCTGATCGTCGTGTCGACGCTCATCGCAGGAGGCGGGTTCCTGGCGATGGAACGCATGCTGAACCGCTATGAGAGTTGGATGCTCAGGCCGCCCCATGCCCGGAAGCTGATCTTTCTGATGTGCGCCGCTGTGGTCTGGGTGCTGATGATCGTGACCGCTTCGGTCTGGATCTGGGCGCTGACATTCCTCTGGCTCGACGTCTTCATCACGCTCGAAGCCTCGGTCTATTTCTCGATCGTCGCGTTCACCACGCTTGGTTTCGGCGACATCCTGCTGCCAAGCGATTGGCGGCTCTTGGCCGGGATGACGGCAATCAACGGGCTTTTGATGATCGGGCTTCAGACGGCGATCTTGGTCGAGGTCTTGCGAAGGGTGCGTGCCGTACAAGCCGCCGGGCGCGACGCGTCGTCCTGAGCCCCCGTCGCGTTTCCGTCAGTCGATGATGCCGGCAAAGACCATGCCCGCGCGCACCGCCGCCTTTGTGTCATCCGACAACTCGATGAGGGGCGAGCGGACGCTGGCCTCGCACCGGCCGAGTAGCGAAAGGCCGTATTTCGCGCCGCAAACGCCGGGCTCGGTGAAGACCGCCTTGTGGAGCGGCATCAGCAGGTCCTGGATCCGCAGCGCCTCGGCGTAGTCGCCGGCGGCGCAGGCGGCTTGCAGCGCGGCGCAGAGGCCCGGCGCGATGTTGGCGGTGACCGAAATGCAGCCGACCCCGCCTTGGGCGTTGAAGCCCACGGCAGTTGGGTCTTCGCCCGAGAGCTGGATGAAATCCGTGCCGCAGGTCAGACGCTGATGGCTCACACGGGCCAGATCGGCCGTGGCGTCCTTGACGCCGACGATGCGCGGCAGCTTGGCCAGTTCACCCATCGTCGCGGGCGTCATGTCGATCACCGACCGCGGTGGGATGTTGTAGATGATGATCGGCAACTCGCAGCAATCGTGCAACGCGGTGAAATGCGCGATCAGCCCGGCCTGGGTCGGCTTGTTGTAATAGGGCGTCACTACCAAAGCGGCATCGGCGCCGACCGCCTCGGCATGGCGCATCAGACTGATCGACTCGGCGGTGTTGTTCGAGCCTGCGCCGGCAATTACCGGGATCCGGCCGGCGGCGGTCTGCACTACGGTTTCGACCACCGCCTCGTGTTCGTCATGGCTCAGCGTCGGGCTTTCGCCGGTGGTGCCGACAGGCACCAGGCCGTTGCTGCCTTGCTCGACATGCCACTCGACGAGGGCTTTGAGCGCATCGAGGTCCAGCCCATCGTCCTTAAACGGCGTCACCAGGGCGGGAAGAGACCCTCTGATCATGATGCGCTCCTCTCTCACATCGGGCTGTGGCCAGGCCGCAGTGAGCGGACGTTAGCCAAGTGCCGGTATTATGCCAAGTTTGTGTGTTTTCCTCGGGCCCCGCGCCCGGTATCTTGTGCGCGAAAACCCGTCAAGGGGATCAGGCACGTTGAGACTGCAGGTGGTATTCGCATTGGCCGGGCTGGCGATGGCGTCGGAGGCTCTGGGCGTCGAGACAAGCCCGCGCCCGGCGGTACGGCCGAGCGTAGAGGATGCGCGACCGAGCACAGAGGCGACGACCGACGCGCTGGTGCTGGCATCGAAATCGCCGGTGCCGCGGCCGGGCGATTTGATGGACGCCCACAAGATGCGCCTGGCGCTTGGGGCAGCACGCGCCGGCGACTGGCACGGCGCAGGATCGCTGGCCACTGCCAAGGGATCGGTCGCGGCGGACGTGATCGAGTGGCAGCGCCTGCGGTCGGGCGAGGGCAGCTTCGACGACTACCGCCGCTTCCTGCTGCGCAACGCCGATTGGCCGGGGCTGGCGCTGTTGCACAAAAAGGGCGAGGACGCGATCCGGACCGGATCGCCCGCGGCCCAGGTGATCGCCTATTTCGAAGGGCGGCCGCCGCAGACCGGGTCCGGGGCCCTGCGGCTGGCGGCGGCCCACGCGGCGCAAGGCGCGGCCGGCAAGGCGCAGGCGGAAGTTGAGCGCGCCTGGCGCGAGCTGGAGATGAGCGCCGGGGAAGAGCAAGCGTTTCTGGCCGAGCACGGCGCCGCGTTGAAACCGCACCATGCCGCGCGGCTCGACGCGGCGCTGTGGCGCGGCGACCGCAAGGGCGCTGCGCGGATGCTGGGGTTGGTGGATGCCGGGCAGAAGGCTCTGGCCGAGGCGCGGATTGCGCTGCAGCGCGAGGCGGGCAATCCCGATGCGCTGATCGCCAAGATCCCGGCGGCGTTGCGCAGCGATCCGGGGTTGGCCTACGACCGGATGATTTGGCGGGTCGAGAAGCGGCGGCGCGATCTGGCCGCCGATCTGATCCTGGCGACGAGCGACAGCGCAGAGCGTCTCGGGCGGCCCTTGGCCTGGGCGAATTGGCGGCGGATTTTGGCCCGGCAGCAGATGCGGGAGGGCAACGGCAAGCGCGCCTATGCCCTGGCCAGCACGCACCGGATCGCGTTCACCACCAAGGACTACGCCTATGCCGATCTGGAATGGCTGTCGGGCTATCTGGCGCTGACCTACCTCAAGGACCCGGCCAAGGCGCTGACCCATTTCCGGCAGTTCGAAAAGGCGGTCTATACCCCGATCAGCCTCGGCCGGGCGGGCTATTGGGAGGGCCGCGCGCTGGAGGCGATGGGCGAGGCCGAGGCGGCGATGTCGGCCTATCGCGCCGGCGCGAAACACCAGACCTCGTTCTACGGCCAGTTGGCGGCCGAAAAGGCCGGCGTGGTGATGGACGCCGCACTGACCGGTCGGGCCGAGGCCAACAGCTGGCGCCTGGCGCCGTTCACCCGGTCGAGTGTGTTCCAGGCCGCGAAGCTGTTCCACGAGGCCGGACAGTCGTGGGAGACCGGGCGGTTCCTGCGGCATCTCGCCGAAACTCTGCCCGCCGACCAGTTGGTGCAGCTTGCCGATTTCACGCTGACGCTCGGCGATCCCTATCTGGCGGTCCGGGTGTCGAAACAGGTGGCGCGCGCGGGCGTTGTGGCGCCGCGGGCCTATTACCCGGTCACCTCGCTCGGCGCCGGCGCGCTTCCGGTTTCGGACGCGCTGGCGCTGTCGATCGCGCGGCGGGAAAGCGAGTTTCACATCGCCGCCGTCAGCGGGGCGGGCGCGCGCGGAGTGATGCAGCTGATGCCCGCCACCGCGCGCGAGATGGCGGGCAAGCTGGGCCTGCCCTATTCGAAAGCGCGGCTGACGACGGACCCGGGGTACAACGCGAAACTCGGTAGCGCCTATCTGCGACAGCTGATCGAGGAATTCGGCGAGAACTACGTGCTGGTGGCGGCGGGATACAACGCCGGGCCGCACCGGGCGCGGCGCTGGATCGAGGCCAACGGCGATCCGCGCTCGCCGCGCGTCGACGTGGTCGACTGGATCGAACACATCCCGTTCCGCGAAACCCGGAACTACGTGATGCGGGTGATGGAGAGCCTGGCCGTCTACCGGGCCCGGCTGTCGGGCGAGACCGCACCACTCCGGCTGTCGGCAGAGCTCAAAGCGAAATAGCGGCTCTCCTGCGGTGGCGCGCTTTGCGCGCCGCTGGTCTCTCTCCGCGCCGGCCTGCGGCCTCTGCGGAGTCCGTGTGTGGGGAGGCGACGCGTCGAACGGGCGAGGCGCGGATTGCGGCGGCTACCGGGCGGCCCGCCGCTCGCGCCAAAGCGTGAAGAGCCCGGCGGCGCAGATGATCAACGCGCCGAGGGCGACGTTGGGGGCAAGCGTCTCGGCAAAGACCGTCAGCCCGATCAGTGAGGCGAAGACCAGCTGCAGGTAGGCGAAAGGCTGCACGGCGCTGGCCTCGGCCACCTCGTAGCACCGGATCAGCGTGTAATGCCCGGCGGCACCGGTGATGCAGAGCGCGGCCATCCAGGCCCAATCGGGCGGCGTCATCGGCTGCCAGGACCAAAGGCCCACGGCGGTCATCGCGACCGCGCCTACAGTGCCGGTCCAAAAGAAACTGGTGGCGGCGCTGTCGCGGCGGGCGGCGTAGCGGGTCAGCAACCCGTAGAGGGCGAACATCGTGGCGGAGGCCAGCGGAACCAGCGCCAGGGGTGAAAACACGGCCAGCCCGGGCTGCAGGATGATCAGCACGCCGACAAACCCGATGGCGATGGCGGTCCATCGGCGCCAGCCGACCCGTTCGCCGAGGATCGGGCCGGACAGAGCCGCGATCAGCAGCGGGTAGCAGGCAAAGACGGCGTGGCTTTCGACCAGGCCCAGCAGCGTGAAGGCGGCGACCATGACGCAGATCTCCGCCGCCAGCAGCAGGCCTCGGAACGCTTGCAGGATCGGCTGGGTGGTCGCCGCTGCCTGTTTGAGGCCGCCAGCCTTGCGGGCGGCGATGGCGATGACGAAAGCGGCGAAAAACCAGTACCGGATCATCACCACCATCAGCACGTTGTATTCGCCAGCGAGGTGGCGCGAGATGCCGTCCTGGACCGCGAAGATCAGCGTCGTGAGCACCATCAAGGCGATGCCGAGGCGCGGGTTCTGTTGGCTCACGGCAGGCGGCCCACGGTCATGTGGCGCTTGCGGCCGAAGCCGGGGCGGCGCTCGACGGTGAAGCCTGCGTCGGCCAGCGCGCGGCGTACAAGGCCGGCGGCGGTGTAGGTGGCGCAGGTACTCCGCGGCGCGGTGTGGAGGGCGACCTCTTGCAGCAGATCGGGTTGCCAGAGCTCTGGGTTTCGCGCCGGGGCGAAGCCGTCGAGGAACCACGCGTCAGCTCGGCCGTGCCACTCCGAGAGGCTTTCACGGGCGTCGCCGAGGACAATCCGGGCGTCGAGATGGTCGGTTTCGATGCGGGTTCGGCCTTCGGACCAGGCGGCAAGGAGGGGCCGGGCCTGGTCGGTGAGCTCAGGGAACGCGGCGAGGGCTTGCGCCATGTCTCTGGCGGCCATCGGGAAGGCCTCGAAGCTGGTGAAGCGCAGGCGGCCGGGGGTGGCGCTGGCGATCCAGGCCTTGAGCGCGGCGAGCATGTTAAGGCCGGTGCCGAAGCCTAGCTCGGCGATGTGGAAGCCGGGCCGGAACCGATCCGGAAGGCCGTTACCGGCGACAAAGACGTGGCGGGTCTCGGCGAGGCCGTCCTGCCGCGAATAGTAGGGGTCGGCGAAGCGGGTTGAGACCGGCACGGCGCCGTCCCGCCACTCGATCTCTGCCTGCTGGTTCTCGGTCATCGCCTGGCCTAAAGCTGCGGAGCGGACTTTGGGCAAGGGCGGCTGCATTGGCAACGGTGGACGTGACGGTGATGGGGGCGGGGGTGTTCGGGCTGTCGATCGCCTTTGCCTGTGCCCGCCGCGGTGCGCGGGTACGCGTAGCCGACATCCGCGGGATCGGCGCGGGATCCTCGGGCGGGATCGTCGGTGCGCTGGCACCGCATGTGCCGGAGAATTGGAACGCCAAGAAGCAGTTCCAATTCGAAAGCCTGCTGATGGCGAACGCGTTCTGGACTTCGGTGGATTCGGCGTCGGGATTGTCGTCCGGCTATGCCCGGACAGGCAGGGTGCAGCCTGTGGACGCGCCCGGCCTGCCGCTGGCGCGGGCGCGGGGCAAGCAAGCGTCATTGCTCTGGCGTGGTCGCGCGGTCTGGGAAGTCGTCGCGCCTCCGAACGGGGACTGGCGCCCGGTAAGCGCATCGGGGTTCTATATTCGGGACACGCTGTCGGCACGGCTGCATCCGCGCAAAGCCTGCGACAGCCTGGCGGGTGCGGTGCGGGCCTTGGGCGGCGAGGTGGTGATCGGCGAGGCGGAGCCTGAGGGGTCGGTGGTGTGGGCAACTGGTGTCGATGGGCTGCGAGAGATGGCGCGGGTGTTCGATCGGCCGGTGGGCGGCGGGGTCAAAGGCCAGGCATTTCTGCTGCGGTTTGACGCGCGTGACCGGCCGCAGCTGTTCGCTGACGGGGTGCATTTCGTGCCGCATGCTGACGGCACGGTCGCGGTGGGCTCGACCAGCGAGCGAGAATACGCGGCGCCGACGGGGACGGACGCGTTGCTCGAGGATTTGCATGACAAGGCGGTGGGGTTGGTGCCGGTTTTGGCCGACGCGCCGGTAGTGGCGCGGTGGGCGGGGGTGCGGCCCCGGGCGCGGTCAAGAGCGCCGGTGTTGGGGGCCTGGCCGGGACGGGATGGGCATTTCGTGGCCAACGGGGGCTTCAAGATCGGGTTTGGGATGGCGCCGAAGGTGGCCGAGGTGATGGCCGATCTGGTGCTGGAGGGGCGGGATGCAATTCCGGAAGGCTTTCGGGTTTCGGACAATCTGTGAGGTCGCGCTGTCCTCATGGGGACGCATGGTCAAGCCATTGTATTCATTTGATTTAGCGCAAACAAGTTGAGATCTGGATTCGCGTTGATTTGGGCGCGGAGCGCTGCGCGATCCGACCGGGCGCGTGTGGCCGGCGGAGCGATCTCTTTGTGACGGTGCGCCTGTTGCTGGCGGTAGGCCATGCGTATTTGGGACGAGAAGAAATCTGTGGGCTCAGGTGGCCGTAGCAGTCATGCATTGGCGGCCATCGGGGGCGCGGACCCAGAGGGTTTGGTCGTCGTGCCAGCAGAGCGTGGCGGGCTCGTCGACGGTGAGGGCGGAGGTGGCGCGGAAGTCGAAGGATTTGAGCGGGCCGAGGTGGGCTTGGGCCAAGTGGATCAGCAGCTGCGCGAGCAGGGGGCCATGCACGACGAGACCGGCGTAGCCCTCGGTGTCGCGGGCGTAGTCGGCGTCGTAGTGGATGCGGTGGCCGTTGAAGGTCAGCGCCGAGTAGCGGAAGAGCTGCGTGGGGGTGAAGCGGGCCTCGGCGGCGTCGGTTTCGTCAGTACGGGCCTGCGGTGGGGCGATTGCGGTGCGGCTTTGTGGGGGTTCCCGGTAGACGAGGTCCTGGTGCTCGGTGATTTTGAGCTGGCCTCTCTGGCGGATGTCGTGGCGCAGGGTGACGAAGCCGAGCCGGCCGGTGCGGCCTTGTTTTTCTGTGACGGTTTCGACGGAGGAGGTCTTTTCGGCAGTTTGGCCGAGGATCAGGGGCGCGTGGAACTGCAGCCGTCCGCCGGCCCACATGCGTTGCGGCAGGCCGAGGTCGGGGATCAGGCCGATGCCGGTCTTGGGGTGGCCGTCGGGGCCAAGTTGTCCCGGCGGCTGCGGATCCCAGAAGTAGATCTGGTGCCAGAACGGCGGCAAAGAATCGCCGGCTTTCGGTGGGTCATCGAGGCGGTCGAGCGTGGCGTGGTGCGTGGCAGCGCGGGCAGGGTCGAGCGGGTCGGTTAGGGTTTGCGTTGTCGCGGGGGCGTCGGGCATGGTGGCGCGACCGTACTGGGCAGCTGCGAAGAGGGCAATTCGGTGAAAGCGACGGCGCTCGACCATCTGGTGCTGACCGTGCGCGATATCGAGGCGACGGTGGGGTTTTTTTGCGGGGTTCTGGGGATGGAAAAGGAGCTGTTCCGGCCGGCGGATGGGACGGAGCGTGTGGCGCTCAAGTTCGGGGCGCAGAAGATCAACCTGCATCTGGCGGGCGCGGAATTCGAGCCAAAGGCGGACAGGCCCACGCCGGGGTCGGGCGATCTGTGCTTTCTGACCGAGACGCCGTTGGCCGAGTGGGTCGCGCGATTCGAGGCGAATGGCGTGGATGTGGAGATCGGGCCAGTAGCGCGGACCGGGGCGACCGGCCCGCTAATGTCGATTTATGTGCGCGACCCGGATGGCAATTTGATCGAGGTGTCGGTGCGTGGCTGAGGTCGCGGCGCTGGGTTGGGGCGTCTGGGTGTTTTGCTGTGTCGCGGTCTTTGCGGGCGCGATGCTGCAGCGGTTGGCGGGCCAGGGCTTTGGCATGGTGGCCGCGCCGATGATGGCGCTGGTGGCGCCGGAGTTCCTGCCGGCGGCGCTTTTGCTTCTGGGTGCGGTGGTCGGGTTCGGGTCGGCCTCGGTGGAGGTCTCGGCGGTGGCCAAGCGCGAGCTACCGGCGGGGTTCACCGGGCGGGCCGTGGGCGCCGGAGTTGCGGCGTGGATCGCGGCGTCAGTGGCGGAGACTGGCGTCTTCGCAGTGCTGGTGGCGGGGATGGTGTATCTGGGGATCTTTTTGTCCTTGCTTGGGGTCCGTGTGGCGATTGGAACGGTGTCGCTGTTCTCGGCGGGAGTGGTGGCTGGGATCATGGGGACGCTGACTGCGGTGGGGGCGCCACCGATGGCGTTGCTCTATCAACACGAAGAGGCGCGGCGGTCGGCGGCGATGCAAAACACGTTCTTCGCCTGGGGGATGCTGGTGTCGATCGCGGCCTTGGCTTTGGCGGGGCTGATCGGGGTACGGCACCTGGCCTTGGCGGGGACGTTGCTGCCGGCGGTCTTGTTGGCCTTGTGGCTAGCGCAACCCCTGGCACGGCGGGTGGCGAAGGCGCGGATCCGGCCTTGGGCCTTGGGGCTCGCGGGGGCGGCTGCGACGGTGCTGGTGCTGAAACAGGTGCTGTGATCAGGCGGTGAGCGCGCGGGTGATCATCACGCCGGCCCAGGCAGAGAATCCTGTGAGCACGGTGCCCCAAGCTGTGTCGGCGATCACCATCTGCAGCGACCAGTCCTTGAGGATCGCGTAGCTGGTGAACTCGTAAGTGCCGTAGGCGATGGCGCCGAGGATGGCGCCTCCGATCAGGGCTTTCACCGGCGCATCGGCGGCCAGCGCCGGGACCGAGACCAGGTAGAGCAGCCCGGCGACGTAGAACAGGTAGAACAGAGCCGCCGCGCCGAGGCGGATGTCGTCGAGCATGATGTGCTTGATGTGCTGCTCGAAGAGCGGAGCCAGCACGCTGCGCAACATCACCGCATCGATGGCGAGGAAGATGACGGCGGTCGAGATGTAGAGGACGGCGAGTTGCATCATGGGTCTCCGGGGGCAGGTCAGGATTTGCGAGACTGCTCTGCCTCGGCGCGGAGGGTCTGCATGAGTTCGGTCAGTGTCGCGCGCGAGCGTTCATTGACCAGGCGGCCCGCGTCGTCGAACTGGTTGGCGCCGTCGGCGACCATCAGATAGGGCCCGTTTGAGAACCGTGGGCGAAACGGGGTGAGCGCGTGGCGGATGGTGTATTGCCCGGTCTCGCCGCCGGTGCGGCCGGCGGCGGCGGACATCAGCGCGACGGGTTTGCCGCGCCACGGGTTGCCCTTGACCCGGCTGACCCAGTCGAGGGCGTTTTTCAGCACGCCAGGGATCAACTTGTTGTATTCGGGGCTGGCGATGATCACCGCTTCGGCGGTGGCGATCTGATGGGCGAGGGTATTGACGGCTTGGGGGATGCCTTCGGTGGTCTCGAGGTCGCCGTCGTAGAGCGGCAGGCGGATGTCGGCGATCTGCGTCTCGGCGGGACCGTAGAGGCGGATCGCCTCGGCGAGCAGCTTGCGATTGACGGAGACAGAGCGGAGCGATCCGCAGATGCCAAGGATGTTGTGTTGGGTCATCGGGGCCTCTTGGGTTCTTCGCGCAAATAGGCGGCGTCGAGGCCCTTGCAAGACGCACTTCGGCGGTGGAACTGTGCAGTAAGGCGCGAGCGGAGGGGCGGCGATGCGGCATGGCGGGCGGATCCTGGTCGATCAACTGAAGGCGCAGGGTGTGGGCCGGGTGTTCTCGGTGCCGGGCGAAAGCTTTCTGGCAGTGCTCGACGGGCTCCACGACAGCGGGATCGAGAACGTGGTCTGCCGGCACGAGGGCGGCGCGGCGATGATGGCCGAGGCGACGGGCAAGCTGACCGGGCGGCCGGGCGTGGCCTTGGTGACACGGGGGCCGGGCGCGACGAATGCGTCGTCCGGTGTCCACGTGGCGCGGCAGGACTCGACGCCGATGGTGCTGTTCGTGGGGCAGATCGCGCGGGGGCACCGCGACCGCGAGGCGTTTCAAGAGGTCGATTACCGGGCGTTCTTCGGGCCCCTGGCGAAATGGGTGGCCGAGGTCGACGCGACCGAACGGCTGCCGGAATACGTCAACCGGGCGTTCCACGTGGCGATGTCGGGGCGGCCGGGGCCGGTGGTGCTGGCGCTGCCGGAGGATGTGTTGTCGGGTGCCGCCGCGGTGCCGCTGCTGGCGCCGACGGCCGCGCCCGAGGCGGCGGTGTCCGAGGCGCAGGTGGCGGCCCTGTTGGAGATGCTGGGCCGGGCGGAGCGGCCCCTGGTGATCGCCGGCGGGCCGGGCTGGTCGGCCGCGGCGGCGCGCGATCTGCAACGCTTCGCCGAGGCGCAGGGGCTGCCCGTCGCGGTGTCGTTCCGGCGGCAGGACTACCTGGACAACCGCTCGCCGGCTTACGTGGGCGACCTGGGCGTCGGAGCGAACCCACGGCTAGCGGCGCGGGTCAGGGCGGCGGATTGCCTGCTGGTGCTGGGGGCGCGGCTGTCGGACACCGCGACCGGCGGCTACGACTGGATCGACGTGGCCGCGCCGGGCAAGGCGATCGCGCATGTGCATCCCGATCCGGGCGTGCCGGGGGCGGTCTATCGCTGCGACCTGGCGGTGACGGCCCGGGCGCCCGACGTGGTGGCGCGGCTGGCGCAGGCGCCGAAGGCGGGCGACTGGGGCGCCTGGGCGGCCGAGGCGCGCGCCGATTACGAGGCCTGGCAGCGGCCGCGCCAGACGCCGGGCGCAGTGAAGCTGGAACAGGTGGTGGCCTGGCTGTCGGACCATCTGCCGGACAACGCGGTGCTGACCAACGGGGCGGGCAACTACGCCGCCTGGCTGCACCGGTATTTCCGGTTCAAGCGGTTCGGGACCCAGGTGGCGCCGACCTCGGGCTCGATGGGCTATGGCTTTCCGGCGGCGGTGGCGGCGTCGTTGCAGCACCCGGACCGGACCGTGGTGTGCCTGGCCGGCGACGGGTGTTTTCAGATGACGCTGAACGAGATGTCGACGGCGGTGCAGGCGGGCGCGGCGCCGGTGGTGATCGTGTGCAACAACGGGCGCTACGGGACGATCCGGATGCATCAGGAGAAGACCTATCCGGGGCGGGTGTCGGGCACCGAGTTGGCGAACCCCGATTTCGCGGCCTTGGCGCGGGCCTATGGCGGGTTCGGCGTGGTGGTCGAGGATGGGGCCGCGTTTCCGGAGGCGTTTTCGGCGGCGGTGGCGGCGGGGGTGCCGGCGGTGGTGGAGTTGCGGCTCGACCGGGGGATGCTGTCGACTTCGGCGGATTTGGCGGGTCCGTGAGGGGGCTGTTGTTTTATTGAGTGCGCTACGCGCACGCTGGGGACTCTCCGTGCTCGGCTTTGCCTGCGCGCGGAGTCCGCTTGTGGGGAGGTGACGCTTTGTTTTGGGTGTGGGGCTGAGTTTGGGGTTGGATTTGGTTTGCTGAGAAGGCCGGACGGGGTCCGGCCCGGATCGAGCATTTGCGAGTCGGTTGGCGGGTTTGGGTCGAGTGGCCTGCGTCGACCCGGGTAGTCGCTGGGTAGTCACCCTGGTTGGCAGCGAGGTGCCGGTTGCGTTGGACAGCATTCTGTGTCCCGGCCGGTGGCGCCTACACAGTTGCAACACCGGAAATAGGCAGCAGCGGCAAGCCAATGCCGAAGCACTTGTTCACGTTTTGTACCTTTACATCGAGCGATGCATTTACTATATATTGACATGTACACGCGTTTATGAACTTGTCATGGTAGATCGAGGCTTAATCGAAGAGGAGCGGACTATGAGCGTCAAGACCTACAACCGCTTCATGGCGATTGCCAGCGTCGTTGTATTCGGCGGCGGGTCAATTATCGTTGTTGCGGGGCTTCTTGAGCTGCTTCTGGGCGGGTAGCGACTGGTCGCGATGGACCGCGGCCTGGACGAAAAAAAACGCCGCGCCCACAATAAGTCCGAGGTGGAGATTTCCCAGAATTGCCTGACCGGCGGCCCATATGCGCGCGGCCTCGCATGGACGGAAGTCGCCGTATCCAAGCGTCGAGAATGTTACTGCGGAAAAATACACTGCGTCGCGGCTGCTAACCGCAATGGGCGTCGGGCACGCGACGTCCATCGTTATGCCCAATTGCCGATACCAAACCGAAAACGCCATTATCGTGAACACAATAGAGACAACGCTGTCACGGGCGAGCCGTAGCGGATTTATGCCGAGCTGATGCGACACGATGAAAATCGCACCGATGACGACGACGCCGAAATAGACCACCGCAAAGATGCCAAGCACAGGCCCCATCCACGCGGCGGACAGCAGCGGTCGAGCGTAGAAAGCGAAAATCGCTTCGGCGATCAAGACAGAGACTAGGAACAGGATCCAATAGGTGAATAGATTGCGAAGTTGGCTGCCAGGGCTACTGCCAGGTATCCAGCGCGGCAGGGCCATCTCAAAACTCCACCCCGACCTGCGCCTTCACCCCTGACCGGAACGGGTGTTTGATAAGCTCCATCTCGGTCACTAGATCGGCGATCTCGATGAGCTCTTCCTTGGCGTTGCGGCCGGTCAGGACGACGTGGGTCATGGGGGGTTTTTCGTCCTTCAGGAAGGCCACGACCTCACCCACATCCACGTAGTCGTAGCGCAGGGCGATGTTGATCTCGTCGAGCAGGACCATGGCGTTGGCCTCGTCTCGGATTAGCTCCTTAGCCTTCTCCCAGGCGGCCTGGGCCATTTCGGTGTCGCGGGTCTTGTCCTGGGTTTCCCAGGTGAAGCCCTCGCCCATGGTGTGGAATTGGCACGTGTCGGAGAAGCGGTTCAGGATCAGGTCGCGCTCGCCCGTAGACATGCCGCCCTTGATGAACTGGACGACGGCGCAGGGCAGGCCGTGGGCGATGTGGCGGAAGATCATGCCGAAGGCGGCCGTCGACTTGCCCTTGCCCTTGCCGGTGTGGACGATGATCAGCCCCTTCTCGTCGGTCTTGGTGGCCATGATCTTGTCGCGCGCGGCCTTCTTCTTGGCCATCTTGGCGGCGTGGCGAGTGGTGTCTTCGGTCATGACAGGGCGCGCTCCATAGTGATGCTTGTCGGGCGGTCGAAGCCTTCATGGGCCGTCGTGCCGGTCATTGCAAACCCCATCGCGGCGAACAGGCGATGGTTTTCGGTCAGTTCGATCCGGGTCTGCAGCACCAGGCGGGTGAGGCCGAGGGCGCGGGCGCGGGTCGCCGCGGTGTCGATCAGGCGGCGGGCGAGGCCCTGGCCGCGGTGCGACGTGGCGACGGCGAGCTTGCCGAGATAGAGCGCGGGTGGCTGTGGGGTCAGGAACAGGCAGGCGATCGGCGTCTGGCCGTGCTCGATGACCCAGACCTCGCCGGTGCGGGCCTGGGCGGCGATGGCCTGCGGCGTCAGGCGGTGCATCGACGAGGGCGGGTCGATGCGGTGCTCCATCGAGGCGAATTCGGCCCGGATCAGCGACAAAAGCGCGGGCCAGTCAAAGGGATCGGTGGCGCGAAACGGGGTCATCGGCCGAAAGGAACACCGCCGGCGCACCGACCGCAAGCCAAAGGGGCGGCCGCGACGGACCGCCCCCAACACCGGGACCGGGCGGGGTTATTCCGCCGGAACCGCGGTGCCCTCGGCAGGCCGGCCGAAATGGCGGCGGTTGAGGTACCAGACCAGGGCGATCATCGCGACCTGGAAGCCGAGTGCAGCAGCGGTCAGCAGCCAGTAGCCGGCGGAGAACTTGACGACCAGGCCGTTGGCGACAAGGCCCTTGTTGATCCAGAAATGCAGCATCACGGCCATGGCGACGCCGGGGCAGACCAGGGCATAGGCGCCGGGCGAGGTCTTCGCGCCGAAGATGAACTCGGCGACGTAGCCCTGTCGGCGCAGGACCAGAAGGCCCAAGAGCAGGAACAGGACCTGGACGGCGACGATGCGGGTGAGAAACACCAGCGTGTCGGCGGCCGCAGTATGGGCGTCGAAGGACACGTGCAGCCCGTGGTCCTGGCGCAGGAACATGATGCCGAGCACGGTCAGAAGCGGCACGACGATCATCAGGGTCGGGCCGGATTCGCGCGCGGTGCCGTAGTGCAGCATCGCGTTGATGCCGGTGATCGCGGCCACGACGGCATAGAGGATCGCCGCGAAGCCGAAGAAGGTCGACAGGATCAGGCTGATGCCCTGGACCAGCGGCGCGGTGCTCATCGCCGCGGGCGCGGCGAGGCCGACGGCGACCATCGACAGGGCGAAGGCCGGCAGCAGCTGGGCGAAGGAGTTGTGCGCGGTGAGGTCGAAGACGCCGCCTTGGGTCAGCACGCGGCCGAGGAAGTTGGCGAGCAGCCGGAACGCCAGGACGCCGATGGCGAGGAAGGCGATCATGGCAAGCGGGAACAGATATTCGACGACGCTCCAGAGCCCGGGCACGAAGGTCAGGCCCAGGATGAAGCACACGTTGATGGTCATGGCGAGCGCCAGCGGCATCGCCAGAAGCTGGGTTTCGGCGTTGCTTCGGGTGAGTTTGGCGTGGGCCTCGGTGCCGCGCCAGACGCGATAGCTGGTCAGGTTCCAGATCAGCGACTTGACGTTGAGCACGCCGAAGACCGCGATGCCGGCAAAGGCCAGGACGATGGCGATCTGGGTGCCGAGAGGCCCGGTGGCGAAGGCACGGGCGCTGTCTTCGAAGATCGGCACCGGCTGGCCGGGATGCGGGACCCAGAAGAACAGGTACATGAAGAAGGTGACGGCAAGGCCGCCAGCACCCAGCGAGGCGAGGAAGTAGAGCGGCGAGTAGCTGTCGGCGGGACGCGGGGTCATGGGAGCCTCCTAATTCACATTCAGGTTCTTGAATGTATTTATCCAGTTTCGCCTGGCATTGATCTGCGTCAAACCGCCGCCTGCGGGTAACGGTGCGTTAACCGAATCCGGCGAAATTCGGGGTATGGTTCTTCAACGTCCCCTCTGGTGGTCCTGCATCGTCCTCGTCGCCGTCGCCTTCGCGCTGGCCGGCTGCGACAGCCCCAGCCCGAAATTCGCGGGCCTGACCGCGCGCCAGGTCACCGTCGACGGTTCGCTGTTTTCGGTCCGTTACACCCGGACCGAGGCCGAGGCGGTGCGGATCAGCAAGGAATTCGGCACCCGGCGCGGCACGATCGTCGGCAAGGGCGCCAAGGCGATCGTGATCGCCAGCGGCTGCGCCATCAAGAGCCGGACGCTCGACGGCGACACGGTCTATGTGCGCGCGAAGATCGATTGTGCGGAGGCGCCGGGCTGAGTTACGGCCGGGCCCGAGCCGGTGCGCTGGATTGTCCGGCTGAGAGGCCTGATCGGATCACGTGAGCCGGGCTGGCTTGGTTTGGACGGTGAAAACCCGACCGATACGTGAAATCAGGACCGCAAGCCGCCGGGCTATCGACGGTTTGTGGCCCGACAATGGTCCAGTGGATTACTTTCCGGCGGCCACGAACCTCGGGTGGGGCGGCGATTTGTCGAGGCGCGTGCACCGCGTGAAGTTCTAGGTACTCGATAGCCAAAGAACGCCGCCGTTCAGGTGTTGATTGCCGCCCCACGGGTCGGAAATGACATGGATTCTCTCGACGGGGGCAGTGCTCTTGTTCGTCAAGACGCGACGCTACGCGGTTTCGCCGGTAGTCCCCCCGCCTTCTTGGGACGCAAGCGGCCGCATCATCGTGACAACGCCGGGGTCGCCCTCACGCGGCGCCGGGGGGCCGAAGCCGAGGGTTTGGAACAGGCTGAGCAATTCGGGAAAAGCGGTGCCGGTGTCGAGGGTCAGGGCGGAAAATCCTTGGGCCTCGGCGGTTTGGGTGGCGGCCTCGACGAGGTCTCGCGCAAGGCCCCGGCCCCGGTGCGAGGCGGCGACGGCGAGTTTGCCGAGGTAGAGTGCGTCCGGGTGGTCGCGGGAGCGGCGGCAGAACAGGCAGGCGACGGGGCGCGTCCCATCGAAGATCAGGAAGACCGTTCCGGTGTTGGCCTCGGTGGCGAGATCGCCGGCACTGACTTGCGCGGCGCGGGCGGGGTGGCCGAGGCGACGCTCCATATAGGCGAAGGCGTCCTGCAGCAGCTGGCGGACGGCGGGCCAATCGGTGTTTACGTCGGCGCGGGTCAGACGCATCGGCCTGTCTCCGGGCCGGGGGCGGCGTGGACGGACGGGCGGCGGGAGTGCACATGCGTATTGGCGACGACGTACGGCGGCGTGCAACGGTCGTGCGGCCAGTCGGCGCCGGCGTTGGTCCGGGTCTGGCGTAGCGGGCCGGTCTCGGGGCAAAGACGTTGAGGTCGGACCTGCGGTGGGACCGGGGCTCCAAATGGGCGAAAGAATCTTGGAGCAGATAGGGGACAGAGAGCGCGTTGGCACCGGCGCGGGTCAGGTGCATCGGGCCGTCCTCTCGGCCGGGGTAACAGGGGTTGATGCGCAGCCAGCATGGGCGACGCGGTCGGCTCCGGGGGACGACGACGCCTGGGCCGGACCATTGGCGTGGGTCTGTCCGCCGCTAGTCGCATCGCAGGGCCTCAATCCGGGCGCGAGCGGAGTTTGAACGGGGGGTCCAGAGACCGCGCTCGATGGCCTCCGAGAGGCGCTCGGCGATTTCCTTGAGCGCCGCGGGGTTGGCGTCGGCGAGGAAGTCGCGGGTCGCGTCGTCTTCGAGATAGGCGGCCTCGACCAGGTCGAAATGGTGGCCGCGCACGGCACCGGTGGTGGCGGCGAACGCGAAGAGGTAGTCGACTGTGGCGGCGATCTCGAAGGCGCCCTTGTAGCCGTGGCGCTTGACCCCGTCGATCCATTTCGGATTGACGGCGCGGGCGCGCACGACGCGGCCAATCTCGTCGTCGAGGGTGCGGATGACCGGGCGCTCGGGGCGCGAATGGTCGTTGTGATAGATCGGCCGGTCGCGGCCCTGCAGGGTGGCGACGGCGGCCGCGGCGCCACCTTCGAACTGGTAATAGTCGTCGCTGTCCAGGATGTCGTGTTCGCGGTTGTCCTGGTTCTGGACGATGGCCTCGGTCTGACTGAGGCGCCGTTCCAGGGCGGCGCGATCCCGGCGGCCGTCTTCGTCTTGGCCGTAGGCATAGCTGCCCCATTCTAGGTAGGCCTCGGCGAGATCCTTTTTGTCGGACCAGAGCCGTTCGTCGATCATCGCCTGCAGGCCGGCTCCGTAGGCGCCGGGTTTGGAGCCGAAGACGCGGGCGGTCGAGTTTTCGCGCGCGGCGCGGGCGGCGGCGGGGTTGATGTCTTCGGGTTCGTCAAGGGCCATCACCGCGCGCGCGGCGCTGTCGATCAGCGCGATCTGGGCCGGGAAGGCGTCGCGGAAGAAGCCGGAGATGCGCAAGGTGACGTCGACGCGGGGACGGCCGAGGGCGGTGGCGGGGATGATTTCGAACCCGGTGACGCGGCGCGAGGCGGCGTCCCATTGCGGTTTGACCCCCATCAGTGCCAGCGCCTGGGCGATGTCGTCGCCGCCGGTGCGCATGTTGGCGGTGCCCCAGGCGGTGATCAGCATCGTGCGGGGCCAGTCGCCGTGGGTCTGCAGGTGCTTGTCGATCAACAGGTTGGCGGACTTCCAGCCCAAGGCCCAGGCGGTCTGGGTCGGCACAGCACGGCTGTCGACGCTGAAGAAATTGCGCCCGGTGGGGAGTGTGTCGGGCCGGCCGCGCGTGGGCGCGCCGGACGGCCCCGGGGCGACGAAGTGCCCTGCAAGGGCGGTGAGGAGGCCCGCCCCCTCGGCCGGGCCGCAGGCGGCGATGGCGGGGGCGAGGACGGTTTGGATCTGGTGGACGACGTGCGCCGCTCGCGGGCCCGGGGGGCCCGCATCGCCCCGCCCGCCGTCCCGCAGGAGCGCCTGCGCGTAGAGTTCCAGGCGTTCGACGGTGTCGCCGTTCGTACGCCAGGGGTCTTGTGTGAGGTTTTGCAGCGTGGCGGGCTTCTCAGCCGCCGGACCGGCCATGTCGCAGTCGAGCGGGTCGAGTGTGAGGCCGAAATCCTTGGCCAGGGCGCGCAGGAGCGAGGCGCTCTCGGGCCCCTCGCCGCGCGGGGTGCGGGCCAGCGCAAGCGCGAGGTCGCGGGCTTGGGTTCCCTCCGGTGCGGTGCCGAAGATGTGCAGGCCGTCGCGGATCTGCGCCTCTTTCAGCTCACAGAGATAGGCGTCGAGTGTCGCCAGATCGGTGTCGTCGTTCTCGCCGGTGAGCCCGGCGTCCTGGTCGAGGCCGGTGGCGGCTGTGAGCGACAGGATTTCGCGCCGCAGATGGGTGATGCGGCGCGGGTCGACGCCTGCGGCCTCGAAGTATTCGTCGACCAGCGCCTCGAGGTCTTTCAGCGGCCCGTAGGTTTCGGCGCGGGTCAGGGGTGGTGTGAGGTGGTCGACGATCACGGCCTGGGCGCGGCGTTTGGCTTGGGTGCCCTCGCCGGGGTCGTTCACGATGAACGGGTAGATGTGCGGCATCGGGCCCAGGACGGCCTCGGGCAGGCAGGCGGTGGAAAGCGCCAGCGCCTTGCCGGGCAGCCATTCGAGGTTGCCGTGTTTGCCCATGTGCACGATCGCGTCGGCGCCCCAGTGGTGGCGCAGCCAGATATAGAAGGCGAGGTAGTTGTGCGGTGGGACGAGGTCGGGCGCGTGGTAGGTCTCGGTCGGGTCGATGTTGTAGCCGCGGGCGGGTTGCAGGCCGACGGTGGAGTTGCCGAAGGTGTGGATCGAGAGCTTGAAGCCTCCTGCGGAGGCTGGCTCCGCCGGGCGTATTTCCGACGAGAAGAAGGGGTCCTGGTCGGGTTGGCCCCAGCGGGTTTCGATGCGGTCGCGGACCTCCCAGGGCAGGGTTCGGTACTGGGCGAGATAGGTGTCGAGCGGCAGGGTGACGCCACCATCGCGGTCGGCGCGGTCGGTGAGCCAGTTGGTGGGGCCGGCGGTCAGTTGCGCCATCAGCGCGGCGCTGTCGGGCGGGGCGCCGGCAACTTGGTAGCCGTTTTCCGCCAGCAGTTTCAGGGTGTTGACGGTGGAGGCGGGGGTATCGAGGCCGACGCCGTTGGCGAGCCGGCCGTCCTTGTTGGGGTAGTTGGCAAGCACGATCGCGACCTTGCGGGCCTTGGCCGGCGTGCGGCGCAGGCGGGCCCAGTTGGCGGCGAGGCGGGCGACGAAGTCGATGCGGTCGCCGCGGGCGCGGTAGGCGGCGATGGGGCACTGGGTGGCCTCATCGAAGAACGCCTCGCCCTTGAAGCTGACGGCACGGGCGAGAATCCGGCCGTCGACCTCGGGAAGGGCCACGTTCATGGCGATGTCGCGGGCCGAGAGGCCGGTGAGGCCGGTCTCCCAGGCGTCCTCGGCGCCGGAGGAGAGCACGACCTGGAACACTGGCGCCTTGTTGGACGCTTTCGAATTCAGGGGGTTTTCCGGGGCGTGGGTGCTGCCCGGCGTGCCGACGGCGAAGCTGGTGCAGTTGAGGATCACGTCGGGCGGGGCATGGGTGAAGAGCTCGGCGAGAGTGGCCGCACTGACCGGGTCCTTGAGCGAGGCCACGAAGACCGGCAGCGGGTTGAGGCCCTGGCGCAGCAGCGCGCGGGTCAGGCGGTTGATCGGGTTGAGACCGGCGCCCTGGACGAGGGCGCGGTAGAAGACGAGGGGGACGATGGGGGCACCGTCGGTCCAGGTGTCGCGGACGGTGGCGAGGTCGGCGGTGCCGGCGCCGGGCCAGTAGATGCCGGCGCGCAAGAGCGGTCTGCATCGCGTCGGTCTTTCGTCGGTATTGCGTCGGTGCTGCGGTGCGGACACCAGCCATCGGGCGTAACGCAGGAAATTGGCGCTGTTCTCCGGCCCGCCCTCGACGAGATAGGACCAGAGAGCGACGTAATCTTCTGGCGCGACGGTCGAGAGCTCGCGCAGTTCGGGGTCGGGCTTGTCGTCGCCGGGCAGGAGCGCCAGGGGGACGCCGGCCGCTTGCAGATGCGCGGCGTATTGTTCGGCGCCGTAGCGCCAGTAGCCGAGGCCGCCGAGGACGCGGGCGATGACGAGCTTGGATTTCGACGCGCAGGCCTCGATGTGCAGGTCGACCGACATCGGGTGGCGCAGGTGGGTGAGATTGGCCAGCCGTAGGGACGGCGGGTCTGGCATCTCGGCCCGGGCCTCGCTGAGAGCGGCAAGCTCGGTGTCGGCGGCGGAGAGGACGACGATTTCGGCGGGGGTCTGGCCGAGATCGACCGGCTCGCCGTCGTCGATCGCGCCGGGCGTGGCAGCGAGGAGATGCATCAGGCGGTTTCGGATCGCTGGTGCGATCCGACCGGTTGGGGGGGCTGCCTGCCCCCCCAAGCCCCCCCGGGAGTATTTTGCACGAGAAGAAGACTGGGGCCGGGTGTCATGGAGATCAGGCTAGGCGCTTGGCCATAAACAGGCTGCTCGCGTTTGCCTCATACTGGGCGAAGGGGCCGCAGGGGGTGAAGCCGTGGCGGGTGTAAACCCGGTGGGCGGCGTGCAACGTGTTACCGGTTTCGAGTTTGAGATCCGTGAGACCTTGGGCGCGGGCCTCCTGCTCCAACCGGTGCATCAGGGCGTCGGCAGCGCCGGAGCCGCGGTTGCTGGGGTCGACAAACATGGATTTCAGTTCACCATATCCTTCGCGCAGAGCCAGGGCGGCGCAGCCAATGGTCTTACCGTCGTCACGGGCGACGAAGAAACGGATATCGGGGGCGCAAAGGTCGCTAACTTCGAGATAGTGGTTGTCCTCTGCCGGGAACAAGGACTGCATCAGGGCATGGCTTTGGGCAAGCAGCGCGGTGGCGGCAGGGTCGCGGGGGTCACCTGGCGAGACCGTGATCATGCCAGGGCGGCCGCGATGGCGGCGCGGTCGAGGCCGGCCTGGCCGATCACGACGAGGCGGGTGTCGCGCGGCTCCTGCGGGTCGAGCGGGCGGTCGAAATAGGTGTCGATCCGGGGGCCGACGGCCTGCAGGGTCAGGCGCATCGGTTTGCCTTGGACCGCAGCGAAGCCCTTCAGGCGCAGGATGTCGTGGGCGCGGATGACGTCGGCGACCTGTTCGGCGTAGGCTTGCGGGTCGGTGATTTCGGGGCGGGTGACGACGAAGCTTTCAAATTCGTCGTGGTCATGGTCGTGGTGGTGGTCGTCGTCGTCATCGTGGTGGTGATGGTGGTGGACTTCGTGGCGCGCCTCCATGTCGGCCTCGGATCCGATGCCCTGGCCGAGCAGAACCTCGACGGGCAATTCGCCATGGGCGGCGCGGATCACGTGCACGCCCTGGCGCGCCTCGGCCTCGAGCTTGTCGGCCAGTGCTGTGCTGGACTCTTCCCCCAGCAGGTCGGATTTGTTCACCACGATCATGTCGGCGCAAGCGATCTGATCTTCGAAGAGCTCGCTGAGCGGCGTTTCGTGGTCGAGATTGTCGTCCAGCGCGCGCTGGGCGTCGACGGCGGCCTCGTTATGGGCGAAACGGCCCTCGGTCACGGCCTTGCCGTCGACCACTGTAACGACGCCGTCAACGGTGACCTTGGTCGAGATCTCAGGCCAGTTGAAGGCGCGCACCAGGGGCTGGGGCAGGGCGAGGCCGGAGGTTTCGATGACGATGTGATCGGGCGGCTCGGGCCGGTCGAGCAGCTTCTGCATCGTGGGCACAAAATCCTCGGCGACGGTGCAGCAGATGCAGCCGTTGGAGAGCTCCATGATGTCGTCTTCGCTGCAGGTCTCGTCGCCGCAGCCCTTCAGGATGTCGCCGTCGACGCCGAGGTCGCCGAATTCGTTGATGATCAGTGCGATGCGACGGCCGTTTGCATTGGCGAGCAGGTGGCGGATCAGCGTCGTCTTGCCGGAGCCGAGGAAGCCGGTGACGACGGTGGCGGGGATCTTGGCGGGCATGGGCGGTCCTGGTCAATGGGGTCGGGCGGCCCCTGGCTCAGGGGCCGCCGGTCGGCGCAGTGCGCAGTCGGATTAGGCCGGGGCGTGCAGGCGCGGATGCGTCAGGTGCGGGTTCTGCAGCAGCCTGCGGCCGAGCTTTGCCAGCGCCAAAACGGCAAGGTCAGCCACCGGTTCGACCAGGATCACGATCAGGTAGGCGGTGCCGAAGCTGAGCACGGCGGCTATGGTCTCGGCCCCGAAGCCCTGGCCGTAGACCGCCCAGAACGCGACCCAGGCGATCACCCCGCCCTGGTAGGCGGCCGAGAGCTTCAGCGCCTGGCCGTATTTCAGGTCCACATAGGCCGTGTCCGGCGCGATGATGCGTTTCGACAGGGCGAAGATCGCGAAGAGCGGCACCAAAAGCGTGGTGACGTTGACGAAATACATCGGCAGGTCGCTGGGCGCGAAGAGCAGGCCCTGGAGCGCCAGGCCGGCCGCCAGCCCGATCGCCGCGGGCGCGACTCCCAGCAGCAATAGAAGCGTGGTGCCGAGGATGAAATGCACCTCGGAAATGCCGACGGGGAAATGCGGCAGCACTTCGAAGAAGACGAAGGCGCCGACGGCGGCGAGCGCGCTGCGCACCGCCAGCGGGGCCGCGCCGTGGGCCTTGAGGTCGTCCCAGGCGAGCTTGGCGGCGTAACCGGCGGCGCCGGCGGCGGTGCCATAGGCGAGCACCATCTTGGCGCCGTGGACGATTCCAGGTTCGATATGCATGACTGTCTCCTCTGCCGTCCTCCCGACGGCTTGGGTTGCGGTTTGGCACGGCTGGTCTCCTGGCTTGCGGGTCGATGCGCGCCGCCGCCTTCCCGGTTTCCCAGTGGCTTTGTGGCGGTCGCTCTCCGCTTACAGTCGCGGGGGCGGCTCTGGCTTTTGGCCCCGGGTTGGGTCGCCGTCACCAGATTCCCATTTCGGCCCCTTGGCGCTTTGCGCCGGGCGGGGCACCATGCGGGTGTCAGTGAAACCTGACACCGCGCGCCCGGTCAAGACAGATTGCGACTCGCGCGGCAGGGCGGGGCAAGGATTTTCGAAAATCCTTGGCAAGCGGTTTCGAAACCGCTTGGACGCGCCGGGGGTGGCGGCGGCCGAGATGCGGAGCGATGGGCGATATCTTGTGGGCCTGGGCAGGGATCGGGCCATATCCTGCGATTGCCATTGACTTGCGCCGCCGGTCTTCGGACACTCGCCGCAGCAGGGGAATCACCGGGCAGGCGGCGTCTTGCGCTTTTCACGACTTCGACTCAATGGGTTCAAGAGCTTCGTCGATCCGACGGATCTGATCATCGCCGACGGGCTGACCGGGGTGGTGGGGCCGAACGGCTGCGGCAAATCGAATCTGCTCGAGGCGCTGAGGTGGGTGATGGGCGAAAACCGCCCCACGGCGATGCGCGGCGGCGGCATGGAGGACGTCATCTTCGCCGGTGCGGCGACCCGGGCGGCGCGCAACTTCGCCGAGGTGTCGGTGCAGATCGACAATTCCGAGCGGCTGGCGCCGGCGGGGTTCAACGAGGCCGATCTGCTGGAGATCACCCGCCGGATCACCCGTGACGCCGGCAGCGCGTTCAAGGTGAATTCCAAAGACGTGCGTGCCCGCGACGTGCAGATGCTGTTCGCCGACGCCTCGACCGGCGCGCATTCGCCGGCGCTGGTGCGGCAGGGGCAGATCGCCGAGTTGATCAACGCCAAGCCGCGGTCGCGGCGGCGGGTGCTGGAGGAGGCCGCCGGGATCTCGGGGCTCTACCAGCGCCGCCACGAGGCCGAGTTGAAGTTGAACGCGGCGGAACAGAACCTGCTGCGGGTCGAAGACGTCATCGAACAGCTCGCCGGCCAGCTGGCGCAGCTGGCGCGCCAGGCCCGGCAGGCGGCACGCTACCGCGAGATCGGCGAGGCGCTGCGCAAGGCCGAGGGCATGTTGCTCTACCGCCGCTGGCGCGAGGCCGACGAGGCGCGGGCGGCCGCCGAGGCGGCACTGACCGACCGGGTCCAGGCGGCGGCGGCGGCGGAGCGGGTGGCGCTGGAGGCCGGCGGGCGACGCGAGGAGGCCGAGGCCGCGCTGCCGCCCCTGCGCGAGGAAGAGGCGATCGCGGCGGCCCTGGTGCAGCGGCTGATGGTGCAGCGCGACACGCTGGCCGACCAGGAGACCCGGGCGCAGGCAGCAATCGAAACGCTTACCGCGCGGATCGGGCAGCTCAGCCACGATCTGCAGCGCGAGGAGGCGCTGAACCGGGATGCGGGCGAGACCATCGCGCGGCTCGACGCCGAACGGGTCGCGCTGACCGAGGCCGGCGCGGGGCACGGCGCGGCGCTGGCGGCGGCGGCGGAGGCGGCGCATGCGGCGGCGGCGGTGCTGCAGGAGCGCGAGGAAACGCTGGGCCAGCTGACCGAGGACACCGCGCGGCTGGTGGCGCGGCACCAGTCGGCGGAACGGTTGTTGGAGGATTCGCGCAAGACGCTGGAGCGGTCCGAGGCCGAGGCGGCGCGTGCACGGGCGGCGCTGACGGCGTGCGAGACGGCGCTGCAAGGCGGCGAGGCGGACCTGGCGGCCGCGCAGGCGACGCTCGACCGGGCGGCGGGCGAGGCCGAGGCGGCCGAGGCGGCGCTGACCGCGGCGGACCTGGCGCGGGCCGAGGCACAGGCGCGCGAGGCCGAGGCGCGGGCCGGCCGGTCCGAAGCCGAGGGCGAGGTCAGCGCGCTGAAGGCCGAAACCGCGGCCCTGGCCAAGCTGGTGCAGCGCGACACCGCCGAAGGCGGCCAGGTGCTGGACCTGCTGCGGGTCGCGCCGGGCTATGAAAAGGCCCTGGGCGCGGCGCTGGCGGACGACTTGCGCGCCCCGGCGGTGGAGGCCGACGTCCGGTCGGGCTGGACCCTGCTGCCGGGCTACGCCGACCCGCAGGTTTTGCCCGAGGGCGTGCAGGCGCTGTCGAATGTCGTGACCGTGCCCGAGGTGCTGGTGCGGCGCATGGGCCAGGTCGGGCTGGTCGATGCCGCCGACGGCCCGCGGTTGCAGGCTGCACTTCTGCCGGGGCAGCGGCTGGTCAGCGTCGAGGGCGATCTCTGGCGGTGGGACGGGTTCCGCGCCGGGGCCGAGGACGCGCCGAGCGCCGCGGCCTTGCGACTGCAGCAGCTCAACCGGCTGGAAGAGCTCAAGCAGGACCTCGAAGGGGTGACTGCACGGGCCGAGGGCGCGCGCCGGGCGCACGAGGTGCTGAAATCAAGGCTGGCAGAGCTGGCCGAGGCCGACCGCGCGGCACGCGAGGCGCGGCGGGCGGCCGATACCGCGCAGGCCGAGGCGAGCCGGGCACTGAGCCGGGCCGAGGCCGACCGCAATATCGCTGCGGGCAAAGTCGAATCACTGCGCCTTGCGGTGGCGCGCCACGACGAGGACGCCGCGGCGGCGCGGGCGGCGATGCGCGAAGCCGAGGCGGGGCTGCGCGGGCTTGCCGATCTCGACACCGCGCGGGCGGCGGTCGAGGACGTCAAGGTCACGGTCGAGGCGGCGCGGATGACAATGATGACCCGGCGCGCCGGCCACAACGAATTGAAGCGCGAGGGCGAGGCGCGGGCGGCGCGGCTGCGCGAAGTCGCCAAAGAGATTGACGGTTGGAAGCGGCGGCTGGACACCGCAGAGACGCGTATCGCCGAGCTTTCCGGCCGGCGTCAAACCTCGGAGACCGAGCTGGAAGCCGCGGCGGCGGTACCGGCGCGATTGGCCGAGGAGCGTGGGAAACTGGCCGAGGCGATTTCAGGGGCCGAAGGGCGCCGAAATTCTGCGGCCGATGCTCTGGCAGCGGCCGAAGCCAAGGCGCGTCGGGCCGAACAGGCCCTGCGCGAGGCGGACCGCGCGGCGAGCGATGCGCGCGAGGCGCGCGCGGCGGCCGAAGCCCGGGCCGAAGCGGCGCGCGAAACCGTTGCCGCGGCCGAAGAGCGCATCGCCGAGGCGCAGGAGGTAACGCCCGCGGCATTGCTCGACCGGCTCGACGCCGATCCCGACGCAATGCCGTCGGCCGAGAGCATCGAGCACGAGGTGAACCGCCTGAAGCGCCAGCGCGAGGCCTTGGGCGCGGTCAACCTGCGCGCCGAAGAGGACGCGCGCGAAGTGCAGGAGGAACACGACGGGCTGGTTAGCGAAAAGGCCGATCTGGAGGGCGCCATCGCCAAGCTGCGCTCGGGCATCCAGTCGCTGAACCGCGAGGGGCGCGAGCGGCTTTTGACCGCGTTCGAGCAGGTCAATTCCAACTTCGCGATGCTGTTCAAGCATCTGTTCGGCGGTGGCGAAGCGAAGCTTGTGCTGGTGGAATCCGACGACCCGCTGGAGGCCGGGCTCGAGATCATGTGCCAGCCGCCGGGCAAGAAGCTGTCGACCCTGTCGCTGCTCAGCGGCGGCGAGCAGACGCTGACCGCGCTGGCGCTGATCTTCGCGGTGTTTCTGGCCAATCCGGCGCCGATCTGCGTGCTCGACGAGGTCGATGCGCCGCTCGACGACGCCAACGTGACGCGGTTCTGCGACCTGCTTGACGAAATGACCCGGCGGACGAACACCCGTTTTTTGCTGATCACGCACCACGCTGTGACGATGGCGCGCATGGACCGGTTGTTCGGAGTGACGATGGGCGAGCAGGGCGTCAGCCAGCTTGTCTCGGTCGATCTGAAGAAGGCCGAGGCGATGGTGGCGTGATCGCGCAAGCGTGATTCGTAGAGTTCTGGAAGTATCGTAGGGTCGCCGGGGATTGGATCGGAGGACCCGGGATGCGCCTTGCGGTAATTGGATTGTTGATGGCCGCGACCACGGCGTCGGCGCAGCAGGGACTTCGTGCGACGGACCAGGTCTACGACCGGCAGGAACTGTCGGGCATGCTGTCGGACCACGCGGTGGAGTTCTTTGACGGCAGCGTATCGCGGTATCGTGCCGATGGCGTCTACAGCTACAAGTACACCGAGACCGACCGGCCCTGGCTAGGTACCTGGTCGGTGCCCGAGGCGGGCCAAGTCTGCATCGCTTTCGAGAACGGGTCGGACCGCTGCGATATCTTCGTCTCGGACGGCGCGCGCATGGTGATGATCATCGACAATGGCACGCGGTTTCCGGTGCGCGAGCGACGGGCGCTGGTCGACGGGTATTGAGGCCAGCCGGGCCGAGGCGGCTCGTAAGGCGCGAAAGCGTCGCGCAGGTTCACGCGGCAAAGCGATGCGGGCTGAGCGCGGCGACCGTTGCAGGGTCGAGTTCAGGCGGACGGCCGGCGATGAGGTCGGCGGCGAGCTGGCTGGCGGCGGGAGAGGTCTGCATTCCATAGCCGCCCTGGCCGGCGAGCCAGAAAAAGCCGGGCGCATCGGCTGCGAAGCCGATCACCAGCTGGCGATCGGGGGCGAAACTGCGCAGTCCGGCCCAGCTATGTTCGACCCGAGTGACGGGTTCGGTGACATGCGCCTCGTAGCGGGCGAGCCCTTCCGCCAGCACCATATCGTCGGCCCAGGCGTCGTGCGGCTCCACCGGGTCCTCGTCGGCGGGCGACACCAAAAGCTTGCCGGCGTCCGGCTTGGCGTACCAGGTCTCGCCGGGCCCGAACAGCATCGGCCAGGCGCGGACGTCGTGCCCGCCCGGCGCCGGGATTCGTGCCATCGAGCGGCGGTAGGGCTGTAGGCGGATCGGCCCCACCCCGGCGAGGTGCGCGATATGGTCGGCCCAGGCACCGGCCGCATTGATCAGGAGTCTGGTCTCGTGCGGGCCTGCTTCAGAGTCGACGGCCCAGCCGGTGGCGGTGCGGTGGATGTCGGCGACGCGGGCTTTAAGGTGGATGATCGCGCCGTTGCGACGGGCATCACGGGCGAAGTTTTGGATCAGAAGGTCGGTGTCGATATCCCAAGCCTCGGCGTGATAGCCCACCTCGGTGACTTTGGCGGGGTCGAGGATCGGGACCATGGCGCGAGCGTCGTCCAGTGGCATCGGATGCATGGCCATGGCGCGCATGTCGTAGGCAAAGGCCTCCCGGGTCGCCGCCGCTCCCACCAGCATCAGGCCGCGGTCGCTGAGGACGCCGCCATTCGCGGTCATGTGGTAGTCCTTGCTGGCGCGGTTCAGTGCGATAGTCGAGGGTAGGCCGTAGGTCTCCTCGAACATCGCTGCGGAGCGGCCAGAGGCGTGGTAGCCTAGCCCGTCCTCTGCCTCGAGCACGTTGACCTGACCCAGATGCGACAGCCGCGCGGCGGCCGAGATGCCGGCGATGCCTCCGCCGATTATCAGAAAATCGCTCACGCCTCTTCGGTGCGGTCGGTGGCAGGCGGCGGCGTGGGGGTCAGCGCGGACAGCCGGGCGTAGAGCGCGTCGTCCATCGCGAACTCGAGCGCCGCGAGCGAAGGGGAGAGTTGCTCGGCCGAGCGGGCGCTGACGATCGGGGCGGTGATGGCGGGGTTGTGGGCAACCCAGGCGACCGCCAGCGTGATCGGAGAGACGCCAAGCTCTGCTGCGTAGTCGCCGAGCGCTGTCGCGGCGGCGTGCATCCAGTCCTGGCCGTAGCGGGCCTTGTACATTGCGTCGTCGGTCAACCGACCGGCGTCTCCGTGCCCGTATTTCCCGGTCAGCAGTCCACCGCCGAGGGGCGAATAGGGACAGACGGCGAAGCCCTCGGCCTCCGCCATGGGCAGGATTTCGACCTCGGCCTGGCGTTTGACGAGGTTGTACATCGGCTGCAGCATGGCGATCTTCAGGCTGAAGGTGGCCGCGACCCGGGCGGCCTTCATCGTCTGCCAGGCCGAGAAGTTGGATACGCCGATATGGCGCACGCGGCCCGTCTCGACCATGCGCGCGAGTGCCTCGAAGGTTTCCTCCAACGGCACCTCGTCGTCCCAGCGATGCAAGTAGAGCAGATCGACGATTTCCATGCCCAGCCGCCGGCGGCTTTCGTCGAACTGGGCAGTGATGTGCTGGCCCCCGCTGCCCCCGGGAAAGGCGCATTTGGTGGCGATGAAGAGCCGGTCACGCTCGGGCCTGGCGAAGTCGCCGAGCAGCTCTTCGGACCGGCCATCGGTATAGGCGTAGGCAGTGTCGAAGAAGGTAATTCCGGCGGCGCGAGCAGCCTCGTACATGGCACGGCTGGCGGCGGCGTCGGCCTTGCCGCCGAACTGCATCGTGCCGAAGCAGAAGCGCGAGATTTGGGTGCCGTCTACGGCGTGAAGCGCGGGTGTCATGTCCCACATGTGGCACGACCCACAGGCGTGCGAAACCCCTTTGGCGCCCTGGCACGAGACGCAAGTACACCGGCCCGGTTCGCAATTTTAGCGGGAATCTGATACTGTTGGCCCATTGTATTGGAGCAATAGTCATGCCGAGAGAAGATACTTCCGACGACCCGACCCAGAATGCTTGCAAGCTTTCCGACGTCGATATCGGCAAACCGGATTGTCGCGGGCGCGTAATTCAAGAGATCTATTGGAGACTGGACGACTTCGCAGTCTATAAGGCGGACGAACGGATATCCGCGCATTTCTCGGACGACCCAAAGCAAGCCGACGACCAGAAGCAACGCTATTTCGCGATGTCCGAGGGCATCGCCGAATTCAACCACCTGGTCGACGCCCTGCAGCCCTTGTGGCGTTTTCTGACGTTTCGCGGCGGACGCCAGACCAACCGGTTATCCCGCAGCCGGACGCTATACGAAAGAGAGATGGGGCGGTGCCTCGCCCAGGCGTTGACTGGCGATGTGACGGGCGCGCAGAGCTCTTTGCAGCATTTGCACAAACGGGTGGAGGCACGCGTCAGCAATCGGGCGCGCATTCTGCATTTCGTGGTCAATCTAATTTTGGTGTCGGTCGTGGTCCTTTTGACGACATCGTACTTCATCACACAGAGGCCGGATTGCGACTGCATCGATTTCAACGAAATCGCGGTGGCGTTGATGATGGGTAGTGTCGGAGCGCTGTTCTCGACGACGGCGCGGCTCAAAGAGATGGAGGTCGACGCCACCGTCGGGTTCAACATGCATCTGGTCTACGCAGTCTCCCGCGTATTGGTCGGATCGCTCGCGGCGGTGATCCTGTATTTGGGGTTCCGGTCGGGCATCGTGACCGAGTTCTTCCAGCCCTTCGTCACAGATGACACCACGCGCGAGGCCGCCGCTGCCGGCGATGCGGCGAATGGCGCTGGCGATGCCGACAACGGAAATGGGGCGAACGGGTCGGGGCGAATCCAGCCTTTCGATTTTTACTGGCTGTCGTTCGTGTCGGTGCTTGCAGGCTTCAGCGAACGGTTGGTGCCCAATCTACTGGACAGCAAGGCCACAAGCGCTTTGGACGGGATGACACCGGCCGAAGAGAGACCGACGGAAGCCACTGGTGCGCCCGGCGGCACGGCGCGGAACGTCGGTGGCGGCGCCGGTGACGGCGGCGGAGATGACAATGGTGGGGGCGCTCCGGATGCGCCGGATACCGGTGGCGGCGACACCGGCGGGGCCGAGGGCAACAAGAACCGACCATAATGCAAGGGCCCGCCGGCACGGGCGGGCCCCTGTCTCAAAACTGGTGCGCGGCTTAGTTGGGAACCTCGCCGGTCAGCCCTTCGACATAAAAGTTCATGCCCGCCAGCGTGCCGTCGTCGGCGATCTCGCCCTCGGCCAGCCAGGGCGAGCCGTCTTGCTTGTTGAGCGGACCGGTGAACGGGTGGTACTCGCCGGCGCCGATTGCGGCGGCCATCGCCTCTGCCTCGGCCTTCACATCGGCCGGGACTGCGTCGGAGATGTCGCCGATCTTGACCATGCCGGTCGAAATACCGTCCCACGTGTCGACCGAGGCCCAGCTGCCGTCGATCACCTCTTGAGTGCGGGCGATGTAGTAGGGCGCCCAGTTGTCGATGATCGACGACACCCGCGGCATCGGGGCGTATTCGCCCATGTCCGAGGCCTGGCCAAAAGTGATCACGTTGCCGGCCGCCTGCGCCGCCGCCTGGGGTGCGGTCGAATCCGTGTGCTGCAGCACCACATCGGCGCCCTGTTCGATCAACGCGTTGGCGGCGTCGGCCTCCTTGGCGGGATCGAACCAGGTATAGACCCAGATCACGCTGAACTCGACGTCCGGGTTCACCCTCTTGGCGTGGATATAGGCCGCGTTGATGCCGCGGATCACCTCGGGGATCGGAAACGAGGCGATGTAGCCGATCTTGTTGGTCTCGGTCATCTTGCCGGCGATGTGGCCCTGCACCGCGCGGCCTTCGTAGAACCGGGCCGAGTAGGTCGAGACGTTGGCATGCTCGCGCTTATACCCGGTGGCGTGTTCGAACTTCACGTCCGGGAACTTGCCGGCCACCGCGTTGGTGGGGTCCATATAGCCGAACGAGGTGGTGAAGATCAGGTCGGCCCCCTGCAGCGCCATCTGGGTCAGCGCGCGTTCGGCATCGGCACCCTCGGGCACGTTTTCCTGAAACACCGTCTCGACGGCGTCGCCAAAGTGCTCCTCGACCGCCAGCCGGCCTTCGTTGTGCTCAAAGGTCCAGCCGCCGTCGCCGATCGGCCCGACATAGATAAATCCGACCTTCAACGGCTCGTGGCTGCCCGCCAGCGCGGCCCCGCCGAGCCCAAGCGCCAGCGCGGCCCCGGCAAGCAAGTTTCTGCGTTTCATAGTGTACTCCCTGTTGTGGTGCGGACCCCCGTGTCCGCCATTGCATTGGTTCTCTAACTCGAGGCGTGGAAACTGCGCCCTAGGGCGGCCGGCGCGGCCAAGGCGGCGCGGCCCCGGTTGGAGGACATGATCACCAGCACGAGGATTGTGATGATATACGGGCTCATCGACAAGTACTCGACCGGGATCGCGACGCCCGCGGCCTGCAGGTTCAGCTGCAAAACCGTCACCCCGCCGAACAAATAGGCGCCCAAGAGTACCCGCCAGGGCTTCCAGCTGGCGAAGACCACGATGGCCAGCGCGATCCAGCCGGCGCCGGCGGTCATGCCCTCGGTCCATTGCGGCACCCGGATCAGGCTCAGATACGCGCCGCCAAGCCCGGCGCAGGCGCCGCCGAAGGCGATCGCGGCCAGCCGCACATGCACCACCTTGTAGCCAAGCGCATGGGCGGCGTCGTGGCTTTCACCCACCGCGCGCAGGATCAGCCCGGCGCGGCTGTATTTCAGGAACGCCCAGACGCCGGCCACGATCGCCAGCGAGACATAGACCATCAGGTCGTGGCGGAAGAGCACGATGCCGAGGACCGGCAGGTCAGCCAGCGGGCCGAAATTGACGTCGCCGGTCGCCGGCGGCTTGATCCCCACATAATCCTGACCCATCAGCGCCGACAGCCCCAGCCCGAACAGCGTCAGCGCCAGCCCGGTGGCGACCTGGTTCGACAGCAGATACTGGGTCAGCACGCCGAACAGCAGCGACAACAGCGCACCACCGACCGCCGCCCCAACGAAGCCGAGCGCGGGCGAGCCCGACTCGACCGCGACAGCAAAGCCGCAGATCGCGCCGGTGATCATCATGCCTTCGACGCCGAGGTTCAGGACACCCGATTTCTCGACGACGAGTTCCCCGATGGCGGCCAACAGAATCGGCGTCGAGGCCACCATCAGCGCGGCGATCAGAACGAGCGGGTTGATCGAGGACAGGTCCATCACGCGGCCTCCATGCGTCCGATCCGGATGCGGTAATTGGTCAGCACGTCGACGGCCAGAAGGAAGAACAGCAGCATGCCCTGGAACGCCTGGATCGCCGCCGCCGGCAGGCCCAGCGTCGCCTGCGCCGCCTCGCCGCCGATATAGGTCAGCGCCATCAATAGCCCTGCGAGCAGAATGCCCACCGGATGCAGCCGACCCAGAAACGCCACGATGATCGCGGTGAAGCCATAGCCCACGTTGAAATCGATGCTGATTTGGCCCGCCGGTCCGGCCACCTCGAAGAGCCCCGCCAGCCCCGCCAAGCCGCCCGACGCCCCGAGGCAGAACACGACGAGCAATCTCGGCCGCACACCGGCGAACCGCGCCGCCCGCGGGCTTTCGCCGGTCAGCCGGATCTGGAAGCCCAGCATGTGCCGGTTCAGCAGCACATAGGCCAGGATCACCGCGATCAGCGCCGCGACCACGCCCCAATGCACGCCGGTGCCGACGATCAGCTCGTTGTTCGCCGCCGCCTCGTATTGCTTGAGGTTGCGGCTGCCGGGAAACCCCGCCCCGTCGGGATTGCGCAACAGCCCCAGCGACATCGAGGCCAGGATTTGCTCGGCCACATAGACCAAAAGCAGCGACACCAGGATCTCATTGGTGTTGAACCGGGTCTTCAGGATCGCCGGGATCATCGCCCAGAGGATGCCGCCCGCCGCCCCGGCCAGAACCATCAGCGGGAAGATGAACCAGAAATCGGCGGGATAGAACGCCAGCCCCACGCCGGCGCCGCAGATCGCGCCGATGATGTACTGACCCTCGGCGCCGATGTTCCAGATGCCCGCACGGAACCCCAACGACAGCCCGATTGCGATCAGAATGAGCGGCCCCGCCTTCACCAAAAGCTGGCCGCGATAGTAGAACGCGAACTCGCCCAGGATCGGGTCGTAGAAGATCGTCTTGATCGCCAGGAACGGGTTCTTGCCCAGGATCGCGAACAGCACACTGCCCGCCACCATGGTCAACAGCACCGCCAGAACCGGCGTCAGCATTCCCACCGTCCGCGACGGGCTCGGCCGCTTTTCGAGCCGGATCATCCCAAGGTTCCTTCATCTTGGCGCAAACACGCTGGAGAGGTCTGGAGGGGTGAAACCCCTCCAGCGGATCGGCGCGCGAAGCGCGGCGAAATCTCAGGCCACATGCGCCACCTCCATGTCGTGCGCCCCGCCCATCATCAGGCCGATCTCGTCCACCGTCAGCCCCTTGGCCGCCCGCGGCGCGCTCAGCCGACCCTCGTTCAGCGCAGCAAACCGGTCGCTGATCTCCATCAGCTCGTCGAGGTCCTGGCTGATTACGATCACCGCCGCGCCCTCGGCGGCCAGATCCATCAGCGCCTGCCGGATCGCGGCGGCGGCCGAGGCATCCACGCCCCAGGTCGGCTGGTTCACCACCAGGCAGGCCGGCCGCTGCAAAATCTCGCGCCCGATGACGAATTTCTGCAAATTCCCCCCCGACAACGACCGCGCCGCGTTGGCGGGCCCCGGTGTGCGCACGTCGAAGGCGGCGATGATCTTCTCGGCAAACCCTTGCGCCTGCGGCCAGCGCAGAAACCCGCCTGCGACCAGCTGTTCCCGGATCGCCCCGGTCAAGAGCGCGTTTTCGGTCAGCGACATGTCCGGCGCCGCCGCGTGGCCCAGGCGTTCCTCGGGCGCCGCCAGCAGGCCAAAGCGCCGCCGGGCGTTCGGGCCCAAGTGCCCGATCTCTTGCTCGCAGAACTTGATCGCCTCCGGCGGCGCCGGGGTTTCGCCCGAGAGCGCCGCGAGCAACTCGTCCTGGCCGTTCCCTGCCACCCCGCCGATTCCGAGGATTTCGCCCGACCGCACTTCCAGGTGAATGCTGCGCAGCGACGTGCCGAATGGGTTTGCCGACGCAACCGACAAGGCGGCCAAATCGAGCACCACCTCGCCGGGCTCCTTCTCGTCTCGCGAAGGTGTATGCAGCGTTGTGCCCACCATCATCTCTGCCATCGACCGCGCAGATTCTTCCCGCGGGTTGCACTCGCCGACCACCTTGCCGAGCCGCAGGATCGTGGCGTTGTCGCAGAGCGTTTTGATTTCTTCCAGCTTGTGGCTGATATAGAGGATCGAGGTCCCCTCAGCCTGCAATTTCCGCAGCGTTTCGAATAGGATATCGACTTCCTGCGGGGTCAGAACGGAAGTCGGCTCGTCCATGATCAAAAGCTTCGGATCCTGCAGCAGACAGCGGATGATCTCCACCCGTTGCCGTTCCCCGGCGCTCAGGTCGCCCACCAGCCGGTCGGGGTCGAGCGGCAGCCCGTAGGTCTCCGACACTTCCCGGATGCGCCGCGCCAATTGCCGCTGCGGCGGCGGGTCTTCCATGCCGAGCGCGACGTTCTCGGCCACGTTCAGCGCCTCGAACAGCGAGAAATGCTGAAACACCATCGCAACGCCGGTGGCGCGGGCCGCGTGCGGCGTCGCGGGTTCGAATGCCGTGCCGCCGAAGGTCATCCGCCCCGCGTCGGGCCGCACCAGGCCGTAGATCATCTTCACCAGCGTCGACTTGCCCGCGCCGTTCTCGCCCAAGAGCGCATGCACCTCGCCGGGCGCGATGCGGAACGACACGTCATCGTTGGCGACGACCCCGGGATAGGCCTTGGTCAGGCCCTCGATGGTCAACAGCGCCTCGGTCATGCCACATCCTCCTTCACCGCCGGCCGCACGCCCCGCCGCACGAGCAGACCCGCTGCCACGCCGATGGCGATTTCATGGGGCCGCTTGCCCAGGGCTGGATCGCCGATCGGGCATTCGATTTGGTCGATCTCTGCCTCCGAATGCCCCAACGCCCTGAGCCGCTTGCGGAACCGCGCCCATTTCGTCGCCGACCCGATCAGCCCGGCATAGGCGAAGGGGCGTTGCAGCAGGGTGTGGCAGAGCTCGAGGTCATAGTCGTGCTCGGGCGTCATGATGAAATGCGCGGTCTCGGGCGGCGCCTTGGCCATGGCCTGGGTCGGCGGGATGTGGTTGGACCGCGCCACCTGGTCCGGCAGATCGTCGAACAGGCCGGGCCGAACGTCGACGACGTACACCTCGAATTGTGGCAGCGGCGCCAGCACCTTGGCGAGCGCGTTGCCCACATGGCCGGCGCCGTAGATGTAGACCGGCTGGCGGTCGCGCCAGACCTGCTCGATCAGCCAGCCATCGACCAATTGCGTCGAGATCGGGTCGTCTTCCGAGGTAAGCAACCGCCGCCGCAGTTTGTCGGGCAGCGGCCTGTCGCCCTCGACCCGGCGCGCGAAAATGCCGTGGAAGTCGAATGGCTTGGTGTCGATCTCATCGCGATAGCGGGCGTCGTCCCAGACCTCGGTTACCAGCGTCACCGACCCGCCGCAGCATTGCGCCAGCGCCGGGCCGAGCGCCTGCCGCTGCACTTGCGTTCCCGGGCCATGCTCCAGCATCTCACGCGCCCGCAGCACCGCGTCGAATTCCAGCCGCCCGCCGCCGATCGTGCCGCTTTGCCCGTCCTCCCAGACCAGCATCGACGCGCCGGTCTCGCGCGGGGTCGAGCCCTTGTGGCCCGCGATCACGATCCGGGCGACGGGGCCGTGGGCCTGCAGGTGGTCGGTCAGATGCGGCAGATCGATCATGATGCCTGCACCCGCATCACGGTTTTCAGAATCTGCTCCGGCGTCGCCGGCGCGTCGAGAGAGGGGTAGGCGCTGCCGCAGGCTTCGATGGCGTTGCTCAGTGCGAGAAACGCCGAGATGCCCAGCATGAACGGCGGCTCGCCGACCGCTTTCGAGCGATAGATGGTGTCCTCGCGGTTCCGGCCGGCGTCCCACAGGGCGACGTTGAACACGTCCGGGCGGTCGGAGCAGGCGGGGATCTTGTAGGTCGACGGCGCGTGGGTCATCAGCCGGCCCTTGCCGTTCCAGACCAGCTCTTCCATCGTCAGCCAGCCCGCGCCCTGGACATAGCCTCCCTCGACCTGGCCGATGTCGAGCGCCGGGTTCAGCGAGGCGCCGGCGTCGTGTAGAATGTCGGCGCGCAGGATGCGGTTTTCGCCGGTCAGTGTGTCCAGGACGACCTCAGTCACCGCCGCGCCATAGGCGAAGTAATAGAACGGCCTTCCCTGGCCATTGATCCGGTCCCATACGATTTTCGGAGTCTTGTAGAACCCCGTCGCCGACAGGCTGGTGCGGGCCATGTAGGCCTGGTGCGCCACCTCTTCGAAGCTGTAGGAGGCGCCGCCGACATGCACCTGGCCGTCCTCGAACCGAACAGATGCGGCGTCCGCCTGGTGCTCGGCGGCGATCACCTCGGCCATCCGGTCGCGGATCGTATCACAGGCGGCCTTGACCGCCATGCCGTTCAGATCCGAGCCCGACGAGGCGGCGGTGGCGGAGGTGTTCGGCACCTTGGCCGTGTCGGTGGCGGTGATCTTGACCTTCGACACGTCCACGCCGAACCGCGACGCGGCGACCTGTGCCACCTTCTGGAACAGGCCCTGGCCCATCTCGGTGCCGCCGTGGTTCATGTGGATCGAGCCGTCCTGGTAGACATGCACCAGCGCGCCGGCCTGGTTGAGATGGGTCAGCGTGAACGAGATGCCGAACTTCACCGGCGTTAGCGCGATGCCCTTTTTCAGGATCGGGTTCGCAGCGTTCCACTCGGCGATTGCCGCGCGGCGAGCATTATAGTCAGAGCTGTCTACAAGCGCGTCGACAACATCGTGCAGCACGAAATCCTCGACCGGCATGTGGTAGGGCGTGGTCTGCGTCTCGGCGTCTGCCGCCTTTGGAGAATAGGCGCCGCCGAAGCGTTTGGCCGACCCCGGCCCATCGGCCCGCGCCGCGCGGTAGAAATTGCGCCGCCGGACCTCCAGCGGGTCCTCGCCCAGTTCATGGGCGATGTGGTCCAGCACCCGCTCGATCCCCACCATGCCCTGCGGACCGCCGAAGCCGCGGAAGGCGGTGGCGGATTGCGTGTTTGTCTTGAGCCGGTGCGAGGTGATGCGGGCGGCGGGCAGGTGATAGGCGTTGTCGGCATGCAGCATTGCGCGGTCGGCGACGGGCAGCGATAGGTCCTGCGACCAGCCGCAGCGGCAGTATTGCGTGAAGTCGACGCCCTGAATGCGGCCCTCGGGGTCGATCCCGGCGCGGTAGGCGATGCGGAAATCGTGCCGCTTGCCAGTAATCACCATATCGTCGTCGCGGTCGTAGCGCATGCGGCACGGGCGGCCGGTCAACTGCGCGGCGACGGCGCAGGACACCGCCAGAGCATTGCCCTGGCTTTCCTTGCCGCCGAAGCCGCCGCCCATGCGCCGCACCTCGACCCGGACGGCGTGCATCGGTTTGCCCAGCGCCTCCGCCACCTTGTGCTGGATTTCGGTCGGGTGCTGCGACGACGACATCACCAGCATGTCGCCGCCTTCCTGCGGCCAGGCCATCGCCGCCTGGCTTTCGAGGTAGAAATGTTCCTGCCCGCCGATCTCGAGGCTGCCCTCGATCACCCGCGTCGCGCCTGCCAGCGCCGGGTCGACGTCGCCCTTCGACCAGACCACCGGCCCGCCTTCGAACCGGCTGTCGGCGGCCAAAGCCTCGTCGATGGTCAGGATCGCGGGCAATTCCTCGTAGACGGTCTTGCCCAGCCGCGCGGCCTTGCGGGCCAACAAGTGGCTGGTGGCGACGACGCAAAAGAGCGGCTGGCCGAGATAGAACACCTCGTCCTCGGCCAGCATCGGCTCGGGCGACGGCGACGGCGAGACGTCGTTGGCAAAGGGCAGATCGCCGGCGGTCATTACCGCCACGACACCCTCCGCCGCGCGGACCGCATCGAGGTCCATCGACACGATCCGCCCGCGCGCGACCTCGGATAGCCCGAAAGCCAGCGACAGGGTGCCGGCCGGCGCCGGGATGTCGTCGACATAGCGCGCCGCGCCGGTGACATGCAGCACGGCCGCGTCGTGGGGCAGGGGCTTGGCGACGGTCACGCCGTCACCTCGAGCACCCGCGCCGCCGCGCCGGTGTCCTCCAGGACATACCGGGTCAGCATGTTGCGCGCCGTTTCCAGCCGGTAGTCGGCGGAGGCACGCATGTCGGTCATCGGCGTGAAATCCTGCGCCCAGGCCCCGTACGCCGCCGCGTCGCTGTCCAGGGTCCAGGGCTGGCCGGTCAACGCCGCCTCCACATGCGCGGCGCGTTTCGGGATGCCCGCCAGGCCGCCGAAGGCGATGCGGGCCCCTGCCACGACACCGTCCTGAACGGTGATGTTGAAACAACCGCAGACCGCCGAGATGTCCTGATCGAACCGTTTCGACAGCTTGTAACATTTCAGACGGTCCGGCTGGCGCGGGAAACTGACCGCCTCGACGAATTCCCCCGGCGCGCGGTCCTGCTTGCCGTAATCGAGGAAGAAGTCCTCCAGCGGGATCTCCCGCCGCGTGTCGCCCTTGCGCAAATGCAGCACAGCGCCCAGAGCGATCAACGCGGGCGGGCTGTCGCCGATCGGCGATCCGTTGGCGATGTTGCCGCCAATGGTGGCGGCGTTGCGCACCTGGACTGAGCCGTAGCGGCGGATCAGTTCGGCGAAATCGGGGTGCAAGGGCGCCACCGCCTCGCCGACATCGGTCAGCGTTGCCATTGCGCCGATCCGCACCACGTCGTCGCCGGTCTCGATCCTCTTCAGTTCCGCAATCCCCCCGAGAAACGCCACCGGCCGTAGATCGCGCAGCGCTTTGGTGACCCACAGCCCGACATCTGTCGCCCCGGCGACCAGCGTCGCGTCAGGATGCTCCTCATACCACACCGCCAGTTGATCCGCCGTCTCGGGCAACAGATCGGGCGCGCCGTTCTCCAGCGCCGCCAGCTGGTCCAGATCCTCCGCCATCCACTCGGGCACCGGCTGATCCGCGGCCGCCTCTGCCGCGCGTACGATCGGTGCGTAGCCGGTGCACCGGCATAGATTGCCCGCCAGTTGGTCGTCGAAATCCCGCCGCCCGTTCAGATGCGCGCACGCCATCGACACCACGAAGCCCGGCGTGCAGAACCCGCATTGCGAGCCGTGATGGTCGACCATTGCCTGCTGCACCGGGTGCAGCTGCCCGTCTGGCGCGCCGATGCCCTCGACCGTGCGCACCGCCTTGCCGTCGAGTTGCGGCAGAAACAGGATGCAGGCATTCAAGGCCCGCGTGCCGCCTGCGTCGGTCACCATTACCGTGCAGGCGCCGCAATCGCCTTCGTTGCAGCCCTCCTTGGTGCCGGTCAAACGGCGCTCCTCGCGCAGCCAGTCCAAAAGCGTCGTTGTAGGCGCGACATCGTTCAGACGCACCAAGTCCCCGTTCAGGAGAAACGCAATCTGGCTCATCGCAGATCCGATGCCGCTTTCTGTTTCGCGGTGTTCCGCTTGCATCCGGCCCGATGCGGCGTAAAGCCGGCCGCTCCCTGTCGATGCCTCAGAAAACCCACGAATGCCCTTCTTGGCAAGAACTTCGGACGTGGACTGCGCCGAAAGACTTTCAAGAAATGCCGAAAGATCAGGCGGATTTCCTAGAATGCCGCAAAAATGGGCGCGCGTCGCAAGGCGAAATGCCGCCGGAATGCTGCGACGCGGCGGCGCGATGCCGCCGATGGCGAGGCGTGGTATCATGGTGACGCTTGTCAAGCCCACGGCCCGGCGCGAGGCAGGCAGAAATAACCCGAGGGACGCACATGACGACCGCGCTGGTCATCCTGGTGCTGCTGGCCGGCGGCCTTGTCGTGGCCGCGGTGGCGGCGCACACCCATGCCGCCAGCATCGCGCATGCGCTCCACGCCCGCCTGGCCGGTGCGCCCGCCCCACTGGACGTTTCGGCGCGCTTGCCCCGCAAAGTGCGCGAATTTGCCTTGCGTGCCGACGCCACGCCCGACGATCTGGCGGTCAGCGTCCGGTTCACCCAATCCGCCGAGATGCAGCTCAAACCCGGCCGGCCTTGGCAGGCGCTAGAGGCACGCCAGACGATCGCGACAGGAACCGCGGGGTTCATCTGGCAGGCGACCCAATCGCTTGGACCGGCCACAAAATTCCGCGTCATTGACAGCTTTGTGCGCGGCAGGGGGGCGCTGCGGGTCTGGCTGTTCGGACTGGCGCCCGTTGTGCACGCGAACGGTGGCGATATCGACCGGGCCGAGGCGATGCGGTATCTGGCAGAGCTTCCGTGGGCGCCGGACGCCATCCTCGGCAATCCGGATCTGGCCTGGCGGATGGACGGCGAGGACTGGGCAGAGGTGTCGCTGGCAATGCCTGACGAGCCGGTGACCGTACGGTTTCGGTTCGATGCCGGCGGCGACATCGCCGAGGTGTTCGGCCCCGACCGTCCGACGACCGACGCCGAAGGCAACCCCGTGCGCTATGACTGGCAAGGGTTTTTCCGCGACTACCGGATGATCGGCCCACGCCGCGTGCCCGCCGAAGCCGAAGTCGGCTATGTCCAGCCCGGGGGGTTCCTGCCGTATTTCCAGGGGCGGATCACGGCCTATGAGGCGAACCACTAACGCATGGGCCACGCCTTGCCGCTCTGCACCCCCGCGGCAGGCGCGCGTTCGGCCAAGTATTTGGGCCGCACCTGATCCAGCACCGTCACTGGCTCCATCGCCTGGCGCTCGTTTCGCGCCTGAGTGACCCTGACATTCAGCCGCGCAAACTGGTCGCGCAGCATTTGACGCACCGCGGGGCCGATTCTCCGCAGATGCGGACAGAGGGTTGCACAGGCGCAGAGTCCTCCAGCGAACCGATCCAAAGTAGCAAAGAGACCGTCACCGGCATTGTGACTTCGAAAAGAGGCGGCGGTCCGGAAGTACAAAACCAGCGCAGGACGCGTCAGCAGAACGGCGCGCCCTGCAGTTGTCGCGGGTCGTCATTGCGTTTGACCCGTCGAAATCCAGCCAGTCGTAAGTTGCGTGAACAAGTCTCCGGCAGGGTGGCGCGGGTGGCCGGACTTGGGCCTGTGTTTTCCGGATTCCCCTTAGGCAAGGCCTGCGCTAGCCTGCCGACATGAGCAGTCCCCCGAAATTCGTCCACTTGCGTCTGCACACGGAATACTCGCTGCTCGAGGGCGCGGTTCCGGTCAAGAAACTCAGCCAGTTGTGCACCGACGCGGCCATGCCCGCGGTGGCGGTGACCGACACAAACAACATGTTCTGCGCGTTGGAGTTTTCGGTGCTGGCCAGCGGTGCCGGGGTGCAGCCGATCCTCGGTTGCCAAGTCGATCTCGCCTACGATCCCCCGGCGCCTGGCGACAAACCCCGGCCGCCTGCACCTGTGGTGCTGCTGGCGCAGAATGCGGCCGGGTATCGGAATCTGATGAAGCTGAATTCCTGCCTCTACCTGCGCGGTGATGGCAGCCTGCCGCATGTCGAGGTGGAGGAACTGGTCGCGCATGCTGACGGCTTGATCCTGCTGACTGGCGGGCCGGACGGTCCGCTGGGGCGGCTGGTGCAGGACGGGCAGTTCGACAAGGCGCTGACGCTCGTCAGACGGTTCGTCGATGCCTTTCCGACACGTGTCTATATCGAGCTGCAGCGCCATCCGCGCGACGATTCCAGCCCGCCCGAGGCAGAGCGGATGACCGAGCGCTGGTTCGTCGAGACCGCCTATGCCAAAGGCTTGCCGTTGGTGGCAACCAACGACGTGTACTTCCCAAAGTCCGAGATGTACGAGGCGCACGACGCGCTGATCTGCATCGCCGAGGGCGCCTATGTCGACCAGCAGGAACCGCGGCGCCGCCTGACCCCGCAGCACTATTTCAAGACGCCGCAAGAGATGGCCGCGCTGTTCGCCGACCTGCCGGAAGCGCTTGAGAACACCGTCGAAATCGCCCGCCGCTGTGCCTTCAAGGCGGAAAAGCGCGACCCGATCCTGCCGAAATTCGCCGATGACGAGGTCGAAGAACTGCGCCGCCAGGCCAAGGCCGGACTGGCCGAACGCCTCGCCGCCATCGAGCCCGCCGCACCGGTGGCGGACTACCAAAGCCGTCTGGACTTCGAGCTCGGCATCATCGAAGGCATGGGCTTTCCCGGCTACTTCCTGATCGTCGCCGACTTCATCAAATGGGCCAAGGACCGCGGCATTCCCGTGGGTCCCGGCCGCGGCTCGGGGGCCGGCTCGCTGGTGGCCTATGCGCTGACCATCACCGACCTCGATCCCCTGCGCTATTCGCTGCTGTTCGAGCGCTTCCTGAACCCCGAACGCGTCTCGATGCCCGATTTCGACATCGACTTCTGCATGGATCGCCGCGAAGAAGTCATCGAGTACGTGCAGGAGAAATACGGCCGCGACAAGGTCGCGCAGATCATCACCTTCGGCGCTTTGCTGTCGAAGGCCGCCGTCCGCGACGTCGGCCGCGTGCTGCAGATGCCATATGGCCAGGTCGACCGCCTATCGAAGATGATCCCGGTCGAAGGCGTCAAACCGGTCAGCATCGAAAAGGCCCTTGCGGACGAGCCGCGCCTGCGTGAAGAGGCAAAAAACGAAGAGGTCGTCGACCGCCTGTTGACTTACGGCCAGCAGATCGAGGGGCTCTTGCGCAACGCCTCCACCCACGCGGCCGGTGTGGTGATCGGCGACCGGCCCTTGGACGAGTTGGTGCCGCTCTACCAGGACCCCCGCTCGGACATGCCCGCCACCCAATTCAACATGAAATGGGTTGAGGCGGCGGGGCTGGTGAAATACGATTTCCTGGGGCTGAAGACCCTGACCGTGATCCAGAATGCCGTCGATCTGCTGGCGCAGCGCGGCGTCGATCTCGACATCAACACGATCCCGCTGGATGACGAAAAGACCTACGACCTCTACTCGTCGGCCAAGACGGTCGCTGTGTTCCAAGTGGAATCGTCGGGCATGATGGACGCGCTGCGGCGCATGAAACCCACCTGCATCGAGGACATCATCGCGCTGGTGGCGCTCTACCGCCCCGGCCCGATGGAGAACATCCCCAAGTATTGCGAGGTGAAGAACGGGCTCAGCGAACGCGAGCACCTGCACCCCTCCATCGACCACATCCTCGACGAGACCCAAGGCATCATCGTCTACCAGGAGCAGGTGATGCAGATCGCGCAGGAAATGGCGGGCTACTCGCTTGGCGGCGCCGACCTATTGCGCCGCGCCATGGGCAAGAAGATCAAGGAGGCGATGGATGCCGAAAAGCCGAAGTTCCTGAAGGGCGCGGCCGAGCACGGCGTCGACGCCCGCAAGGCGACCGAGGTCTGGGATCTGTTGGAGAAGTTCGCCAATTACGGCTTCAACAAATCCCACGCCGCGGCCTACGCCGTGGTCAGCTACCAGACCGCCTGGCTAAAGGCGAACCACCCGGTCGAGTTCATGGCCGGCGTGATGAACTGCGACCTGCACCTAACCGACAAGCTCGCCGTCTATGCCGAAGAGACCCGTCGCAATCTGGCGATCGAAATCGTGCCGCCTTGCGTCAACCGCTCCCAGGCGACGTTCAGCGTCGCCGAAGGAAAGGTCGTCTACGCCTTGGGCGCGCTGAAGAACGTCGGCGTCGAGGCGATGAAACTGATCACCGAGGCTCGTGCCGACAAGCCCTTCGTCAACCTCTTCGACGTCGCCCGCCGCGTGGATCTGAAACGCATCGGCAAGCGTCCGATGGAGATGCTGGCCCGGGCCGGCGCCTTCGACCAGCTCGACCCAAACCGACGCCGCGTCTTCGACTCCCTCGACGCCCTGGTGGCGTATTCCGCGGCGATACATGATCAGAAAAATTCGGCCCAAGTCTCGCTCTTCGGCGAGGCCGGCGACGACCTGCCAGAGCCCCGCCTGTCGCCGGTCGAGGACTGGCTGCCGAACGAGCGCCTTGCCGAGGAACATGTCGCCATCGGTTTCTACCTTTCCGGCCACCCGCTCGACGACTACATGGCACCGCTGAAGCGCAAGGGCGTCAATACGCTGGCCGAAATCACCCAACAGGCCGAACGCGCGCCGTTGGTCGCCAAGATCGCCGGCGCCGTCGGCGGCCGGCAGGAACGCAAATCGGCCCGCGGCAACCGCTTCGCCTTCGTGCAGCTTTCGGACCCCACTGGCCTTTACGAGGTCACGATCTTCTCCGACACACTGGAACAGGCCCGCGACCATCTGGAACCCGGACAGAACGTCGTGCTGTCGGTTGAGGCCACCATGGAGGCCGACCAACTGAAGCTGCTGGCCCGCTCCGTCAGTCCAATCGACATTGTGGCCGCCGAGGCCGGGTCCATGGGCCTGCGCGTCTTCGTCGACGAACCCTCTGCAGTTCAATCCGTCGCCGCTCTCCTCGAACGCGCCACGGCCGAGGCCAAGAGCCGTGCACGCGGACCGGTGCAGCTTTGCCTTATGGCGCCCGACCTGCCCGGCGAGGTGGAAATCGCCCTCGGCGACCGGTTCCACGTCAACCCACAGATCAAGGGCGCATTGAAGTCGCTCGGTGGTGTGGTGACGGTCGAGGACGTCTGAAACAAGGCGTTTCCCCGCCAAGAAACGGTCCGTGACGGCACCCCGCTTGCGTTATCCACAGCCCCGGCTATATCCCGAACCCGTGGGGGAGATATTGACCATCCAGGCCCGGCTCGCGGCTCCGATTGTGGCGAGACAATTGGGCGCGTTGGCTGTGATGGGGCTTCTGGCCGCCTGCGCCGGTGCGCCCGACCGCGACATCTCCGTTGACCCCGAGTTCGTGCCGGTCGAAAACGTTGACGCGCCGCCGCCCGCCGAGGCCCCTTCGGCCGAGCCGGTCCTGATCGACCCGCCCGCTGAGCCGCCGCGCAGGGGTCTCTTGGCCCTGCTGCGCCGCGCCCCGCCGCCCCAGTCGGAATCAGAGCCGGTCGCGTCGCTGCCACCACCCGATCCGCCGCCGGTGCCTGATTACCTGGTCGGCGAGCTGCCGCCGCAACCCGAGCCCGCCGCCTGGCCGCAACCTTCGACCCGGCCCCGCCCCTTCGGCTTCCTGTTCAAGCGTGTCCCGGGCGAGGTCGAGGCGCCCGCCGACGCTCCCGAGTCCGAGGTCATTCTGGCCACAGCCCCCGCCGATGAGGCGGAACCAGCGGGCGAGACAGAGATCGAGCTCGCGATGCTGGCGGACCCCGCCGCGGCCGCGAATGCGCCGCCAGAACGGCGCGGCTGGTTGTTCGGTCGTTCCCGGCGCGAGTCCGCGGATCAGCCCGCCACCGCGGCTGTCGGCGGACCGCCGCCCTTCGGTGCCGTCTTCGAGGCCTGTGGCGTCTCCAAGCGCCAGATGGGCGTCGAAGTCGCACGCTCGCCAGGCGTGGGACAATACCGGCTCTACGACTCGGAACCCTCCAGCCTTGCGCCGCGCGCGCAATTCATCACCGGCTTCAAGGATGGCTGTGCTCGGCAATTCACCGCTTCGCTCGCGCTTTTCGGATCCGCGGCGGTGCACGAGGCGACGCGGTACAACCCATTGAACACAAGCCCGTATTCAGGTACCGACATCGCCTATGAAAAGGTCAAGTCGCGGGTCTGCCGCGTGCGCCGCGGCGAGTTCTGCCCACAAGACAAGATCGACCGGCTCGAACGCGAAGCGGCTTTCGTCAGCGTCTACCGCAGCTTCGGCACGACGGGCGAATGGATGGAACTGTTCCTGCACAAAGGCCAACTGGTCGCGCATCAGACTCAAGGTCGGTAGGGTGAGTCCTGCGGGCGACCGGGTTGGGCTTGCAGGTGACGCCAAGGCACCGCCCCAAGCGCGGGATCAAGGCGCGTAGCCCCGCCGCGCCATCGCCGACCCGCCCCGGAGGGGTGGCGATTGCTTCATGCTCGCGCACCGCTTGAGGCCCCACGGACTCGACAGCCATAAAGAGCTGCCGAACAAACGTCGGCTCGCCACCCCGCGGGTCGGCGATGGCGCGGCTCATCTCGACGTTGTCTACGCCCCTTCCAGTCCACGAAAGCCTCCGCCCGCGGCCGTCCGCGCCTTAGTAATGCGGCGGCTGGCGGTCGGCGAGGGGCAGGGCGCCGGAGGCGTCGGCCTCGCGCTCGGCCTCGCGTTGCAGCAGCATCTCGACCCGGCGGGACAGCGCGGCGATCTCGGCCTCCTGCCGGGCGACCACGTCCGACAGGTCATCGGTCAGCCGCTGCAGATGCGCGATCTGTTCTTCCAGGCTTTGGCTGTGGTCCTGCATCGCTTTGCCTTTTGCACCGACGTGATACCGACGTTTTACAGACGTTCTGCAGACAGGCCAATTTCGCCGCATCCTTGCCCCTCTTGCACCCATCCGCTAGACCGCGCCGCAAACCGGATCCAGGCGGAACTCACCCCATGGCCAAGCCCAAGAAAGCGCCGCGCCCCAAGGCGGAGACGCCGAAAGGCTTCCGCGACTATTTCGGCGCGGAAGTGGCCGAGCGTGACGCGATGCTGGCCAAGATCGCCGAGGTCTACCGTCGCTATGGCTTCGATGCGCTGGAGTCGTCGGCCGTGGAAACCCTTGAAGCGCTTGGCAAATATCTGCCCGACGTGGACCGGCCACATGCCGGCGTCTTCGCCTGGCAGGAAGACGACGAGGCCTGGATGGCGCTGCGCTACGACCTCACCGCGCCCCTGGCCCGGGTTTACGCGCAGCACCGAAACGACCTGCCGACGCCCTACCGCCGCTACGCCATGGGCCCGGTCTGGCGCAACGAAAAGCCGGGCCCGGGCCGGTTCCGCCAGTTCTACCAATGCGACGCCGACACCGTCGGCACGGCCTCGGTCGCCGCCGATGCCGAAATCTGCGCCATGCTCGCCGATACCCTGGAGGCGGTCGGCATCCCCCGCGGCGACTACATCGTGCGGATCAACAACCGGAAGGTCCTGAACGGTGTTCTCGAGCAACTGCACCTCACGGACGAAACCCAGAAAGCGGACGTCCTGCGCACCATCGACAAGTACGACAAGGTCGGAGAAACGGGCGTCCGCGAGCTTTTGGGCAAGGGGCGTCTGGACGCTTCGGGCGCCTATATCGACGGCGTCGGACTGACGGAGGCTCAGGCCGCCCCGATCATCGCGTTTCTGACATCTGGAAAACGGCACGCGGACATGGCGGCACACGGAGTTCAGCGCATGGACGGCAAGCGTGGAGAAGTCTATGCGCGGCACCGGACGCCGGAGCTGAGCGAGGCGATCAATCGCAATGTTCTGGAGGAATTGCGACGTGTCGTCGGCGGCTCTGCGGTCGGTGTGGAGGGAGTGGACGAACTCGATCAGATCGCGGATCTGTTGGCCGCCCAAGGCTACGGCCCCGACCGCATCGTCATTGACCCTTCCGTCGTCCGCGGTCTCGGCTACTACACCGGCCCGGTCTTCGAGGCCGAGCTGACCTTCGAGATCACCGACGAAAAGGGCCGCCCGCGGCAGTTCGGCAGCGTTGCCGGCGGCGGACGGTATGACGATCTGGTCAAGCGCTTCACCGGCCAGGAGGTCCCGGCAACCGGCATCTCGATCGGCGTCGACCGGCTGCTCGCCGCGCTGCACGCCAAGGGACGGACCGAGGCGCAGGCGCAGGGCCCGGTGCTGATCACTGTTATGGACCGCGACCGGATGGCCGATTATCAGGCGATGGCCGCCGAGCTGCGCGACCGCGACATCCGTGCCGAGGTCTACCTGGGCAACCCCAAGAACTTCGGCAACCAGCTCAAATACGCCGACCGGCGCGCCTGCCCGCTGGCGATCATCGAAGGTTCCGACGAAAACAACCGCGGCGTGGTTCTGGTCAAGGATCTCGGCCTCGGCAAACGGCTGGCGGCCGAGATCGCCTCGAACGAGGAATGGAAGGAACAGCCCGCCCAGCAAGAGGTGCCGCGGGCGGATCTGGGCGATTTCGTCGCGGCGTTCCTCGACCGGACCGCCGGATGAGCACCCCGGCCGGCCGCGCGCGCGACGCCGAACAGGCGCGGCTGGTGGTCCGGTTCATGGCCGAGGGCGCCGCGCTGGTGGACCCGCCCGTGCTGCAGCCGGCCGAGACGCTTCTCGACCTTTACGGCGAGGACATCCGCGCCCGCGCCTACGTCACCCGCGACCCGCTGGCGGGCGAGCTGATGCTGCGCCCCGATTTCACCGTGCCGGTGGTGCAGCTGCACATCGCAGGCGGCGCGGCGGCGGCGCGCTACGTCTATGCCGGCAAGGTGTTCCGGGTGCAGGAACAGGGGGTCGAGCGGCCCTCGGAATACGACCAGGTGGGCTTCGAGATCTTCGATGCGGCCGATCCGGCGGCCTCGGACGCGGCGGTGTTCGCGCTTTTTGCCGAGGTGCTGGCGCCGCTCGGCCTGCGCGCCGCGACCGGCGATATCGGCGTGCTGATGGCCGCCGTTCAGGGTCTGTCGACCACCGACCGGCGCAAGGCGGCCTTGTCGCGGCACATCTGGCGGCCGCGCCGGTTTCGGGCATTGCTGGACCGCTTCGGCGGGCGCAGCCCGGTGCCGCCGACCCGCGCGGCGCTGCTGGCACGCGTCGCGGCGGGCGAGGACGTGGCGGCCGCGGCCGGGCCTATGATCGGGCGGCGCAGCCGGGACGAGATCGCCGCCCGGGTCGACGCGCTGGTGGCCGATGCCGCGGAGCCGCCGGTCTCGGCCGGCGAGGTGGAGCTGCTCGACGAAATCCTCGGCCTGCGCGACAAGGCCCCCGCAGCGCTGGCGCGGCTGCGCGACGTGGCGGTGGACCTGCCGTCGGTATCAGACGCGGTGGACCGGCTGGCCGCCCGGCTCGAGGCGCTGGCGGCGCGCGGCGTCGACGTCGCGGCGCTCGATTTCGAGGGCAGCTATGGCCGCACCCAGATGGAATATTACGACGGCTTCGTCTTCGGGTTCTATGCCGAGACCCGGCCCGACCTGCCGCCGGTCGCGACCGGCGGGCGTTATGACGCGCTGACCCGGGCGCTTGGCGGGCCGGCGGCGGTGCCGGCGGTGGGCGGCGTGATCCGGCCCGCGCTGACGTTGGAGCTGGCGGCATGATCAAGCTCGGCGTGCCGTCCAAGGGGCGGCTGATGCAGAAGACCTTCGACTGGTTCGGCGCGCGCGGCGTCGGGCTGACGCTTACTGGCGCGGACCGGGAATATGCCGGCGCGGTCGCGGGCGTCGACGGGATCGAGCTGGTGCTGCTGTCGGCCGGCGAGATTCCGCGCGAGCTGGAGGCGGGGCGGATCCACCTGGGCGTCACCGGGTCGGACATGGTGCGCGAGCGGCTGGCGCATTGGGAGGATCGGGTCGAGGAACTGGCGCAGCTGGGCTTCGGCCAGGCGGACCTGGTGATTGCGGTGCCGAAGGCCTGGGTCGACGTGGACCTGCTGGACGATCTCGACGCGGCCGCGGCGGCGTTCCGGGCGGCGCATGGCGCGCGCCTGCGGATCGCGACGAAGTACCACCGGCTGGTGCGCGAGTTTCTGAAACACCACGGGGTGGCCGATTACCTACTGGTCGACAGCCAGGGCGCCACCGAGGGCACGGTGAAGAACCTTACCGCCGAGGCGATCGCCGACATCACAACGACGGGCGAGACACTGCGGGCCAACCACCTGAAGGTGCTGGCCGACGGCATCGTGCACCGCAGCCAGGCCACCCTGTTCCGCGCCCGCCACGCCGCATGGGATGCCGGCGCGAAAGCCGCGCTCGGGGCGTTGTTGGAACGGCTGGGGCTGTAGCGAAGGCTGCGCAACACCCGGGCACGGACTCAAGGGGCGCAGCCCCGCCGTGCCCATCGCCGACCCGCCCCGGAGGGGTGGCGATTTGTCGACACCGGCGCAGCGCGCGAGGCCCTACGGACTCGACCACCATAAAGCGCGGCCGAACAAGCGTCGGTTCGCCACCCCGCGGGTCGGCGATGGGCCCGGCTCTTCGCCAGCACGGTTTGAGATTGCGTCGGTATTTGACGCCTTACGCTGCGCCTAAAGTACGCCGATCTCGGCCAGGGCGGCGCTCAGCTTGGGCGGCAGGTCGGGCTCGCCCGACGCGCGGCCGCGCAGGTCGGGCGGGGCGCCGGCGGGGTCGAGGTAACGCCAGCCCTGGAACGGGCGCTTCGGGGCGGCGGCGACGCGCACGAGCGTGGGGTCCAGCACGATGGCGCAGCGGCGGATGCCGTCGCCGCCGGTGACCTCGTCGAGACGCAGGATTCGCTGCCGGCACAATGTGACGCCCTTGATCACCCAATAGATGCTGCCGCCGTTGAGGATGTCCGCCTCACGCTTGGGCCACATCCGGGTGACGTGCCGTGGCAGGCCGTCCGGCCCCTTGGCCGTGGCCGAGGCCTGCCAGCGCGCCAAACCCTCCACCGACTCAGAGCCGACGGACAGCTTGATCAGGTTGATGAACTTATCCACAGAGTCGCCCCCAAGCCACGCAGATATGGTAGCCTATCCAGCGCGGGCTTCAACCTGTTGTAGACTTACCCACAGATCGGCTATTGTGAGCCCCCGCGCGACAAAGGAATCACCCATGACCCGCTTCACCGCACCGATCGCCGAGCAGATCTGGGACATGAAGTACCGGCTGAAGGCGGCCGACGGCACCGCGCTCGACCTCACCGTCGAGGATACCTGGCGCCGGGTCGCCAAGGCGCTGGCGGCGGTGGAGACGCGGCCTGAGGACTGGGAAGGCAAGTTCTACGCCGCGCTCGAGGACTTCCGGTTCCTGCCCGCGGGCCGGATCACCGCGGGCGCCGGAACGGGCAGGTCGGTGACGCTGTTCAACTGCTTCGTGATGGGCACGATCCCGGATTCGATGGCCGGCATATTCGACATGTTGAAAGAGGCCGCGCTGACCATGCAGCAGGGCGGCGGTATCGGCTATGACTTTTCGACGATCCGGCCCAAGGGCGCGGCGGTCTCGGGGGTGGCGGCGGACGCCTCCGGCCCGCTCAGCTTCATGGACGTCTGGGACGCGATGTGCCGGACGATCATGTCGGCGGGCAGCCGCCGCGGCGCGATGATGGCCTGCATGCGCTGCGACCACCCCGATATCGAGGATTTCATCGCCGCCAAATCCGACCCCGCGCGGCTGCGCAATTTCAACGTCTCGGTCCTGGTCACCGACGCCTTCATGGAGGCGGTCAAGGCCGACGGGTCGTGGGACCTGATCTTCGAGGGCAAGGTCTACCACACCGTCGAGGCGCGGGATTTGTGGAACAAGATCATGCGCGCGACCTACGATTACGCCGAGCCCGGCGTGATCTTCATCGACCGGATCAACGCGCTGAACAATCTCGCCTATTGCGAGACCATCGCCGCGACCAACCCTTGCGGCGAGCAGCCCCTGCCGCCCTACGGCGCGTGCCTGTTGGGCTCGATCAACCTCGCACGACTGGTGGAACGGCCGTTCGAGGACGGGGCGGGGATCGCAGACGCCGCGCTCGACGGTCTGGTCGCCACCGCGGTGCGGATGATGGACAACGTCGTCGACGCCTCGCGGTTTCCGCTGGAGGAACAGGCGCAGGAGGCGCAGGCCAAGCGGCGGATCGGGCTGGGAGTCACCGGGCTCGCCGACGCGCTGTTGATGGTTGGCCTGCGCTATGGCTCGGAGGAGGCGGCGCGTCAGACCTCGCGCTGGTTGCACCGCATCGCCCGCGCCGCCTATCTGGCCTCGGCGCATCTTGCCGCCGAAAAGGGCGCCTTCCCGCTCTACGACCGCCAGGCGTTCCTGCAAAGCGGGTCGCTGGCGCAGATGGACGACGACGTGCGTGCGGCGATCGAGGCGCATGGCATCCGCAACGCTCTGCTGACCTCGATCGCGCCGACCGGGACGATCAGCCTCTACGCCGGTAATGTCTCCAGCGGGATCGAGCCCGTCTTTGCCTTCGGCTACACCCGCAAGGTGCTGCAGAAGGACGGCTCGAAGACCGAGGAGGAAGTCGTCGATTATGCCGTCGCGCTTTGGCGGGAGCGTTTCGGCGACACCGAACTGCCGGACCATTTCGTCGACGCCCAGACCCTGCAGCCGCTCGAACACGTTCGGATGCAGGCGGCGGCGCAGGAATGGATCGATTCGTCGATCTCGAAGACCATCAACTGCCCGCGCGACATCTCGTTCGACGCCTTCAAGGACGTCTATATGGCGGCCTACGACACCGGTTGCAAAGGCTGCACTACCTATCGACCGAACGACGTTACCGGCTCGGTCCTGGCGATCAGCGAAACGAGCGAGGCCGCGCCGCAGACCGACACCGGGGCCGACGTTGTCTATATCTCGGAACCGCTGGACCGGCCGCAGGCGCTGGAAGGCCAGACCTACAAGCTGAAATGGCCCGACAGCGAGCACGCGATCTACATCACCATCAACGACATCATGGTGGGCGGGCATCGTCGGCCGTTCGAGATCTTCATCAACTCCAAAAACATGGAGCATTTTTCCTGGACCGTGGCGCTGACCCGGATGATCTCGGCGGTGTTCCGGCGCGGCGGCGACGTGTCCTTCGTGGTCGAAGAGCTCAAGGCCGTCTTCGACCCCCGCGGGGGGGCCTGGATGAACGGCAAGTACATCCCCTCGATCCTGGCCGCGATCGGCGGCGTGATCGAGCGTCACCTGATCGCCATCGGTTTCATCGACGGCGAGGGCATGGGGCTGAAGACCGACCCGCAGGCCGAGGTGGTCAACCTCGGCGGGCCGCGCGGGCCGAGCTGCACCGCCTGCGGCAGCTACGACATGCGGATGATCGAGGGCTGCATGACCTGCCTCAATTGCGGCCATTCGAAATGTGGCTGACGGGGCACGCCGTGCGACAACCGGGAAAAACCGCTAGGGCGGCACGGGGCTTGGCCCTATAACCCGGTCCCCGGGGCTGCCGCCAACCTGGGGTTTTCGATGCGTCGTCTGTTGTTTGCGTGGGTATGCGCCGCCTTGGCCGGACCGGGATTTGCGGCCGAGGACCGGCCACCCTTCGGCTTCGGCTATCTGATCACCAACGACGTCTTCTCCAACGATCCGCAGCGCGACCGCTGGCGCACCGGGTCCGGCGTCTTCAGCTTCACCTTCGGGCCGGCCTGGACCGGCGCGCTGCCCGCGCGCTTGGGCGAGCTGGTCGAGGTTCGCCTGCGCGGCGGCCTGATAACGCCCGAGAACATCGTCGGGGTGAACCGCCTGGACCGGCCCTATGCAGAAACCCTGGCCCTTGGCGCGCACACGCATTTCCGCAAAGCCGGTGTCGAGTTCAGCCTGGGGCTCGACCTCGTCGCGACCGGGCCGCAGACCGGCATGGAGACGCTGCAGGGCGCGATCCACGACGCCCTGGGCATCCCCGGCGCCAGCGCGCGGGTGCTGCGCAGCCGGGTGCCGAACGGGCTCTACCCGACGCTGACCGTCGAGGCCGGCCGCAGCTTTGCGCTGTCGCCCAAGGTGTCGGTCCGGCCCTTCGTCGAGCTGCAGGGCGGGGTCGAGACCCTGGCGCGCGTCGGCGGCGATCTGCATTTCGGGCGCGTGGCGCAGGATGCGCTGCTGTTGCGCGACGTGACCACGGGGCTGCGCTATCCAGGCATCCGCGGTGCGGCGACGGGCTGGGCCGCGACGGTCGGGGCCGACATCGCCTATGTGGCCGACAGCGCGCTGTTGCCCGAAACCCGCACGGTGGTGCTGTCCGACACCCGCACCCGGATCCGCGCCGGGCTGCATTGGCGGGGCGAGAAAGCCTCGGTGTTCTACGGCATGACCTGGCTCAGCGAGGAATTCACCGCCCAACGCGAGCCACAGACGGTGGGCTCGATCCAGATCGATCTGCATTTTTGAGGTTTCGGCAGTTAGAGTGGAGGCTTGACCGTTGCCCCAGGCACGGAGGCAAGGCCGTAGGCCGCCGTGCCCATCGCCGCCCCGCCCGGGTGGGGTGGCGATTGGTCGAAACTGGCGCACCGCGTGAGGTTCTACGGACTCGACGACCATAAAGTGCTTCCGAACAATCGTCGGCTCGCCACCCCGCGGGTCGGCGATGGGCCCGGCTTTTCGCGAGAGGGCCAATGTCCCCGCCCCCGACATGTGGCCGATGCGCCACGCCCGGCGGTGCCGGGGAGATTGGGCTAGGTCGGGCCGGGCGGCGCGCCTATAACGGCGGGGCTGGGGGGCGTTTGGGAGTCGGGGGACCGATGTTTCGCGCCGTTCTTGCCTGTCTGACAGCTCTGCTTCTGTGCCCGCCCGACGCCGCTGCCGCCAAGCGCGAGTCGCTCGGCTGGGGCCGGCTCTTCAACAACGATTTCCTGGGCGACAACCGCGACCGCTGGCGCACCGGGTCCTACGTCGTCAGCAAGGTGATCGGCCGCGGCTGGGACGGCCGGCTGCCCGATCGCCCGGGCGACGTCATCGAATTCCGCTTTCGCAGCGAAACCATCGCGCCGGAAAACATCGTCACCGCCGCGCCTGGCGACCGACGCTATGTCGGTGCGCTGTCGCTCGGCGCGCACACGCATTTCCGGCGCAAGGCGGTCGAGGTCAGCCTGGGCGCCGATCTGGTGGTGACCGGGCCGCAGACCGGGCTCGGCGACCTGCAAACCGAGCTCCACAGGATCCTCGGCGCTTCGCGTCCCGGCGTGCTGGGCAACCAGATCCTCGACGGTTTTCACCCCACCGCACTGATCGAGCTCGCCCGGCCCTACCGGCTGTCGCCCTCGGTCGTCCTGCGGCCGTTTGTCGAGGCGCAGGGCGGGGCCGAGACCCTGGTGCGCCTGGGTGGCGACGTGATGATCGGGCGGCTCGGCCAGGACGAACTGATGCTGCGCGACGTCGCCACCGGCCACCGCTACCGTGTGAACCGCGGCGCGCACACCGGCTTCGCAGCCGTTTTCGGCGCCGACATCGCCCATGTCGAACACAGCGTCTATCTGCCGGCCTATGACGGCATTGCGCTGACCGACACCCGTACCCGGCTGCGCGCCGGGGTGCATTGGCAGGGCGAGAAAGCCTCGGCGTTTTACGGGCTCACCTGGCTCGGCGAGGAATTCGTCGGCCAGCCCGAGGGCCAGCTGGTGGGTTCCGTCCGCCTCAACATTCGCTTCTAAACGCGAGAATTGTCCACGGGCACTTAACAGCGACTTATCCACATGCTAATGTGCTGCCAACAAAAAAGAAAACGGCAGGCATACAGGCATGAAAACGGGCTTTCGCGGCACGTTCGTCATCTCGTGGGCGCAGACCGAACTCGATGGGTTGGCGGGTGCGCCGGTGGGCGCGCTGATGGAGGGCGCCTCGTGGTCGTGGCACGGGCGCGCGGTGCGCGTCGACGGACCCAATGACGTTCTGATTCTGGGACCCTCGGAAGGCACGGCAAGCTTGCGCCGACATGCTGCGAGGGCGGTACGCCGCCTGGTGGGCGCGGCGCTGGAGATCGACACGGTCAGCAAGCTGCCCGAGCCGGACGACCCGGTGCTGGAGTCCGGTTTCGCGGTCACCGACGGGATTCGGCGCTACACCGCGACGCTGATCGAGGTGCCCGGGCGGGCCGTACCGCTTTTGATGTTCCTCGACGAGCTTCCGCCCGCGGGCCGGGATCTGTGGGTCACTCATGTCGCGCAGAACGCCCTGCACCCCAACAGATCCGGCGATCCGGTACCGTCGGTGATCTGCTTCACGCCCGACACCATGATCGCCACGCCGGATGGCCCGCGCCCGATCCGCGAGCTGCAGGAAGACGACCGGGTGCTGACCAAGGACGATGGCCCGCAGCCGATCCGCTGGATCGGGCAACGGCGGATGAGCGGCGCGCGGCTGTTTGCGATGCCCGAGCTGCGGCCGATCCGGATCCGCGCCGGTGCCGCGGGCGAAGGGCGGCCCGACGCCGACCTGCTGGTCTCGCCCGAGCACCGGGTTCTGGTCAAAGGACCGGTGGCGGACACGCTCTTCGGTTCGCCCGAGGTGCTGGTCGCGGCCAAGGACTTGGTCAACGACCGCAACGTCCTTGTCGACCGACGGCTGCCCGAGGTCACCTACGTGCACCTGCTGCTCGACCGCCACCAGATCGTCTTCGCCAATGGGCTCGAGGCTGAGACCTTCCACCCTGCCTCGATGCCGCCCGGCACGCTCGACCCGGTGCAGCAGGACGAGCTCGCCGATCGGCTGCCCGGCATCGAACGCGACCCCAGCCTCTACGGTGCCTTCGCCCGGCGCATGCTCAGCACCGCCGAGGCGGCGATCCTGGCCTCACGCGCCGACCGGCCCCATTGACAGCCCCGCGCGCCGCTGTATAAGCGCGCTCCGTCGCGGCCGCTCAGGCCGGGCGTTTCATTTGGTGTTGGCGGCCCCCGCAAGGGGATGCCTGTCGCTCCGGCAAAATCCGGAGAAAGGACAACGCCCTTCATCGGCGCGTCTCAGCCCGATCTGCCGCAGGCCGGCGGAAATCCTGAGGCGACCACAAAGCGAAGGAGATCAGACGGTGACCAAACGCACCTCTGCCAAGTACAAGATCGACCGCCGGATGGGCGAAAACATCTGGGGCCGGCCCAAATCCCCGGTCAACCGCCGCGAATACGGCCCCGGCCAACACGGCCAGCGCCGCAAGGGCAAGATGTCGGATTTCGGCCTGCAGCTGCGCGCCAAGCAAAAGCTCAAGGGCTACTATGGCGATCTGACCGAGAAGCAGTTCAAGCGCATCTATGCCGAGGCTGCCCGGGTCAAAGGCGACACCGGCGAGAACCTGATCGGCCTGTTGGAACGCCGGCTCGACGCCGTAGTCTACCGCGCCAAGTTCGTCCCCACCGTGTTCGCCGCGCGCCAGTTCGTGAACCACGGCCACGTCAAGGTGAACGGGCGCCGCGTGAATATCCCCAGCTACCGGGTCAAAGAAGGCGACGTGATCGAAGTGCGCGACCGGTCCAAGCAGCTGGCCATCGTGCTCGAAGCCGTCGGCCTGCCCGAACGCGACGTGCCCGACTACATCGACGCCGACCACAACAAGATGACCGCCACCTTCACCCGCACGCCGGGCCTGGGCGACGTGCCCTACCCGGTGATGATGGAGCCGAACCTGGTCGTCGAATACTACGCCAAGAACTGACCGGGCGGCGCCCGGCGAGATTTCGCGACCCGTCGGCGGATTTCCGCGGCGGGTCGGTTTCGGCAACAGTCTGTCCCCGGATTGAGCGTTGACAGGGCGCCGACAATCCCCCGATTTTCGGTCCATTGCGGACAAATATCGGGGGGTAATATGTGGCGATCGATGATTTGTGCGGGCGCGCTCGGCATCGGCATCGGCAGCGCGGCGGCGGCGCAGGATACCCTCGACGAGATGCTGGCGGCGACCAGCGTGTTCGATTGCATGGCCGGCGACACGCGCGCGGTCTACGTCTTCCAAAGCGACGCCGACGGGAACGTGGCTTTGCTGGGCGATTCGGCCCGGGCGTTGCGGGCGCAGGACGGCGATTTTCTGATCAAAACGCCCGACGGCCTGCGCGAAATCGCCGAAGATCGCTACCTGGTCTTCAACGGCGGCAAGGCGATGCCGGGCACCTGCCTGAACGTCACCGACATCGCTCGTGGCATCTACCCCGCTGTGACTGCGGCCTATCTGCCCGGAGTCGCCGGAACCGATGTGGGTGCGACGGGCGCGCCGGAGCTGGCGGCGGCGGTGACGGTGCGCGACTTGCAGGTGCGCCTGGCGGAGCGTGACGCCGCCGCGGCGGAAGCCGCTGATCGCATCGGCGACTTGCAGGCCAAGCTGACCGAGGCGGACGCGGCGGGTGTCGCGGCCGAGGCCCGAATCGGCGACCTGCAGGCGGATGTCGACGCCGCCGAGGCCGCAGCGATCGAGGCCGCCGACCGGATCGATGGGTTGCAGGCTGACCTGGCGGCTGCCGTGGCGGCGATGGCTGACGCTGAGGCCGCGATTGAGGCGCTGCAGAGCGGCGTTGCGGAACTGGAAGAACAGATCGCGGCCGAAACCGAGGCTCGGTTGGCCGAGGCCGCCATGGTCCGCGATCTTCAGATGCAGCTCACCGCCACGGTCGCGGACCTGCGCAGCAGCGAATCCGAACGCCGGGCGGTGGTCGCCTCGGCGGCGATGCTGGGCGACCGCACGGTGTCGCTGGAGGGCAAGCTGAAAGGCGCGCGCGACGATGCCGAAGAGGCGCGGACCGAGATTGCGGCGATGCAAAACCTCGCCGACGCCGCGGTGTTGCAGATCGCCACGATGCAGCGGCGGGACCCGAAAATGGTGCGGGCCGAAGTCTGCTGGCTGATGCAAGGCGCCCGCCCGGGGCTCTGCCGGTAGCCAGCGGGTCCGGAGGCGGGAGCGTTTCGCAGCTGGACACTGTCCCAGGCGCGGCATCAAGGCGCGCCGCGCCGCTGCGCCATCGCCGGTTCGTAGCCTGAACAGGGTCCAGTGGACCTTTGTCGGACGGCCACAAGGCCTCGGTGGGGCGGCGATTGGTCGAGCCGCGCGACTCACTTGAGTTCCTGCGGACTCGGCGACCATAAAGCACACCCGTTCAGACGCCGGCTTGCCGCCCCACCTGCTGCCTGGCGTCGCATTGCCTTCGCCGCGCGGCGCTGGCACCTGGGCCCGGACCGTAACCCGACCGGCGAGGCGCATGTCAGACAAACCCGTACTCGAGCGCCGCTTCGAGCAGGCGCTGTTCGCCTCGCGCTGGATCATGGCGCCGATGTATTTGGGCCTGGTGGTGACTCTGGCGATGCTCGCCGTCGTGTTCCTGCGCGAGCTGGCCTACTACGTCCCGCAAGTCATGCAGATGTCGGCGGACAAGACAATCCTGGTGATCCTGACGCTGATCGACCTGACCCTGGCCGCCAACCTGCTTCTGATCGTGCTGTTCTCGGGCTACGAGAACTTCGTCTCGAAGCTCGATCTAGAGGACGGCGGCGACCGGCCCTATTGGATGGGCACCGTCGACTTCGCCGGGCTGAAGATGAAGCTGATCGGGTCGATCGTCGCAATCTCGGCGATCCACCTGCTGAAGCGCTTCATGGAGATCGGCCAGCAGTCGGCCGACGCAATCTATGGCGACACGCAACTGATGTGGCTGGTGATAATCCACGGGGTCTTCGTCGCGTCCGGCGTGCTGATGGCGCTGATGGATTGGTTGTCGGCGCGCAGCAAGTCGCCGCTGGCCTCTGACCCGTCCGCCCGCTAGAAGCGTCGCGAACCAAGGAGGCCCCGGTGACCGCACCCGCGCCACAACCCGGCATCATGGACATCGCGCCCTACCAGGGCGGCCGGTCGACGCTGCCCGGGCGCGACGACGTGCTGAAGCTGTCGTCGAACGAAAACCCGTTCGGCCCCTCGCCCAAGGCTATCGAGGCCTATGCCCGCGCCGCTCAGGCTCTGCACCGCTATCCATCGACCGACCATGTCGCGCTGCGCACCGCGATCGGCGAGGTGCATGGACTGGACCCCGACCGGATCATCTGCGGCGTCGGCTCGGACGAGATCCTGCACCTGCTGGCGCAGTGCTATGCCGGGCCGGGGGACGAGGTGATCTTCACTGAGCATGGCTTCGGCATCTACCGCATCGTCGCCCGTGCGGCCGGCGCCGTGCCGGTCGAGGTGCCCGAGCGCGAGCGCGTCACCGACGTCGATGCGATCCTGGCCGCGGCGACCGACCGCACCCGGCTGGTCTATATCGCCAACCCCAACAACCCCACCGGCACGATGATCGGCGGCAACGAGCTGGCGCGGCTGGCCGACGGGCTGCCCGAGGGCGCCATTCTGGTGCTCGACGGCGCCTATGCCGAGTTCGTCGAGGGCTATGACGGAGGCGCCGCGCTGATCGACGGGCGCGACGACGTGGTGATGACGCGCACCTTCTCCAAGCTCTACGGACTCGGCGGGCTCCGGATCGGCTGGGGCTATGGGCCGAAGCCGGTGATCGACGTGCTGAACCGGGTGCGGGGGCCATTCAACCTGTCCCAAGCGCAGCTCGACGCGGCCGAGGCGGCGGTGCGCGACCGGGCCTTCGCCGAGCGCTGCCTGGCCGAGAACCGGCGGATGCGGGCCTGGCTGGCCGAGGCGCTGGCCGAGATGGGCGTGCCGTCGGACACCTCGTGCGCGAACTTCATCCTGGCGCGGTTCGCCGATGTCGACGAGGCCGAGGCCTGCGATGCCTGGCTGAAAGACGCGGGCATCCTGGTGCGCCAGGTGGCAGGCTACAAGTTGCCGCACTGCCTGCGGATCACAGTGGGCGACGAGGCCGGCTGCCGCCGCGTGGCGCATGCCATCGGGCAGTTCAAGGACGCCCGGGCGTGAGCGCGATCTACAACCGCGTGGCGCTGATCGGGCTGGGGCTGATCGCCGGCTCGATGGCGCTGGCCATGCGCCGGGATGGACTGGCAGGCGAGATCGTCGGCACCGCGCGGTCGGCCGAGACCCGGGCGGTGGCGGAAGAGATCGGGCTTTGCGACCGGGTGGTCGGGACGACGGCCGAGGCGGTTCAGGGCGCCGATCTGGTGGTTCTGGCGGTGCCGGTCGGCGCGATGGCGGCGGTTGCGGCCGAGATCGGGCCGCATCTGAAGACGGGCGCGACGGTGACGGACGTGGGCTCGGTCAAGCGACACGTGATCCACTCGGTGGCGCCGCATTTGCCTGCGGGCGTGCATTTCATCCCCGGCCATCCGGTGGCGGGAACCGAGCAATCCGGGCCGCGGTCGGGCTTTGCCGAGCTGTTTCAGAACCGCTGGACCCTGCTGATCGTGGACGATGGGTCCGACGCGCAGGCGGTCGCCCGGTTGACGGCGTTGTGGCAGGCGATGGGCGCCAATGTCGACACGATGGATGCCGGCCACCACGACCTGGCGCTCGCCGTGACCAGCCACGCGCCGCACCTCATTGCCTATACCATGGTCGGCGTCGCCGACGACATGCAGCGGGTGACCGACGACGAGGTGATCAAATACTCGGCGGCGGGGTTTCGCGACTTCACCCGGATCGCCGCCAGCGACCCGACCATGTGGCGCGACGTTTTTCTGACCAACAAGGACGCGACGCTGGAAATCCTCGGCCGCTTCACCGAAGAGCTGTTTGCGCTGCAGCGTGCGATCCGCACGGGTGACGGCGACCGGCTTTTCGACTATTTTACCCGCACTCGCGCGATCCGACGCGGGATCATCGAGGCGGGGCAGGACACCGACGCCCCCAATTTCGGACGAGGAGCCGTGAAGGAATGAGCCTTCGCCTGCCCGTGCTGGCCTTCAGCGCCGCCGCCCTGGTGGCGGTCGCCGCCTTTGCCGACGCCGTCGCGGCGCTGCCCGGCCGCAGCTCGGGCCGGGGCGAGCTCGCGGGTGCCTCGGCAAAGGCGGCGACCGCCACCAGGGCGGCCGCGCTGAAGGCCAGCACGGGCAGGCGA
>JAAUYB010224524.1_pt1 | contig 106406 bp, 104 predicted proteins | sample 7278071 | NCBI WGS metagenome assembly JAAUYB01 (sample SAMN14350121, study PRJNA611818) | marine sediment metagenome | isolation source: surface marine sediment (1.8m) | place: French Polynesia: Moorea | collected 2018-08
CGCAGCTCGGCCGGGCTCTCCTCGGCCGCCTCGGCCAGCGCCCCGGCGCCCGCGACGGTCGCCGTCGCCAGCCGCAGCGCCAGCGTCTCGGGCAGCCCCTCGGCCGTGCCCGCCGCTGTCAGCGCCTCGATCAGATGAAACACATAGGCCGGTCCCGATCCCGACACTGCGGTGACGGCATCCATCTCGGCCTCGTCGCTCAGCCGCACGGTCTGCCCCACCGCCGCCAGCAGCGCTTCGGCGAGCGCCAGGCCGGCGGCGTCGACACAAGAATTGCCGATCAGCGCGGTGATGCCCTTGCCGATGGCGGCCGGCGTGTTCGGCATCGCTCGCACCACCGGCGTGGCCGCGCCTAACACCGCCTCGAAGGCCGCGATCGGCGTGCCCGCCGCCACTGACAGAACCAGCGTGCCGCCGCCGCCCAAAGCCTGTAGCGCCGGCAGCGCCGCGCCCATCATCTGCGGCTTCACCGCGACCAGCGCCACGGCGGGTGCCTCCGGAAGCGCCACGTTGAGATGCACGCCCTGGCCGCGCAGCCAGTCCGACGGCGCCGGCTCGATCACCCAGACCGCCGTGGCTGGCAGCCCGCGGCCGAGCCAGCCGGCCAACATCGCCGAGCCCATCTTGCCGCAGCCCAAGAGCACCAGGCCGCGGCGCTCGATTTCCTGAAACATCGACCTCCCCCTCTGCCGGGGGCGAAATTAGGCGCGCCCGTAAGCCTCCGCAATGGCGACGTGCATAGCGTCCGCGGGGTCTTGATCGCCCCAAGCCACCAGCTGGAACGCCGGATAGAACCGCTCGGCGGCGGTGACCGCGGTGCCGATCATCCGGTCGATCTGTTCCGGCCCCGCCAGCTGCCCGCCAGCCATCACCAGGCCGTAGCGATAGACCATCAGCCGCTGCTCGTTCCAGTAGGTAAAGGCCCCAGCCCAGCACATGTCGTTGGTGCGGTTCAGCGTCTCATAGAGCGCCGGTAGTTTGTCCTCCGGCGGCTCCATCTCGAACGTGCAGATCAGTCGCAGCGTCTCGTCGAAGCTCGACCAGGCGAGCGTGATCGAATAGGTCCGCCACTGCCCTTCGACCGCCATCGCGATCTGATCGTCCGCCACCCGGTCGAAATCCCATTCATGGAACTCGGCGATGTGTTCGACGATGTCGATCGGGTGGAGGTCTTCCGTATGAAACTGCTCTGAAAGTGACATGCCCGGCCTCATTGATTGGTGTTTTGGGGGCGGGATAGCCCCGAAAACGTGCTGCCTGCTCTAGGTTCGGCGGTCTGCGCCGCCCTTCCTACGAGATATGGTGGAGCACGCCGGAGTCGCTGTAAAGACTTAATTGGGCGCGCGCCTCAATAACTTGTGGATTGGCCGGCGCGGGACACATGATCGCGTGGTGGGTACGTCTGGGCGCGACTTGCGGCTGTCCGGTGAAGAGCCGGGCCCATCGCCGACCCGCGGGGTGGCGAGCTGACGCTTGTACGGATGCGCTTTATGGTCGTCGGGTCCGTAGGACCTCACGCGGTGCGCGGGCCTCAATCAATCGCCACCCCTCCGGGGCGGGGCGGCGATGGGCACGGCGGCGCTGCGCGCCTTGACTCCGTGCCCAGGGGCGCTCCGCTGGCTTCTCCAATAGGTAAGTTGGCTCGGGCCGCGCCCAATCGCCTGACGCTTCAAAACCTGTTGCGCGACGCGGGCTTTGTATCGGCCTCCAGCGCCTCAATCCGGGCCCGCAGCACCGGCGTAGCCATCGCCGGCCCGCGGGGGGCGATCCGACGACCGAACGGCGTCGCTGCGCGCCTTGGTTCCGTGCCCGGGGCGCTCTTCCGGTTACTCCAGTCAGAACGCCGACTTAAGCCCAGCCCAAACCCCCGACGCTTCAGGACGTCTTGCGCGACGCCGGCTTTGCCTTGGTCTCCAGCGCCTCGATCCGGGCCTGAAGCGCCGCGTTCTCTTCGCGCGCTTTCTGGGCCATGGCACGGACCGCGTCGAACTCCTCGCGGGTGACGAAGTCGCGGTCGGCCATCCAGCGCTCGATCCAGCCCTTCATCGCCGTCTCGGCTTCGTCCTTGGCCCCCTGCGCCACGCCCATCGCGTTGGTCATCAGCTGGCTGAGATCGTCGAACATCTTGTTGCGGGACTGCATCGTTTCGCTCCTTGCGGCCTGGCCCTTATATGGCCCCGGCCCCGCGCCGGCTCAAGGTTGACTTCGCCGCAGCCGCGTGGCCAAGGAGGCGCCATGCTGGCCGCGCTCCCCTTCCCGACCATCGACCCGGTGATCTTCGCCGTCGAGATCGGCGATTTCACCCTGGCGCTGCGCTGGTACGCCATGGCCTATATCCTCGGCATCGTGATCGGCTGGCGGATGGGCGTGATGATCATGAACCGCCCGCATCTGTGGCGCGACGGCCCGCCGATGACCGCACCGCAGGCCGAAGACATGCTGACCTGGATCATCCTGGGCATCGTAGTCGGCGGACGCCTGGGCTATGTGCTGTTTTATCAGCCCGCCTATTACCTAGCCAATCCGCTGGAGATCCCGGCGATCTGGCAGGGCGGGATGTCGTTTCACGGCGGGTTCCTGGGCGTGATGGCGGCGGTCTGGTGGAACGCGCGGCGCTACGAGGCCGAGCTGGGCAGCGTCGCCGACGCACTGGCGCTTTGCACCCCTCCGGGGCTGCTTTTGGGCCGGATCGCCAACTTCATCAATGCCGAGCTTTGGGGCCGTCCGTCGGACGTGGCCTGGGCGGTCGAGTTCCCCGGCGCCGCGGCGCAGGACTGTCCTGGGGTCGAGGGGATCTGCGCCCGCCACCCCTCGCAGCTTTACGAGGCCGGGCTCGAGGGGCTGGTGCTGGGCGCGATGCTGATCTGGCTCGCGTTCTTCCGCGGCGCCTTGAAAACGCCCTGGCGCCTCACCGGGCTGTTTTTCTTGGGCTACGGCCTGGCCCGCACGGTCGTCGAAGCGTTCCGCCAGGCCGACCCGCAATACATCACCGAGGGCAACCCGCTGGGCCACGTGATCCGCCTCGGCGAAGCTGGGCTGACCATGGGCCAGGTCCTGTCGCTGCCGATGGTCGCGATCGGCATCGCCTTGCTGATCTGGTCGCGCCGCCGGGCATGACGCCGCTGGCCGAGCTGCTGATCCGGCGCATCGCCGCCACCGGCCCGATCAGCGTCGCCGAGTTCATGGCCGACTGCCTGATGCACCCCGCGCACGGCTACTACAGCACCCGCGACCCGCTGGGCGCAGCGGGCGATTTCACCACCGCGCCCGAGATCAGCCAGATGTTCGGCGAGCTGATCGGCCTGGCGCTGGCGCAGACCTGGGCCGACCAGGGCGCGCCGGCGCCGGTGACGCTGGCCGAGCTCGGCCCCGGCCGCGGCACGCTGATGGCCGACGCCCTGCGCGCCGCCGCCAAGTTCCCGGGCTTCGCCGATGCCGCGCAGGTCCACCTGGTCGAGGCCTCGCCCGCCTTGCGCGCCCGCCAGCGCGCGACGCTCCCGGGCCACGCCGTCACCTGGCACGACCACGCCGGCACCCTGCCCGAGGCGCCGCTGCTGCTGATCGCCAACGAGTTCTTCGACGCCCTGCCGATCCGCCAGTTCCAGCGCGACCCGTCGGGCTGGCGCGAACGCCAGGTCGGGCTGACGGACGGCGCGCTGGCCTTCGGTCTCTCGGCGCCGGCCCCGCTGGCCGAGCTCGCGCCCCGCCGCGCCGACACGACGCCCGGCGACATCGTCGAGACCTGCGCCCCCGCCCGGCCGGTCATGGGCGCGATCGCCAACCGCATCGCGGCCCATGGCGGCGCCGCGCTGATCGTCGATTACGGCGACTGGCGGTCGCGCGGCGACACGCTGCAGGCGGTGCGCGGCCACGCCCCTGAGGACCCGCTGGCGCATCCTGGCGCCGCCGATCTGACGGCGCATGTGGATTTTGAGGCGCTGGCCCAGGCCGCCCCGGGCCTCGCCCACAGCCGCCTAACCCCGCAGGGCGTGTTCCTGGAACGCCTCGGCATCACCGCCCGCGCGCAGGCGCTGGCCGGCGCGCTCTCCGGCGACGCCCTGACCGCGCATATCGCCGCACATCGCCGCTTGACCCATCCCGCGGAAATGGGGAGCCTCTTCAAAGTGCTCGCCCTCTACCCCCCCGGCCTGTCGCCGCCTCCCGGATTGGAGCCATGACGCTCGAAATCATCACCTCCGATGCGCTGGACGGCCTGCGGCACGGCTTCTTCACCCGCCGCGGCGGCGCGTCGTCGGGGGTGTTCGAGGGGCTGAATTGCGGCCGCGGGTCATCGGATCAGCGGGAGGCGGTCGAGATCAACCTCGGCCGCGTGGCCGAGGCGATGGATGTGGCGCCCGAGGCGCTGACCACTGTGCATCAGGTGCATTCCACAACCGCCGTCGCGGTCGATCACATCACCCTGGCCGACCGGCCCAAGGCCGACGCGATGGTCACCGCGACACATGGGCTGGCGCTGTCGGTGCTGACTGCCGATTGCCAGCCGGTGCTGTTGGCCGATCCGCGCGCCGGCGTGATCGGCGCCGCCCATGCCGGTTGGCGCGGCGCCCTCGACGGGGTGCTCGAGGCCACCGTCGAGGCGATGGAGGATCTGGGCGCCACGGCCTCGCGCATCGTCGCGGTGATCGGCCCGACGATCAGCCAGCGCGCCTACGAGGTGGGGCCCGAGTTCTTCGAGGCGTTCTACGACGCCGACGACTTCAACGCCCGGTTCTTCGCCAATGGCGATGGCGACCGGATGCTTTTTGACCTGCCGGCCTATGGGCTGCACCGGCTGCGCGGCGCCGGGGTCGGGCATGCCGAATGGACCCGGCACTGCACTTATACCGATGCCGCGCGGTTCTATTCCTACCGCCGCTCGGTGCACCGCAAAGAGGCCGATTACGGCCGGCTGATTTCCTCGATCCGGCTCTGAATTGCGGCGGGTTCGGGGCGCGCGCTCCGGCAATCCCCCCGAAAAGCCCCGATCCGCGCCCAGATCGCGCCCCATTGCCGGGCCACAGTTAACCGGTCCGCAACTCGGCGGCGATAAAATCAGGGACACCTGGGGCCGATCCCGGGGATCGAGGAGTAGACGATATGGCCAAGAACCGCCGCTGGGTGACGTCGGTGACCAAGGAAGCCGCGAAACTGAAGATCGAGATGCCTTGGACCCGCGGCACCCGCCGCGAGGCCTGGATCGCCAAGCGCGCAGGCGACGACCAACCGCGCGCCGCCCGCGCCTGAGGCCGGGCACACCGGAAACACGCCCAAGCGGCGCATCGGGATCTGCCCCCGAGGTGCCGTGCGGACCCGCCGCAGCGCACCATGTGCGGCCAGCGGCGACACCGAATAGAAACCGTCCAGCTGCCGCGGCGGGCCGATCTAATGACACGCGCGGGCTGGACACGACGAGACGAACGTGTCTGCAGCGTCGGTGGGGGCCGATGCAGATGTGACCAGACGAGAGGATGGATCACATGACCTACCCCCACCGTCCCGGCGGCGCCACTGTGGCGGGCCCGGTCGCCCAGGTCGAACCCGCGCGCTGGACCGCCCGCCGGTCGCCCATCGTCCAGCAGCCGAGCTACCCCGCCCGCCGATTTGAGGCGCTGGCGCTTCTGCCCGACGACAGTCTGGCCGAGGTGATCAAGCGCGCGCCGGCGCACCCGCTATTCGACGCCGCCTTCGCCGCGCTGGCCCGCGGTACAATCCTGGCCACCGACCAGGGCCCAATCGCGGTCGAGGATCTGCTGCCCGGGATGATGATCGAAACCCGCGACGCCGGATTCCAGCCGCTGATGTGGATCGGGACCATCACGCTGGCGCCGCAGGCGGCCACCGCGCACACGCCGGCGCGGCTCTTCCGAATTCCGGTCGACGCCTTCGGACCCGCGCGCCCGATGCCGGATCTGATGCTGGCACCGCATGCCCGCATCCTGCACCGCTCGCCGCGCCTGCGCGACGTCGTGCACGGCGACGCCGCCCTGACCCCGATCACCGCCTTCGAGGACGGCTTCAGCGTGATCCGCGTCGCCCCGGTTTCGCCGGTCAGCGTCTACCACCTGGCATTCCGTGACCACCACATCCTACGCGCCAACGGCATCGAAATCGAAAGCTTCCACCCCGGCACCGACCTGCTGGCCAAGATCGGCGCCGAAAACATGCGCCTGTTCCAGTCGTTCTTCCCGCACATCCAGTCGATGGCCGATTTCGGCGCATTGTGCACCCCAAGGCTGAGTGTCGAGGAATTCGAGACTGTGAACGCAGCCTGAGATCCAAACGCCGGCGCCATTTCCACGCTCGCGGCGATACGACCACAGGTTTCGACCGGCCAACCGGTTATCTAAGCCGTTCCAAAACCGTTTGCGCCGCAGCAATGTCGGTTGATCACCCACCTCCAACGCCTCCCGCGGGGCATCGGCAGCGGTTAAAAGTGTTCCGGCGCAAATGGCGCCCTCAGAACAAATGCGCGGCCGAGACACCACTTAGAGGTTCAAGAACCCCCGCATCAATACGTAGGCTCGTCCGCCGACCCGCACGCCCGAGATGTCGTCGGAAGGCCCCAGTACCTCGACCTGCGCCTGCCCCGGGCGGCCTATCCAATGGCCCTGTTCAGCCACAAAGCGCGGCGCGTCGAGATGGCCCTCGGCCCACAGATACGCCGCCATTGCCCCTGTCGCCGAGCCGGTGAAGGCGTCCTCCGGCGGCAACGGCGGCGCCAGAACCAATCTGGAAAACGTATTCCCGGCCTCGGTCGCTCCCGTCAATGTCACCCAGAACGGCTCCATCACCGGGGCCAGATCGCCCCCCGCCACGGAACGGAACCGCGCCAGCGCGTCCGCATCCATCTGCACACTCCGCAGCACCGCGTGGTCCTTCACCACAGTGATACAGAACGGCAACCCAGTCGATACCACCCGCGGCACACCCAGCACATCCTCTGCTGCCAAACCGCCGACCGCCGCGACGACTTCCGGCGATATCTCGGGCCCGAACTCCGGCCGCATCTGGGTCATGGTGATCAAAGGCACGCCGCCCTGATCTTCGATGTCCACCGGAATCACCCCCGCCCCCGTCTCCAGCGTCACCGATGTCCCGCGCACGATGCCGCGGTCCACTAACGAGGCCACGGTCGCCACCGTCGGATGTCCGGCAAACGGGATCTCGCGGTGCCCCATGAAGTACCGCACCTTCACGTCCGCCTTCTCCGACGGCTGCAGAAACGTGCATTCCACCAGACCGGTCTCGCGCACGATCGCCATACAGGTGGCGTCGTCCAGCACCATCGCGGCGTGCACCACCGCGCAGCCGTTGCCGCCGAACGGCTGGGCCGAAAACGCGTCGACCCAGTCGAATTCGAACGCCATCAGTGCACGTTCACCGGCGCCAGATCGTTCTGCCGCGCTAACGCAAATGCCATCTTGCGGTCGCGCACCAGCGCCAACCGCTGCCCGTCGGCGTCGTGCACGGCGAACAGGGTTTCTAGATCGCCCGCCTGCGCGCGAACCTCCTGCGGCAGATCGGCCACCGCGACGGGTCGCACATAGACGATCCTGTCCTGATCCTCCGGCCCGAAATCGAATTTGTGATCCATCGAGAAACCCTCTCTATCCGGACGTGATCTTGATGGTCTGCACCACCTTCTCGGGCTCGGCTTTGGAAAGGTCCACATGCAACAGCCCGTTTTCCATCGCAGCTCCGGCGACTTCGACCCCCTCAGCCAACACGAATGACCGCTGGAACTGCCGCGCCGCGATGCCGCGATGCAGGAACACCCGGCCCTCGTCGTCGTCGTTTTGCCGCCCGCGGATCACCAGCTGCCGGTCCTCGACCGTGATCGACAGGTCGGCCTCGGCAAAGCCCGCCACAGCGAGCGTGATGCGATACGCGTTCGGGCCGTTTTGTTCAATGTTGAAAGGGGGATAGCCGTTGCCGTCGGACTTCGCTGTCCGCTCCATCAACCGTTCCAACTGCTCGAACCCCAAAAAGAAGGGGTGCGAGCCCAAAGACATCTTCGTCATCGACACGTCCTTTTCAAGCGACAGTCTCCGCGGTCCCGACTTCGGCAACCACACCACAATATGGGACCCGCCCGCGCGACCTGCAAGCCCGACCCCGTGCCCGGGGTTTGGCGAAACCGCGGTTTCGCTGTAGCCTCGCGCCCATCACGGACACGACTCACGGGGCCCGACCCAGATGAACGACGCCACGCAAATGGAGCCCGAGGAGGTGCTGCGCGCCCAGCTCGAGGAGCTTCGGCGCGAACACCGCGACCTCGACGACGCCATCGGAGCGCTGCAGGAAACCCACCGCGCCGACCAGCTGCGGATGCGACGGCTGAAAAAGCAGAAGCTGGCGCTGAAGGACCAGATCGCCCAGCTCGAAGACCAGCTGACACCGGACATTATTGCGTAGCCGCCCCCGGCAGCTATAGTGCGCGCTCTTTGGAACGGGGGCGCAACCATGGACCCAACAATCGGCATCGTGATGGGCAGCCAATCGGACTGGCCCACCATGAAAGCCGCCGCGGATGTCCTCGACGAGTTGAGCGCCCCGTACGAAGTGAAAATCGTTTCAGCCCACCGTACCCCCGACCGGCTTTGGGATTACGGAAAGACGGCTGTAGACCGTGGGCTGAAAGTGATCATCGCCGGTGCCGGCGGCGCGGCGCATCTGCCCGGCATGATGGCCTCGAAGACCCGGCTGCCGGTGATCGGCGTGCCGGTCGAGACCAAGGCGCTCGGCGGCCTCGATTCGCTCTATTCCATCGTCCAGATGCCGCGCGGGTTCCCGGTCGCCACCATGGCGATCGGCGGGGCGGCCAATGCCGGGCTGATGGCGGCGCAGATCCTGGCGCTTGGCGATCCGGCGCTGGCCGGCCGGCTCGACGCCTGGCGCGCCGCGCTCTCGGCCTCGATCCCCGACGCGCCGCAGAATGGCTGAGCCGCTCGCCCCTGGCGCTACGATCGGCATCCTCGGCGGCGGCCAGCTTGGCCGCATGCTGGCGGTCGCCGCGGCGCGCCTGGGGCTCAAGGCGCATATCTTCGAGCCCGGCGCCGACTGCCCCGCCGCGCAGGTCGCCCACCGCACCACCACCGCGCCCTACGAGGACGCCGCCGCCCTGACCGCCTTTGCAAGGGCCGTCGCCGTCGTCACCTACGAGTTCGAGAACGTGCCCACCGCCGCGCTCGACCTGATCGAGGCGCATGTCCCGATCCGCCCCAACCGCCGCGCCCTGGCGATCAGCCAGGACCGGCTGAGCGAAAAGCGCTTCCTGCAGGACCTGGGCCTGACCACCGCGCCGTTCGCCGCGGTCGACGGGCTCGACGACCTGCAGGCCGGCCTGGACGCGATCGGCACGCCCGCGATCCTGAAGACCCGCCGCTTCGGCTATGACGGCAAGGGCCAGGTGCACCTGGCCACCGCCGCCGAGCCCGCCACGGCGCTTGCCGGGCTCGATGGCGCGCCGGCGATCCTCGAAGGCGTCGTCGGCTTTACCCGCGAGGCCAGCGTGATCGCCGCGCGCGGCCTCGACGGCCAGGTCGCCGCTTTCGATCCCGGCGAGAACGAGCACCGCCAGGGCATCCTGCGCACCACCACGGTGCCCGCCCGCCTGACCAAGCCGCAAGCCACCGACGCGGTGCTGCTGGCGGGCAAGATCCTCAACGCGCTCGATTATGTCGGCGTGATCGGGGTCGAGCTCTTCGTCACGGCCCAGGGCCTGGTGGTCAACGAGTTTGCCCCGCGGGTGCACAATTCCGGCCACTGGACCCAGAACGGCTGTGCCGTCGATCAGTTCGAACAGCATATCCGCGCCATCGCCGGCTGGCCGCTGGGCGACGGCGCCCGCCACAGCGACGTCACCATGGAAAACCTGATCGGCGACGACATCGACCGCGTCCCCGACCTCGCCCGCGCGCCGGACACCGCGCTGCATCTCTACGGCAAGGCCGAGACACGGGCGGGCCGCAAGATGGGCCATGTCAACCGTATTCTGGGCCCGGCGCGCTGACAGGTCGCTTCTTCTCGTCCCAAATACGCATCGGCCACACCGCACCCCGAACCGACGCCGAACGACTAGCGTCGCCTCGCAACCCGCAAAAAAACCGCGCGCGGTAGCGCTCAATTTGGCTGACGCCGCCTACCGCTCCGGCGCCAAGAGATCGCGAATGTCCTGCACCGCGGCCTCGGCCAGACGTTCCACCGCGGCGCCGAAGCTCAGGCCGGGCTCGAAGGCGCCGGTCTGCAGGAACGCCAGCGTCTGCGCGATCACCAGCGGGTTCGCCATCATGAAGGTGTGCGTGACGGGCAGGATCAGGTGATCGTCCATCCCCACCACGACGGTCGAGGCGACCGAGACCTTGCCGTCGTCCACCCCCTCGATCACCGCCGAATATAGCGGGTTCAGCGACCGCGAGCCCGCCACGATCCCCAGTTCGAACCCAGCAAATCCCAGCCGATTCGGCACGCTGCCCGCATCGGTCCCAAGCTGCAGCCCCGCCGGCCCGTTGATCCAGGCGAACGCCTTGAGGTCGCCGAAGGCATCGACCAGTTCCGAGCCGCGGTTCGGCGGCCCCAGCATCACCACGCGGCCGATGCGCTCCGGCCGGCGCCCGTCGAGCCAAAGCCGCACCAGAATGCCGCCCATCGAATGGGTGACGAAATGCACGCGGTCGGCGCCGCATTCCGCCGCCGCCGCGCCGACCGCGCCCACCAGCTCTTCGATGCGCCGCTCGGTCGAGGGGTAGCCGCGGTTGATCACCCGGTAGCCCTGCGCCTCGAGCGCCCGGCCCATCACCGCCATCGAGGCCGGCCCGCGCGCCAACCCGTGCAGCAGCACCACACAATCCGCCGCCGCCGCCGCCGGCAGCCAGGCGACCAGCAATGCCATCACGATCCGCATGGGCTTCAGATAGGCGCAGGCGCCCCGGCGCGAAACCCCTTGCCCGCGCCGCCGCCCGGCGGCACCTTGCCGCCCATGACCCGCCCCGTCCGCCTCGCCGTCCGCGCGCTGATCCTGCACGACGACCGTCTGTTGCTGGTCAATGCCTATCCGGGTCGCCGCTCCGACCTATGGTGCGCGCCCGGCGGCGGGGTCGAGCCGAACCTGTCGATCCCCGACAACCTGATCCGCGAGGTCTACGAGGAAACCGGCCTCACCATCGCCGTCGGCGCCCCGGCCATGGTCAACGAGTTCCACGACCCCGGCCGCGGCTTTCACCAGGTCGACCTCTATTTCCGCTGCACCATCGCCGCGGGCCGGCTCAGCGAGACCTGGGTCGACCCCGAGGGCATCGTGACCGAGCGCCGGTTCTTCGCCCGGGCCGAGCTGGCCGCGATCCGCTTCAAGCCCGACAGCCTGCCGCGCGTGGCCTGGGACGCCGGCACGATCCACTACGATCCATTGGAGCCGCTGGTGCGCTGATTCCGCGCCCGCCGCGTTCAGCGGCCCTTGCCTGCCGGCGCCGCGACCCCCAGCGCCACGCCGCCCAGAACCAGCGCCGAGGCCGCCAGCACCGACCACGTCACCGCCTCGCCCAACAGCACCACGCCGCCGGCCAGCGCGATCACCGGCACCGTCAGCTGCGCCACCGCCGCCACGCTCGCGGCGAGCCGGGGCAACACGCTGTACCACAGCGCATAGCCCAGCGCCGAGGTCACCACGCCCGAGATCAGCGCCAGCACGATGCCGCGCGGCGTCGCCGGGACCGCCTCGGGCGAGACCGGCAGCGCCCAGAGCACGACAAGGCAAACCGGCGCCGCCAGCACGAAATTCGCCGCCGTCGCCTTTAGCGGCTCGCCCGAGCGGCGCCCGGCCAACGAATAGACCCCCCAGCCCAAGGCGGCGGCCAGCATCAGGCCGGCGTGCAGCACCGAGGCCGAGGCGCCGCTGCCGGGCCAGAGCAGCCAGGCCAGCCCGCCCAGCGCCACGCCCGCGCCGGCCCAGCGCAGCATAGGCACCCGCTCGCCCGCCAGGACCGCGCCGGCGAACATCGTCACCTGCACGCCGCCGAACAGGATCAGCGCGCCGACCCCGGCATCGAGCACCACATAGGCCACCGAGAACGCCAGCATGTAAAGCGATAGCGACAGCACTCCGGTCACCCGCCACGGGCCCCTTAAAGCCAAGCCGCGGTCGCGCAGCAGGACCAGCACGGCCAGCGCCACGGCGCCCGAGCCCACCCGGTAGACCGCGAACAGCAGCGCGTCGATCTCGCCCGCGGCCAGCGCCATCCGGTTCAGCACCGAATTCGCCGCGAACGCCACCATCACCAAGGCCGTCAAGACACCGAGCCGCATGCGCCCTCCCCGGGCGCAATCCGCGCCGCACGGGCAACAGTAGACCGCCCGCCGCCCATCGCGTATCCCTTTTTCGTGACCGGCCGCGCCGGCAAGGAACGGAGCCGCCGCCATCTCGACCACGCCCGCCTCTCCCGTCTTCGCGCCCGGCCCCCCGCGGCGCTCGGACAACATGGCCGGGCTGGCCTACATGGCGCTCGGCATGTTCCTGTTCTCGGCGGTCGACACCCAGGGCAAGTTCCTCACCGCCTCGCTGCACCCGGTCCAGATCGTCTGGTGCCGGCAGCTCGGCCTTCTGCTGGCCGTGGTGATCCTCTTGGCGGTGCGCGGCTGGTCGATCCTAAAGACTGCCCACCCCAAGCTGCAGATCGCCCGCGGCGCGGTGGCCGCCGGCTCGGCCACCACCTTCATCATGGCGGTCAGCTTCGTGCCGCTGGCCGATGCCGTCGCCGTCAGCTTCGTGGCACCCTTCATCGTCACCGTGCTCGGCGCGCTGATCCTGCGCGAGCATGTGGGCCTGCGCCGCTGGACCGCCGTCGTCATCGGGTTTCTCGCCACGCTGATCGTGATCCGTCCTGGGTTTGGCGTGCTGCATCCGGCGATCTTCCTGGTGATCGTCGCCGCAACGCTCTTCGCCTTCCGCCAGATCATCAGCCGCTGGCTCTCTGGCTCCGACCGCACCGTCACCACCGTCGCCTACACCGCGCTCGTGAGCATGGCGCTTTTGACCGTACCGCTGCCCTTTGTCTGGCAATGGCCGGCGACGGGCCTCGAATACGCGCTTTTGGCCTGCATGGCGCTGCTCGCCGGCTGCGCCGAATTTCTGGTGATCAAGGCGCTCGAGGTCGCCCAGGCCGTCGTCGTCGCGCCGGTGCAATACACCCTGCTGATCTGGAGCACGTTCTACGGCTGGCTGATCTTCGCCGACCTGCCCGATCTTTGGACCTGGACCGGTGCTCTGATCATCGTCGCCACCGGCCTCTACACGCTCCACCGCGAACGCCTCGCCTCCCGCCGCGCGCCGAAACGCGCCTGATCTGTGCCACTCTCAAAAAAAGGCCGCGCTTCAGTCCGGTTCTTGCTCGGAGCGAACGCTAGGGCACTGCCCGGGCCGGGTTAACAGCGACGAAGTCGCCCCGGCCCAGCGTCGTCAATGGTTGCTCGAACCAATGGCGCAACCAATGACGACCCCGCCCCGGTGGGCTGCCGCTTTGGCTGTCCTGGGCGCCTCGTCGAAATGAAAGATGTACCTTGCTACCATAAAGCCACGCCGTACAGAGGTTGTTGCGGCATCCCGCGGGCCGCCGCTGGGCCGTGCGAGCAAAGGCATTAATTGTCAGGCGTGGTCCAATCAGACTTGGATCCGCTGCAAAGCCCAGCCGGCTCCAACCCTCAATACGCATCCGTGGCAAAGAACGCCGGCCGCATCACCCGCACCGTGATCGCGCCGATCCCCGCCAGCACCAGCGCCAGAACGAAGAGCCAGCCGAGGAACGGGATCAGCCCGACGATCCCCGCCGCCAGGGCTCCCACCCCCGCCGCCAAAGCCCGGTCGCCGATGCTGTCGGGCTCGGCCCGGCCGACGGCCAACAGCAGCCCGACGCCGAAGGCATAGGCCGCCACCACATAGCCCGCGAAGCCACCCACCAGCGCCAGGAAGATCATCGCCGGCGTCAACAGCAACCCGATGATCGTCATCGCGAACAAGAATGCCGCACCGATCACCGCCGATTGCGTCAGAAAGCCCAGCCACAGGGTCCGGAACGGCCGCGCCAGCACCTGCCGCCGCATCGCCGCCAGTTGCTCGGGCACCAGCGCCGCGATGAGCGCCGCGAGCCCCGCAACCACGATCACGCCCAACAGGAACCCCGCGACGAGGCGCCGCCAGTCGGGTCGGCGCGGGCCCTCCCACGCGTCGATCTCGCGGCGTTCGATCCGGGCCTCGGGCACCACCTGTGCCGGCACCTCTATTTCGCCGGGCTCTTCCTCGTAAAGAATCAGCCGCCCGCCGATCGAGGCCGCCGCGCCCCAGTCGACGTCTTCCGCGGCCAGGCTCACGTCGCCGGCCACCACGGCCTCGAAGGCAACGTCTTCGCCAGCGACCATCGCGGAACCGCCGATGGCGCCGCCGAGCCGCACCGTCGACCCGGCGATGCGCAGATCGCCGCCGACGCCCGCCACCGACACCGCGCGGCCCGCCACCGTCGCGTCGCCCGCCACGTCGCCCTCGAACGCCACCGCGTCGCCCAGCGCATAGGCGTCGCCGCCCACCGCGCCCGCCATCGTGACCTCGCGGCCCAAAAGATGCGCCGATCCGGAGACCGCCGCCCGACCCGTCACCGTCTCGCCGGCCATGAACAGATCGTCCGTCCCTTGGGCGTCGTGGCTCACCGTGCGCCCGCCGCGAAACGCGTCGCCGCCGAAGTCGAAGGCGCCGCCATCGTCCGCCCACGCCGCGCCGCCGAGGATCGCCAGCAGCAGAACCGTCAATACCCGTGCCATCGCATGTCTCCCTGCACCAATGCGCAGCAGCTTACGGTTGCGCCACGCGCCCAGCTTTGCGGTACATCAATTCGGCCGTCGTGGACCCTGGGAAAGCCCGTCGCGACTCACGCCGCCGTCAGCCTGCAGTGAAGACTTCGTTCCCGCTCTGCGCGCTCTGTTAACCGCGCAAGCCGGCAGACCGCACACCGACGTAATACCGACGTTTTACCGACGTGATACAGACAGACGAAATCGCCGGATTCCAGCGCGTTAACCCTGATTCGGCCCCTGGACCATCGCGCAGAGCATCTCGAACATGATCGAGACCCCCAGAAACGCTGTCCCGCCGGTCTGGTCGAAGGGCGGCGACACCTCGACGAGGTCCGCCCCGACGATGTCGACGCCGGACAATTCACGTGCGACTTGAAGGGCTTGGAACGAAGTCGGTCCGCCGACCTCGGGCGTTCCGGTGCCCGGGGCGAAGGCCGGATCGACGAAATCGATGTCGTAGCTGACATACGTTCTCCCCGCGCCCACGATGTCCCGCGCCTCGGCCATCACATCCCCGGCGCCGCGGGCAAAAAGCTCTTCGATCTCAATGACTTTGATCCCCTCGGCCCGGGCGAAATCGCGATCCTCGGTGTCATAGGCGGTTCCGCGGATGCCGATCTGCACCACCCGCTTGGGGTCCAACAGCCCCTCTTCCACCGCGCGCCGGAACGGGGTCCCGTGTGTATACATCATGCCATTGAAATAGCTGTGAAAAAGGTCGGTGTGGCTGTCGAAATGCAGCATCCCCAGGGGCCCGTCGGCAGCCAGCGCCCGGAGGATCGGCAGCGACACCAAATGATCCCCCCCGGCCGTCAAGGGCCGGATGCCCGCCGCCGTAACCCGCTGATAAAACGCCGTTATCCGCGCCATCGAGTCCTCGATATCGGCTGGATTCGGCCCCACGTCGCCCAAATCGGCACAGTTCGCCGCCTCGAACGGCCGCACGCCCGTCGCCCCGTTCTCGGCCCGGATCATCGTCGAGAGATCCCGCAGCTGCCGCGGCCCATGCCGCGGCCCCGGCCGGTTGGTCGTCCCGGCGTCCCAGGGCACCCCGATCAGCCCAACCTCAACCTCTTGAAATCGCTCGTGTTCCGGCGGCACCAACGGCAGCCGCATAAACGTCGGCACCCCGGCAAACCGCGGCAGCTCCAGCCCCGACACCGGCTGAAAAAATCGCTCCGCCATCTCCGCCCCCCGGCTTCTTCTCGTCCCAAATACCCACGCCAAGCCACCGCAACCCAGGCGATATCGACCCGACGCGTCGCCTCACACCCGGCAAGACCGGTGCGCGGCAGCGCGCAATCGGATCACGCCCCGTCCGAGGACGACCGCAACGCCACCACCTGCGCCTCCGCCGCCGGCTCGAGCTCTTCGAAGTCGAAATTATCCAGCCGCGCCGCACGTTTACCGGCCCGCTCGGCGGCGGTGCCGATGCCTTCGAGATCGCCGCGGGCCTGGTTGAAATGGGTGTGAAGCTTGTTCACCCGCTCCACCACCAGTTCCACGTCGCGGTGGAGCTGCTTGAGCGTCTTGCGGATCGCGCCGGCCTGTTCGCGCATCCGCGCATCCTTCAGGATCGCCCGCATCGTGTTCAGGGTCGCCATGCAGGTCGTGGGCGACACGATCCAGACCCGCGCCGCGAAGCCCTCGCGCACCAGCTCGGGGAAGTTCGCGTGCAGCTCGGCATAGACCGCCTCGGACGGCAGGAACATCAGCGCCCCGTCCGCGGTCTCGCCGTCCAGAATGTACTTGTCTGATATGGCTTTGATGTGGGTCTTGACCGAGGCGCGCAACTCTTTCGCGGCCTCGTTCAGAGCCCGGTCGTCGCCGGCCTTGCGCAGCCGCTCATAGGCTTCCAGCGGGAATTTCGCGTCGATCACGATCGGCCCGGGCGGGTTCGGCAGATGGATCAGGCAATCGGCACGCTTGCCGTTCGACAGCGTCGCCTGAAGCGCGTAGCTGTCCCGCGGCAGCGCCTTCTCGACGATGTCGTTGAGCTGGATTTCGCCGAACGCCCCCCGCGTCTGTTTGTTCGACAGGATGTCCTGCAGGCTCAGCACGTCGCCCGAGAGCTTCTCGATATTGCGCTGCGCCTTGTCGATGGTCTCCAGCCGCTGTTGCAATTCGCCCAGGCTGCGCGCCGTCCGCGTCGCCGAGCCGGCCAGGTTGTCGTTCATCTTCGCCGAGACTTCGGCCAGGCGCTGTTCCATCAAGGTCAGCATGTTGGCCTGGCTCGCCGCCTGCGCCTCAGAGACATGGGTCAGCCCGCCGGCCAGCTGCTGCTGCCCGTCGCTGAGATGCTGCACCCGGTGGCCCAGATGCGACAGCTGTTGCGCGAGCGGTTCGGCGGCCCGGGCCGATCGCCCCGCCGCCCTGGCCGCCACGATTAGCAAGGCGACGATCAGCAAGGCCAGCCCAGCACCCCCGATCACCGCTAGAACCGCGGGGTCGCTCAAGGCATAGATCTGGCCGCCGATCTCGATCATGTCCGCCCGAACAGCCGCTCGATATCGGCCAGCTTCAGCTCGACGTAAGTCGGCCGGCCGTGGTTGCACTGGCCCGAATGCGGCGTCGTCTCCATCTCGCGCAGAAGCGCGTTCATCTCGTCCGCCTGCATCCGCCGCCCCGACCGCACCGAGCCGTGGCAGGCGATCCGGCTCAGCACCGCCTCGATCCGCACCTGCAGGGTGCGGCTGTCGCCCTGATCGGCGAGTTCGTCGAGGATGTCGCGCAGCATCGCGCCCGCGTCTACCGGTCCAAGGATCGCCGGCGTCTCGCGCACCGCCACAGCGCCGCCGCCGAACGGTTCCAGCGTCAGGCCAAGCCGCTTCAGGTCCTCCGACATATTCAACAAGCGCGTCGCGTCCGCCTCTGAAAATTCAACGATTTCAGGAATCAAGAGCGCCTGCGCGGCGACGCCGGACGCGGCCATCTGGCGTTTCAGCGTCTCGTAGACCAGCCGTTCATGCGCGGCGTGCTGGTCGACGATGACGATGCCGTCGGCGGTCTGGGCGATGATGTAGTTTTCGTGCACCTGCGCCCGCGCCGCGCCCAGCGGATGATCAGCGCCCGTCACCTCGTCCGGCGCCTCGACCCGGCCCGACAGGGGCGCCGCCGCCGGCTCCGCGCCGGGCGCGCCGTCCCAGGCCAGGGGGCGCTCGGCCAGACCCGGCGCCTGCGCGGCATAGGCCGTGCGCACCGCGCCGCCCGAGGGCCGGTCCATCCGGTAGACCGGCGCCCCGCCCGGCGCGGGCCGCATCGCGCCCAGCGTCGCGCCCGCGCCCGTCGTCGCGGCCCGATGCCCGGCCTCGGCCAGGGCGTGGCGCAGGGCGCTGACGATCAGCCCGCGCGCCAGGCCGGGCTCGCGGAACCGAACCTCGGCCTTTGCGGGGTGCACGTTCACGTCGACCCGTTGCGGATCGCAGTCGAGGAACAGGGCTGCCGCGGGGTGCCGGTCGCGGCTCAGCAGGTCGGCATAGGCCGCCCGCAGTGCGCCGTAGAGCATCTTGTCGCGCACCGGGCGGCCATTGACGAAGAGGTATTGCGCGACGCTCGAGCCGCGCGAATAGGTCGGCAGGGCGGCGTAGCCGGTCAGCCGCAGCCTCTCGCGCACTGTGTCGATCTTCAGCGCGTTCTCGGCGAACTCCGCGCCCAGAACCCGTGACAGCCGCCGGTGCAGCGCGTTAAATAGGTCACCGGTCTCGGCCTCGGCGCGGAACACCACGCGGCCTTCGCCGCCGCCCGAGACGTCGCGCAGGGTGAACGCGACGAAGGGCTCGGCCATCGCCAGGCGCTTGACCACGTCGGCGATGGCCTGCGCCTCGGCCCGGTCGGTGCGCAAGAACTTCAGCCGCGCAGGGGTGGCGTAGAAGAGATCGCGCAGCGCGACCACGGTGCCGGCGTTGAGCGCCGCCGGCCGCACCGCGCCCTGGCGCCCGCCCGCCACGGTGATCTCGGCGGCCTCCGCGCCGGCTACGCGCGAGGTGATCGTCAGACGCCCCACCGCGCCGAGCGACGGCAAGGCCTCGCCCCGGAACCCGAAGCTTTTGATGTTCAGAAGGTCGCTGCCGTCGATCTTCGAGGTGGCGTGGCGCGCCAGCGCCAGGGGCAGGTCCGCGGCCGCGATGCCGAGGCCGTCGTCGGTCACCCGGATCAGCGTCTTGCCGCCGTCGGCGACCGCCACTTCGATCCGTCGCGCCTCGGCGTCGAGCGCGTTCTCGACCAGTTCCTTCACCGCAGAGGCCGGCCGTTCCACCACCTCGCCCGCCGCGATCCGGTTGATCGCAGCCTCGTCGAGCTGACGGATCACCGGGCGATCGGCGCCTATCTTGGGGTGTGCGGCAGGCATGCCGCTAGGGATAGCATGCCCGGGCCCGATTCGACCATGCCGAATTGCGGTTGGGTTAACCTCGATTGGGAACGGGTCTGGATGCGAAAGGGCGGGTGGACTTTGGCCTCGAGCGGAGGTCGGTGAGGTAGCGGAGAGCCGCGCCTTCGCCAACCCGCGGGGTGGCGAGCCGACGCGGGAACGGGTGCACTTTATGGCTGTCCGGTCCGTAGGACCTCTAGCGATGCGCAAGTGTCGGAAAATCGCCACCCCTCCGGGGCGGGTTGGCGATGGCGCGGCGGCGCTGCGCGCCTTGACTCCGCGCCTGGCGCGAGATTTCGACGCGCCCCACCGCCCCTCAGTTCGTCGCTTCCAGCCCCTCGGGCTGGCCCACCACGACGAAATGCAGCGCCTCGGGGTCGATCAGGCGGGCGGCGACGCGGCGGATGTCTTCGGCGGTCACCGCGTTGACCTTGTCGTTGCGGGTGGCGATGTAGTCGATCGGCAGGCCGGCGGTCTGCATGCCGACGAGCAGCCCGGCGATCCGGGCATTGCCGTCGAACCGCAACGGGTAGGCGCCGGTGAGGTAGGTCTTGGCGTCGGCGAGCTCTGCGTCCGACACGCCCTCGGCGGCGACCCGAGCCCACTCGTCCTTGATCACCGCGATTGCGTCGGCGATGCGGTCGTTGGCCGAGGCCACGCGCCCGACCACCAGATCGGCATAATCCTTGTCCATCAGATAGGAATAGACGCCATAGGTCAGCCCGCGCTTTTCGCGCACCTCCTCCATCAGCCGCGACGAGAAATTGCCGCCGCCGAGGATCTGGTTCATCACGAAGGCGGCGAAGAAATCCGGATCGTCGCGCGCGATCCCGGAATGGCCGAAAATCGCCACCGATTGAGGGGTCTCGAACGGCACCACGGTGATGCCGCCGGCGACGCCGATCTCGGCGAGCGCGGGCTCGGGCGCACCGCTGGCCGGCAGATCGCCCAACAGATCGTCGAGCATCGCGCCCAGCTCTTCGGCCGTGATGTCGCCGACCGCAGCCACGAACAGATGGTCGCGGCTGATCACCCGGTCATGGGCTGCGACGATGTCGTCGCGGGTCAGCGCGCCCACCGACTCGAGCGTACCGTTCAGCGACGAGCCATAGGGGTGATCGCCGAAAAACAGCCCGTCGAAGGCCTGGCTGGCGATCTCGTCGGGGTCGGTCGCGTCGGAGCGGATAATCGACAGCACCTGCTGGCGCACCCGTTCGATGGCGTCATCGTCGAAGCGCGGCTCGGTCAGGGCGGATTTCAGCAGCGCCACCGAGGCCTCGCGGGTCTCGGTCAGGAACTGCGCCGAGATCGACAGGCCGTCGTCGAACACATCGAAGCTGAACCGCGCCGCCAGGCTCTCGACCGCCTCGGCGAAGCCTTGCGCGTCCAGATCGCCGGCGCCTTCCTCGATCAGCCCGGTCATGAGGTTGATCGCGCCGCGCTTTCCGGCCGCGTCGAGCGAGGCGCCGCCCTTGAACTGCAGCTCCAGCGCGACGAAGGGGATCGAATGTTCCTCGACCAGCCAGGCGGTGATGCCGCCGGGCGAAACGACTTCCTGGATCTCGACCGCCGCGCGGGCCGGCAGGGCGGCGAACAGCAGGCCGGTCAGGGCGAACGCAAGCCGGATCATTGCGTCACCTCCTGCGACTGGGGTTGCATCAGCCAGCCAGTCACCGAACGGCGCCGGTCGAAGACCCGTTCGGCGGCGGCCAGAACGTCCTCTGCTGTGACCGCCTGCAGGATGTCGGGCCAGGCCTCGATGTCCTCGACCGTCAGCCCCGAGGTCAGTGCCGCGCCATAGCGCCGGGCCAGCCGCTGCGGCGAATCCTCGGCGTAGATGCGCGAGGCCCGCAGCTGCATCTTGATCCGCGCGAATTGGTCGGGATCGATGCCCTCGGCCAGGAACTCGTCGACCGCCTGGTCCAGCGCCGCCTCGGCCTCGGCCAGCGACAGCCCCGGCACCGGCACGATGTAGAAGCCAAAGCTGGTGTCGTCATAGCTGACGGCCTGGTAGAAGGCCGAGGTGAAGACCGCCTTCTGCGCCTCGAACTGCAGCTTGCGGCCCAGAACCGAGGTGGCGCCGTTGCCGCCCAGCAGCTCGGCCAGCAGCACCAGGGCCGCGGCCTCTTCCTGCGCGCCGGGGTCGCGTTCGGGCGCCAGATAGGTGCGCACGACGTAAGGTTGCGCCACGCGGGGGTCCTCGAAGGTCAGCCGCCGTTCCGACAGCTGCGGCGGTTCGGCCGGCCGCTGCCGGTCGCCGAGGCCGAGGGTCGGTGCCAGCGGGCCGTAATGCGTCTTCGCCAGCTCGAGCACATCCTCGGGCTCCACGTCGCCGGCCACGATCAGGATCGCGTTGTTGGGGGCGTAGAAGGTGCGGTAGAACGCCAGCGCGTCGTCTAGCGTCAGCGCCTCGGCCTCGTGGCGCCAGCCGATGATCGGGATGCCGTAGGGGTGATTGAGGTACATCGCAGCGCGGCGCTGTTCGTTGAACAGCGCACCGGGGTCGTTCTCCACCCGCTGGTTGCGCTCTTCGATGATCACGTCGCGTTCGGTCAGGATGTCGGTGCCGGTAAGGCGCAGATCGCGCATCCGGTCGGCCTCCATCTGCATCATCAGCTCCAGCCGGTCGGCCGCGACGCGCTGGAAATAGCCGGTGTAGTCCCACGAGGTGAAGGCGTTGTCGCTGCCGCCATTGCGCGCCACGGTATCGGAAAACTCTCCGGGTGCGAGGTCGTCGGTGCCCTTGAACAGAAGGTGCTCGAGGTAATGCGCGATGCCGGACTTGCCCGGCGGCTCGTCGGCGGCGCCGGCCCTGTACCAGACCATATGTACGACGACCGGCGCGCGGTGGTCTTCCAGCACGACGATCTCGAGCCCGTTGTCGAGCGTATAGGTGGTGACCTCGGCGGCCTGGGCGGTGACGGCGAAAAGGCAGGACATCAGGCAGGCGGCAAGACGGCGCATCGGCTCTCCTCGGGTCGCGTCGGTTGCGGGGATAGGTACGCCAATGCGGCGCGGCTTCAACCCCGGCAACGGCTTTGTGAGCGGCGCCTATTGCGGCTCGGGTGGGGCGGCGGGGGTGCGCACGCCGATGCGGCGGAAGCGTTCGAGTTCGGCGTATTGGTCGAGCGACTGGCCCTCGTAGGCGCGGAAATAGACGTTGACGTTGAAGAGCCGTTCCAGCACGCGGCCGTCCTTGCGGCGGCGGAAGGCGAGGTCTTCGGCGGCGAGTTGCTGACGGATGCCGCGCTGTACACCGTAACGGCCGGCGGTGCGCACCAGGGCGGCGTCGCTCGACGGGATGCCGCCGGCGTTCAGCGCCGAGGGCCGGCCGCCGAGGGCCGCGACCGCGTCCTCTTCCGGCGTGGCGTCGACGCGGTTGCGCCCGCCGGGATTGGGCGGCGGCAGCTCAGTGAAGTTTTCTGGCTGTTCCAGGGGCTTGTTGGGCAGGATGGCGAATTCGTCCGGGCCCTCGTCGCTCGATGCGATGTTGAGCAGCCGCGGCTCGCGGGTCCGGTCGCAGGCCGCGAGCGCCAGCCCGACCGCCAGAACCAACAGCATTTTGCCACCCGTCGCCCGCATCGCTGCTTCCTTACACCGCCCTTAGCACTTGTCTAGCCGATCTTCGGGGGGAGGTCACGGGGTCTTCTCTTCGCCGGTGAACAGGATCAGCCCGACCGCACCGAGGAAGATCGAGATGTCAGCGACGTTGAAGGAATAGGGGTTCTGGAAGCCGCAGCACGACATGTTGAGGAAATCCGCCACCGCGCCGTAGATCACCCGGTCGACCACGTTGCCGACGGCGCCACCGACCAGAAGCCCCGCCGAGATCAGCGCCAGAGCACGGGTTTCGCGCCGCATCCACCACAGCACCCAGCCCGAGATCGCCAGCGCCACGGCGATCAGAAGCCACCGGGTCAGGTCGCCGTCGCCGGCGAGTAGCCCGAAATTGACGCCGCGGTTCCAGGCCATCTGGAACACCAGAAACGGCGGCAACACGTCGATCACCAACGCCTCGCGCAGGTTCAGGATTTGCACCACCAGCACTTTGGTGATCTGGTCGAGCCCGAAGACCACGGCGGCGACGGCGAACAAGCGTTTCATGCCGGCCTCGGGGTGAGCGGGCGGCGCGTTGGATGAAATGCCCGCCATGTACCTGAACCACCCGTGCCCGCACGGTCCAGCGACGGCCCGCGGGTTGGCGCTCTGACGCATGTTCGGCTCGATTTATGGTGCAAGATCATTGCTCCGATTGAACGATGCACCCGGCCTCGACAAAGCGCCGACCCACCGGGGCGGGCCGTCGCTGGGCCGGGGCGCCTGCGGCACTGTTAACCCGGCCCAGGCATCGCCAGGCTCCCCGCGCGGAATCAAGGCCGCAGGCCGCCGCGCGGTCGCCTGCCCGCCCCGGTGGGCTGGCGACTTTGCTGCCGCCGAACCCCGTGGCGACGTCGTACGGACTTGGCTGGGATAAAGCGCTGCCCCGGATAGGTTGGATCGCCATCCCGCGGGCAGGCGACCGCGCGGCTTCGCACGCCGTGGCTGGTGCCTGCACCACAGGCACCCCCAATCGCTGATCACCTCGTGTCTCATGCCGCCCTAGTGCCGGAAATGCCGCATGCCGGTGAAGACCATCGCCAGACCGGCTGCGTCGGCTGCCGCGATCACCTCGTCGTCGCGCATCGAGCCGCCGGGCTGGATCACCGCCGTGGCACCCGCCTCGGCCGCCGCCAAGAGCCCGTCGGGAAAGGGAAAGAACGCGTCCGAGGCCACCACCGAACCCTTGGCCGGCGTCTCGGCCAGCCCGCAGTCCTCGGCCATCCGCCGCGCCTTCAACGCCGCGATGGTCGAGCTGTCGACCCGGCTCATCTGGCCCGCACCGATCCCCACCGTCGCGCCGTCCCGAACATAGACGATTGCGTTCGACTTCACATGCTTGGCCACCTTCCAGGCGAAGCGCAGGTCGCTGACCTCTTGCTCGGTCGGGGCGCGTTTGGTCACCACGCGCAGATCGGTCATCGAGACCTGCCCGTTATCCTTGTCCTGCACCAGATAGCCGCCGGCGACCTGGCGCATCGTCAGGATCGGCTCGGCCGGGTTCGCCAGCCCGGTCGTGGTCAATAGCCGCAGGTTCTTCTTCGCCGCGAACACCTCTAGCGCGTCGTTATCCGCCCCCGGCGCGATCACCACCTCGGTGAAGATCTGCACCACCGCCTCGGCCGTCGCCCGGTCGAGCCGCTGGTTCAGCGCCACGATGCCGCCGAAGGCCGAGGTGCGGTCGCAGTCGAAGGCCCGGGCGTAGGCCTCGGCCAGGCTCGCCCCATGAGCCACGCCGCAGGGATTGGCATGCTTGATGATCGCGCAGGCCGGGCCGTCGGCGGGCGGGAATTCGCTGACCAGCTCATAGGCCGCGTCGGTGTCGTTGATGTTGTTGTAGCTCAGCTCCTTGCCCTGGTGCTGGGTCGCGTTGGCCACCCCGGGCCGGGCGCTGCCGTCTTTGTAGAACGCCGCCGCCTGGTGCGGGTTCTCGCCATAGCGCAGGGTCTGGGCCAGGGTCCCGGCAAAGGCGCGCCGCCGCGGCGCCGCGGTGCCGAGGGCACCGGCCAGCCAGCCCGACACCGCCGCGTCATAGGCCGCGGTGCGCGCATAGGCGGTCAGCGCCAGCCCTTTGCGGAAGTCCAGCGAGGTCGCGCCACCATGGGCGTCGAGCTCAGAGAGCAGCGCGGCGTAGTCCGCCACGTCGACCACCACGCCGACGAAGCCGTGGTTCTTCGCCGCTGCGCGGATCATCGCCGGCCCGCCGATGTCGATGTTCTCGATCGCGGTGGTGTAATCGGCCCCGCCCGCCACGGTTTCCTCGAACGGATAGAGGTTGACCACCAGAAGATCGATCGCGCCAATCCCGTGCGCGGCCATCGCCGCCACATGGCCGGGATCGTCGCGCAGCGCCAGAAGCCCGCCATGTACGGCCGGGTGCAGCGTCTTGACCCGCCCGTCCATCATCTCGGGGAACCCAGTCACCTCGGCCACGTCGACGATCCCCAGCCCCGCCTCGCGCAGCATGCCCGCAGAGCCGCCGGTCGACACCAGCTCCACCCCCCGCGCCGCCAGAGCCTGCGCCAGTTCCAACAGCCCGGTCTTGTCGGACACGGACAACAGCGCGCGGCGCACGGGGACGAGATCGGTCATCGGCGGGGGGTCCTTCCAGGTCTAAACCATCATCTCGCTGTCGTCGCGTTCGAGGTCGCGCAGATGGCTCGGCGTGTGCTGCGCCTTGGCGAGCGTCCAGCGAATGCGCGTCGCATACTTCAACGCGGCGGCAGAGAGAACGATCTGTTTTGTCGCGCGCGGCTTCAGCCGGCCCTTTTCCAGAAACACGCTGGGCTGCAGCGTCATCCGCGCGCCGCCATCGTGGCGAAAGATCCACATCTCGCCGCTCTTCAGCGCCAGCGACACCGCCGCGCCACCCATGTCGAGCTCGGCATCGACATCCGGGTGCAGGTGAAACCGGATGTGGAACGGGATGCCCTGCAGATGCGTGGCGTCGAGCGCCTGGTCGAACACCGCCTTGTCGGCGTCGGCGATGGTGGCGATGGTGTCCTCGCCCGCCAGCCCGCGGCCGTCCTCGGCCAGATCGAGCTCGCGCACATGGGTCAGGCCGTGGGTCGCGACATAGCCGTCATGGCCGGCCACCAGCCCGGTGCCGCCGATCTCGGCGTTCTGCCGCATGCGCACGTCGCCGGGGCGGTCGGCGAGCAGCTCCGCCGCGGCGCCGGTGCCGAAGCGCGCCGAGGAAAAGCCCTGGATCGACAGGGTCGAATGCGACGCCGTGGCCCGCCCGGCCCGGGCCCAGTCGGCGCCGAACTGCCGGCCCGAGCCGCAATTGACGATCACCGGCCGCCGCCCCGAGGTCAGCTCGAACGCAAGCGTCGAGGCATGGGCGTGACGCGACGCGGTGCCGGCGGGCGGCGCGGCCACGTCGACGATCAGCGTGGTGCGCGCCGCCGAGAGCCGCGCGAAGCCCATCGCCAGGCCGGGCCGGACCCCGGCGCGGATGCCCGAACTGGCCAGCGCATGGTCCAGCCGCCCCTCGAGCCCGCGGCCGCCGTCGTGGAACCGCGCCAGCCCGCCATCGGCGTGGCGCAGGGCGCGAAGCGTGGGCGCGATGCGCTCGATCGCACCAATCTGTTCCGCCGGCGCGCGGCGGCCGGCCTCGGACAGGGCATGCGCGGCCCAAGTGAGCAGCGTGAAGACCTCGAGCAATTCCTCGGGGTTGCGCGTCGGGATCCCACCAGCGCCGTCGATCTGGCCGCGGCATTCCTCGGCCAGGGCGCGCACCGCGGGGTCCACATGACGCTCCATCCCGATCAGCGACAGGCCGGCATAGATCAGCCCGGTCAGCGCCTCGAACCGGGGCACGCCATGCGACGCCGCCCGCCAGCGCCGCGCCAGAAAAATCGTCTGCTGGCCGAGCAGCCGGTAATAGCCGTCCGAGGCCGCCGCGTCCTGGGCGTTGAGCAGAAAGATCGCGTGGTTGATCCAGCGGATCAGCCGCCGGCCGGTCAGATCCGGCGTCCAGCCCGGGCCGCGCCCCTGGCCGAAGCGGCGCACCCAGTCGGCGGTCCAGGCCTGCGCCCGGTCGCGCGCACGCGCATCGCCGCAGGCCGCCAAGTCGTCGAGCCAGGTGAAGCCGTGCATTTCGGCCAGCGCCTCGGGGTCGGTGATGCCGAGTTCCCATAGCGATGTCTCCGGCGCCTCGACCAGTTGGCCGGCGAACAGGAAGTTGCCGGCGCAAAGCTGCTTGCCGCGCGCGTACCGCCCGATGGTGCGCGGCTCGGGCTGCGACACGAACCCCGCCGCCGGCGCCGCGAACGACGCCCGCCGCGCCTGCACGCGGTTCATCCAGCGCGTGAGCCGCGCGGACAGGGACTGGGTTCCGGACACGAGCTGCGTCGCCTCGCCTTCGGGATCAAAGGTGCTGTTTTTCCCGCAGCATAGGCCCGGCCGCGCCGCCTGTCATGGCAGAATTCCCCGTCAGGCCGGTTTCCGCAAGGCGGCGACGAAGAAGCCGTCCATGCCGCCGGCCTCGGGCCAATAATCGGGTCGGAGCCGCAGCCCCTCCGTCCCGATCCAGGCGGGGTCTATCCCTTGGCGGGCGAGGGCGGCGCGGTCGAGCGCCAGCTCCGGGTGCCGCGTGAGCGCCGCAGCGACCTGGGCCTCGCCTTCCTGAGGCAAGAGCGAGCAGGTGCAATAGACCAGCCGCCCGCCCGGCCGAAGCCAGCCTGCCGCCCGGTCCAGCAGAGCCGCCTGCAGCACGGTCAAGGCCTCCACCCCACTGCCGTCCCTGGCATGGGGCAGATCCGGGTGCCGGCGCAGGGTCCCGGTGGCCGAGCACGGCGCATCCAGCAGGATCGCATCGAACGGCTCCGACGGCTGCCAGGCCAGGGCATCCGCCACGACGCAGTCGGCGTCGAGCCCGATCCGCGCCAAGTTCTCCTGCACCCGCGCAATCCGCGCCCTTGAGATGTCGAGCGCCGTGACCCTTGCCCGGGCGGCCGCTAGCTGCAGCGTCTTGCCGCCCGGCGCAGCGCAGAGATCGAGCACCCGCTCGCCGGGCTTTGCGGCCAGGGCGCGCGCGGGCACCGCCGCGGCGGCGTCCTGCACCCACCAGGCGCCCTCGGCATAGCCCGGCAACGCGGTGACCTGCCCGGCCTCGTACAGCCGAAGGCTGCCGGTCGGCAGAACCACGCCACCCAGACGCTCGGCCCAATCGCCGCCCGGCGTCAGCGAAAGATCGAGTGGCGCGCCGGCCGCATGCGCCGCCTCGATCGCCGCGACCGCCGCCTTTCCATAGGCGGCCAGCAGCGGTTTGCGCAGCCATTTCGGCATCTGCGGCGCCGGCAGGTCGCTCCAGCGGTCCAGCCCGCCCGCCACCTTGCGCAGCACCGCGTTGACCAGCCCGCCGAACCTTTGCCCGCGGCAGAGCGTAACCGCCGCATCCACCACGCCATGCGGCGCGGCGCCGTCGACTGCCATCTCGACCACCGCGAGGCGCAGGATGTTGTGCACCGTCAACGGCGGGCGGCGGCGCAGGTGCGGCCCCAGCATCCGGTCGGCCCGGTCCGCCCACCGCAGCGTCTCGGTCGCCAGCCGCTGCGCCCGCGCCCGGTCCTCGACCGGCAGCGCCGCGACCGCATCGGGCAAGAGATCCGACAACAGCCTGCCCGCGCCGGTCACCGCATCGAGCAGCCCAAGGGCCGCCTGCCGCGCCTTCAGCCCGGGTTTCGCCATGCCGCACCGCCTTCAGAGTTGCCCTTGTCCGCCGCGCCCGTATATCACAGGCCAGACCGCCACAAGGACCGCGCCGATGACCGACGACCCCCGGAAGGACCTGCCGCCCGAGGCGCAACGGGCGCTCGCCGAGGCTGCCGAGCGGCGCAAAACGGCCAAGGCGATGGACCTGACGCCCGAACTCGGCGGCCGCGACGGCCCCGAACCGGTGCGCTACGGCGACTGGGAGAAAAAGGGCATCGCGGTCGACTTTTAGGTCGGGACCATACGTTCGGACGGTGCACTAAGCGCGGAATCAAGGCGCGCAGCGCCGCCGCGCCATCGCCGACCCGCCCCGATGGGGCGGCGATTGATCTACACCTTCGCAGCGCGTGACGTCCTACGGACTCGACAGCCATAAAGCTCCGCCGATCAGACGTCGGCACGCCACCCCGCGGGTCAGCGAAGGCGCGGCTTCTCACCTTGTCTCAGCCGGCCGCTCAGTGCTCAAGTTCCATCCGCGGCGGCCAAACCTCAACGCCAGCCTACCGCAGCTCCAGATCCGCCTGGTCCCCACCGCCCTTATCAGCGATGAAGCGCAGCGTGTCGCCCCGCACCATCACCACCTGGCAATTCGCCCCGAGCGCCTGCGGCCCGACGCTGAGGTCGCGGCAGAAATAGCCGTCCTGCCAGCGCCAGGCGCCGGTCACCGGCCTGCCGAAGGCGCGGCCACGGATCGCGCCCGTGGCCAGCACGTCCAGCCGGATTCCCAGCCGCGTCAGCGTCTTGCCGTCGACGAGACGCAGGAACGCGCCACGCTCCAGCACCGTCTCGAAACCCTCGGCCCAGACCGGCAGGGCGAGCCCCGCCGCCGCGACCGTCACCGCCAGCGCTCGGCGGATCACCCCGAGCAACCCGGCCGCTCGTGCGTCGGACAGTCCCACGCCACGCCGGGTCATGTCAGACCCAACACGTCCATCATGTCGTATTCGCCGGGCTTCTTGTCCTGCCCCCACAGCGCCGCCTTCAGCGCCCCCTTGGCGAACAGCGTCCGATCCGTCGCCACGTGCCGCAGCACGATCCGCTCGCCGGCCCCGGCGAACAGCACGTCGTGTTCGCCGACGATATCGCCGCCGCGGATCGCCGAGAACCCGATGGCGCCGCGGCCGCGGGCCCCGGTGATACCGTCTCGGCCGCGCTCGGACGCCTTGTCGAGCTGCACCCCGCGCCCCTCGGCCGCCGCCTGCCCCAGCATCAGCGCCGTGCCGGATGGCGCGTCGACCTTCCGCCGGTGATGCGCCTCGATCACCTCGATGTCGTAGTCGTCGTCCAGGGCCGCCGCCACCATCCGCGTGAGCTTGACCATCAGGTTCACGCCCAGGCTCATGTTGCCGGCCCGCACCACCACCGCATGGCGCGCCGCCACCGCGATCGCCTTGAGGTCCTCCGCCGCCAGCCCGGTGGTCCCGATCACGTGCACCGCCCTGGCCTGGGCCGCGATGCCGGCGAACCGCACCGTCGCTGCCGGCGTGGTGAAATCGACGATGCCCTGTGCCTTGGCGAAAGCCTCCAGCGGGTCGTCGGTCACCGTGATCCCGCACGGCGCGCCGCCCATCGCCACGCCCAGGTCCTGGCCGACCCAGCCGTGCCCCTCGTGCTCGACCGCGCCGACCAGCCGTGCGGCGTCCGAGGCCATGATCAAACGCGCCAGCATCTGACCCATGCGCCCTGAGGCGCCCGTCACCACGATCCCCGGCGTTTCGCTCATCTGCCGCTCCTGACTTGCCTGCCCCTCTCCCTAGCGCCTGCCCGGCCCCTTGGCAAAGGCTGCGCTTGCGCAGCCGCCGCATCGGGCATAGATCACCGGCCATGGCCAAACATCACCACGCTAGGGGCGCCGGCCCCTCCCAGCGTCAGCTGCGCGTCGGCGAATTGATCCGCCGCACCCTGTCGGAGGTGCTGACCCGCGGCGACGTGCACGACCCCGAGCTGAACCGGATGTCGATCACCGTGGGCGAAGTGCGCACCTCGCCCGATCTGCGCGTGGCCACCGCCTTCGTGCTGCCTCTGGGCGGCGAGGGGCGGCAGGACGCGCTCGACGCGCTGCGCCGCAACCGGCACGAGCTGCGCCGCGCCGTCAACCGGGGCCTGGCGTTGAAATTCTCGCCGGAACTCAGGTTCGCCATCGACGAGACCTTCGACCAAATGGACGACACGCGGCGTCTGTTGAAACAGGACGACGTCCGCCGCGATCTCGGCGAGGGCTAGCGTGGCCCGCCGTCGCAAGGGCCGCGACATCTCGGGCTGGCTGGTGGTCGACAAGCCCGCCGGTATCACCTCGACCGCCGTCGTCAACAAAGTCCGCTGGGCCTTCGACGCCCGCAAGGCCGGGCATGCCGGGACGTTGGATCCCGAGGCGACCGGGGTCTTGGCCGTGGCGTTGGGCGAGGCCACCAAGACGGTGCCTTTCGTCACCGACGCGCTGAAGGCCTACCGCTTCACCATCCGCTTCGGCCAGGCAACCAACACCGACGACGCCGAGGGCGAGGTCATCGCCACCGCCGAGGCCCGCCCCAGCGACGCCGAGATCGAGGCCGCGCTGTCGCAGTTCACCGGCGACATCAGCCAGGTCCCGCCGCAATTCTCCGCCGTGAAGATCGACGGTGACCGCGCCTATAAACGCGCACGCGAGGGCGACAGCTTCGAGCTCGCTGCGCGTCCGCTCTATGTCGATGCGCTGAGGCTGGTCGAGCGGCCCGACCCGGACCACGCCGTGCTCGATATGGTCTGCGGCAAGGGCGGCTATGTGCGCGCGCTCGCCCGCGATCTGGGCCGGGCGCTCGGCTGCCATGGCCACGTCACCGGCCTGCGCCGCACCTGGTCCGGCCCGTTCGACGCCGAGGACGGCGTGTCGCTGGACCTCGTCGACGAGCTGGCCAAATCGCCCGAGCTCGACACCTATCTGCTCCCGCTCGAGGACGGCCTCGCCGACCTTCCCGAGCTGCGCTGCACCGCCGAGGGCGCCGCGCGGCTCAGGAACGGCAATCCCGGAATGGTGCTGACCTCCGAGGCCGACTACGGCGATGTCGCCTGGGCCTCCTATCAGGGCCACGCCGTCGCCGTCGGCATCTACCGCGCCGGCGAGCTGCATCCGACGCGGGTTTTTAGGACCGGCGCCTAAGCGATCCGCCGCCGCGCCCCTGGCTAAAACGACTGAATGGGCCCCGGCGTGCTCTGACCGCGAAGTCCTGGACCCGACCGTAATTGCGGCACGGCCCCAAAGCCACTGCCCGCTTCTGCGACTGGTGACCGGCCAATGGCGACGAAATCCAGAGCGCGGCCTCCACAGGCGAAGGCGAAATCCTCTCGCGCCGTTGCTCGACCCCGAGATGCTCGGATTCCGAGCGGAGACCAAACGAGGCTCTATCCCATGCGCGAACCCCCCTCCGACGGCACCTATCAACCCAACATTCAGCGAATCGCCTGAGAATGAAGGGCGGTAGGGAGGGGGATACGTGCGCGGCGGCTGCTTCGCGCGCCCGGTTGCCGTGGGCGCATCACCTGGCGTAACACGGCCGCGATGATCACCCGGACCCACAAGAAGGGCGATGCCGCCTCGACCGCGGTCTATTCGGCCTGCGAGCGCTATCGCTACGTTTTGACCCGGGTCTGGGATCCGGACGGGCCGCGCGCGATGTTCGTGATGCTGAACCCTTCGACTGCGACCGAACTGCACAACGATCCCACCGTCGAACGCTGCGAGCGCCGGGCGCGCCGCCTTGGCTTCGGCGCGGTCCGCGTCACCAACATCTTCGCCTGGCGCGAGACAGATCCGAAAGCCCTACGCATCGCCGCCGATCCCGTGGGGCAAGGTAACGATGCCGCCCTGCGTGCGGGCTGTGCCTGGGCCGACCGGATCGTCTGCGGCTGGGGCGCTCATGGCGACCACCTGGACCGAGGCGCGCAGGTCGAAGCCCTGCTGCGGGCGACTGGCGCCCCGCTGCACCACCTCGGCCTCACTAAGGCCGGCCACCCGCGGCATCCGCTCTATATCGGGTACGCCGTGACCCCGATGCCCTGGCCTGCGACCGCCTCGCCCTGACGGCCGAGTCCGCCAACGCAGCCTAAGCCCGCCCCAAGAAGCCAAAGGCCACCGCCCACAGCACCGGCGAAGCCGTAACGCCCCCGCATCCACTCCAACTCTGGGAATGGCTCAGGGGCCGGCCGGGAACACATCCGCCTCAGCCGCGGCATAGACGTCCGAGGCCGTCGCCCCCGCCGCCCCGCGCAGGATCGCGATCAGGGTGCCGTCGACCGAGACCAGCGCGTCGGCGCCGTCCGCCGAGGGCACCACCTCCACCGCAGCCTCGCCGAGTGGCATCGTTTGCGGGTCCAGCGACAGCCGCAGGAAATCCTCGCCGACCCGGAAGTCCAGGATTTCGGCCACCTCGGAGGCGTCGCTGTAGACCCAGAACAGATCCGCCCCGTCGCCGCCCTCGGCGACATCGGCGCCGTCCATGATCAAGGTGTCGTCGCCGGCGCCGCCCGTCAGCACATCCGCTTCGCCATCGAGGTGCCAGTCGAATTCGTGATTCTCGGCGATCTCGCGCTCCTCGGCGTGGCCCAGGTGGTCGATCACGTCGTCTCCATCGCCGCCCTGCAGCGTATCGCTGCCGAAACCGCCGCGAATCAGATCGTCGCCGCCGCCACCTGCGATGAGGTCGTTGCCGCCCGCCCCACCGGCATGCTCGCCGCCCTCCAAGGTGTCGTCGCCGATGCCGCCGGTCAGCGTGTCGTCGCCGGTCCCGCCGTCGATAAACCCGGGCCCACCGATCGTGCCGTCGAGCGCGTCCGCGCCGGCGCCGCCGAACATCGCCGCCGCGCCCTCGCCGGCGGTCAGCACGTCGTCACCGGCGCCGCCGAAGAGAAAGCTCGCCGCGTCGCCGCCGGTCAGGCTGTCGTCGCCATCGGCGCCATCCACGACCTCGATCGGCGCATCGCTCGACACTACGGGCGTGCCCTCGGCCAAGCCAATGCTGCCCGCCCCGGTGCCGGCCACGCCGTCGTCGGCCAGCGCCTGGCTGTCATCTGCCGCGTCGAGCAGCGTGTCCACCGTGCCGCTGGATTGGGCCTCCGCCAGCGCCGCGCCTAGCCCGTGCACCGCATCGCTGTCGCGTTCGATCAGATCGCGCAGCGCCAGATCGCCCTCGGGCCCCAAGACCTCGTCGCCGGGCGGGATCGGGTCGAGCCCCGGGCCAACGTCCGGGTCGCCCGGCGCATCGGGCAGGTCGGGATCGACCGGGTCGAGCCCCGGCCCGACATCGCCTGGCCCGGGCGCATCGGGCAAATCGGGATCCACCGGGTCGAGCCCGTCCGCCGCAACGCCCTCGACCGCCGTCTCGGGCGCATCGGGGTCGACGGGGTCGAACTCGGCTTCCGCCGCCAGCCGCAGTTCGGCCAGGCTCATCTGAAAGGTGCCGCCGTCCGCATCGGCCAACAGCATCTCGATATCGTCGCCCGGCACCTCGGACAGGCCGGGAAAGCGCAGGGTCAGGGCGGCCTCGTCGCCGACCGCAAACGACACTGCGGCGCCCTCGGGCGCGCCGGTTTCTTCGAACACCAGATCGTCGGTAAGCGTCGAGAGGTCGACCTCGACGATATCCTCGCCCGGCGCGAAGCCGTCGAACACCGTCTCGCCCGGCGTGGCATCGAGTTCGTAGAGATCGCCCACCGCCTGCGCCTCCGCGTCCTCTTCGGGGCCATCGTCCAGCAGGTCCTGTGCCCCGTCGGTCTGCGGCGCGTCGGGCGCGGTGTCATCTGCACTGTCCAGATAGCCCGAGGCGGCCTGCAACATCGGCATCGATGCCAACGGCAGCAGTCCCAGCAAAAGCAAGGCGCCAAGCATCGCACCCCTCCACACACACGGACCCCAACCTCGGGCGGCAGTATGGAACGGATCGCGAACATTGCGAACCGAAAACTCGGGCCATGGTTAACGGCGCGGACCCCCTCGCCGGCGCGGCCGCATATGCGGTAGAAGGCGGCCATGACCACGGGGTTTTCCGAGTTCGCCCAGAGCCGCGTCGCGGTGAACGGCGTCGAGCTGTCGGTGCGCACGGGCGGCGCGGGCCCGGCGCTGATCTTGCTGCACGGATATCCCCAGACCCATATGGCCTGGCATCGGGTCGCCCCTGAATTCGCCAAGTCATTTCAGGTGATTGCACCGGATCTGCGCGGCTATGGCGGTAGTTCGGCGCCGCCCGACGACGCCGGCCACACCACCTATTCGAAGCGCGAGATGGCGCACGATGTGGTGGCGCTGATGGATGCGTTCGGGCTCGACCGCGCGCATGTCCTGGGTCACGACCGCGGCGCCCGGGTCGGGTATCGGCTTGCGCTCGACCACCTCGAGCGGCTTGGTAAACTTGGGATCGTGGAAATCGTGCCCACGGGCGATTTCTGGGCCGCTTGGGACGCCGACCTGGCGCTGGCGGCGTATCATTGGACGTTCCTCGCCCAGCCCGCGCCGCTGCCCGAGTCGCTGATCTTGGCCGATCCGACCGGCTATTTGGAGGCCACGCTGCGGTCCTGGACGCTGGACAAGACGCTGGGCGCGTTCGCGCCGGAGGCGCTGCAGAGCTACCGCGCGCAATTCGCCGATCCGGCGCGGGTGGCGGCGATGTGCGCCGACTACCGCGCCGGGGCGACCACCGACCGCCGCCTCGACGACGCCGACCGGGCGGCGGGGCGCAAGATCGCCGCGCCGCTGCGGTTTCTCTGGGCCGAGGGCGGGTTTCCGGCCCGCACCGGCGATCCGGCGGCGCTCTGGCGGGCCTGGGCCGACGAGGTCAGCGACCGCGCCTGCGTGGCGGGCCATTTCGTGATGGAGGAAAACCCGCAGGCCGTGCTCGACTGCTTCCTGCCGTTCTTTCGGGGTGAATAGATCTAAGAGATACAGTGAGTAGAAGCATCGGCGGAGTGCCTCGGGCACGGAGTCAAGGCGCGCAGCGCCGCCGTGCCCATCGCCAGTTCGTAGCGCGAAAAGGGTCCGGTGGACCGTTTTCGGGCGGCCACGAACGCCCCAGAGGGGTGGCGATTTGTTGAAGCTCGCGCAACGCTCAGCGACCTACGGACTCGACAGCCATAAAGCACACCCGATCAAAGGTCAGCTCAACACCCCGCGGGTCGGCGATGGGCGCGGCTCAGGACATCGCGGGCCATCGCCCGACCCGACCGATTCCCCCTTTCCAATCCCGCCGCGATCCCCTATAGCCCGCGCTTCCGGCCGGACCGACCCGGCCGGCGCATCTCCACGGGCCTTGCTGGACGACATCCCGGCTTGCGCCATGACCAAGGGAAAGGAGACCCCGATGTCGATCACTGCCGAAGAAAAGACCCGCCTGATGAAGGACTACGCCACCAAGGACGGCGACACCGGCTCGCCCGAGGTTCAGGTGGCGATCCTAACGAGCCGGATCAGCACGCTGACCGAGCACTTCAAGACCCACGCCAAGGACAACCATTCGCGGCGCGGGCTGCTGAAGCTGGTGGCGCAGCGCCGCAAACTGCTCGACTACCTCAAGGGCAAGGACGAGGGCCGCTACCGCGACCTGATCAAGCGCCTCGGTATCCGCCGCTGACCGCCCCGACCCACGGCGACGGGGCCGCGCCGCCGGCGCGGTCTGCCCAGCCCCCTCGCGCCCGGCCGCTCCGGCGCCTATAATCGCGCCAGGGGCCGATCCACAGCGAGGGCGCGATGTACGCGGCGATGAAAGTGGTGATCATCACCGAACGCTCGATCCTCGACGGCATCGCCCGGATCCTCGAGGACAAGGGCGCCACCGGCTACACCTACGTCGCCGCCGGCGGTAAAGGCAGCCGCGGCAAGCGGCGCATCGACCGCGCGCCACAGGTCGCCGGCATCCTCGAGAACGTCAAGATCGAGGCCATCGTGCCCGATCACGACATCGCCGAGGCGATCACCGAGGCGGTGGCCTCGACCTATTTCGACAACTACTCCGGCATCACCTATGTTGAGCCGGTCGAGATCCTGCGCCCGGGCAAATTCACCGTCTGACCGGCCGAGGGCTCAGAGCGCAAAGACGACCTCGGCCAGGGCGATGAACAGCGGAATGCACAGCCCGATGGCGATCGGCGTGCCGACGCTGGTCGAGGCGCCGATATAAGACGAAGGGTTGGCGCTCGGGATTCCGGCGCGCAGGGTCGGCGGGCCGGAGATGTCCGACGACGAGGCCGCCAGCGCCGCCAGCAGCACGATGCCGCCGGGGCTGAACCCGGTCGCCAGGTGGATCAGATAGCCCAGCCCGAAGGCCACCAGACCGTGGGTCAACGGCGCCAGCGCGGCATAGACCGCGTACCAATGCGCCACCCGCCGCAGCTCGTTCAGCCGCGCCCAGGCCTCCATCCCCATGATCAGCATCAGGACCGACAACAGCCCGCGGAACAGCGGGTCGTAGAAGCTTTCGAACACCGGATCGGGCCGGGTGAAGAGCCCCAGGAGAAGCCCCAGGATCAACGCCGACAGCGCTGCGCCCTGCAGGCTGTCGCGCACGATCGCCCAGACCCCGACCCGGCCGGCGGCGCCCGCGGCCTCGGCCTTGCGTGCCAGATGCAGCCGCGCCAGCACGATCGCTAGAACCAGCGCCGGGATGTCCATGAACGGATAGAGCGCCGGCACCCAGGCCTCGAACGCGATGCCGTCCTGTTCCAGCATCACCATCGCCGCGCCCAAGGTCGAGGCGCTGACCGCCCCGAAGAGCCCCGCCGTGGCGATGGCGTCGTCGCGTTTGACCTTGGGCAGCCGCGCCAACGTCACCAGCCCCAACAGCACGATCCCCGCACCCATCGCCGCCGCCGCCAGGGCCGGCAGCAGCATGTCGCCGAACTCGGCCTCGCGAATTTCCATCCCGCCCTTCATGCCGATCCGCATCAGCAGCATGAACACCGCGAACTGATAGACCGCGTCGGGGATCTGCAGCCGCGAGCCCGCCGCGGCGACCAGAAAGCCGCCGACCAGGAACGCCAGCGTCGGCGACTGGAACTGGCCCAGCACCCGCAGCAGAAACTCCGCGACGATGTCCACCCGCGCGCCTCTCTCGCTTTCGCCGCCGCGCCGCCATGGCGCGGACCGATCCCGCGGGCGTATAGGGCGCCGCGGCCCTGGGCGCAAACGCTTGCGCCCGCCGGCCACGACCGCCCTTCCCATCGCGCAGCAACTGGTATATGGCCGCGCACATCTGAGACGTGACGCTTCGACCCCGGCGTGATGCGACAGGATTGGGGTCGGCGGCAATGGGGCCGCCATGAAAATCGGGAGACCCGGGAACGCCCGGGAGCGCTCCCAAGAGGATACGATACATGTTCAACGTAACGACCAAATCCATGCAATGGGGCGAGGAGACTCTGACCCTCGAGACCGGCAAGGTGGCTCGCCAGGCCGACGGCTCGGTCATCGCCACACTCGGCGAGACCCGGGTGATGGCCAACGTGACCTTCGCCAAGGAACCCAAGCCCGGCCAGGACTTCTTTCCGCTGACCGTGCACTACCAGGAAAAATACTACGCCGCGGGCAAGGTGCCCGGCGGCTTCTTCAAGCGCGAGGCGCGTCCGACCGAGAAGGAAACGCTGACCGCGCGCCTGATCGACCGGCCGATCCGCCCGCTCTTCGTCGAGGGCTTCAAGCACGAAGTGCTGGTGATGTGCACCGTGCTTTCCCACGACCTCGTCAACGACCCCGACATCGTCGCGATGATCGCCGCCTCGGCCGCGCTGACGCTGTCCGGCGCGCCCTTCATGGGCCCGATCGCCGGCTGCCGCGTGGGCTATGCCGATGGCGCATACGTCCTCAACCCCGAGGTCGAGGATATGGACCAGCTGCGGATGAACCCCGAGCAGCGCCTCGACCTGGTTGTCGCCGGCACCAAAGAAGCGGTGATGATGGTCGAATCCGAGGCCTATGAGCTGACCGAGGCCGAGATGCTCGGCGCCGTCACCTTCGCGCACGAGGCGATCCAGCCGGTGATCGACCTGATCATCGACCTCGCCGAAGACGCCGCCAACGAGCCCTTCGACTATCAGCCGCCCGACCTCTCCGAGCTCTCCGCTGCGGTCAAGGCCGCAGGCGAGGACAAGGTCCGCGCGGCCTACGAGATCCTCGACAAGCAGGACCGTACGGCTGCCCAGAACGAGGCGCGCCAGCACATCCTGGAGTCGCTGACCGAAGAGCAGCGCGAGGACATCAACGTCGTCCAGGCGATCAAGAAGCTCGAGGCCTCGATCCTGCGCGGCGACGTGGTCAAGACCGGCAAGCGCATCGACGGCCGGTCGACGACCGACGTGCGGCAAATCGAGTGCGAAACCGGCTTTTTGCCCCGCACCCACGGCTCGGCGCTCTTCACCCGCGGCGAGACGCAGGGTCTGGTGGTCACTACGCTCGGCACCGGCGAGGACGAGCAGATCATCGACGCGCTGCACGGCAACTTCCGCTCGAACTTCCTGCTGCACTACAACTTCCCGCCCTATTCGGTGGGCGAGGCGGGCCGCGTCGGGCCTCCGGGACGGCGCGAGATCGGCCACGGCAAGCTGGCCTGGCGCGCACTGCAGGCGGTGCTGCCGCCGGCGACCGAGTTCCCCTACACGGTGCGCGTGGTCTCCGAGATCACCGAATCGAACGGCTCGTCCTCGATGGCCAGCGTCTGCGGCGGATCGCTCAGCATGATGGATGCGGGCGTGCCCTTAAAGGCTCCCGTCGCCGGCGTCGCCATGGGCCTGATCCTCGAAGACGACGGCTCCTACGCGATCCTGACCGACATCCTCGGCGACGAGGACCACCTGGGCGACATGGACTTCAAGGTCGCCGGCACGGAAAACGGCATCACCAGCTTGCAGATGGACATCAAGGTCGCCGGCATCACGCCCGAGATCATGGAGAAGGCTCTGGCCCAGGCCAAAGAGGGCCGGATGCACATCCTGGGCGAGATGGCCAAGGCGCTGACCGAGGCCGGCGAGTTCTCGGTCCACGCGCCCCGGATCGAGACTATGACCGTACCCACCGACAAGATCCGCGAGGTGATCGGTTCGGGCGGCAAAGTGATCCGCGAGATCGTCGAGACCTCCGGCGCCAAGGTCGACATCAACGACGACGGTGTGATCAAGATCGCCTCGCCGAACGGCGAATCGATCCAGAAGGCTTACGACATGATCCATGCCATCGTGGCCGAGCCGGAAGAGGGCAAGATCTACCGCGGCAACGTGGTCAAGATCGTCGACTTCGGCGCCTTCGTGAACTTCTTCGGCAAGCGCGACGGCCTGGTGCATGTCAGCCAGATCCTGCCCAAGCGTCTGAACCACCCCTCGGACGTCCTGAAAGAGGGCCAGGAGGTCTGGGTCAAGCTTCTGGGCTTCGACGACCGCGGCAAGGTGCGCCTCAGCATGAAGGTCGTCGACCAGGACACGGGCGAAGAGATCAAGCGGCAGGAACCGGCAGAGGCCGACTAAGCCACGGCAGCGCACCCTGCGACCGACGGGGCCCCACGCGGGCCCCGTTTCATTTCACGGCAAGCTGATTTTGCATTTTTTGGCAACGTGCCTAGACTGCCCTCGAACCCGACCGCGCCACGTGCCGATTGCAGCCGAAGACCAGGACAACCGATGATCACCCGACGCCATTTCGTGACCACCACCCTCGCCGCCCTGCCCGCCGCTGCCGCCGGCGCGCTGGAATTGCCAGACGCCTGGCGTCCGCAGGTCGTGCCGATGCGCGTGCGTTATCGCCCGGGCGTGATCCTGGTCTATCCCGACCGGTTTTCGCTGTTCTGGACCCTGCCCGACGGCAACGCGATCCGCTATGCCGTCCGGGTCGGGCGCGGCGAGCTTTACGAACCGGGCGAGTATTTCGTCGGCGCCAAGAAGGAATGGCCGTCCTGGAAGCCCACGCCAGGCATGGTCGAGCGCGAGCCGCAGAAGTGGGCGAAATACGAAAAAGACGGCATGCCGGGCGGCCCGAACAACCCCCTCGGCGCGCGGGCTCTCTACCTGTTCCAGCCCGGCCGCGGCGACACCTTCCTGAGGATCCACGGCACCAACGACCCCGGCAGCATCGCGCGCGCGGTGTCGAACGGCTGCGTCGGCCTGCTCAACGACCACATCGCCCATCTCTACGACCTGGTGCCGATGAAAACCGAGGTCTACCTCTACCCCAAGGCCGCCACCGAGACTGGCTGACACGGGACAAGGCTCGGGGCTCCGGGATGTGGTAGCAACGCTGAAAATCTGCCCGGGCACGGAGCCAAGGGGCGAAGCCACGCCGTGCCCATCGCCAACCCGCCCCGGAGGGGTGGCGATTTGTAGACACCAGTGCATTGCTTGAGGTGCTACGGACTCGACGACCATAAAACGCACCCGAACAAGCCGCGGCTCGCCACCCCACGGGTTGACGACGGGCCCGGCTCCTCACAAGTCGGCTTTCGCCCGCCAGAGCAACACCCGCACCACCGCCGCTCTTTTCCCCTGTCAAGGCTGGCCAACGGCCACCGCCGCAGGCGGCTTGGCCTTGACAGGGGAAAAGAGGGACAGATGCTCGGCACGGACCGGGCCTCGCCCGGTCTTCTCAGCAGCCGTTACTCCAACGGCAACACGCGCAACGCCCGACAATTTGGGCCAAAACTCCGACCGCAAAGCTCGCCGCACTCGCGACAATGGCTTCACGGCTCCACCCGTTCGCGGCGGAAACGGTCCACCGGGCCGTTTCTTATTCGCCGCTCACCGCACCGCGAAGCCGAAGGCGGCAGCGGTGGACAACCAGCGCCGCGCGGCACGCGCGGCACAATCGGATCACGCCGGCAGCTTGGCCTTGCGCAGATACGGCAGCACGGTCTCGAATTCGCCGTACTTCGCCTTCGCCTCCTCGTCGCTCACCGCCACCGGGATGATCACGTCCTGCCCCACGGTCCAGTTCGCCGGCGTCGCGATGTTCTCGCGCGCCGAGGTCTGCAGCGCGTCCAGCGCCCGCAGGATCTCGGCAAAGTTCCGCCCGACCGTCATCGGATAGACCATCGACAGCTTCAACTGTTTGTCGGGCCCGATGATGAACACCGCCCGCACCGTCGCGGTGTCCGCTGGCGTGCGCCCGTCCGGCAGATAGGCCTCGGCGGGCAGCATGTCGAAGGCCTTCGACACCGCCAGCCCCTCGTCGGCGATGATCGGAAAGCCCACATCGGCGCCGCCCACCTTTTCGATATCCGCGATCCAGCCCTTGTGCTCGTCGACCCCGTCGACCGACACCCCGATCACCTTGCAGTTCCGCGCCTCCCACTCCGCCGCCAGCTGCGCCACGGCGCCGAATTCAGTGGTGCAGACGGGCGTGAAATCCTTGGGGTGCGAAAACAGAATGCACCAGCTGTCGCCGATCCAGTCGTGGAACGTGATCGTGCCCCGGCTGGTTTCGGCCATGAAATTCGGAACTGTCTCGTTGATGCGCAGTGACATGTGGTCTCTCCCTCTGCAACGGTGCCGCTCTGCCCTACTTGCGGACGCCTCAGCCGGGTGACAAGGTACACCCGTCCAAGGGAGGATGCCATGATCGAAAAACGCCAGTTTTACATCGACGGCCGCTGGGTCGACCCGGCCGAACCCCATGATTTCGAGGTCATCGACCCCTCGACCGAGGAGCCCTGCGCGGTGATCTCGCTTGGGCACCAGGCCGACACCGACGCCGCCGTCGCCGCCGCAAACGCCGCGTTCTCCGGCTGGGCCTTCACCCCCAAGGCCGAGCGGTTGCAGCACCTGAAAAAGCTCCACGCCGTCTACACCGCGCGCGCCGAAGAGATGGCCCAGGCGATGACCGCCGAGATGGGCGCACCGATCGACATGTGCCGCCAACAGCAGGTCGCCGCCGGCGCCGGGCATATCGAGAATTTCCTGAACGAATACGAGGGTTTCGATCACGTTCGCCCGCTCGGACCCCATGCACCGTCGGACCGGATCATCTACGAACCGATCGGCGTCGTCGGCATGATTACGCCCTGGAATTGGCCGATGAACCAGGTCACGCTCAAGGTGATCCCGGCGCTGGCCGTGGGCTGCACCTGCGTCCTGAAACCCTCCGAGATCGCGCCGCTGTCGTCGCTGCTCTTCGCCGAGTTCGTCGATGAGGCCGGCCTGCCGCCGGGCGTCTTCAACCTGATCAACGGCGACGGCCCCGGCGTCGGCACGCAACTGTCGACGCACCCGGACGTGCAGATGATCTCGTTCACCGGCTCGACCCGCGCCGGCGCGCTCATTTCGAAGGCCGCCGCCGACACCTTCAAGCGCGTCAGCCTCGAGCTTGGCGGCAAGGGCGCCAACATCGTCTTCGACGACGCCGACGACAAAGCGGTCAAGCGCGGCACCCTGCACGTCTTCAACAACTCCGGCCAGTCCTGCAACGCGCCGACCCGGATGCTGGTGCAGAAAGGCCGCTACGACGAGGCCGTCGAAACCGCCCGCGAGGTCGCCGAAAATATGGCCGTTGGCAACGCCCACGAGTCCGGCCGCCACATGGGCCCCGTGGTCAGCGAGACCCAATACAACAAGATCCAGGATCTGATCCAGAAGGGCATCGACGAAGGCGCCCGCCTGGTCGCCGGCGGCACCGGCCGCCCCGAGGGCTTCAACCGCGGCTATTTTGTCCGTCCCACAGTCTTTGCCGATGTGACAAACGACATGACCATCGCGCGCGAAGAAATCTTCGGCCCTGTCCTGTCGATCCTGCCCTTCGAGTCTGAGGACGAGGCCGTGGCCATCGCCAACGACACGCCCTATGGCCTGACCAACTACGTGCAGTCGACCGACGACGCCCGCCGCGTGCGTTTGGCGCGCAAGCTCAACGCCGGCATGATCGAGATGAACGGCCAATCCCGCGGCGCCGGCTCCCCCTTCGGCGGCGTCAAGGCCTCCGGCAACGGCCGCGAGGGCGGCATCTGGGGCATCGAGGAGTTCTGCGAAGTCAAGGCGGTCAGCGGCTGGGCAGCGGAGTAGCGGAGCGGGAGGCACACCCCGCCACGCGCGCCGCGGAATCCGGCCGATAGCGGCGAAGAGAGCGGGACGCTTTCGGATCGCCCGACCGGGTCGACGGCTCAGAGATTACACTGGCTCAGGCCGCGACGAGCCGGGCTCATCGCCGACCCGCGGGGTGGCGAGCCGACCTTGGAACGGCAGAGCTTTATGGCTGTCGAATCCGTAGAACCTCACGCGGTGCGTTGATGTCGACCAATCGCCACCCCTCCGGGGCGGGTTGGCGATGGGCACGGCAGGGCTGCGCCCCTTGAGTCCGTGCCCGGGAAAGCGCTCTAGAGCATTCGGCCGACCGCATGTGTCCGGTCGAATGCGGCGATCGGCGACGACGCAAGCCGTTGCCTCCGAGCATGTCTTGCGTCTTACATAGGTCCCCGGACTACCACCTTCGCGCCCGCCCGACTTCGCCATTGCGCCGGCGGGCGGCTCGTGATCTGACTGCGCCGGCGGGACCCCGCCGGACCGCCTCGAAACCGCCTCTCGCACCGAGCCCCGATTGGTCGTCATCGACGTCGCATACCGTTTCCTTCAATGGCTGCTCCGCACGATGGCCGGGCTGTCCGGGGGCGTGCTGATCGTTTCCGGGCTCCGGCCGCCGAGGCGGCCTGACGATGTTTTCCCAAAGGAAATCATGATCTTGGGCGGTTACGGCTTTGGCAATACCGGTGACGAGGCGCAGCTTGGCGCCAATCTCACCCGCTGGCGCGCCGTCACGCCGCCGGTCGAGCCCGTCGTCGCCTCGCCGCATCCCGACTACACGACCGGCCATCACGGCGTCCGGTCGGTCACCGCCTCGCGCGCGCTCTTCTTCCGGTCTACCGAGACCTCGGACTACAACCTCTCGAACGCCTGGTTCCGCGTCAGCTTCTGGCCCGCCCTGATCCGGATGGAGCTCAACGCCCGCCTGATGGCCGCCGGCCTCGCGCCGCCCCTGGCCTCGGCCGCCGAGGCGCGGTTCCTGACCGCCCTGCAGAGTGCGTCCGTCGTCCATGTCTCCGGCGGCGGCTTCATGACCGGGCCAACCCGCAGCCGGCTTTGGGACACCTGCCTGATCCTGCGGCTTTGCCGCCGCCTAGGCACGCCCTACTTCCTGACCGGCCAGACGCTGGGCATCTTTCAGAACCAGGCCGACCGCTGGCTCGCCAAGACCGCGTTGTCCGGCGCGATTGGCGTCTCGCTCCGCGACCCGGCGGACTCGGCCACAGAGGTCAAGGCACTGGGGCTTCCGGGTGTCCGTATCGAGGCTGGGTTCGACGACGCCCTGTTCTGCGACGCCGCCTCGGACGAGACTATCGACGGGGTTCTGGTTGGCAGCGGACTGGCTCCGGGTCAGGCCTTCCTGGCCGTCAACTATCACTGGTGGGGCATGGACGCCGATACCCGCGAGACCTCGGCCCGGCGCCTGGCCCAAACCCTCGACACGCTGGGCCGCCGGCTCGACGCTCCGGTTCTTTTCGTCCCGATGGTCCCTGCCGACGAAGAGGCTCAGCGCAACGCGATGGAGCGTATGCAGCACGACGCCGCCCTACTGAGCTACGACTACGACTACCGCACCGTCCGCAGCGTCATCGCCCGGGCCAGGGCGCTCTTATCGTTCAAACACCACCCGCTGATCTTCGCCTTGGGCGAGCGCACGCCCTGCCTATCGATTAGCTTCGACCCCTACTACCATCGAAAGAACATCGGCGCGCTTGCCAATTTCGGGCTCGAGCGGTTCTGTGTCGACCGCGAAGGCTTTTTCGGCGAGGGGCTAGAAAGCCGCTTCGACGACCTCATCGCCGAAAGCGATAGCCTGCGTACCGACCTCGCCGACAGTCTCGCGGCAGCCCGGTCCGCCCAAGACGCTTTCTTCGACGATTGTCTTCGAGCGGCGGGCCTGTCGGACCCCTAACCACCTGCCAATGGGGCATTCAAGAGGTCTGTCGTTGGATCGAAGCCTGGGCCTTAGTCGGCCCGAAAAAGGCACTGCATCGCAGCTCCGGGCGGGCGCTTATGCAGCGCCTCCTCGCTCTACTCACACGGGTTCCACGCATCCTCGCGGCCCGGATCGCCGCCAGAACTTCGGGTGTACCACTGCTAACACGGCGGTGCTGCACACGCCGAACGTCAGGGCCACCGCTGCCTCCGTTGACCGCCGTCGCCTCAGTGCAGAGCCCGTCGCGGGGCGGCCTTGCGCGCCGTCGCACGATCTGCCCGTCGCCGGTGCCGGGCTGGCTTGGGCGCCGGCGCGGCATGCAAGGAGGGTCCGTCTGATTGTTCCGCGGCCAAGATCCGCTCGCTCAAACTGGCACCCACCGGCGAAGGCGCGCGCATGATGGGTCGCATATCCTCCCACTCGCCCGCCGCGTATATCTCTGACAACAGTACTCGTGACCGTTGCAAAACATAGCTTTCCGGATCGGGAAGCCGTTCGGAATAGGTCCAGTGAAACGGCGCGCCCTCGGGGCAATCGGGCCCCGCCACCAAACCTTCGTCCGTGATGCGCCCGTCGCCCGCTGCGATTACATCGGCCAGCGAGATGTCGCTTCCGTCGTCGAGAAGAACGCGCGTACCAACGCGGATTTTGCGGCTGTCGCGGATCTCAATCCGCCCGTCCGGCAGCATGTCGCCGGTCACCGCCTGAATGTAGGCGTCTCCCGGCGCGCCGACATCGCAACCGGTGCAGGCCCGCACCAAAGAGCCGTCCTCGCGCACCAGCGCCCCGTCCGAGCGGAGGATGTCGATGATCGGCACATGCCGCCCGGCGAACACGCCGTCACCGCAAAGCGTCACGTGCCCTGGCGTGACCTTCAGCCCGAACACGTCGAGCAGATGCCGGACCGTGTGAGTCATCGTGCGCGTCACCCGACCGGGCACCAACGCACCGGTACGGTCATAGGACAGCACGTCGTCGCCGGCGACGATCTCTTCGATCGGCTTCTGCGACCCGTCCGCCATGGTAATCAGCGTGCCGGCGGCGAAGCAGCCTTCGTAGGCGTCGGTCACCTGCCGAATGAAATCCAGATAGGGCTGCAGCTCCGCATCGGTGAGCGACCGGCCCAGGTCCTCCTGCCGGGCGTTGATCTGCACCACGAGCGCGGTGACGATGCGGTCCATCAGCTCTTTGTTCCAGCCGACGGCGTTGGCCGGATTGCCGCTGACCAGGTTCGGCGGTTCGGCGTCGAGCCCCATGAGCTCGCCGGCATAGCGCGCCACTGAGTTGCTGTTGTAGTTGTCCAGGGCCGCGAGCGGGCCGTAGTCCAAGCCCAGCCGGTTCAGGATCTCGGTGGCGGGGCCGACGCGGCCCCAGCGCTCCATGATGTCGGCTTCCGAGCCTGTGAAGGCCGTCGCGAAGGTGATGTCCGCCCCGGTCCACTCTGACATGAACCGCCCCCCCGGATACAGATCGGGACGAAACACGTCGAAATGTGCCGGCAAAAGCAGGTCGGCGCGCGACAAATCGTGCATGAAGATGCGGTCGTTCGGGTTCAGCGGCCCGCCCACGGTCTGCGACAAGCCGGCCGTATCCGTCGGGAAGCCCTGGATTTCCCGGACCACCGTGCCGGTCGGGTCGCGCAGCACCCAGAACACATGCGAGCCCGCGGTCGCGATGATCGGCAGTTGCGCGATTTCGATTGTCCACTCGTCCGCCACGTCCTCAGCTCCCCCTCAGCAGTTCGAAATCCGCTTCGATCGCCGTCATATCCTCTACCCTTTCCCGCAAGATCCGTATTTCGAAAGACCGAACGATGTTGCGCCGGAACTCGGCCCTCGACATCGCGCCCCGCGGCGGCCCGATCCCGAAGGCCCGTTCGGCAAAGCGCTCCCGATCCACGATTCGGTATGTGCAAACCGCTTCTGCACACGCAAATCCATCGGCGATCAGAAAGTCCAGGGCGTCCTGCCTCGATCGGCCTTTGAGGAACCCGAAAGCCGCCCGCTGCAGGGCCAGATCGCTGTCGTGTTCCTTCGCGAAGTGAAATTCCTGGACGATCCGGCTCGGGTTCGCGCTGGCGCTGCACGCGGCCAGAAGTGCGATCGACAGTATCCGAAGCATCATCGCCATACTGCTTTCCCTAGCTGCAGCTCGAAGGCGATGCAACGTCGGTTTGCCCCGCTCCGACAGCCTCGTAGGGATAGTCGCGTGCGGTCCCAAAGGGCGGCGCAAATTGGCGGTTCGTTTTGGCTTCGAGCGCATGTCAAAGCCCGCCTTAGGCGCAGGCACTATGCACGCAGCGCCGCCGCGTGGCTGCCAAGACTCGCACGCAAGTCCTATCCGGCTGATGTGCCTTCAAAACGGCGCTCTGGCCTTGAAGGTGACGCCCGCGCCGCCGTCCGGGTGACGTAGGCGCAGCGACTCGGAATGCAGCATCAGGCGGGGGGCGTCGCGGGCCGGGCCGGAGGCATAGAACGGGTCGCCCAGGATCGGGTGGCCGATCTCTTTCATATGCACCCGCAGCTGGTGGCTGCGCCCGGTCCGCGGCATCAGCCGTACCCGCGTATCCGCTTGATTGTACTTCAGAACCTTCCACTCGGTGACCGCCTCGCGCCCGGCCTCGACATCCACCTTCTGCAACGGCCGGTTCGGCCAATCGACGATCAGCGGAAGATCCACGACGCCCGCCCTCGGCTCCAGCCGGCCCCACACCCGGGCCACATAGGTCTTTTTCGCCTGCCGTTTCTCGAATTGCAGACCCAAATGCCGTTGCGCCTGCGGCGTCAGGGCGAAGACCATCACGCCCGAGGTATCGCGGTCCAGCCGATGCACCAGCAGCGCCTCGGGATAGACCGCCTGGACCCGGGCCAGCAGGCAGTCGGCCAGATGCGCGCCCCGGCCCGGCACCGACAAAAGCCCGCTCGGCTTGTCGACCGCAAGCAGTTGATGATCCACATGAATCACCGCAAGCGGGGCGTCGGGCGGAGCATAGAGTTCGGTCATGCCCGGCCGAAAACCTGGCGCAGGATCGCGCCCAGTCCTTCGGCATCGGCCTGTTCGAAGGCTTCCGGCCGGTCGCTGTCGACGTCTAAGACGCCCAGAAGTTGCCCGTCGGCATCCCACACCGGCAGCACGATCTCCGACCGCGTCGTCGACGAACAGGCGATGTGGCCCGCGAATGCCTCGACGTCGGCGACGATCTGCACCTTCCCGGTCCGCGCCGCCGCACCGCAGACGCCGCGGTCGAACGGGATCGTCAGGCAGCCATGCCCGCCCTGATAGGGCCCGATCTTCAGCACGCCCGGCGCCACAACGCGATAGAATCCGGTCCAGTCGAACCGGTCGTCGGCGTGGTGCAGCTCGCAAACGACCGTGGCCATCAGTGCAACCGGATCGTGCTCGCCCGCGGTCAGCGCCGCGACGGTCTTGGCCAGTGTCGGATAGTCAACGCGCATTCGGTGCCTCGTGTCGTGTCGGGTCAGGGGCCGCCCGCCCCCGCGTCGTCAGGGAGTACCTAGAGCCGTTCGATGGCGATCGCCGTACCCTCGCCGCCGCCGATGCAGATCGCCGCGACGCCGCGCCTCAGGCCTTGTGTTTCCAGCGCGTTCAAGAGCGTCGCGACGATTCGCGCGCCCGAGGCGCCGATCGGGTGGCCCAAAGCACAAGCGCCGCCGTTGACGTTGACCACGTCGTGGCCGATCCCCATCTCGCGCATGAACACCATGGGCACCACCGCGAAGGCCTCGTTGACCTCCCACAGGTCGACGTCGTCCTTGGTCCAGCCGATCCGGTCCAGCAGTTTCTGCGCCGCCGGGATCGGCGCGGTGGTGAACCAGCCCGGCGCCTGGGCGTGGCCGGCATGGCCGACGATCCGTGCCCGCGCGGCCAGGCCCTGAGCCTCTGCCGATTCCTCGGCCGCCAGAACCAGCGCCGCCGCGCCGTCCGAGATCGACGAGGAATTGGCCGGCGTCACCGTGCCGTCCTTGCGGAAGGCGGGCTTCAAATGTGGGATCTTCTCGGGCGCGGCCCTGCCGGGCTGTTCGTCCTGCCGCACCAAGGTCTCGCCCTTGCGGCCCTTGACCGTGACCGGCGCGATCTCGGCGTCGAAGGCGCCCGTCGTCTGCGCCGCGAGCGCGCGGTCGAGCGAGGCAATGGCATAAGCGTCCTGGGCCTCGCGCGTCAGCTGGAACGCCTCGGCGCAGTCCTCGGCGAAAGTGCCCATCAGGCGGCCCGCGTCATAGGCGTCCTCGAGCCCGTCGAGAAACATGTGGTCGATCGCCCGGCCGTGGCCAAGCCGCGCCCCGCCGCGCATGTTCGGCAACAGATACGGCGCGTTGGTCATGCTTTCCATGCCACCCGCCACCACGGTGTCGGTCTGGCCGAGCGCGATCTGGTCGAAGCCGATCATCGCCGCCTTCATGCCCGATCCGCACATCTTGTTGAGCGTGGTGGCGGGCACCTCTTCGCCGAGCCCGGCCCGGAACGCCGCCTGGCGCGCCGGCGCCTGGCCCAGGCCGGCAGGCAGCACGCAGCCCAGGATCACCTCGTCAACGCTGCCCGCGCCCGCGGCGTCGATCGCAGCCTTGACCGCCACACCGCCCAGCTCCGGCGCCGCGAGGCCCGAGAACACGCCCTGAAACCCGCCCATCGGCGTCCGCGCCGCCCCGGCGATCACCACATCCCGCATGCCGCTCTCCTTCGATTCCAGTCCGGTGTGTGCATACCGAATGGTAACGAAACTCGTCTAGGGCTAGGCCGGGAATCGGATGAGGAGAATACGATGCGGCTGGCACGGCAGGAGTTCGGCGAGGCGGTTTTGGTGACGGTGGAAGAGCCGCGGATCGACGCGGCGGTGGCGATTCAATTCAAGGACAGGCTGCGCGAACTGGCCGGCGAGGGGCCCGGCCGCGTGGTGTTGGACCTGGGCCAGGTGGAGTTCCTCGACAGCTCTGGCCTGGGCGCGGTCGTCGCGGCGATGAAGCAGCTCGGCGCAAACCGCAAGCTGGAACTCGCCGCTCTGACGCCGACAGTGGAAAAGGTGTTCCGGCTGACGCGGATGGACACCGTTTTCACCATCCACGCCCAAGCAGCGGACGCAATGGCCGGTCTGGCGAAGGCCAGCTAGGCGATGTTGGCAGACCCGCCGGCGGCGGAGTGCATTGGGCTTGCGGCAACGCCCCTGGCAGTGCGCGACGCGCTTGCCGGGCTTGCCGCCGCATGGCGCGGGCGCGGCATCGATCCTGAGCTTTGGGACGTGGCCGAGCAGGTGCTGGCCGAGGCGCTGAACAACGTCGTCGAGCATGCGCAGGCCGGACGCGAAGACGGTGCGATCCGGCTGGAAACCACGCTGAACGGCCATGGGCTGGTCTGCGAGGTTCTTGACGACGGCGCGCCGATGCCCGGCGGCACGTTGCCGGACGGACGGCCCGCCGAACTCGGCACAGGTTTGGAAGATTTGCCCGAAGGCGGCTTCGGCTGGTTCATGATCCGCACGCTGGCGCGGAGGTTGAGTTATCACCGCGACGACGGCTGGAACCGGTTGCGGTTCGAGGTCCCACACCAAACCGGAGATGCCGTGGCCTAGCGCGGACCGGTCGATCGACGACCAGGTGGCCCGAACGATAGTCGCCGCCGAAACGAACGAAAGCTCTTACGACGCCATATGCCAGCTCAACGCACGCAAGCCGCCAGCGCGGCGCAGTCGGAGGTCACAACGGCGCCGCGTCCGGACGGCACCCTGGCACCTGTCCGGCCGTTGACCGAAACCACGGATTTGGCAGATATGACGGGGTTTGGCACAGGTCGCGACGGGGCAGCAACGCGGCCGTCCTGGGAAATAAGTGCCGGGACTCGGACCGACCGGACGACGACCATGTGCCCCTGGCGCCGAGGCCGTGTGATCTCGCGATGCGCGCGCCACGTCGACGCGACTCGACGAGGCGTGTTGGCAGCGTTGTCGATCACGCAGACGTGGGTTCGGCAGCGCGTGACCGCGCCGAGCGCTGCCGGACCGGGTAACCGGCGCGGGCAGGCCGGACGGGCCATTGCATGGCGGGACAGGCAGGATCCGGCGGTTCTCGCCCAAGGCGGCGACCCTGCGGCCAAGCGGTCGCCCCGCGCCGAGCGCCTCGGCCCTGTCGCAGCATCGGGACGGCCTGTTGCCCAGCCCCCGCCGCATCAAACCCCGAAATCGCCGCAATGCGCCCCAATGGCAGCCGCAATCCGGTGGCATCCAGACAGGGTAGCTGCATGGCTTCCCCCGGCGCCGCGTAGTCATTGCCCCCACCCAGTCGCGGCGTCGGGGCCATGCAGCTTCGAGGGGCTGGTATTTCCGCCGAATTTGACTAGGGTCGCGCGAAACTCTCGCCGGGGCAATCATGCGTGATTTCCACCTGCCGGGGCGCTCTCCGGTGTTTTCCACCAATGGCATGTGCGCCACCTCGCACCCGCTGGCCGCCAAGGTCGCTATCGACATCCTGCAGAGCGGTGGAAACGCTGCCGACGCGGCCATTGCCGGGGCGGTTCTATTGGGGCTCTGCGAGCCGCAGATGACCGGAATCGGCGGCGACATGTTCGCGTTGATCAAGCCGGCAGGCGACGAACGCATCGTGGCGCTGAACGGCTCGGGCCGGGCCCCGGCCGGACTGTCCGGCGCGGCCCTGCGCGCCGCGGGGCATGACGAAATGCCGCTGAACACAGCGGATCCGGTCACGGTTCCCGGCGCCGTCGATGCGTTTTGCCAGATGTCGACGGATTACGGTCTGAAGGGCCTCGACGCCGTGCTCGCCCCGGCCATCCGCTATGCCGAGGAAGGCGTGCCGGTGGCCCCGCGTGTTGCCTTCGACTGGCATCACCACGTGGCCAAGCTGCAGGGCGCGGCGCAGGCGTTCTATTCGATCGACGGCCGGGCGCCCGCCGCCGGCCAGGTCTTTCGGCATGCCAAGCAGGCCGAGGTGCTGCGCCGCATCGCCGACCAAGGCCGCGAGGGGTTCTATGACGGCGAGATCGCCGAGGACATGGTGGCCTCGCTAAGGGCCCTCGGCGGTGTCCATACCCTGCAGGACTTCGCCGAGACTGCCTGTACTTATGCCGACCCGATCAGCGGCGATTACAAGGGCACGGAACTGGTCGAACACCCGCCGAACGGCCAAGGCGCGGCCGCGATCCTGCTGGGCAACATCCTGGCGCAGTTCGACCTGGCCGCGATGGACCCCGTCGGCGCGGACCGCGCCCATATCGAAGCCGAGGCCACCAAGCTCGCCTATGACGCCCGCAACCGGTTCGTTGCGGACGCCGATCATGTGACCCGGTTGGACCATATACTCGACCCCGCCACCGCGGTGCGGCTGGCCGGCCTGATCGACCCCGCCCGCGCGATGCCAAGCCCCAATCCGCCGACCGAGGCGGTTCACACCGACACGATCTACATCACCGTGGTCGACAAGGACCGGATGGCGGTGTCGCTGATCTATTCGATCTTCAAGGACTTCGGCTGTGGCTTGGCCAGTTCCAAATTCGGCATCCTGTTCCATAACCGCGGGGCCGGATTCACGCTGGAAGACGGCCACCCGAACGAGGCCAACCCCGGCAAGCGCCCGATGCACACGATCATTCCGGCCATGCTGCGCGAGAATGGCAAGGTGACGATGTCGTTCGGGGTGATGGGCGGGCAATACCAGTCGACCGGGCACGCGCGATTCGTCAGCAACCTCGTTGACTTCGGGCTCGACCCGCAGGCCGCCATCGACGCGCCGCGCTGTTTCGATGAGTTCGGCGACATGAAGGTCGAGAAGGGCTATAGCGACGCTGTGCGCCAGGATCTGGCCGACCGGGGCCACAAGGTCGTGATGCCCTTGAACGGCATCGGCGGCGCCCAGGCGATCCGCATCGACCACGATACAGGCGTGCTCGAGGGCGGCTCGGATCCGCGCAAGGACGGTTGCGCGCTGGGGTATTAGGGAGACTGGCGATGCCGATCCGTCCAGTGAAGGAAATGGTCGCCGAGGCCAAGACCCAGATCGCCAGCCTTGGCGTCGAGGACACCCGTGCCAGGGTCGAGGCGGGCGAAGCCCAGCTGGTCGACATCCGCGACATCCGCGAGTTGCACCGCGAGGGACGCATCCCCGGTGCCTTCCATGCGCCGCGCGGCATGCTGGAGTTCTGGATCGACCCGTCGAGCCCCTATCACAAGCCGGCGCTGGCGAACGGAAAGACGCTGATCCTGTTTTGCGCCAGTGCTTGGCGCTCGGCTCTGGCGGTCGATGCTTTGCAGGCGATGGGCGTCGAGGACATCGCAGAGCTCGCGGGCGGATTCAGTGCCTGGCGGGATGCCGGTGCGCCGATCGAGACCGACGACGGGTAAAACTGGGCCGCGCCCCGCCGATTAATTCAGTTGGAAATGCAGCGGGTAGTGCCCATCCTCGAAATCGCCGAAGAGATCGGGCAGGTCGGGGTGATCGACGGGCTCGCCCGAGTAATCCGCCACCAGATTCTGCTCGGACACATAGGCCACGTAGTAGCTGTGGTCGTTTTCGGCCAGAAGGTGATAGAACGGCTGATCCTTCGACGGGCGGCTGTCTTCGGGGATCGCGTCGTACCATTCTTCGGTGTTGGAGAACATCGCGTCGACGTCGAAGACCACGCCGCGGAAGGGATGTTTCTTGTGACGGACGACCTGGCCGAGGTGATATTTCGCACGAGTCTTCAGCATGGCACGGCACCCCCTATCCGACCTGTCTAGACCCTTGCACCCGGATTTGTCCATGCAAAGCAGGGTTTTTTGGGGGAAACAGTCTGTGGACCCCGGCCCGACAGTGGGCGCGGGGCAGGTGTAGGGGCGCGGCCTAAACCCGGGCTGCGCTGCGCCGGCGGGCCTGGCGCGCGGGCGCTTTCCGCTGGACCCGGAAATGTGATCCGCTGCGGCGCAAATGTCGTTTCTTTTCAGACGGCTTTGCAGTATCTTGTGGCAAAATAATGACAGCGAGAGGCGAATGGGCAGGTTCCTCCGCGCACTGGTGCTATTGGCGTTCGCCGCGGGCTGCGGCGGCGGGGGCGGCGAAGAAGCGCCGCCGCGCAACCTCGACGACGCGTGTTCGATCGTCAATCAGCGGCCGAATTACCTGAAGGCCTTCAAGCGGACCGAGCGGCGCTGGGGCGTGCCGGTGCACGTGCAGATGGCCACGATCTATCACGAGTCGAAATTCGACGGCGACGCACGCACGCCGTTGCGGTACGTCCTTGGCGTGATCCCGATGGGGCGGCAATCGTCGGCCTATGGCTACAGCCAGGCGCTGGACGGGACTTGGGAGGAATATCTCGACGACACCGGCAGACGGCGCGCCAGTCGAGACGACATCCGCGATGCGGCTGATTTCATGGGCTGGTACATGACCAAGACCGAAGAGCGCACCGGCGTGCCGGTCACCGACGCCCGCAACCAGTACCTGGCCTATCACGAGGGCCAAACCGGCTATCTGCGCGGCAGCTACAACGCCAAGCCATGGCTTCTACGGGTGGCGGACCGGCTTCAGGAGCGGGCGGCGATGTACGAGCAGCAGCTTCGCCGCTGCCGGGTGCTTTGAGGCGGCGGAATGTCGGAGTGCTGTCCCGAGGCCGGCGTGGGATTAAGGCGCGCAGCGCCGCCGCGCCATCGCCAACCCGCCGCGGAGGGGTGGCGATTTGTCGACACCGGTGCATCGCTCGAGGTCCTACGGACACAACGGCCATAAAGCGCCACCGCTCAGAGGTCGGCTCGCCACCCCACGGGTTGGCGACGGCGCGGCGAGTCGAGCGTCGCGTGACGACACATTCGGGCGTGTGCGAACAGCAGGCCGCCGACCCGCGGATGTTTCGCGCGCGAAACATTCCGCTCTGCAGAAAGTTAAGCCGCGGTGCGGCAAGTCGTTGAGGGCGTTGCGGCAGGCGTTAACTTTCGCAGGGCGGCGTCGTTTTGGGCGGGCTCGGGCGCCAGAACTGCCGGCCGGCGGGCGTGGCGCGGACGGAGGGCTCAGCGCTGGCGCTTTTCGACCTCGATGGGGATATTGAAGAGCGACGAGGCCATCTGCACGCCCTCTTCGACATCGCCCAGGATCACCGTGGTCTGGCTGCCGTCTCCGCCGGTGATCACCCATTGCCGGAGCTGCACCGGCGGGCCGGTGAAGACCAGCCGGATGGTACCGTAATCGGGGTTCTCGGGATCCTGGGCCACCACCGAGGTGGAGGTGCCGTCGTACGCATGCCCGACGACCATGTTGGCGCGCCCCAGATTGACGTTGCGCGCCAAAATCAGGTTCAGTGGCGTGCGCTTCAGCGGGTATTGCTCGGGCGGCTGGTTCGATTTGGGATCGAAAATCGCCACCTGGCCACCCCCGGCCATCACCAGCGCCGCCTCGGGCGGGTCGTATTCGAACCGCACCCGGCCGGGGCGCTTGATGTAGATCGTGCCGGTGGCGATGGTGCCGTCGTCGTTGATCTGGGTGAAGGCACCCTTCACCGTCTTCAGCCCGTTGAGATAGGACGAGATCTGGTTCAGCGACAACTTGTCGGCCAGCGCAGGCTGGGCCAGCGCCATCAGAAGCGGGGCCAGAAGGAAGGTGCGGCGTTTCATGGTCCCAATCTAGGCAGTCGCGCGCCCGGTTGCACGCGGCAATCGCTGCGGCGGGCGGAGATTTGCCGGCGGTACCGGCGCGAGTCAGGATTTCCCCGAAATCCTGGGCGCAAACCCTCGTCGAGGGTTTGGCCGCCGAGGCCTACCGAACCTTGGGCGGCTCAAGCTGGCTCGGGCAATAGAATCTCACGCTTGCCGACGTGGTTGGCGGGAGTCACCAGACCTTGGTCCTCCATCTGTTCCACCAGCCGCGCGGCCTTGTTGTAGCCGATCGCGAGCTTGCGCTGGATATAGGAGGTCGAGCACTTGCGGTCCTTGGCCACGATCGCCACCGCCTGGTCGTAAAGCGCGTCCTCGCCGTCGGTGTTGCCGCCGAGGCCGAGGACCAGGTCGATGTCGCTTTCCTTTTCCTCGTCGGGCCCCTCGACCACGCCGCCGACATAGTCCGGCGGCCCGTAGGCCTTCAGGTAGCTGACGATCTCTTCGACCTCTTCGTCCGAAACGAAGGGCCCGTGCACCCGGGTGATCTTGGCGCCGCCGGCCATATAGAGCATGTCGCCCATGCCCAGAAGCTGCTCGGCCCCCTGTTCGCCCAGAATGGTGCGCGAATCGATCTTCGAGGTGACCTGGAACGAGATCCGGGTCGGGAAGTTGGCCTTGATCGTGCCGGTGATCACGTCGACCGAGGGCCGCTGGGTGGCCATGATCAGGTGGATGCCCGAGGCCCGCGCCATCTGCGCCAGGCGCTGGATGCAGGCCTCGATCTCTTTGCCGGCGACCATCATCAGATCGGCCATCTCGTCGACGATCACCACCACGAACGGCATCTTCTCGGGCGCGAATTCCTCGGTCTCGAAGATCGGCTCGCCGGTGTCGTCGTCGAACCCGGTCTGCACGGTGCGGCTGAACATCTCGTTGCGGCTGAGCGCATCGGCGACCCGGCCGTTGTAGCCCTCGATGTTGCGCACCCCCATCTTCGACATCTTGCGATAGCGGTCCTCCATTTCGCCCACGACCCATTTCAGCGCCACCACGGCCTTTTTCGGGTCGGTGACGACGGGCGAGAGAAGATGCGGAATTCCGTCGTAGACGGAGAGTTCCAGCATCTTGGGATCGATCATGATCAGCCGGCATTCCTCGGGCGTCAGCTTGTAGAGAAGCGACAGGATCATCGTGTTGATCGCCACCGACTTGCCCGAGCCGGTGGTGCCGGCGATCAGAAGATGCGGCATCTTGGCGAGGTTCGCGACCACCGGGTCGCCGCCGATGTCTTTGCCCAAGGCGAGCGGCAGGCGCATGTTCGAATCGCCGAAGTCGCGGGCCGACAGGATCTCGCGCAGGACCACCTTTTCGCGGTTGGCGTTGGGCAGTTCGATGCCGATCACCGACCGGCCCGGCACCGTCGAGACCCGGGCCGACAAGGCCGACATCGACCGGGCGATGTCGTCGGCCAGGCCGATGACGCGGCTCGCTTTCAGCCCCGGCGCGGGTTCCAGTTCGTACATCGTGACCACCGGGCCGGGACGGACGCTGACGATCTCGCCGCGCACGCCGTAATCGTCGAGCACCGATTCGAGCATCCGCGCATTCTGCTCCAGCGCGTCGTCGCTGAGGTGGTGGCGCTGGATCTCGATCGGGTTGGTCAAAAGCGACAGCGGCGGGTGTTCGTAGGCGGCCATACGGTCTTCGAACTGCAGCTGCGGCTCGGCTTCGGCCTGGGCCTTGCGCGACGGGCTGGGCTTCTTGGCGCCGTGCTGGACCACCGCGCGCGGCGGCTCGGCGCTGCGGGCGGGGGCGGCGTCTGTGTCGAAGATCGGCGTGGCCAAGAGCGGCTCAAGTGCGGCGGCGGGCGGCTCCGGTGCGGCATCGGGCGCGGGGTCGGGCGCGGCGGCGGCGCTGACCGACGGTTCGGGCGCGGCGGTGGGCGCCGGCGGGATGGCGGTCTGGCGCAGCACCGGCGGCTCGCGGCGGCCGGCATAGACCGCTGGTTGCCGCACGCGGTTTTTAATCACGTCGGCGATCTTGGCCTTGATGCGCTCGTCGCCTGCGAAGTCGGCCTCTGGGGCGGTCGGCTCGGGGTCGACCAATTCCGGCTCGGGCATCGGCGCGCGTTTGACCAGGCCGTGCAGGCGTAGGCGCAGGCCGGGTTTGGGCGCCGGCGGCTCTTCGGCGTCGTCGTGGAGGTGCAGCGGCGGCTCGGGACGGGGCGTGGGGCGCTGCACCGGGGCCTCCATCGCCGCGGCGGCGGCCTCATCGGCGGCCTCGCGCCGGGCGGCCCGGCGTTCGGCCCGGCGCGCCACCAGACGGGCGGTGCCGCGCGCCGCGCCGGCCGCGCCGCGCCCGAGCATCTGCAAGAGCCCGGCATAGGCCAGGATGAAGCCGACGCCCAGAAACCGCGCCACGCCGCGCAACTCGCGCATGTCGACGCCAAGGACGTAAAGCCACATGCCCGCGGCCGCCAGCGCCACGACCAGCGCCATCATCTTGATCCCGAAGGCCGCCGAGACCGGCACGATGTTCAGGATCGCCCCGGCGAGCGTGTCGCCGAAGAGGCCGCCGAGCCCGAAGGCGTGGGTCCAAACGCTGGTCGGCGCGTGGGTCGAGGCGTAGACCGACACCAGCGCGATGGCGATCGGGGCGTAGATCACCCGGCCGAGCGCGCGGTCGGCGCCGATATGGGTCACCAGCCGCAGGCCCCAGACCAGAAACACCGCAGCGAAGCCCCAGGCGCCCCAGCCGACGATGATGAACAAGGGCGAGGCAATCGAGGCGCCGAAGCGTCCCAGCAGGTTCTGCGCCGGCTCGGCGGTGGCCGACAGCCAGCTCGGGTCGTCGGGCACATAAGACCCCAGCAGCATCGCCGTAAGCACGCCCAGCACCAGCAGCGCCAGGCCAAAGAGCTCGCGGCTGCGCCGTTCGACCATGGCCTGTGTCTTGCTGTCCAAGAGCCGCTCGCGCTGTCTGACCTGATATGTTGCCATCGAAAACCCTCGTCCTCACCCGTAAAGGCAGTCGCGGAGGCGGATCAGCCCGCGCTGCAAGTCGTCCCTCGGGGCCACCATCGCGACCCGGATATAGCCCTGGCCGGGGTTGTGCCCGTCCAGCGCGCGGCCCAGATAGCCGCCCGGCAGGACCCGCACCCCGGTCTCGGTCCAAAGCTTCAGCGCCGCCGCCTCGCCATCGGCGACCGGCAGCCACAGAAAGAACCCGGCCTCGACCGGGCGGTAGCCTTCCACCCCGGCGAAGATCTCGTCGGCGATGGCGTATTTCTCGGCATAGAGCCCGCGGTTGACCTCGACATGGGTTTCATCGGCCCAGACCCGCTCGGCCACCCGCTGCAAGGGCATCGGCAGCGGCGCGCCGGCATAGGCCCGCAGCTGCTTGATCCGGGCGATGCTGTCGGGCCCGCCGGCGACGAAGCCCGAGCGCAGCCCGGGCAGGTTCGACCGCTTCGACAGCGAGTGGAAGATCACCACACGTTCGGGCGCGGCGCCCATTTCGCTGGCCACCTGCAGCGCGCCGCAGGGCGGCTCGGCGCGGTAGAGCTCGGAATAGCATTCGTCGGCGAAGATGCGGAAATCGTGCATCTCGGCCAGCTCGATCAGCGCCGCCCAATAGTCGCGCGTCGCCACCGCGCCTTGCGGATTCGACGGCGAACAGAGATAGGCGATCTCGACCCGGTCCAGCAGGTCGGCCGGCAAGCCGCCGTAATCGGGCAGAAACCCGGTTTCGGTGCTTGCCGGCACGTAGACCGGCTCTGCCCCCACGGCGAGCGCGGCCACAGCGTAGACCTGATAGAACGGGTTGGGTGTAAGGACGGCGGGCCTGAGCCCGCCGCGCGAGGTTTCCGGACAGAGCGCTAGGCAGGCGTTGAACAGGCCCTCGCGCGTGCCGTTCAATGCCATGATCTGACGGTCGAGGGCGACCTGCACGCCGTAGCGGCGTGCGATCCAGCCCGCGATCGCGTTCAACAGTTCCGGCGTGCCGTCGTTCGGCGGGTATTTGCCGAACTCGTGCGCATGCTCGGCGATGATCCCGGATATCCAGTCGGGAAAGGCGTGCTGCGGCTCGCCGATCGACATCGCAATCGGCGCGGCCCCCGGTGCATGGCCGTCGAGCAGCGCCCGCAGGCGCGGAAACGCATAGTCTGGCAGGTTCGAAAACCGCTCGGGAAACGTCATCGCAACGCTGTAACTGCCTCGGGTCACGGGGTCATGGGTGCCCCGTTTGCGCTCACGATACCCGGCAATGGCGGTTCGGTCCAGAAATTCCCTGCGAAATTCGGGCCTTGTGGGCGCGAATTGTGACTTTTACGCCAGCGCGGCCTCGGCGGCTATGCCCAGGCGCAATAGACGTTCCTCGGCCATCGGCGGGCAAAGAAGCGAGAGGCCGGTGGCCGGTACGCCCGTCGGTAGAGTGAGCGCACAGAGGCCCAAAAGGTTGCCGATCCGGGTGTTGCGCAAGGTCAGGAGGTTCTCGGTGACGTAATAGTCGGGCTCGCCGGTCAGCCGGGCGAGCTTGGGCGGCAGGTTGGCGGCCGTCGGCACCAGCACCGCGTCGAAGCCCGCCACCGCCCGGTGCCAGTCCTCGCGCAGGCGGTCCAGCGTCTGCCAGGCCTGCACGTAGTCCACCGCCGAAACCCCCGCACCGCTGCGGAACCGGGCGAGGATTTCGCCGTACATTTTGTCGGGGTCGGCCTCGATGGTGTCCTTCCAGGTGGCGTAGGCCTCGGGCGCATAGAGCGCCGGCGATAGCGCCAGCGCGTCCGACACCAGCGGCACCGCGCGGTGCTCGACGGTCGCGCCGGCGGCCTGGAGCCGCGTCACCGCACCGTCGAAGCCGGCGCGCGGGGCGTCGCGCAGATCCTCCGTTGCCACGGTGTCGAGAACCATCAGCCGGGCGCCTTTTAGTGTCGCGCCTTCGAGATCCGGCGGCACCGTGCCTTCGAGGGCTGCCAGCAGCAGGGCGGCATCCTCGACCGACCGGCAGAGCGGGCCGACGGTGTCGAAGCGCGCCGCCAGCGGCACCACACCGGTCAAGGGCAGCCGGCCGGCGGTGGTCTTCAGCCCGACCAGATCGTTCCACGCCGCCGGCACCCGCACCGATCCGCCGGTGTCCGAGCCGATCCCTGCCGCCGCCAGCCCGAACGCCACCGAGGCCGCCGCGCCCGACGACGACCCGCCCGGCACCGCCTCGGGATCGTGCAGCGCCGGCGGGGTGTCGGTCACCGGGTTGTAGCCGAGGCCGGAAAACGCCAGCTCCGACATATGCGTCTTGCCCAGGCAGACGAGCCCCGCGGCGGTGGCATTGCGCAAGACCAACGCGTCGCGCGCGGGCACCCGGCCGGCGAGCAGCGCCGAGCCGGCCTCGGTCGCCACTCCGGCGGTGTCGAAGAGGTCCTTCCACGACACCGGCACCCCGTCGAGCGGGCCGAGCCGGCGGCCGACCCTGGCGCGGTCGCGCGCCGCCGTGGCCTCGGCCAGCGCACGCTCCGGCGTCAGGCGGGCATAGATCCGGTCGCGCAACGGGTGGCCGTCGATGGCGTCGAGATGGGCCTCGGCCAGCGCCACGGGGTCGATGCCGCCACCGGCGATCCCGCGGCCCAGATCCGCCGCCGTCATCCTCAGCCAGTCCTCCGCCATGCCGGCCTCCCGCCCCGTTTCCGCGCGACGGTAGCGGCAGCGCGGCGCATGGACAATGCCCGGCCGCGGCGCATATTGCGCGCCATGGACACGGTGCGCGACGTTCTGATCGCCGGCGGCGGGCTGAACGGCTCTGCCCTGGCGCTGGCCCTGGCCCAGGCCGGGCTGACGGTGACGCTTGTCGACCGGCTGGGCGAGGACGTGCGCGCCGACGCCGGCTTCGACGGACGCAGCTACGCGCTGGCCCATGCCTCGAAGCGGCTGCTGGACGCCTTGGGGATCTGGCCCGCGATCGGCGACGCGGCGCAGCCGATCCTGCAGATCAGGGTCACCGACGGGCGCGCCGGCGAGGGGCCGTCGCCCTTCGTGCTTGAATTCGACCATGCCGAGATCGAGGAAGGCCCGATGGGGTTTATGGTCGAGGATCGGCACCTGCGCCGCGCGCTTCTGGCCGCGATTGCCGAGACCCCGGCGATCGAGCAGATTTCCGGCCGGGCGGTCACGGGCCATGAGGTGGGCGACGCGTCGGTGACAGTGACCCTCGGCGACGGCACGGCGCATGCATCGCGGGTGCTGGTGGGCGCCGACGGTCCGCAATCGCCCACCGCGCGGCGTGCCGGGATCGGCCGGATGGGCTGGGCCTATGGCCAGACCGCGCTCGTGTGCGCCATCGCGCACGCGCGCCCGCATGGCGGCTGCGCGCACCAGTTCTTCATGCCGCCGGGGCCGCTGGCGATCCTGCCCCTGACCGGCAATCGCGCCTCGATCGTCTGGACCGAGACAGAGGCCGAGGCGGCCCGGATCCAGGGCCTCGACGACGCCGGCTATCTGGGTGCGCTGCGGCCGCGGATCGGCGATTTCCTGGGCGAGATCGCGTTGGCTGGCCAGCGTTTCACCTATCCGCTGACCTTGTCGCTCGCGCATCGCTTCGCCGCGCCGCGGGTGGCGCTTTTGGGTGACGCCGCGCACCGGGTGCATCCGATCGCCGGGCAGGGCCTGAACGCGGGCCTGAAGGATATCGGCGCGCTGGCCCAGGTTCTGGCCGAGGCGCATCGGCGCGGCGAGGACATCGGCCGGCTCGACGTGCTGGAACGCTACCAGCGCTGGCGCCGCTTCGACACCGCCGCGCTGGCGCTGGCCACCGACGGCTTCAACCGCCTGTTTTCCAACGATAACAGCCTGTTGCGCTTGGGCCGCGACCTGGGGCTGGGGCTGGTCAACGCGCTGCCGGGCCTGCGCCGCGGCCTGATCCGCGAGGCCGCCGGGCTGACCGGCGACGTGCCGCGGCTGCTGCAGGGCAAGCCGATCTGATCGCAGACAAGGCGTTCCGAAGCGCCTTGCCGGCTCTAATCCAGCGCGCGGGCCTCGTCGATAAGCATCACCGGGATGCCGTTGCGGATCGGGTAGGCCAGGTGGGCGGCCTTCGAGATCAGCTCCTGCCGCTCGGCGTCGTAGGTCAGCACCGCGTGGGTCTGCGGGCAGACCAGCGCCTCGAGCATCTTGCGGTCGAAGGCCGGTCCGGGCGGAAGGTCGTCGGGCTCGGCGCCGGTCATTGCATCACCTCTTCGGCCGATCCGCCACGCAGGGCAAACTCGATCAGCGTCACGATGGTCTCGCGCCGGGTGGTCAACGACGGAGCCTCTAAGAGCGCCTGCTTGTCTTCGGGATCAAACGGGCAGAGCATCGATAGCGAGTTGATCAACAGCTCGTCGTCGGCCTCGCGCAGCGCATCCCAGTCGGTCTTCAGCGACTGGTCTTCAAAATACTTCCCCAGAAGGTCCAGAAACCCGTCGCGATCAAATCCGGTATCGCGCTCGGTGGGGCCGATGTCGCGCGGAAACCCGTCCCAGCTGACCTCGCAGCGGCGGTAGGGCGTGAAACCCTCGACCTCGTGCCGCACCCGGTAGCGCGAAATCCCCGAGAGCGTGATCATATAGCGCCCGTCCTCGGTTTCGGAGAACGCCGTCAGGCGGCCGGCGCAGCCGATCGAGTGCAGCTTTTTGCCATCGGCACCCGGCCCGTCATAGGGCTGAATCATCCCGATCAACCGGTGGGAGGTCTTCAGCGTGTCGTCGAGCATCGCCAGGTAGCGCGGCTCGAAAATGTGCAGCGGCAGCCGCGCGCGGGGCAACAGCAGCGCCCCAGGCAAGGGAAACACCGGGATCGTATCGGGCAGATCGGCCGCGGAGAACATCATCGAATGATAGCCCGGCGCCGGGGTCAGGCAAATATCATCGACGACAGTTTACGGCGGCCATTGAGCGCGATCGGGTCCTCGGGCTTCAGCGCCTCGAAGATAGTGAAGAGCTGTTTCTTGGCCGCGCCGTCGTTCCAGTCGCGGTCGCGGCGGAACAGTTCCAGCAGTTCGTCCACCGCTTCCTGCACCTCGCCGCCGGCATGCAAGGCCTGCGCAAGGTCGAACCGGGCCTGGGCGTCGCCCGGGTCGGCCGCGACCGACGCACGAAGCTCGGCGACCGGGCCAGCATCGGCGGCCTGCCGGGCCAGCTGCAGCTGCGCCATTGCGGCGTCGATCTCTGGCGCGTCCGAGATTTCCGCCGGCGCGCCGTTCAGGATCGCCTCGGCCTGATCGAGATCGCCGAGCGCGATATGCGCCCGCGCCATGCCGCCATAGGCCGCCGCGTTTCCGGGCTCTTCGCCGAGGATCGCCGCGAAAGTCTGCGCCGCGTCCACCGCCGCGCCCTCGGCCAGCATCGCCTCGGCGGCCTCGAGCGCCTCGCCCAAACCGCCGTCGCCCGCCAGAGCCGCGACGCGGTCGACAAAGGCCTTGACCTCTGATCCCGGCACCGCGCCTTGGAACATGTCCACCGGTCGGCCCTGATGAAACGCAACCACGGTGGGGATCGACTGCAACGGCAGCCCCTGCTGCACCAGGGCCTGGGCGAGCCGGGCGTTCTTGTCGATGTCGACCTTGACCATGCGCACCTTGCCGCGGGCGCGGGTCACCTCGGCTTCCAGCATCGGGCCGAGCGTCTTGCAAGGTCCACACCATTCGGCCCAAAAGTCGACGATCACCGGCGTCTCTTGCGAGGCGTCCATCACGTCGGCCATGAACGAGGCCTCGGTCGCGTCCTTGATCAGATCGCCCGGCGGCGCGGCATCTGCCGATTGTCCGAATTCCAGCATCTTAGGCTCCTGCCCCTCTTTCGCGCTTTATATGTGCCGCCGCGGTCCGGGATTAAAGGTCAAATGTCGCAAAGACAGGCGCGTGGTCCGACGGCTTGTCCCAGCCCCGCACGTCCCGCAGGATCCGCGACCCGTGGCCTGCATTCGCGATGTCGGGCGTGGCCCAGATGTGGTCAAGCCGACGGCCCTTGTCGGCCGCATCCCAATCGCGCGCGCGGTAGGACCACCAGGAGTACAAGAGCCCGTCGGGAATGTCCTTACGGGTGATATCGACCCAGCGGCCGGCATCCTGCATCTCGCCCAAATGTTCGACCTCGATCGGCGTGTGGCTGACGACTTTCAGAAGTTGCTTGTGCGACCAGACGTCGTCTTCGCGCGGCGCGATGTTGAAATCGCCGACGATAACCGTGCGCTCGGGCCGCTCGGCATGCCAGTGGTCGCGCATTTCTGTAATATAATCAAGCTTTTGCCCGAACTTGTCGTTCACTTCGCGATCCGGTACGTCGCCGCCCGCGGGGATATAGAAATTGTGCACCTCGACGCCGTTTTCCAGCCGAACGGCCACATGACGGGCGTGGTTGAGCCCAGCGAAGTCACGGTCACCAAGGTCCTCGATCGGCAGCTTCGACAGCACCGCGACGCCGTTATAGCCTTTTTGACCGCGGGCGACGACGTGGCCGTATCCCAGGGCCCGGAAGCCGTCGAGCGGGATCTTTTCGACCGGCGATTTGCATTCCTGCAGGCACAGGATGTCCGGTGCTTCCTCTTCCAGGAGTTTCAACACCAGCGCCTCGCGCAGGCGCACCGAATTGATGTTCCAGGTGGCAATGGTGAAGGGCATGGGCAGGTCTCGCTGGGATCGCGGTCCTACCTAGACCGCCCGCGCCCCGGGCGCCAGAGCTGTCAGGCGATGCTACTCAGCCGCCTCGGCCGCCGGGCCGGCGCTGGTCAACGCGACGATGGTGTCCAGCAGGTCGCGCTTTTTCACTGGTTTCTGCAGCACCACGGTGTCGCCGGGCAGTGCGCTGGCGGCCTCTTCGGCATCGCGCGGATACCCCGAGATCAGGATGGTGGAAATCCCGGGCACCAGCTTGCGCGCAGCCAAAACAAGGTCGGGGCCCTGGACCGAGCCCGGCATCACCACATCGGTCAGCAAAACGTCCGGACGGAGCCCGTCCCGCAGCTTGCGCAGCGCGGCCTCGCCGTCCGGGGTGCAGGTCACCTGATAACCCGCAGAGACCAGTTGCCGCTTCAACACCTGGCGAACCGGCGGTTCGTCCTCGCACAGCAACACATGCAGGTCCTCGAGCAGGTTCACATTGGCGAAGATCGGGGTGGCGGCGGCCGCTGCGTCGAGCGCCGCAAAGTAGAGCTCGATCGACGTGCCCTTGCCCTTTTCGCTGACCAGCCGCACGGTGCCGCCGGATTGCCGGACGAAGCCCAACACCATCGACAGCCCCAGCCCAGACCCCTGGCCGACCGGTTTGGTGGTGAAGAACGGGTCGAAGGCCTGATCGGCCATCTCCGGCGACATGCCGTGCCCGGTGTCGCGGACGGCCAGCATCACGTAAGATCCAGACGGCAACTCCTCGTCGCCCTCGGCCACGAAGGCCGCATCGAGTGAGACGTTCCGCGCCTCGATGATCAGGCTACCGCCGGTCGGCATAGCGTCGCGGGCGTTGATCGCAAGGTTCAAAACAGCGGTATCGAGCTGGTTGCGGTCGATGAAGATCGGCGCAGTGTCCGGAGCAACGTGGCAGCGCAAGTCGATCGTCTCGGGCAATACGCGGCGCAGCATGCTTTCCAGTTCGGCCATGAACTCGGCAATGTCCTGCCGCCCGGGCTCCAGCACCGCGCGGCGGCCGAACGACAGCAGTTGCCGCGACAGCGTGCCGCCGCGCTCCGTCGCCAATTTGATCTGCCGCGCGCATTCGGCGCGTTCCTGGCTTGGGATGTCTTCGTCCAAGAGTTCGGCATTACCCAGGATCACCGCCAGCAAGTTATTGAAATCATGCGCGACGCCGCCGACGAGATTGCCCAAGGCCTCTTGCTTTTGCGCCTGTGCGATCAACTGGCCGGACTTGCGCAACTCCTCCTCCTGCGCGGCCAGGCGCGTGGTGATCTCGTCGGCGGTCTGCTGTTGCCGCCAGCGATAGGCGATGCCGAGCGCGGTTGCCATCAGGCTGAGCAGGAACAGAACCGCCGCATTCGCGATCTCGCGCGCGGTCAGGCTGACGCTCTCGCTATAGGTCATCCGAAAAGCCCGGTTCGCGAACCGGAGCGTCAGCGGCGCGGCACTGGCGCGGTGGCTGAGCGGTCCAGCGCTGTCTTCGTCGGGAGCTCCGCGGCGATCGAATACCAGGCCGGGCAGGCTCCAGGGCCCCATGCGCAGTTCGACCAGTACCTCATGCGCGGGCGTGTCGCGCAACAGCTCTTCGACGACATGCACCGGCGTCACGCTTGCAGCCACGACCCCGCGCAGCGACGGCAGGCCGTTGTGTTCCAGCGAAAACTCCTCGACCTTGACCGGAGCGATCAACAGCAGGCTGACCGGCGCGCCGGCGTCGTCCTGCGACAGGGTCAGCGGGTCGGTCAGCACGAGCCTGTCGGTGCGCAGGGCCTGCTGCGCGCGGCTCAAACGCACAGGGCTCGACGCCAGGTCGAAGCCAAAGACCTGCGCCCGCGCCGCTTCCGGTTCGACCAGCACGACGGGAAACATCGCTTTGTTGTCCGTCGCCGGAAAGAGCTGGAAGGGCGGGTATTCCTCATCGCGGAAGGCGTCGCTGTTGAGCTCAAAAAACTGTTCGACCAGATGGATCTCGCCACGCCGGAGCGCCGGCATATACGCAACGGCGCGCAGCGCTTGCCCGATCTTGGACGTCGACGTCTTGCGCATGAACTCCGCGAATGTCGCGGCATCGATGTGCCGACCAGCGGACAGAAACCCTGCCGCCCCGGACACCTGATTTTCGATCAGCGACAGCCGCAGTTGCAACGCCGTCCGCAACGATTCGGCGTGCGACTGCACCAAGGCGTTGTGACGCTGATGCGAATAGTAGACTGAAAACAGAGGCAAAGCGAAAGCCAGCGCCAGGCCCAGGCAGGCAACGGCCAAGATCGCGCTGGGCCGCGGAAATCGACTTAACCTCACCATCGCGAAAACCGTTAACCAAAGGACCTCAACAAATAGTTAACACTTCGTCAATTTAGGTTAATCGGCGTTGCCTTGCCGGACCAAAAAAAGCCCGGGCGCGAAGCCCGGGCCAGTCCAACAGGGAGGTACATGTCGTAACCCGGACATGTGGCGGGTTCTTGCGGACTTTAACCTGAGCCTAGGATGCCACTTTGATCTGGATCAGATAAGTCCGGAATTCCTTACGCGACCAACCGGTAGCCGCCGCTTTCGGTGACCAGAAGCCGGGCGTTCGACGGATCGGGCTCGATCTTCTGCCGCAGCCGGTAGATGTGGGTTTCGAGCGTGTGCGTGGTCACCCCGGCATTGTAGCCCCAGACCTCGTGCAGCAGCACATCGCGGGCCACCACTCCCTCGGACGCGCGGTAGAGGAATTTCAGGATGTTGGTCTCCTTCTCGGTCAGCCGGATCTTCTTTTCGTCGTCGGTCATCAGCATCTTCATCGCCGGCTTGAAGGTGTAGGGGCCAAGCTGGAACACCGCGTCCTCGGACTGTTCGTGCTGGCGCAGTTGGGCGCGGATGCGGGCCAGCAGCACCGGAAACTTGAACGGCTTGGTGACGTAGTCGTTGGCGCCAGCGTCCAGCCCCAGAATGGTGTCGCTGTCGCTGTCATGGCCAGTGAGCATCAGGACCGGGCACTTGACGCCCTGCTTGCGCATCAACCGGCAGAGCTCGCGGCCGTCCGTATCCGGCAGACCGACGTCGAGGATCACGAGATCGTAGAGCCCCTCTTTGGTCTTGGTCATCGCCTCGGCGCCGTTGCCGGCCTCGAAAACGTCGAAGTCCTCGGTCATCACCAGCTGTTCGCTCAGCGCTTCGCGCAGGTCCTCGTCGTCGTCGACCAGCAAAATCTTTTTCAGGTTGGACATACCTTATGCCTCCTCGTGCGTTGACCGAGACTTGTGGGACGGACCCGGGCCGGGCAAGATTTGCTGCAGCCATTTCACGCCGTCGTGTCGACATGCGAGGATTTGTTTCATATCTGGGGGCAACCGTTGCAGAGCCCCGGCGGACCGCATGTCGCTTGCCCCCACCATTTTCGAGACGCTGGCCCGCGCCCGGGCCGATTTGCGCATGGGGCTGCCGGTGGTGTTGAGGTCGGGTGCGGCGCGGATGCTGGCGGCGGCGGCCGAGACCCTGACAGCCGACCGGTTGGCCGACTTGCGCGGTTTGGGCGAGCCGGTGCTTGCGGTCACCGCACGGCGCGCCGAGACGCTGAAGGCCCGGGCCTATGACGGGGATCTGGCGCGGATCGTGCTGCCCGAGGGCGCCGACATCGACTGGGTCGCAAACATGGCCGATCCGTCCGACGATCTGTCGATGCCGCTGAAGGGTCCGCACCGGACCGAGCGCGACGGGCCGGCCGAACTGCACCGCGCGGCGATCCGGTTGGCGAAATCCGCGCGGCTATTGCCGGCGATGGTTCTGGTCCCGCTGGACGCCCCGGCCGCGCCCGGGCTGAGCGTTCTCGACCTCGCCGACATTGGCGCCGCGCTGGACGCTTTGGCCCCGCTGCAGGAGGTAATCAGCGCGCGGGTTCCCTTGATGGTGTCCGAGGCCGGCCGGCTGCACGTCTTCCGCCCCGAGGACGGCGCCGAAGAGCACTATGCCGTCGAGATCGGCCAGCCCGCGCGCGACGCACCGGTATTGGCACGGCTGCATTCGGCCTGCTTCACCGGCGATCTCTTGGGCTCGCTGAAATGCGATTGCGGGCCGCAGCTGCGCGCCGCGCTGCGCCACATGGGCGACGAGGGCGCCGGTGTTCTGCTCTATCTCAACCAAGAGGGCCGCGGCATAGGGCTGGCCAACAAGATGCGCGCCTACAGCCTGCAGGACCAGGGCTTCGACACGGTCGAGGCCAACCACCGCCTGGGCTTCGAGGACGACGAGCGCGACTTCCGAATCGGTGCCGACATTTTGCGGCGCATGGGGTTCGGGCAGGTGCGGCTGTTGACCAACAACCCCGCCAAGGTCGCGATGCTGGAAAGCTGCGGGCTGACCGTGACCGAGCGCGTGCCGCTCAAGGTCGGCCTCAATCCGCTGAACGCCAAGTATTTGGATACAAAGGCGAAAAAGTCGGGACATATTCTGTAGGGCAAGAGGCGGGTCAATTCGGCCGCTGGATTTGGTCCGGGGTTCGCGAGTGCCTCGAAACCCCAGGCGCGGACTCAAGGCCGCAGGCCGCCGCGCCATCGCCAACCCGCCCCGGAGGGGTGGCGATTTGTCGACACCAGCGCACCGCGTAGGGTCCTACGGATTGGGCAGCCATAAAGCACCGCCGTCCAGAGGTCGGCTCGCCACCCCGCGGGTTGGCGATGGCACGGCTCATCTCTACATCCACAAGGACCGCTCCCAAGCCAAAACCGATCTGGCACACGACCGACACCCGGCTCCCCCGCGCCACAAAGTTTCGTCGAAACTTTGCCGCCCCTCAGGTCAAGGGCACCGTCTCGCCGCGCTGTGCCAGATCGGCCGTTTGGGCAATGCGTTTGGCGCGGGTCGCCGGCGTTTTGGCCAGTTTGATCAGCCGCAGCATGTTGCGTTTCGACGAGGCGCTGAACGCCTCGAACCGCTCCAGCGCCGGCGGCCGCTCCCTCAGCGCCGCTACCAGATCCTCGGGCAGGATCAGCGCGTCGACATCGTCCATGAAGTGCCACAGACCGTTCGCCTTGCCGTCAGCGACCGACCGCAGCCCGGCCGCGTGCATCCGCCCCGCCTCGGTCAGCGCCGCGACCCGGTCCTTGTAGCTTTTCGACCAATGCTGGACCTTGCGCGGCGAGATCAGCTGCATCGTCCGGTCGTCGTCGAGCTTGCGCCGTATACCGTCGATCCAGCCGAAACACAGCAACTCGTCGAGCACGTCCCAGCGCGACACGTACTTGTCGCCGGCATGTTTCATCCAGGTGACCAGCCAAGCACTCTGCTCCTGCGCATGATGCACCGTTAGCCAGTCCCGCAATTCCGCCACCGAGGTCACCTCGACCTTGGCGAAATCCTCCGTCTTGATCATGCCGCCTCCCGACCGGTCGCCTGGGCGGCAACATAGCGCCCGGCACAAGCCGGCAAGTCCGGTAGGGGCCAGCGTAAAACGACCCGGGATCTTGGTGCCGGCAGGGCGACACCAGGTGGCTTTCTCCCTGCCGGGCGCTGGACTAGTCTGCCGCTCATGACCCCGGTCGATCTGGTCCTCGGCCCACGCGGCCTGCGCTTTCTCGGGCGGACCTTTCCCTGCGCCATCGGCCGTGGCGGCTTGACCTCGGACAAGCGCGAGGGCGACGGCGCGACGCCGCGCGGCCGCCACCGGATCGTCGGCTGCCTCTACCGCCCCGACCGGATCCGGCGGCCCTGCGACTGGGCGCTGCCGATCCGTCCCGGCGATCTGTGGTCCGACGATCCGGCGCATGAGGACTACAACCTGATGGTCCGCGCGCCGTACCCGCACAGCCACGAACGGCTGCGCCGCGCCGACCCGCTCTATGACCTGATCCTGATCACCGACTGGAACTGGCCGCAGGCGGTGCGCGGCGCGGGTTCGGCGATCTTCCTGCACCGCTGGCGCAAGCCGGGCCACCCGACCGAGGGCTGCATCGCGCTGCATCCTGATCACTTGGCCTGGATCGCCGCCCGGATCCGGGTCCAGATCCGGCTGATCGTGCCGTGATCACTCAGGGTACTGCCGCCGCGCCTTCGCCGTGGCCAGTTTCTTGTTCCCCTTCCGCGCCGTCGCGGTCCATTCGTAGGTATGCACCTCGCCCGGCGGGCAGGGGCTTTTGTAGCTGAACGCGCCGAAGGGGATCGAATTGCCGCCGGTCCAGGTCACCTTGCCGCCACCGTGGTTGTAGCGCGGCGCATTGAGGTCCTTCAGCTTGAAGTCGATCCGGGTGGTGCCCGGCGGCACCTCGGCCAGCGCGAATTGCGGCGAGCCCACCTTGTTCGGCCGCCCGTTGGTGCAAAGCGGGATGTCGCCCCAGTCGAAGGCGATCCGGAACTCCGCCGCCGCCACGCCGGCCGAGGCCAAAAGGGCCAGCACGCCCATAGATACCACTCGCATGTGGTCCTCCATCTTTGTCGGCGCGCTTCGCAAGAAACGTGGGACGGGGGCCGGTGAAACGGAAGGGCCGGGGCCTGATCGATTTCGTCGCAGGTGGCGGCGAGCGGCCGATGGGTTCGGGCGTAGGCCGGGTTGGGCTGGGGCGGGCGGTGGGTTTTCTCCCCAGGCGCGGAACCAAGGCCGGAGGCCGCCGCGCCATCGCCAACCCGCCCCGGAGGGGTGGCGATTATCGACATCAGCACATCGCGCGATGTCCTACGGATGTGACAGCCATAAAGCGCACCCGTCCAGACGTCGGACCGCCACCCCGCGGGTTGGCGACGGCGCGGCTTCGCTCCACATCGCCAGCGTGCGCCAAGCCAGGACCGGCCCCGCAACCGGCCGACCGGAAAGCCGCCTCAGCCGTAGACGCGTTCGCCGAACACTGCAGAGCCGACGCGCACATAGGTCGCGCCCTGGGCGATGGCGCGTTCGAAATCGGCGCTCATGCCCATCGACAGCTCGTCCAGCCCGTTGCGCGCCGCGATCTTGGCCAGAAGCGCGAAGTGCAGGCTGGGTTCTTCGTCCGCCGGCGGGAGGCACATCAGACCGACCACCGGCAGGCCGAGCGTGCGGCACTCGGCGATCAGCGCGTCGGCGTCGCCGGGCAGCACGCCGGCCTTCTGCGGCTCTTCGCCGGTATTGACCTGCACCATCAGGCGCGGGCAGGTCCCCAGCTCGTCGCTCAACCGCGCCAGCGTCCGGGCCAGTTTCGGGCGATCCACCGTCTCGATGCAGTCGAAAAGCTGCATCGCCTGGCGCGCCTTGTTGGTCTGCAGCGGCCCGACCAGATGCAGCTCGACCCCGTCGAAACGGTCGCGCAGCGCCGGCCACTTGCCCGCCGCCTCCTGCACCTTGTTCTCGCCGAACAGCCGGTGCCCGGCGGCCAGCACCGCCTCGATCCTGTCGAGCGGCTGCACCTTCGACACCGCCACCAGCCGCACCGCGCCTGTCGGGCGGCCGGCCTTCGCTTCCGCGGCGCGGATGCGCGCGACGATGTCGTCCAGCGCCATGGCTAGGCGGCTCCGCCGACCGCGCCGGCATCGAGCGCGTCCAGGGCCGCGAGCATCTCTTGCAGCTCGTCCTCATGCCGCTGCCAGGCCTGGGTCGAGGAGGTGTAGATCGGCTGCCGCACCTGGTGCAGGCTGAGGGTCGAGACCTGGCGTTCGGTCTTGTGGAAGTCCAGACAGGCGTCTTCCCAGGGCAGGCCGCAGGCCTCGATGAGCCGCCGGGTCTGCGGTTCAGGGTCGCGCACGAGGTCCTCGTATTGGATCTCGTGAATCCAGCCAGGACAGAGGTCGCGCCAAAACGCCACCAACTCGGCGAACATACCGTAGACCGCCGCAAGCTGGGTCATGTCATAAGCATAGGCATGGCGGCCGGGCGCGAACGGGTTCTTGTAGATCGAGAATAGATTGTCGCGCGGATCGCGGCGCACCACGACGACGCGCGCATTCGGCAGCGCAAGCCGGATCGCGCCCAGCACCATATAGTTCTGGATGCCCTTGTCGGTGACCCGGGCCGCGTCGGGGTGCAGCTCGCGCAGGCGCGCCTCGATGCGATGGCCGACATCGGCGATCTCGTCCGCGCCGAGCTCGTCGAGCCCGCGGAGCCCGCGCGCCCCAAGCGACAGCGCGGCGTTCCATTCGCTGCGCGCCGACCCGACCTCGCCGGCGCCCGCGACTTGGGAATGGCTGGCGACGATCTGCTCGACCAGCGTGGTGCCCGACCGCGGCATGCCGGTGACGAAGATCGGCGCGAACTCGGACCGGCCGGGCACCTCGGTGCCCAGATAGTCGTAGCCGCCGAAGGCCGATTTGACCTCGTCGACGACGCGCCGGCGGTGATCAAGGTCGAAGGGATAAAGCTGCCTGGCCAGATCGTTGGCCGGCCTGAGATAGGTAAAGACCCGATCGTGGGCACCGGTATCCTCCATCGCCTTGGCCAGCGCAAAGCCCAGATAGACCCGCCCGGCATCGGCGTCGGGCCTGTCGGCCCAAAGCGCCTGCATCAGCGCGATTGCCGGGTCGTCGGCGGTCATCTTCCGCCCTGCGGCCAGGACCTGGTAATAGCTCGGCTCGCCCGGATCGCGGTCGATCCCTTCTCGGATCAACACGCCGGCCGCGTCGAAGCGGCCGAGCGATTGCAGGTATTCCGCCGTGGCGGTGCGGGCAAACGCGCTGTCGGGGTCGAGCGTCATCGCCCGGTCGAAGGTTGCCATGGCGTCGTCCTGCCGCTGCGCCGCGGCCAGCGCCTGGGCCAGCCGCACGGTCAAGGTGGCGTTGTCGGGGGCCTTGGCCAGCGCCGCCTCGATCAACGGCAGCGCGTCGAGATACTGGCCGTTGCGGCAAAGCGCGTCGATTAGCATCGGTGCGATCCGCGGGTCGTCGGGGCGTTCCTCGGCCGCCTGCCGCAGCATGGTGATCGCCCGACCGAACTGCAACTCGGCCAGCGACGCCTCGGCCACGACCAGCATCGGGTCGGCAAGCCGCGGCGCGATGGCCAGCGCCGCCTGCGCCTGGACGATGGCCTCGTCGCGGCGGTCCTGGGACAGCAGGAACTGCGCGTATTGGCTTCGCGCCTCGGCGTAATCCTTGTCGAGCTCGATCGCCCGCCGATACCGCGCCTCGGCCGCTCCCGGGTGGCCAAGCTGCGCCTCGGCATTGGCGATGATCGCCTGCAGGACGGGTACGTCGGGGTGCCGGGCGTCGAGGGTCTCGGCGATCGCCTTGGCCTTGCCGAAGTCGCCGGACTGGATCATCGACACCGCCAGGTTGACCTCTTGGATCGGCGCGCCGCGGGTCGTGGTCTCGGTGCTCTTGCCGGCGAGCGCGACGCGCCGAGCGACACCGTTGCGGACCTCTGCCGGCAGGTCGGCCGCGGCGACCCGCGCCTGCAGCCGGCCAAGCGCGCCGGCATCTTTCGCCGCCACCACCGCCTGGGCATAGGCGTCCCAAAACGCCGCCACGTCTGGCTTGCCGTCGACCGCCGCCTCAAAATGGCCCACCGCCTCGGCGAAGCGGCGCTGCGCCAGTGCGATACGGCCAACTTGGAACCGGACCTCGGGCTGCTTCGGCCGGACCGCCAGGATCGCCTTGTATTTCTGGAACGCACCGGCGATGTCGCCGGCCTCTTGCAGGCGCATCGCCGCCTGGTAGATTTCAGGGATTTTCGACGGGTTCAAGGGCAGCACGCGGCAACCTCCTTCTGGCGGGCGCGTCCGCTCTATACCACTTTGGGGGCCGGAAAAAAGAAAGAGCGGGCGCAAGGCCCGCTCTTCCCGAAACGAGTATCCCGAAGGATCAGAACGTCATCGCAACGCCGAGCGAGAAGGTGTCCTGCGTGGTGCCGGCACGGTCGCTGTGGCCGTAGCCGAACTGCACCTCGGCGCCACCGCCCAGGTCGTAGTTCACGATCAGGCCGTAGCCTTCGTTGTCGGCGCCCACGGTGCGGTCAAACACACCGTAGTTCACGGCGATGGTCAGCGCGTCCATCGAGTAGCCGAACGCGACGCCCATGTGGCTGTCGTTGCCGCCGTAGCCGTCGAGGTCCGAGTAGTTCAGGATCGCCTGGATGCCGTTGTCGAAGGTGGCGTCGAGGCTGATACCGATGATGTCGAACTGCGTACCGCCGGTTTCGCCGGTCTGGTAGCCGAGGCCGACGCCGAGGCCGACACCGCCGAGATCGCCGGAGTACCGACCACCGATGCCGAACGCGGTCGAAGCACCGGCAGCGCCGGCATCATCGATTTCCGCCGACACGGCGAAGGCGAAGTCGCCGAACGAGTAGTCGTAACGCGCGACCTGACCGTCGTGGATGCCGTCGAGGCCAGCGTTGCCGCTGTAGCCGGCATGCTCGTGGTCGTCCTGGATGGCGCCGCCGATGATGGCTTCGGTCAGGGCCCAGTCGAACGCACCGTCGGTGTCACCCATGGTGATGGTCCCGAAGTTGCCCGACAGGAAGACCGACTCACCGCCCTGGCGGTCAGCGTCGAAAGCGTCGGAGTCGCCGTTCACGGTACAGGGCAGAACCGTACATACGGTGTCGGTGCCGTCGGATTCGTCGAGGTCGATCGACGCGCCGAAGGTCAGCCCGTTGTCAGTCTCGCCCGACATGGTGAACGTGACGTCGATGTCGGTGTGGAACTGGGTCTCGATCGACGCCCCAGTCGCATCCTCACCGCCGAAGATGCCCATTTCGGCATAACCGGTAACCTCGACGCCCTGAGCGGACGCGATACCGGCTGAGGCCACGAGGGCAGTGGTTGCGAAGAGAACCTTTTTCATTGGTTTTCCCTCATTCGTTAAAGGTGCACCTCAACCCGGTATTCGAATTGAGTATGCTGCTGTGTCGCTCCATGCGCCTTGGAATGCAAGAAACCGCGCCATGGTTTTGCCAAAGCGCCGCCAGATGATGCCGCATTGCAACAGTGTGTTGCATGGCCCGATTCGACCCCATCGGCGAAATGCCTTGTCGCCCGGTTTTGGCTCCGGTACACCTGCGGCTACGGCGGGCGTGGGGCAATTCGATATGACATCGGCCAATCCTTTGAAATCCATCGGCATCTTGGGATTGATCCTGGCCTTGAGCGGCTGTGGCGGCGCGCTCGATATCGGCCGTCCGGGGGGGATTTTCTCGCCTCGCGCGCCCGACGGACGGGTCAGCGAGGGCACGCTGCGCCAACGCGCCAACACGCCGCCCGAACTGCGCCGGGCCGAGCGCCGCGAACGCGGCACGATCTGGGACCTTTTCGAGGCCCGCGACGACCCGAATGTGACGGTCGAGGTCAACAAGTACATCTGGAACGCCTCGCTCGACATCCTCAGCTTCTTGCCGATCCAGGCCGCCGATCCGTTCTCGGGCGTGATCGTCACTGGTTATGGCACCCCGCCTGGCGGCGGCCGGGCCTATCGGGCGACGATCTTCGTACAAGACCCCGCGCTTGATGCGCGGTCCTTGAACCTCGCCTTGCAGACCCGCAGCGGTCCGGCCAGCCGCGAGACCGTGCAGGCCGTCGAAGACGCCATCCTCACCCGCGCCCGCCAGCTTCGGATCCGCGACGGACGGCTTTAAGGCGCGGGCGGCACGCTGGCGCCTGACCGGTGGGTCGGGCCCCGGACGAACGTAGAGGATCCCCGAAAGCCAGCATCGCACCTGGGCAAAAGGATCACGCCCGGCCCCGAGGGCGGGCGCCGCGCAAACTGCACTGCTATCTCTTCGAAGCCTAAATGTTGCAAGGTTTTCAGGGCTCTCGACGCATCGCGCCCGCCCTGGGGGGCGGGGCCGGGCGCGATCCGCGGCTGAAGCCGCGGGGGACGGTTGATATTCGGAAACCCAAATACTCGACGACACCGAACCCGCCCGCTCCTACACCAGCCCCTCCTCGCCGCCTTGCCCCGCACACATCACGCACTGGACCCCGGACAAGCCGCAAAGTATGACCGCCGGGCAACCGTCCGTCCGTATCGAAAGACCGCCCATGTCCCGCTACGCACCCCGTGAGATCGAGCCGAAATGGCAGGCTGCCTGGGAGGCGGCCGGCAGCTTCGTCGCCACCCGCGACCCTGCCAAGCCGAAATACTACGTGCTCGAGATGTTCCCCTATCCGTCTGGGCGCATCCATATGGGGCACGTGCGCAACTACACCATGGGCGACGTCATCGCGCGTTACAAAATGTCGTGCGGATTCAGCGTCCTGCACCCGATGGGTTGGGACGCCTTCGGGCTCGCCGCCGAGAACGCCGCGATGGAAAAGGGCATCCATCCCGGCGTTTGGACCTACCAGAATATTGCCGACATGAAGGCGCAGATGCAGCCTTTGGGCTTCTCGCTCGACTGGAGCCGAGAGATCGCCACCTGCCATCCGGAATACTACCGCCACCAGCAGGCCATGTTCCTGGATTTCCTGGAAAACGGCCTGATCCACCGCAAGGCCGCCGTGGTCAACTGGGACCCGGTCGACATGACCGTTCTGGCCAACGAGCAAGTGATCGACGGCAAAGGCTGGCGGTCCGGCGCGCCCGTCGAACGGCGTGAGCTGACCCAGTGGTTCTTCAAGATCTCCGACTTCTCCGAAGAGCTCTTGGACGCCATCGACGGCCTCGACAACTGGCCCGAGAAGGTCAAGCTGATGCAGCGCAACTGGATCGGCAAGTCGCGCGGGCTGCAGTTTTCCTTCAGCCTGGTCGACGGCCCGCACGGCCATGACCGGGTCGAGGTCTACACCACGCGGCCCGACACGCTGATGGGCGCGTCGTTCATCGCCATCTCGCCCGACCATTCGCTGGCGCGGATGCTGGAGCGCGAGAATGCCGACATCGCCGCCTTCAACGCCGAGTGCCGCCGGATGGGCACCTCGGAGGAAGAACTGGAAAAGGCCCCGAAGCTGGGTTTCGACACCGGGCTCACCGTGCGCCACCCGTTCGACACCGCCTGGGAGCTGCCGGTCTACATCGCCAATTTCATCCTGATGGATTACGGCACCGGCGCCATCTTCGGCTGCCCGGCGCATGACCAGCGCGACCTCGACTTCGCCCGGAAATATGGCCTGGACGTCATCGATACATTCGTCGCGCTCGACGGCGGCCAGCCGGTAGAAAACGAGGCCTTCGTCCCGCCCAAGACGGAAAAGGTGCGTTGGGTCAAAGGTTTCGGTTGGCCCGAGGAGGCCACGGGTGACAAGGCCATCGACGCCGCCATCGCGTTTTGCGAGGCCAACAGCGTCGGCCAGGGCGTCACCAAGTACCGCCTGCGCGACTGGGGGCTTTCCCGCCAGCGCTACTGGGGCTGCCCGATCCCCGTCGTGCATTGCGACACCTGCGGCGTGGTGCCGGAGAACAAGGAAAATCTGCCGATCCGGCTGCCCGATGACGTCGCCTTCGACCAGCCGGGCAACCCGCTCGACCGTCACCCGACCTGGCGCGACTGCCCCTGTCCGTCTTGCGGGCGGCCCGCGAAACGTGAGACCGACACGATGGACACCTTTGTCGACTCGTCGTGGTACTTCGCCCGTTTCACTGCACCGCGCGCCGACACGCCGACCGAGCCCGACGACGCCGCCTATTGGATGAACGTCGACCAGTATATCGGCGGTATCGAGCACGCGATCCTGCACCTCTTGTACTCGCGTTTCTTCTGCCGCGCGATGCATATCTGCGGGCACCTGCCCGAGACCGCGCGCGAACCCTTCGACGCGCTTTTCACCCAAGGCATGGTGACCCACGAAATCTACGTCACCCGCGACGAACGCGACCGCCCGGTCTACCATTTGCCGGAACACATCGAGTGGCACGAATCCGGCGCGCGGCTGGGTGAAACCGGCGAGGCGGTCGAGGTGATCCCCTCGGCCAAGATGTCGAAATCGAAGAAGAACGTGGTCGATCCGGCGCGGATTATCGATGAATACGGCGCCGATACCGCGCGCTGGTTCGTGTTGTCGGACAGCCCTCCCGAGCGCGACGTCGAATGGACCGCCGCGGGCGCCGAGGCGGCCGCCAAGCACCTCGCCCGGGTACACCGCCTGGCCGCCGAAACCGCCGACGGCGGCGCGGCCGAGGAGGTCGATGAGGATCTGAAACGCGCGATGCACAAGACGATCCACGACGTCACCATGGGCATCGACTCGTTTGGCTTCAACGCCGCCATCGCCCGGCTCTACGCCTTCACCAACACCATCGCCAAGGCGCGGCCCGCCACGGCGACGCGGCGCGAGGCGCTGCGAACGCTGGCCCAGCTCATGTCGCCGATGACCCCGCATCTTTCCGAAGAGATCTGGCAGATGCTCGACGGCGCGGGCCTCGTCGCCGGTGCGCCCTGGCCCGAGGCCGATCCGGCGCTGCTGGTCGAGGACACCGTGACCCTGCCGATCCAGGTCAACGGCAAGCGGAGGTCCGAGATCACGGTGGCCAAGGACCTGACCAAGGACGCAGTGGAAAAACTGGTGCTGGAAGACGCCGCGGTGCTGAAGGCACTGGCCGGCGGCGCGCCGAAAAAACTGATCGTGGTGCCGGGGCGGATCGTCAACGTGGTAGTTTAGAGCCAAATCCGAAAGTACGCCAGTTACTGCAACTTTCAAAACATCGAAAGAATGGTAGCATACCAATAATTAGATGATGATTCGTATGGTGGTATCATATCATGAAAGACGGATATAAGTGTCTGTATTGCGAAAGCGATAGAATTGCAAGCGGCCCTTCTGGATGGACAACATCTATAAAGGCAGGATTGTACGGTTTATTTAGCGGCAAGGCATGGAAACCTCTAACGATGAAAAACGGAGAGATGTGTCATTGTCAAGACTGCAAGGGAGACTTTTTGATTTGCCCATACTGTGAGCAAATCAATTATCATGAACCAGATCCAAGCCCTTGTAGTCAGTGTGGCCGCAAATACTCGCACCCATAACGAATTACTGGATTTTCTGTTAGTATCTCACAAAATCGACGAGATTGCTTTTGCGATTCATGCTCATCGGCATTCAGCCTTTCTTGACCGCCAGGTGAAACCCATCACAAAGGCTGCCTCCGATTGACCCGGTGCGCCCGCGGGGCCTAGACTCTCAGCCAGACTAATTCCAGAGGACACCATGGCAGGGCTTTCCCAGGAACAGCTTGAGAAACGCGCCTCGATCCAAAAGACGGCGACGATCTGGGGCGTGGTCGTCGGCGTTCTGGCCGGGCTGATCGCGCTTTGGGTACTGGGCGGACAGGGCGCGGCGCTGCGCCATGGCGGCGCTCTGGTCATCGCCCTGGCGGCGGGCTTTTTGGTCCACCGCGCCAGTTTCAACTCCGGCGCCAAGTCGGCGAAATGCGCCAAGTGCGGGGCCGCGTTCAGCCGCTCGCGCACCGACCGCAGCGAAGCCCTGGCCTCGAGCACCGCCAAGGAGGAACGGCAAGAGCAGGAGGACAAGTCGACCAAGGTCACCACCTGGACCGAAGAGGTCTATGACGTCACCGACACCTACACCTGCGCGAATTGCGGCGACACGACGACCGAGACTTCCCAGTCCACCCGCCGGCGCGACGAGACCACCGAGGTCGAGCCTTTCGTGCCGCCGGAGCCACCCAAATCGGACAAATCAGCCGCCGCCTCGGCCAAATCCGGGAAATCCGCAGCTGCCTCGGGCAAATCGGCAAAGTCGGCCTCCGGAGCCTCGAAGCGGGGCAAGTCTTCCCGGCGCTAGGGCTGGGTGAGGCTTGGTTGGGGCGCGTGACGGGATCGCGCCCGACTCTGAAGTTGCCCGTTTCGTGAGGAGCCGTGCCCTTCCATCATGCAAACGCTCGCACATAGCCACCACCTCCCTTGGGACCGGATCAGGTGTAACTAGGCTGTATCGCCGCCGCCGCCGGCAAACCGGCGCTTGCCAACCGTGCCCGGCCCGGCGATGCTGCGCGAAACGGCCGCGACAAGCGGCCTGGCACAGGCAGACCGATTCCGATGCGGATCTTGACCCTTTCTCGCACCCCAGGCGCCGCGCTGTCCCGGCAGCCGCGTTTGCCCCGTCGCCACATCCTCGCCGCCGCTCTCGCCGTTCTCGCCGGCTGCGGTTTCAGTCCGGTCTACGGTCCCGGAGGCGGTTCCGACACCTTGCGCGGGGCGATCCGTGCCGCCGACCCCACCGACCGCAAGTCGTTCGTCTTCTTCGCCCGGCTCGAGGATCGCCTCGGCCGGCCCCAGGCCGCACCCTATGTACTCACCTACGCCATCACGACAGACCGGCAGGGCCTCGGCATCACCCCCGACCAGGCCACCACCCGCTTCAGCATCCTCGGCCGCGTCGACTACACGCTGACCGACCGCGCCACCGAGGCGGTGCTGGCCACCGGCCGGGTCGAGAATTTTGCCGGCTTCTCCGCCACCGGCTCGATCGTTGCCACGCTGTCGGCCACCGAGGACGCCACAGAGCGGCTGATGGTGACGCTGGCCGACCAGCTGGTCACCCGCCTGATCGCCACCGCGCCGGACTGGCAGCAATGAAGCTCTCGGGCCGCGAGGCCGCCCGCCACATCGCCGCGCCCGACCCCACCGCCACGGGCACGCTGATCTACGGCCAGGACGCGATGCGCGTCGCGCTGAAGCGCCAGGACCTGGTCGTCAACCTGATCGGTCCGCATGGCGAGGCGGAAATGCAGCTCGAGCGTCTGACCGCGGCCGAGCTGCGCAAGGACCCGGCGATGCTGGCCGACGCGATCAAGGCGCAGGGGTTCTTTCCGGGCCCGCGCGCCGCGCTGCTCGAGGACGCCCGCGACGGTGACGCCAAGACCGTCGCCGCGGCGCTGGCCGACTGGCAGCCGGGCGACGCCCATGTCGTGGTCACCGCCGGTCCGCTGACCGCGCGGTCCGCTCTGCGCAAGCTGTTCGAGGGCCACGCCACGGCCTTCGCGCTTGGCGTCTACAACGACCCGCCGAGCCGCGAAGAGTTGGAGGCCGACCTGCACAAGGCCGGGCTCGCCGACGTCGCACCGCAGGCAATGGCCGATCTCGCTGCGCTTTCCCGTCAGCTCGACCCTGGCGACCTGCGCCAGACCATCGAAAAGCTCGCACTCTACAAGCTGACCGACGCCACCGCGGTGACCTCCGACGACATCGCCGCCTGTGCCCCCGCCACCACCGAGGCCGCGCTCGACGACGTACTGAACGCCGTGGCCGAGGCGCGCACCGCCGAGATCGGGCCCTTGATGCAGAAGCTCGCGGGCCAGGGCATCCAGCCGGTCACGCTTTGCATCGGCGCCACCCGGCATTTCCGCACGCTTCACGCCGCCTCGTGCGACCCCGGCGGGCCCGGTGCCGGTATCGCCAAGGCGCGCCCGCCGGTCTTCGGGCCACGCCGCGAGGCGATGCAACGCCAGGCCCAGGGCTGGGGCCGGCCGAAACTGGAACAGGCGCTGCAGCTTCTGACCGACACCGATCTGCAACTGCGCTCCGCCGGCCAGCGCGCACCGCAGATGGCGCTGGTCGAACGCGCCCTGATCCGCCTTGCCATGCTCGCCACCGCCCGCCGCTGACGGCACTGTTTCTGACCCGACCGCGCTTGGTCTTCTCAGCAGCACATCTGCCCCCGCAACGCTCGCCATGGACGACAACATGAGTGTCCGACCAAAGGATGCGCGCCCGCCCGCAGCCGGAGGCGAGGACGGGCCGAAACCCAGCGGCGCGCAGCGCCACGGTTTGACAGCGGCCGCCCCTGGCGAAGCCGGCGCCCCCATGCGATGGTCGCCCCGAACCGACAGGAGGCCCGCGCCCATGTACACCGTCATCGGCGGCATCCGCAGCCGCACCTTCCGCGTGCTGTGGATGCTCGAGGAGCTCGGCCAGCCTTACACCCACCTGCCCGCCGCGCCACGCTCCGACGCGGTCACCGCGCATTACCCCGCCGGCAAGGTGCCGGTGCTGCTCGAGGACGGCGCTGCGCTGACCGATTCGACGGCGATCCTGACCTATCTCGCCGACAAGCACGGCGCCCTCACCTTCCCTGCCGGCACCCGCGACCGCGCCCGGCAGGACGGTCATACGCAGTTTCTGCTCGACGAATTCGACGCGCTGCTCTGGACCGCCTCGCGGCACAGCTTCATCCTGCCCGAGGACCTGCGGGTGCCGGCGGTCAAGGACACGCTCAGGCACGAATACGCGACCTCGCTGAACCGCCTCGCCGAGCGGGTCGGCGACGGGCCCTATCTCATGGGCGAAATGATGACGGTGCCCGATATCATCGCCTGCCATTGCGGCGGCTGGGCCGTGGTGGCGAAGTTCCCGCAGCCGGAGGGCGCCCTGAAGGCCTATTTCCAGCGCCTGCGCGACCGTCCGGCCTATGGCCGCGCCCAGGCGCTCTGACCCCGCCGCGCCAGACTTGTGCGCCCGTGCACGGGCCGCCGCCTTGTCCAGCCGTTCCGTGCGCCTATCCTGCGGGAATGACCCGAGCGGCAGGAGCGGCGCCATGGGCGTGATGATCGACGGCATCTTCCACGCAGACGACCCCGGCCCGGACACGACGCAAGGTGGCGCGTTCCGGCGGGCCGCGTCAACGATCCGGAACTGGATCACGCCCGGGGGCCCGTTCACGCCGGATGCCGGCCGATACCACCTTTATGCCGCGTGGAACTGCCCCTGGGCGCACCGGGCGCTGCTGGCCCGGGTCCTCTTGGGGCTTCAGGACGAGCTTTCGGTCGCCTATGCCCGCCCCCGGCGCACCGAGCAGGGCTGGGTCTTCGATGCCGACGGCGCCTTCGCCGACGCCGAATTGGGCGTCGCGGCGCTGCACCAGGTCTATGCCCGGCACAGCCCGCCCTATACCGGCCGCCTGACCGTTCCGGTGCTGTGGGATCGGCAGACCGCGCAGATCGTGTCGAACGAATCGGCCGACATCGTCCGTATGCTCGGCGCTTTCGGCCGCGGGCCCGCGCTTTACCCGCCGGAGCTTGCCGGTGAGATCGACGCCTGGAACGAGCTGATCTACCGCAGCGTCAACAACGGCGTTTACCGCGCCGGCTTCGCACGAACCCAAGACGCCTATGACGCCGCCGTCACTGAGGTCTTCGCCGCCCTGGACCGGGTCGAGGCGCAGCTCGGCCGGACCGCCTGGCTGACCGGCGACCGGTTCACCGAGGCCGACTTACGGCTTTTTCCGACGCTCGCACGCTTCGACGTCGCCTATCACTACGCCTTCAAGTGCAACATCCGGCGGCTTGTCGACTACCCCAACCTCTGGGCCTATGCCCGGCGCATCTATGCGATGCCGGGGGTGGCCGAAACGGTGCGCTTCGAGATCTACAAGCAGGGCTATTTCTCGCCCTCGGAGCTACGCAACCCGCTTGGGATCGTGCCGGCCGGGCCGCTAATCGACTGGTCGCTGTGACCAAGATTGCGTGCCTGCGGCACCCCGGTTGGTTTGCGCCGCGCTTTGCGCGTCGCGGTGGGTGGGGGGACGCTGTCCCCCCTCACCCCCTGAGATAATTTCAGCCAGATGAAGTGGAGCCTTGCGTTGGCGGTTCGGCATCGGTCTTCAGGTGCACCACGCGCTGCGGGTAGGGGATTTCGATGTCGTTGGACTTGAGCGCGTTCCAGATCAAAAACAGCACGTCCGAGGTGAACTTGTTCTTGCCGTCGTCGATGCCGTGGACCCAGAATTCGACGGCGAAGTCGACGCCGGACTCGCCGAAGCCGCGCAGCTCGCAATCGGGCGGAAACGGGTCATCGAGCACCTCGGGGTGGGTCGCCACCGCGGCCTCGACGATCCCGGGCACTTGGTTGATGTCGGTATCGTAGCTGACCGAAAACGGCGCCTCGTAGCGGTTGGCCGAGCCGCTGTCGGAGTAGTTCACCACCCGCGTGATGATGAAGTCCTCGTTCGGCACCACGATCCAGCGGCCGTCGAAGGTCTCCAGGATGATCGCGCGCGCCGTCATCTTGACGATGGTGCCCGCCTCGCCGCCGTCGAGCTCGACATAGTCGCCCACCGTGGCCTGGCCTTCCAAGAGCAGGATCACGCCCGAGATGAAGTTCGAGGCGATCTTTTGCAGGCCGAAGCCGAGGCCGACTCCGATGGCGCCGCCGAGCACGGCGAGCGAGGTCAGCGAGACGCCCATGATGTTCATCAACAGCAGGAAGGCGGTGCCGAAGATGACGATCTCGACCGCCTTGGCAGCCAATTCACGCGTAGCCGGGCGCAGCTCTTCCTGTTTCGCGATGTAGCCGGCGCTTTGCTCGTTCGACCAGCGGCCGAGCCAGAACAGCAGGCTGCCGAAGATCAGCCCGCGCACCACCGCCATCACCGAAAACGAGATGTTGCCCAAGGAGACGACGGTTGTGTTGAGATAGGCGGCGACGTCGTCGATGATGCCGACCGCATAGAGAGCGGCGACCGGGATCAGCACGTAGCGGCCCAAAAGCCGCAGGAACGGCTCGGTGACGATGTCGCGGACCAGGGCCCGTGCGGCGAGGAACAGGAAGACCCGCTTGCCAAAGGCGATGACGGCACCCGAATCGAAAAGCGACCGCACAATCTGCTCGCCTAGGCCGGTGAAGGCGTAGGCCAAAACCGGCAGCAAAAGCGGCAGGAAGACCAGGACGAAGCGGCGCAGGCGGGCCAGAAGGCTCTGCTGGTCCTCGGGCGGGGTCAGGAGCCGGCGCAGCACCGGCGAGAGCCGGCGCGAGACCAGCCAGGCCAGGACGAAGGCCACGATGAGCAGGGCGAATTGCGACCAGGCGGCGGGGCTCAGGAGCCAGCTCTCGGCGATTTCCCAGCCGCGGCGGCCGTAGTCCAGCGCCGTCTGCAGGAATTCCGGTTGCCGTTCCATCTCAGCCCCTTGCCGTGCCGCGCCGCGCGCCCCATCCTGTCGCACCGATCCGCCGCCCTGACAAGGTTCCGCCCACCCCGTGCCGCTGCCCGAGACCCCGATCTGCCCGTTCTGTTCGCGCCCGATCCCGCCAGGCGTGCGGCAGAGTCTGCACCACCTGGTGCCGAAACTGCGCGGCGGGCGCGGCGGGCCGACGGTGCTGCTGCACCAGATCTGCCACAACGAGATCCATGCCACGCTGACCGAGGCCGAACTGGCGCGCGACTATGCCAGCGTCGAGGCCCTGCGGGCGCATCCGCGGCTGGCGAAGTTCATCGCCTGGGTGGCGAAACGGCCGCCGGAGTTCCATTCGCGGACGCCCGGGCCGCGGCGGAAACGGTGAGGCGGGGGCAGTTGGACTGAGGACGTCGGCCCCGATCGCGACGAGCCGGGCCAATCGCCGACCCGTAGGGTGGCGAACCAACCTCTGAGCGGCGGTTCTTCATGGCTGCCCGGTCCGTAGGGCATCGAGCGGCGCGCAGGTCTTGACCAATCGCCACCCCTCCGGGGCGGGGCGGCGATGGGCACGGCGGGGCTGCGCCCCGTTACTCCGTGCGCAAGGGGGCCTTATTTCGAACGCTACGTCCAGTTCCCGACCTTTTGGCGGCAAGACCACTCCCCCACGTCGCGTCAGATCATCGCCTTGATTGCGGCCACGTGCTCGGCCTCCGCCGCCAGCGCATCCGTGCATAGCGACGCGACGAACCGCTCCAGCTCGCTCTGTGCCACCACCGCGTCCACCAGCCCGAAGCGCAAGGCCTCCTCGGCGCTCAGCTTCGCGCCGCCCATCAGGATCAACTTGGCGCGCGCCGGGCCCACCAGGGCGGCGAGCCGGCCGGGGTCGGAGGGCTGCGGCAGAAATCCGAGCTTCATCACCGGATAGAAAAACCGCGCCTCGGGCACGCAGACCCGCAGGTCGCAGGCCAGCGCCATGCCGAAGGCGCCACCCGCCAGGGTGCCGTTCAGCGCCGCGACCGTCAAACAAGGCAAGGCTGCGACGGCGCCCGACAGCCGCTCCCACACCGGATCGGTGGCCAGCCCCAACTTGGCCTCGTCCAGGTCCATCCCCGCCGAGAACACCCGACCGTCGCCCGTAATCACAAACGCCTTGGCCACTCCGGCCGCGGCCTCAGCTACACCGGCCGTCTTTTCCAGCATCGCCTTGGTCAGCGAATTCGCCTTGTCCGGCCTGTTTAGAACCACCCGCCAAAGCCCGCCCTCGCGCGTGACCTCGATCACGACAGGCCAATCCGCGCCCGGATGCCCTCGTCGCGCAGGCTGATCTCTTGGCCCAGGTACCCGTCCGCCTCGGCCGAGCACATCCAGACCAGCGCCTTGGCCGGCCAATCGGCTGGGATGTGGTCGGACCACTCAAGCCGCGACACCGGGTTGACCCCGCTGGCCTTGATCTCGCGCTGCATCTGGGTGGCCACGGTGCCCGGTGACAGACCCATCGCCCGGATACCGCGCGTGCCATATTCCTTGTCGACGCAGCGGGTCAGCATCGCCGCACCGGCCTTCGACGCGCAGTAATGCGACCAGGCCTCGACCGGCCCGTGTGCTGCGCCCGAGGACACCGTCAGCACCGTACCGCCCCCAGCCTCGAGCATCACCGGCAGCGCCGCGCGCATGCCGTGATAGACGCCCTTGAGGTTGATATCGACCGCATGCGCCCAGCCCTCGGGATCGGAGAACGCCAGATGCGCAATGGGCTCGATGACACCAGCGTTGTTGACCAGCACGTCAAGCGACCCGAAGGCCTCGACACAGGCGCCCACGGCGGCCTCGACCTCCCAAAACCGGCTGACGTCGCAGGGCACCGCCAGGGCCGCGCTGCCGATCTCGCCCGCCAGGTCCGCTATCGCCTCTTCGCCCCGCGACACTAACGCCACCTGCGCTCCCGCCGCCGCAAATGCCCGCGCCGCCGCCGCCCCGATGCCGCGGCTCGCCCCGGTGATCAAAACCGCCTTGCCCGTCAACTCCATGTCACATGCCTCCTGAAAACCTGCCCCCACCATGGCGCGGTTGTACGGGTCAGGAAAGTCTCACCTTGACCCCAGCGGCACGGGCGCAGAAGCTATCCGCATTCGAATTTGACCCGGAAGGTTACAATGACACACAGGACCGCCCTTTGCGGCACCACAGCATTCCTGCTTGCAACGGCCGGCATGGCCCAGGCCGAGATCACCGGCGCCGAAGTTTGGGCGAACTGGCAATCCGCCGCAGCGGGCCTTGGCCAAACGCTCACACCGGGCAACGAGACGCAATCCGGCGATACGCTGACGATCACCGATTTGCAGATCTCGATGCCGATGCCCGACGGCAGCGTCGAGGGGTCGATCGCCATGGTCGAATTCGTCGACCGCAGTGACGGCACCGTCGGCATCACCATGTCGCCCAGCTACGACATGACCGTGATCGTGGACCCCGAGATCGGCGAGGCCGTGAACGTGGCACTCCAGGTGACACAAGAGGGTCTGACCATGGTCGCCTCGGGCGGCGACGGCGAAGTTACCTACGATTTTCTCGCCCCCTCAATGAGCTTCGGGGTGACGAACCTTGAGGTCGACGGCGAGATGATTGAGCTGCTCGCCGAGGGCGTTCTGACGGACATGGACGGCAAATATGTCGTGACCGAAGGCGACACCCCAGTGGTCACCACCCAATTCACCGCCGCAAATATGACCATCAATGTCGACATGAACGAGCCTGACGGCGGCGACGGCAGTTTCGCGATGGCGCTTGCCTACAGCGACCTCGTCGCCGAATCCGCCGGCTCGCTGATGATGATGGCCAACCCTGAAGAGCTGTCGATGCTGCTCGACAAGGGGCTCGGCACCGCCACCAGCTTCACCCACGGCCCCGCGACGTTCGAGGTGAACTTCCAGGACGCGCCCGACATGTTCGCGCTTTCCGGCAGCGCCGCGACCGGCGAATTCGACGTCGCACTGGACGGCGAACAGCTGGCCTACGCCTTCGGCAATACCGGGCTCGACATCTCGATGTCTGGCTCGGAGATTCCGTTGCCCGAGGTTGCCTTCGCGCTCGGCGAACTGGGATTTGCGTTGCTGATGCCGTCTTCACCCAGCGAAACGCCGGAGGATTTCGGCCTTGGCATCACCCTGGCCGATCTTGCCGTCAGCGATATGATCTGGTCGATGATCGACGCCGGCGGGCAGCTGCCGCACGACCCGGCCACGTTGATCTTCGACGTCACCGGTCAGGCCAATTGGCTGTTCGACATCTTCAATCCGGAATCGATGATGGAGGTCGAGGCCGACATGCCGGCAGAGTTGCACGCGCTTGACCTCAACAGTCTGGTTGTGGCCGTGGCGGGTGCCGAACTGACCGGGAGCGGCGCTTTCACATTCGACAACACCGATCTAGAGACCTTCGACGGTATGCCTGCCCCCACCGGGTCGATCGACCTCAAGCTGGTCGGCGGCAACGGGCTATTGGATTCGCTGGTGGCCATGGGCCTCTTGCCTGAGGATCAGGCGATGGGCGCACGCATGATGATGGGCCTCTTCGCCCGCCCCGGCGACGGAGAGGATACTCTGGTCTCGACGATCGAGGTCGACGGCGCCACCGGCGCGGTCTCGGCCAACGGCCAGCGGCTGCAGTAACCACATCCGCGAAATCGACAGGACGGGGCGGCCGACCAGGGCCGCCCCATTTTTTTTGTTCGATTCGACCAACCGTCCTGGCCGGAGACGCCTTGGGGTTTTGTCGTGGCCCCGGCCCGCGGCCGGCCGCGGTCGTTGGCGATGCCGCAATTGAGGCCCTTCGAAAGGCCAGGCCAAACGCGTTTCGAGATGCGTTCCAAACCGTCCTCGGAGGCGCTTGGCGCAAACCGCTTCCAAGAGGCTTGTCTCGCGACGCCCCTGCTCCGGTACGGAATGATGCAAACGCAGTTGCAGAAGACCTCGATTGTCCGGTCGGACGCCTCACCACCGAATCCGCAGAGGTTTCGACGCCACGTTCTACGGCGTTCGCCTGCCCCTATCCGTGTATTGCCGAAACCAGACGCTGCGGCGATCCCTTCAATCGGACCAACTCGCTCTCGACTTCCATGTTCAGCTTCACCGTGGTGACGTGCCAGCCGACGGATCCTAGCCGGGCCAAGACGTGGTCCGGCAATCGCGCCTTGACCGCCCCGGCCAACGCCGAAAACCGAACGCCCTCGGGTCCGGCTTCCGCCACCACCGCAAGGATTGCTTGTCGCACCGCCGCGTATTTCCACGTCGGAACATTGACCACCCCGTCGCGGCCCTCGGCCGGCGTGCGGCAAGCCACAACCTCAGGCATGGGCCGAGCCCTCGCGCAACGACCGCTCCCGAAGGTAATCCTGCAAATGCGCCTGAAGATGCGCGATCGCCCCGGAATGGCCGAGGAACTCTGACACACGCATCCATTCGAGCGCCTGGCCCTCGTCTCCCAACTGCGGCGTGCCCAATTCGTCCGGCGGCACTTCGGCCACGAACATCCAAATCGGCAAACCGTCGGCGCGGCGCGGATTGGGGTAGAGCCGCCGCCACACGACCCAGCGCAGCTCGATCCGCAACGCGGTCTCCTCCCAGGTCTCCCGCAGTGCACAATCTATCGGCAACTCGTCGCCCTCGCGCCCACCGCCGGGCAAATCCCATTCACCTCGATACGGCAGCCCGGGAATGTCGTCGCGCAACATCGTTAGCACCTGCCCGCCGGACAGGATCGCCAGTTTCGACCCAAGAAATTCCATGGTGCGGAGACTACTTCGCGACACGGTCCACACCAATCCCAAACCGCCGCCGGGTGCCTAAGCCGCGGCGCAATGCCGCCAGGACCAACCACCAGGGAACGCGATTGCGCAATACGCTGGGGCCTTGCTCGGCCGCGCGAAATCCGGACCCGCGCCGCAGCCGGCTTGCAGCCGGCGCCCAGCCGGACTACCTCCCCCACAAGCCTTAAACAGCAGTACGAGCCGCCCGCATGACCGACCGCCTGCAAGACCTCACCGCCCGGCTATTGAACGCCGCCGGACAGGCTGGCGCCGACGCCGCTGACGCCATCGCCGTGCACGGCACCTCGCTGTCGATTGACGTGCGCACCGGCGCTCTGGAACAGGCCGAACGATCCGAGGCCACCGATATCGGCCTGCGTGTCCTGCTCGGCCAGCGACAAGCCTGCGTTTCGGCCTCCGACACTTCGGACGCAACCGTCGCCACGATGGCCGAGCGTGCCGTCGCGATGGCGCGCGAGGCGCCCGAAGACCCGCATATCGGCCTCGCCACGCCGGATCAGCTGGCCGTTGCCTGGGACCTCGCGGCATTGGATCTTGCCGACCCTGCGCCCGAGCCCACACCGCAAGCGCTGGAAGACGCCGCCCGCAGCGCCGAGACTGCCGCCCGCGCGGTCCCCGGCGTCACCCAGGTCGACAGCAGCTCCGCCAGCTTCGGCCGCCGCGCCATCCACTTGGCCGCCACGAACGGGTTTGCCGGCGGGTATGCCCGCACCAGTCACGCCCGGTTTTGCGTTGCCATCACCGGCGAGGGATTGGCGATGGAGCGCGACTATTTCGGCGACATGCGGCTGCATGGTACCGACCTGCCCTCGGCCGAAGAGATCGGGCGCACCGCGGGCGAACGCGCCGCCGCCCGTGCCGGAGCCCGCAAACCGCCGACCGGCGCCTTCCCGGTGATCTATGACGAACGCATCGCGTCGGGTCTGATCGGCCACCTCCTCGGCGCCGTCGATGGTGCCGCCGTCGCACGCGGCGCCTCTTGGCTTCTGGATGCGCTCGGCGACCAGGTGCTGCCCGCCGCGCTCAGCCTGACCGAGGATCCCCTGCGCCCGCGCGGCTCGGGCTCCAAACCCTTCGACGCCGAAGGCCTGCCGACCGCACCTCGCGACATTGTCCGCGACGGCGTGCTGCAGGGCTGGACGCTCGACCTTGCAACCGGGCGCAAACTGGGCCTGCAAAGCACCGCCAACGCCGCCCGCGGCCCCACCGCGCCGCCTGCGCCCAGCCTCACCAATGTCGAACTCACCCTAGGTGACCGATCACGCGAGGATCTGATGGCCGAGATCGGCACCGGCCTGCTAGTCACCTCGCTGATCGGCGCCTCAATCAATCCAACCACCGGCGACTATTCCCGCGGCGCCTCGGGCTTCTGGATCGAAAACGGCACCATCGTCTACCCGGTCAACGAATGCACCATCGCCGGCAACCTGCGCGACATGCTCAAAACCGTCATCCCGGCCAACGACGCCAAGCGCCACCGTTCCTCCATCGTCCCGTCGCTCTTGGTCGAAGGCCTCACCCTTGCCGGCGACTGACCTGCCCTTGTTGATCGACGCTGCCCGCAAGGGCGCCGAAATCGCATTGAAATACTGGCGCACCGACCAGAGGATCGACCACAAGGACGGCGGTTCGCCGGTCAGCGAAGGCGATTACGCCACCGATGCGTATCTCCGCGAGACCTTGACGGCCGCCCGCCCCGGTTACGGCTGGCTCAGCGAGGAGACGCCGGACGACCGAAGTCGCCTGACCCGCGACACCGTCTTCATCGTCGATCCGATCGACGGCACCCGAGCCTATGTCGATCACCAACCCACCTGGGCTCTGTCGCTCGCCGTCGTGCACCAAGGCCAACCCACCGCTGGCGTCGTTTACTTGCCCGCGCGTGACAAACTCTATTCCGCCGCCAAGGATCAGGGCGCGCGTCTCAACGGCACCCCAATCCGCACCGGCACCCGCGTCGATCCGGACGGTGCCACCATCCTCGCCCCCAAGCCCAGCCTCGACCCGCGTTGGTGGGCCCGGTCAGTCCCGAAAGTGCAACGCCACTGGCGCCCCTCGCTGGCCTACCGCTTCTGCCTCGTGGCCGAGGGCCGCTTCGACATCATGCTGACCCTGAAAGACGCTTGGGAGTGGGACGTCGCTGCCGGCGCGGTGATCGCCGAAGAGGCCGGCGCTACCGTCACCGATCGCGACGGCGCGCGCCTGGAACTCAACCGCGAGACGCCCAAATCGGCCGGGATCCTGGTGGCCCCGCCGGGCCTGCACAAAAAACTTGCGTCCCGCCTGCCCTAGATCCCGTCGCCCACCCGGACTCAGTCAACCACCTCAAACCAAAGCTCTTTTTCACGCCGCAATCGACTGCTCCGTCCGCCGGTCTGCACAAGAGTTCGCCATATTCGGCACCGGAGAGATACATATTTACGCGAACTTGAGATCGTGATACAATGATAGCGTGTAGATCAAATACAATGAAGGTATCGAAGTTTCCCGATTTTTTGGTTTTATTCGTAGTGTCGGGCCGATTGTGCCCTGTACCCCATCAAGGCTCATTATCGACCCAATCGCTCCAAATGCATAACATACCGGCGGAAATATCCGATGCCGGTCGTTTTGCTGCGGTGCTTGGCCAGGAACTGGAAACCTTCGACGCTCGATGTGTAGGCTGATCTCCATTACCGAAAGCACAATAAAAAGGGAACCATTTCCATGAAACACGCAAAGAACCGTGCCGCACTGTTCGTATCGACTGCGGTGGCTGTCGGGCTTCTGGGGGCGAGCTACGCCGCCGCGCAGCCGAAGCCAAACGTCTTCGATGGCGGGAATCGCTGGGAAATCACCTATTTCAACGACCCGGCCTCTGATCATACCCAGTGGGCGACGCAGATCATCTGCTTCATGCCCTACGCGCCGCTTGGCACCGGTATCACCGGGGCCTGGTATTCGCTGTCGTTCCCGGACTGGAACGGGCGCTACTACCAGGAGGGCGATGAGGTGAAGATGACCGGCGACTATGCCCGCGATGTCGGCCACGACCACATGACGCTTTACCATACGACTTTCGACAATCCCGACGAGCGCCGCGGCGGCATGGCGTTCAAGGACTGGACCGAGTGGCGCGAAGACGGCAGCTTTGGCCGGATCATCGGATGGGGCAATGCGCGCCTGGTGCGCGTTGGCCGCTGCCCATTCGAGGAGGTCGAGGGTCGGGAGGCCATGGAAGTCATGGAGGCCCTGTCACTCAAGGTCGCACCGCGGCTGCGGCTCGACGGCAAAGAAGCGGAATCTCCGGGCGAAGAGGGCCAGGAGAGCCTTGAGCAATACCAGGAACGTACCGGGCTGCGCTTCGAGCAGTGATGCATCCGGGAACTCGGCCACGCGCCGCCTGACCCAAGGCGCCGGCCCGTTAGCCCGGGCCGGCGCTCCCCTGCCCGCGCCGCGGCACCGACGATCGCGGACGGCGGGGCGCCCAAATTGAACGGCGTCCGCGAGGATTGAGTGCTCCAAGCACCGGGAACAGTTGTTCCGCAGCCTCCATTTTGATGGGATTTGTGGATTTGCATGCGCCATCCGCTTCGGTGTGAAGGTCGCCTGCACACGGGTGATCCGCGCGCGGTATACCTTGCCCGTCGCCCAAGTGAATCCAAGCACCGGCTCGTCGAGGCAGTGCGTGGACTTCAGCTCTTTCTCCTCGACATCGACATCCTGCAGCAAAGTGTCCCGGGTCTTCGATATCGTTCGTCCGGAGATCCGGGCGGTTTGACTCAAGACTCCGCGGTGGGAGACGGAATACCAATGGTTGTCCGACACCCCTTTTCGAAGCGCCCGGCCATCTGTACTTTGCCGACAAACCACCAGGAGCGCCGATGCCTCAGTGCCTCAATCCGGCCGCCCACAAAGAGCCGACCGGCACCGCGAAGCCCCGTGCATGGCGGCGCACGCCATTGATATCGTTTGGGAATATTCGAGCGATCAAAGCGCGAGCGCCGTCGGCCGAGAGGCCGGGCGTCATTGGTTGGGCGACGCAGTCGCCGAAGCGAGCCCGAGGACGGGTCCAGTAATCAGCTGAAGTACATGGGAAATTCCCTCTCCCTCGCACTCTACCTTGCCACCCGCGTCCGCGGCGATCGGGCCCTGCGCCGTTCTTTGGCGGAGAACGACGAAGACGCGAAAACCCAACGAAAGGAAAGGCTTGGTTATGCATCCGCGCCGCGTCCCGACGGCCCACTGATTTGGATCCATTCCGGCCAAGACCGACACGCCCTCGCCGCTCGCGAACTCGCCCAACGCCTGCGCACCGAACGTCCCGACTTGCAGTTTCTGCTCACCACGATCGCGAATAAGCGAAAGGACTCAGAGGCTTATATGTCGGTGCAATTCGCACCGGACGAAAACCGTGCCGCGATCCGGCGGTTTCTCGATCACTGGCGCCCCGATCTCGCGCTTTGGACGGAACCCGACCTGCGCCCCGCCTTGATCTCTGCAGCCGCCGACCACGCCATTCCGCTGTTTCTCATCGACGCCCACACTGCTCGTCCCGACCCCAACACCTGGCGCTGGTTCCGGGCCATGTCGAGCACTTTGCTGGAGCGATTTCAGACGGTTATGACAGGCGATGCCGACAGCGCGGCGCATTTGCAACGGCTCGGTGCCGACCCCAAAAGGCTGGAGGTCACCGGCTTTCTCGAAGAGGGCACCGCCGCGTTGCCGTGCAATGCCGCCGACCGCGACGCACTGGGCGGCGAAATCGCCGGCCGCCCTGTTTGGTTGGCGTCCGGCATCGCCGCCGACGAGATGGACGCCGTACTCACCGCCCATCGGCAGACCCTGCGCCGCTCGCATCGGCTATTGCTGATCATAGCGCCCCGCGACCCGGATCTCGGCCCGGCGCTCTTGAATATCGCGAAGGACCAGGGGTTTACCGCCTCGCTGCGCTCTGAAGCCGATGACGTTGGTTCTGACATCCAGGTCTATATCGCGAACACGACAGGCGAGATGGGGCTTTGGTATCGCCTCGCTCCGATTACTTTCCTCGGTCATTCGCTGGAAGCGTCCGGCGGGATCAACCCGTTTGAAGCCGCCGCGCTTGGGTCAGCGATCATCCACGGTCCCAACGTACGCTACTTTCGCCGCGGCTTCGGTCGCCTGGCGGCCGCAGGCGCCACACGATTGGTAAGGAATGCCAAGGAGTTGGGCGACGCCGTCGAGATGCTGTTGTCGCCCGACATTGCCGCCAAGATGGCGCACGAGGCTTGGCGGGTGTGCTCGACCGGGGCCGAGGTCACCGACCGTGCTATGGATCTGATCCTGACCACCCTTGACGAGCGCGCGGGTCCCTAATGCGACCGCCCGGGTTTTGGTTCACCGCGCCTGACCGGCCGGCGCCAGCAACGCGGATCCTAGCCCCGCTCGGCGCGCTCTATGCCCACGCGACCGCACGCCGTGTCGCGCGTCGCGGCTACCGGGCACAGGTCCCCGTGATCTGTGTGGGTAACATCAATGTCGGCGGCACCGGAAAGACCCCGGCGGTCATCGCCCTGATCGAACGCCTCCGTGCGCGTGGCGCCGCGGCGCATGTGGTCAGCCGCGGTTATGGCGGGCGCGAACCCGGGCCCCTGTTGGTCGATCCTCAGAATCACACCGCCGGTCAGGTCGGCGACGAGCCCTTGCTGCTGGCGGCCTTTGCGCCGACTTGGGTGTCAAAGGACCGCGCTGCCGGGGTCCGTGCTGCCGAGGCCGCCGGGGCAGAGGCCATCGTGTTGGATGACGGGTTTCAGAACCCGTCGGTCCAGAAAGACTATTCGCTGATCGTCGTCGACGCCGGGCAGGGCTTCGGCAACGGGCGAGTCCTGCCCGCGGGGCCGTTGCGCGAACCTGTTGCTGCAGGCCTCGCTCGCGCCGACGCGCTTTTGTCCATCGGACCGGAGGCGAAACAAGCCAAGTTCGCCGAGCACTGGAGTGATGTCATATCAGTTCCGCACCTCACTGGCACTCTCGATCCGTTGCCCACCGGGATGGACTGGCGCGACCTTCCTGTGCTCGCGTTCGCTGGAATCGGTCATCCCGAAAAAGTCTTCGCCACGCTCCGGGGCCTTGGCGCCGACCTTCGCGGGACCCATGCGCTCGACGACCATCAGCAGCTGTCCCAGACCCTGCTGAACCGCCTGGAAACCGAAGCCGACCGTATGGGCGCTCAGCTCGTGACCACCGAAAAGGACGCGGTCCGTCTTCCGTCAGCCTACCGGCAGAAGGTGCTGACCATACCGGTTCGGTTGAACATCGCCGATTGCGGCGTGATCGACGCCGCAATCGATCGGCTTATTCCCGCGGCGTCAGCGTCGCCCTGATCTCGTCCCCGTGTTCGTCAAGTTTCGGCGACGGCCGGGACAACGGAACGGTGTGCCTGGAAAACCTAAAGGGCGGGCGGACCGTCGGCACGCCATCCAGGTCGGCCCGAAGCCCCCGGTGAATGACCTGCGGGTCGGCGAACACCTCGCCCAGATCGTTGATCGGACCCGCCGGGACGCCGTGCGCTTCGCAGGCGGCCAGCAGCTCGGCCTTCGAGTACCGCGCCGTTGCGCGGGTCAGCGCCTCTGCGAGCGCATCACGATGCGCGATTCGGTCGGGATTGCTGCGGAACTCCGGCGCATCCTTCAACTCCGGCAGCCCGAGCAGATCGCAAAGCCGTCTGAATTGGGCGTCGTTGCCGGTGGCGATGATGATCCAGCCGTCGGCGCAGTCGAACACCTGGTAGGGCACAAGGTTCGGGTGGGCGTTGCCCAGGCGCTGCGGCGGAGTGCCCGTGGCCAGGTAGTTCATCGCTTGGTTCGCGGTAATCGCCGTCGCGGTATCGAGCAGCGCCATATCGATATGTTGGCCCTTGCCGGTGCGCGTACGGTCATGCACGGCCGCCAGAATGGCCGCCACGGCATAAAGCCCGGTGAAGATGTCGGTGACGGCAACACCGACCTTTTGCGGCTGGCCGTCGGGGTCGCCGGTGATCGACATCAGCCCCGACATGCCCTGGATGATGTAGTCGTAGCCAGCCCGGTGCGCGTAGGGCCCGTCCTGGCCGAAGCCGGTGATCGAGCAGTAGATCAGCGCTGGATTCAACGCCGAGAGGCTTTCGTAGTCGAGGCGGTATTTCGCAAGGCCGCCGACCTTGAAATTCTCGATCAGAACATCCGCGTCCGAGGCGAGCCGGCGCACGGTCTGCTGCCCCTCTTCGGTCCGAAAATCCACCGCGATCGACCGCTTGCCGCGGTTGCAGCCGTGGAAATAGGCCGCCGTGCGGTCACCGTCGCGGTCGATGAACGGAGGGCCCCATCGGCGGGTGTCGTCGCCGTCCGGGCTTTCGACCTTGATGACCTCTGCGCCCAGGTCCGAAAGCGTTTGGCCGGCCCAGGGGCCGGCCAGGATACGCGCCAGTTCGATGACTTTCAGGCCGGAAAGCGGCGCCGGCATCTCGGTGGTTTGCGGTGTCATTCATGCATGCTGTATCGGAATTCGCGTTCGAAACCAGCTTTTTGCTGATTGAGGGGCCGCGAATTCCGATTCAGGCCGGACCCAAGTCGCCTTAGCTGTCCAGTTCGGCGTCCAAGAGTGCCGCGAACTCGTCGAAGCTCTTGTTGCCGGTCACCAGCTCTCCGTCGATGATGAAGGACGGGGTCGACCGAATGCCGTCGCGCCCGGCGTTTTCTTCGTAATAGGCAACCAAGCCCTGCGCCTTTTCGGCGTCCTGCAGGCACGCGTCCACATCCTCGCCCGCAATCCCTGCGGTACGTCCGATCCGCGCCAATGCGCCGGCAATGGTTGCCGGATCGCCGCTGGCGGTCCAATCGGCCTGTTGGTCATAGATCATGTCGACGATGCCGAAGAACTTCTCTTGCCCGCCACACCGCGCCACCATGCTGGCCCAAAGCCCGAAACGGTCGAAATAGACCTCGCGGTAGATGAACCGCACTTTGCCGGTGTCGATGTAGTTCGCCTTGAACTCCTTGAAGGTGTCGCGGTGGAAGTGTTTGCAATGCGGACAGGTGAAGCTGGCATATTCTACCACCGTCAATGGCGCGTTTTCGTCGCCGAGCGCCATCTCGACGACCATCGAGCTGTCGACCTCGCCGTCGGTCGATTGCGCCTGCGCCGCGCCGAGCGTCGGATACGGGCTGCTCGTCTGGCTCGACTGCCAGACATAGGCGCCACCGGCCAGGATCAGTACGGCGGCGGCGATAGCGATGATACGGTTCATGGTCTCTGCCTCAGTTGGATTTCGGTTTCGATAGAACGTTTTCGCCCAGCGCTTCAAGGGCTTGGCGCAGCCCGTCGTCACGGACCGGGGCGACGGCGTCGCGGGCGGCCCGCTTCGTCGCGGGGTCGGGCATCGCTGCGGGTTGCGGTGCCGGCTCGAATGTCGCCTGCCCCTCGGCGAAGCCGGTGGGAGCAGTTTGAGTGAGCTGCACGCGCTCGATTGCGGCATATCCGTAGCAGGCGTTCACCCGCTCCCGGATCTTCTCCTTTTGCATTTCCAGCATCGGCGCCTGGGCGCCGGTGGTCAGGATGGTCAGTGTCGCGCCAAAGCCTTTTCTGCCGTAACCAACCTTCACCGGCCGCGCCACACGCGCGGTGTCCTCGCCAACGATCTCGGCCCAATGCGTCAACAGCCGCGCCACTGCGAACCCTCGGCTTTCTCCAGCCTTACGGATCCGCGATTGCAGAAGGCCCGAGGCCCGCTCAAACCCGCGCATCCGCCGTGGGCTTTTGGTATATTGACCGGTCATCGCTGGCATGTCCTTTGTCGCGCACTATTCTAGACGGCGCGAGGCGGCACGCCAGCAGAAAGCCGGGCAGGGGGACATAAAGATTGCGTTATGAGGGGCTGAGCGCTGATCTGCTGGACTGGTACGACGCCCATGCGCGCGTGATGCCCTGGCGCGTCGGACCGGCCGCGCGCAAGGCCGGCGAGAGGCCCGATCCCTATCGCGTGTGGCTGTCCGAGGTGATGCTGCAGCAGACCACGGTCGCCGCGGTGCGCGACTATTTCCACCGCTTCGCCGCCCGCTGGCCGACCGTCGCGGCGCTCGCCGCCGCCGAGGACGGCGACGTGATGGGCGAATGGGCGGGCCTGGGCTATTACGCCCGCGCCCGCAACCTGCTGAAATGCGCCCGCGTGGTGGCCCTCGACCATGGCGGCCGGTTCCCCAACACACGCGACGCATTGCTGCGACTGCCCGGGATCGGGCCCTATACCGCTTCGGCCATCGCCGCGATCGCCTTCGACGAACCCGCCACCGTGGTCGACGGCAATGTCGAGCGGGTCATTGCCCGGCTGTTCGATATCGAAACCCCGCTGCCCGCCGCCAAGCCGGACCTCACTGCGCTCGCCGAGCGCCTGACGCCGCAAATCCGCCCCGGCGATTATGCCCAGGCAGTGATGGACCTCGGCGCCACGGTCTGCACACCGACATCGCCGGCCTGCGGCATCTGCCCCTGGATCGCCGCCTGCAAGGCCCGCGCCGCCGGCACCCAGACCGACCTGCCCCGCAAGACGCCGAAGAAGCCGAAGCCCACGCGCCTCGGCATCGCCTATCTCGCCCGCCGGCAAGACGGCGCCTGGCTTTTGGAGCGCCGCCCCGACACCGGGCTGCTGGGCGGTATGCTGGGCTGGCCGGGGTCCGACTGGTCCGACGCGCCCGCCGAGGCCCCTCCGATCGCCGCCGATTGGCGCGACCCCGGCGTCGAGGTCCGCCATACCTTCACCCATTTCCACCTGCGCCTGGCCTTGCGCGTGGCCGAGATCCCGAACGGCGCCCGACCGGCCCGCGGCGCTTTCCTGCCCCGGCAGGACTTCCGACCCTCGGACCTGCCCACGGTCATGCGCAAGGCATTCGACCTTGCCCTTGGCGCCTTTCCGTTGGAATGATCCGCGCGAGATCGCCGGAGGATCCAAGTCCTTGCACGTCGCCGCCGACCAGATCGCCAAGCTGTCCCGCGCCCTGCCCTATTGGGTGCCGCTGGCGCTGATCCCGCTGACCGTCGTCGGCGCGGTCCACGGCGGCTGGACGGTGTTTCTGCTCCCGGTCGGGGCCTGGGCGCTCTTCATCCTGCTCGACGCCATCACCGGCGGGACCGAGGCCAATGCCGACCCCTCCACGCCCGACGAAAGCCTGATCTGGTACCGCCTGATCACCCTGATCTGGTTCCCGGTGCAGTTCACGCTGGTGATGTGGCTGGTCTGGTACGTGCCCGGGGCCGCGCATCTGGCGCTGTGGGAAAAGCTCGTGCTCTTCGTCGGCATGGGCATCATCGGCGGCACGATCGGCATCAACTATGCCCACGAGTTGATGCACCAGAGGACCGCGCTGGAACGCTGGCTCAGCGACCTGATCTTGGCCACGGTGATGTACAGCCATTTCCGGTCCGAGCACCTGCATGTGCACCACCCCCATGTCGGCACGCCCCGGGACCCCACGACCTCGCGCTTCGACGAAAGCTTCTGGTGGTTCTTTCCCCGCGTCGTGCGGGCCTATTGGCGGTCGTCCATCGCCGCCGAGGCGGCGCGTCTGGCGCGCCGGGGCCGGACCGCCTGGCACATCTCGAACCCGTTCTGGCGCTACGGCGTGCTGCAAGGCGCCTGCGTGGCGCTGGCGCTGAGCCTCGGCGGCTGGCCCGGCCTCGGCCTGTTTCTGCTGCAGTCCTTCGTCGCGATCTGGCAGCTCGAATTGGTCAATTACGTCGAGCATTACGGCCTGACCCGCAAGCACCTGGGCGGCGGCAAATACGAAAGCTTCCTGCCGCGGCACAGCTGGAATTCCACCCGCCAGGCCTCGAACTGGCTGCTGATCAACCTGCAGCGGCACTCGGACCACCACTTCAAACCCGACCGCCGGTTTCCGCTTCTGCAGGTCCACCCGCTTCAGGACGCCCCGCAACTGCCCTACGGCTACCCGGTGATGACCTTGGCAGCGATGGTCCCGCCGGTCTGGCGGCGCATCATGAACCCGCGCGTCGAGGCCTGGCGGCAGCGCTACTACCCCGAGATCACCGACTGGCGTCCCTACAATCAGGGCCGGAACCCAACCCTCGCCTGGGCGCCCGCAGCCCCCGCGACACTCGGTCGGAATTGATCCAATGGGGCCCTGCGCGCTATATATCGTGCGGGGGTAGAACGACGGAGCAGGCAGATGATCCCCGCATCCCAAGTCGCGCGCGTGCAGAACGCCATACCGTTCTGGCTGTCGCTGAGCCTCGTGCCTCTGGCGTATATCGGCGCCACCCAGGGCGGCTGGGCCCTGGCGCTGCTGCCGGTTACCGCCTGGGGCCTCTTCATCCTGCTGGATGCGATCACCGGCGAGAACACCGAGAACGCCGATCTGGAAACCACCGAGAGCCAGCTTTTCTGGTACCGGCTGATCACGCTGATCTGGTTCCCGATCCAGTTCGCCGTGATCTTCGGCACGATCTGGTACGCCGCCCAGGCCGAGCATCTGAACCTGCTGGAAAAGATCGTGCTGTTCTTCGGCGTCGGCGTGATCTCGGGCACCGTGGGCATCAATTACAGCCACGAGCTGATGCACCAGAAGAACAAGCTCGAACGCTGGCTCGCGGATCTGCTTCTGGCCACGGTGATGTACGGCCACTTCCGATCAGAACACTTGCTGGTCCACCACCGCTATGTCGCCACGCCGCGGGATGCCGTGACCGCGCGCTACAACGAGGGCTTCCACCGCTTCTTTCCCCGCGTGCTGTGGGAATGCTACGCCTCGGCGTTCGAAGCCGAGCGCGCCATGCTCGCCCGCAAGGGGCTGCCCTGGTGGCACCTGTCGAACCCGTTCTGGCGCTACTGGGTGTTGCAGGCCGGCTGCCTCGCCCTGGCGCTGTGGCTCGGCGGCTGGGCCGGCGTGGCGCTGTTCCTCTACCAGGGCTTCATCGCGGTGTGGCAGTTGGAGCTGGTCAATTACATCGAGCATTACGGCCTGACCCGCCGGCACCTCGGCGAAGGCAAATACGAGCACGTCCTGCCGCGGCATTCCTGGAACTCCGCGCGCGCTGCGTCGAACTGGATCCTGATCAACCTCCAGCGCCACTCGGACCACCACTATAAACCCGACCGCCGGTTTCCACTGCTGCAGAACCACGACCAAACCGAGGCGCCGCAACTGCCCTACGGCTACCCGGTGATGACACTCGCGGCGATGATCCCACCGCTCTGGCGGCGCGTAATGAACCCCCGCGTCCGCGCCTGGCGGCGGCAGTACTATCCCGACATCGACGACTGGCAGCCCTATGCCAAGGGGCTGAACCCGCAGCCCCGCTGAACCGATCCGACGGGGCCCGGGGCTTGGATCAAGGCCAACAACCCGCCAGCGCCGCCTTGGGGATCGGGTCGGCCGGCAGCGCGCGAGAATGCGAAAGCCCCGCCGGCCGGCCGGCGGGGCTCTCCAATGTTACCGGGGTGCGGCCCGCAGGAAATCTTCGATTTCCCGCTACACCGCACTGCGCGAAGACTCACCAGTCTTCGCGCTGAACGATCCTGGTCTTCACCGGCAGCTTCATTGCCGCCAGCCGCAGAGCTTCGCGGGCGATGCCGTCCGAGACGCCGTCGATTTCGAACATGATCCGGCCGGGCTTGACCTTGCAGGCCCAGAAATCGACCGAGCCCTTGCCCTTGCCCATCCGGACCTCGGTCGGCTTCGAGGTCACCGGCGTGTCCGGGAAGATCCGGATCCAGACCCGGCCCGGACGCTTCATATGACGGGTCATCGCGCGGCGGGCGGCCTCGATCTGACGCGCGGTGACGCGTTCCGGCTCTGTCGACTTCAGCCCGTAGGAACCGAAGTTGAGCGTCGAGCCGCCCTTGGCCTCGCCGCGAATGCGGCCCTTGTGCAGCTTGCGGAATTTTGTGCGCTTTGGTTGCAGCATCTCGTTCTACTCCTTAGCGGCGGCCGGCGCCGGGCCCGCGTGGGGCAGGGCCTTCCTGCAGCTCTTGCTGGCGGCGGTCACGGGCCGACGGGTCGTGCTCCATGATCTCGCCTTTGAAGATCCAGACCTTGATGCCGATGATGCCGTAGGGCGTCTTGGCCTCGACGGTAGCATAGTCGATATCGGCGCGCAGGGTGTGCAGCGGCACGCGACCCTCGCGGTACCATTCGGTCCGCGCGATCTCGGCGCCGCCGAGGCGGCCCGCGACATTGACGCGGATGCCCAGGGCCCCCATGCGCATCGAGTTCTGCACCGCCCGCTTCATCGCGCGGCGGAAGCTGACCCGGCGCTCAAGCTGCTGGGCGATCGACTCGGCCACCAATTGCGCGTCCAGTTCCGGCTTGCGGACCTCGACGATGTTAAGGTGCAGCTCGCTGTCGGTCATGTTCGCCAGCTTCTTGCGCAGCCCCTCGATATCGGCGCCCTTCTTGCCGATGATCACGCCCGGACGCGCGGTGTGGATCGTCACCCGGCACTTCTTGTGCGGCCGTTCGATAATCACCTTCGACACACCGGCCTGCTTGCACTCTTCTTCAATGAATCCCCGGATCTTGAGGTCCTCCAAGAGGAGATCACCGTAGTCCTTGGTGTCGGCGTACCAGCGGCTGTCCCAGGTGCGGTTCACCTGCAGACGCATGCCGATCGGATTGACTTTCTGACCCATTAGGCTTGCTCCTCAACTTCGCGGACCTTGATGGTGAGTTCGGAAAACGGCTTCTTGATCCGTCCGAACCGGCCCCGCGCCCGCGGGCGGCCGCGCGTCATGGTCAGGTTTTTGCCCACATAGGCCTCGGCGACGACCAGTTCGTCGACGTCGAGGTTGTGGTTGTTCTCGGCATTCGCAATCGCCGACTGCAGGCATTTTTTTACGTCGCCGGCGATACGCTTTTTCGAGAAGGTGAGGTCGCTCAGCGCCTTTTCTACCTTCTTGCCGCGGATCATCGCTGCGACGAGATTCAGTTTCTGAGGCGACGTGCGCAGCATGCGCAGTTTCGCCATCGCCTCGTTCTCCGCCACGCGGCGGGGATTTTTATCCTTGCCCATGGCTTACTTCCTCTTGGCTTTCTTGTCGGCGGCGTGGCCGTAATAGGTGCGCGTCGGGCTGTACTCGCCGAACTTCTGGCCGATCATGTCCTCGCTCACCAGCACGGGGATGTGCTTGCGCCCGTTATAGACGCCGAAGGTGAGGCCGACGAATTGCGGCAGGATGGTCGAACGGCGTGACCAGATCTTGATGACTTCCTTGCGGCCCGATTCACGGGACTTTTCCGCCTTCTTAAGCACATAGCTGTCGACGAAAGGGCCTTTCCAAACTGAGCGGCTCATGTCTTAGCGGCCCTTCTTCTTGGCGTGGCGCGAGCGGATGATCAGCTTGCTGGACGCCTTGTTCTTGTTGCGGGTGCGCTTGCCCTTCGTCGGCACGCCCCATGGGGTGACGGGGTGACGGCCACCGCTCGTGCGGCCTTCGCCGCCGCCATGGGGGTGGTCGACCGGGTTCATCACCACGCCGCGCACGGAGGGGCGCTTGCCCAGGTGACGGTTGCGGCCCGCCTTGCCGAGGTTCTGGTTCGAGTTGTCGGGATTCGACACCGCGCCAACCGTGGCCATGCATTCCTGGCGCACCATGCGGAGTTCCCCGGAGCTCAGGCGGATCTGCGCATAGCCGCCGTCGCGGCCGACGAATTGGGCGTAGGTGCCCGCCGCGCGCGCGATCTGGCCGCCCTTGCCGGGCTTGAGTTCCACATTGTGGACGATGGTGCCGATCGGCATGCCGGAGAACGGCATCGCGTTGCCGGGTTTGACGTCGGTCTTGGCGCCCGAGATCACTTTGTCGCCGACGCCGATGCGCTGCGGGGCCAGGATATAGGCCCGCTCGCCATCGCTGTACTGGATCAGCGCGATGAAGGCGGTGCGGTTGGGGTCGTATTCGATCCGGACGACGGTGCCTTCGACATCCGTCTTGGTGCGTTTGAAGTCGACGATCCGATAGAGGCGTTTCGCCCCGCCGCCGCGGCGGCGCATCGTGATCCGTCCGGTGTTGTTCCGTCCGCCGTGTTTGGTCAAGCCTTCCGTGAGGGACTTGACCGGGCGGCCTTTCCAAAGCTCCGAACGGTCGATCAGCACCAGCCCGCGCTGGCCCGGCGTCGTCGGTTTATACGACTTGAGTGCCATGCTTGCTCTC
>JAAUYB010001898.1_pt1 | contig 105574 bp, 77 predicted proteins | sample 7278071 | NCBI WGS metagenome assembly JAAUYB01 (sample SAMN14350121, study PRJNA611818) | marine sediment metagenome | isolation source: surface marine sediment (1.8m) | place: French Polynesia: Moorea | collected 2018-08
CGGTGATCGTTGGCTCCACTTCTTTCAGAACGGCAGGCAATTCACCGCGGAAAATGTGCCGGAATATTTGGATACCCCGGAAATCAGGGAGGCGCTGATGGTCATGCAGGGCTTTACTGAGCACGAAAAAGACTACCTGTTGTATGAATCGCGCCTGGATGCCTTACGCCTTGAAAACTTTTGGGAAGGCGCCTACGAGCGGGAAAAAGCCAAGACCGAGCGGGTAGAAAACGCTCTGACCCAAGAACGGGCAGCACGAGAAGCTGCAGAAGCCGAGCGCGACCTGCTGCGTCGCAAATTGGAACAAGCCGGAATACCATTGGATTCCCAAGCCCCGTAATTTTTTCAGAAGTGGTTTCCAGGTACAAGTAAAAACCCTCGGCCGAAAACCTACTTACCTGGGGTCTCCCTTGGACTCATTCGGCGAAAAAACCGCTCATCCTCTTCCGGGTGCCGTCATGTGCTCCAGAGAAACCAGGTATCCCTGGCGAGACCTTGAGGTTTCGTGTTCCGGAACCCGGCCCTCTCGCGCGATCACCTTAAACCCTGGTGCAAAAAATGAGTAGTTCAACACAAAGGAGCTGTTCCCGGTCGATTTAACAACTTATTCGTGTGGAACAGACCAGTCCCACTGGAGTGGGAGTCATATGTTCCGCGGAACAGACCAGTCCCACTGGAGTGGAAGTGGTATGTTTCGCGGAACAGACCAGTCCCACTGGAGTGGAAGTGGTGCGTTCCGCGGAACAGACCAGTCCCACTGGAGTGGAAGTAGTATGTTCCGCGAAACAGGCCGGCCCCACCGGAGTGGAAGTGCCATGTTTCGCGGAACAGGCTAGTGCCACTCGGGTGGAAGTAGCCTGTCCGGCACATTAGTTTACACTCTTAGCCGAAATCACTGACTTACAACTTAAAAGGTGGTGTTTCGCTATCCTGAAAAAGCAAGACGGGATCGGGAAATAAAAGGTCCCATTCTCTCCTTGCCTGGTATAAGGTTCCGTACCGAGACGGTTCATGCCATATTATCAGTAGTGACAGTTTTTGATGCGGCTCCTTGTAAGATACATTTGCGCGGACGCGAATCGGGAAGCGAAATGAATAAAGAAGTGCGACCATGGCTGAGTCATCATATTCTCTCTATCAAGGATACCGAAAAAACCTCGGCATTTTATCGAGAGCGGTTCGGCATGGTCCTGGTGGACCGGGTTGAACGAACCACCGATGCCGGAACCGAACGACGCTTGTTCATGGGTTTTGCGGGCTCGGGTTCTGCACTCCTGAACAAAGATGACGGCGCTACATTGCTTGAGTTTCATCACTCAGATACGGTGACGGACACCGAAGCCGTCTATACCCAAAGCAGACAGGATGCTTACTGGAAGATCGGTATCACGCTTCGCGATGTGGATCGGGCGCGTCGGCGTTTGCTGGACGCCGGCGTCAAGGTGAGCGAACCCGCGCAGTTCTACGATATAGGCTATCTTTGCCACCTGAAGGACCCAACCGGTTTTTGCATCGAACTGCTTCAACATGATTTTGCGCAAAACTTTCGCCCCGCGCCCCCGGAACCCCACCCGTTGGGCAGCACGCCGACCCTGGGGCAGATCACCCTACGCATTGAAGATCCGGGCCCTATGCTCCACTTCTACCGGGACCTGATGGGAATGAAACTGCTCTCCAGGCAGGTGGTAGCCCCGCATCGCTTTACCTTGTACTTCCTCGCCTGCACGGATGAAGCGCCGCCCCATGCCGACCCGGATGCCGTGGAAAACCGGGAATGGCTCTGGAGACGGCCTTATTGCACCTTGGAGTTACAACACAAGTGGGACGCCGAGACCAAAAATATCTCCCACCGGAAGCATGACGAATTGCCGCTGGGATTTCGCGGGATGGGCTTTACCACGAGGGCGTTACCCCAACTGCTCGACAAACTTGCCGGCGAGGGAATCCCCGCCTCGATGAACTGGGATTGGGGACTGCGCAAGCAAACCGCCGTCATCCAAGACCCGGAAGGAAACCTGATCCGCCTGTCCGAACCTATCCGGGCAGCAGGTTTTCCCGCTACTTGAATTCGCCCGGCACATGAGTCAGACGTGATCAACCTGTCGGCCATCCGAAACCGTGATGTCATTCAGTTGCCGCGTGAGAAAACCGAGGCACTGAAATCTCGTTGTCATTGGTTGTTCCTGAAAATAGGGTGTCAAGGTTTCAAGGCTGATTCCTCGATCCTGAAAAGTCAGGAGCAAAGAATCAGTCCTTATTTTTCAATCCGGAAAAGTCAGGAGCAAAGAATGAGAACTGATTCTTTGCGCACGGAAAAGTAATGTGAAAGAAATCAGTTGTGGGTCCTTGACCCGGAAAAGTCAGGAGCAAAGAATGAGAACTGATTCTTTGACCCTGAACTTTCGGTGCGCAAAGAATGAGGACTGATTCTTTGCTCTCCGACTTTCAGTATCGAGAAATCAGCCGAGATATCTCGGCTCCTGACAACGAAAATCAACAAATCAGGCAGTTAACCAAGGCTCACCTTCTCAAAGCACCCCAATTCAGCTGTTTTTAGTTGTTAAGTCGAGAATTCGGGGTTGTTTTGTGCTGAAACGATGAAAACCCTCGCCGGCTGGATGAGTGAAAAACAACTCAGTCACCATACCGCACGACGCCCTGCTCGCTCACGTCAAGCGCCTCCCCGTCCGCGCAAACTCATGCCATTCGAGGTCAAAAATGAGTCACTCATATCCAGAAGTCGTTCCCGCCTTCCCGGTCGTCTTTTTCTTTACTTGAACCCAACCCGGTTCCTCTCTAGAATACGTCCATGATTTTTATGCTGGTCGAGTTCATTCGGGGCTGGTTGATGCCCTTTCCGTTTTGGATCGGCGATACCGGGAAACGCGGCGAGTACCTGGCCCGCCGCTACTGGCATCGGCGCGGTTATCACAAGGTGGCCGTCAACTGGCGGCATGGTCACGGCGAGATCGATCTGATCATGGCCGATTGGCGGCGTCTCTTGTTCGTCGAGGTCAAGACCCGGCGGGAGGAGCCCGATCTCCAGGCCGCGGACACGGTGGGTTACGATCAAAAGCAACGCTTGTTGCGCCTGGTGCCCGTCTTTAAAAAGAACTGGCCCGACCTGGAATTGCAGCATCGCTTCGTCATCGTTCTGGTCGCCTACGCCCCGGGTTGGCGCAAGAAGCGCTTCGAAGTCGCTCCACTGGCTTGATTGGGAATCCAATGCGGGTTATAAAGGTCCTGGCAGGAGTGGTTCATGACCGGTTTCGATCTATATGGCTGTGAAAAAATCCGCCTTCACGGGTTGCGCGGCAGCGCCGGCGTCTATCATCTGACCACCTTGGGCGGCAAGTGCGTCGTAGTTGCCCCGGACGACCGCAAGCTTTCCGATACCGCACATGCGGTCAGCAGCTTTCGGCCCGATGCCCGCGTGTTGGTGTTGCCCTCGTTGGACACCGGCCCTTTCTCCTTTGCGCCCGTTCACCCCTCTACCCGCCGCACCCGCCTGCTGTGTTTCCAGGCCCTGCACGAGGGCAACTGGGATTATCTGGTCACCACCGCCCGCTGTTTCCTGGAGCCCATCCCGCCCACCGAGCTCATGTTGTCGCCCCAATTGTTCTTGGAGGAGGGCGGTCAGTACGATCTGGCCGAGTTGGCCCGCAACCTGGCCGTGATGGGTTACCTGAGTTGCGATATCGTCAGCCAGCCCGGTGATTTCGCCCGCCGCGGCGGCATTTTGGACATTTGCTCCTTCACCGATGAAAAGGCCTATCGCCTGGAGTTCTTCGACGACGAGTTGGAAGAAATCCGCACCTTCGATCCCGCCACGCAACGCGGCAGCGGCAACGTGGACGCCGTGACCATCCTGCCGCTTTTCGAATGGACCATCACCCCCGAACGGGCGGCGACCTTCAGCACCAAGGGCGGCTCGCTGTGGAACCAGACCGACCACCGCGACCACTTCCTGGAGTTGGTTGCCCAGGTGCGCGACCGCGGCCGCTTCCCCGGGTACCTGCACTGGACGCCCCTTTTCTGCAAGGAAACCATTCGCTTTTTCGATCTCATCGACGGCCCCTTCCAAGTCTACCTGGACGACTGGGACACTACCGCCGACAAACAGGAAATCTTCCTCTCCCACCTGGAACAACAGATCGAGGCCATCTACCCCGACGTCGCCGTGCCCGCCATGTTCTCGGCCACCTACGGTTCCGAGAATCCGCGCCGCATCCAACTCCCCGAGGAAGCCACGGTGTTGGCTTCGCGCCAGTTGAAGCTGGACGTTGTCGACCGCGACTACGCCACCCAGACCGTGCCTCACTACCAAAATGACGTGGCCCGCTTCTTCACCCACTGGCGGCCCCAGGCCAAACGCCTGGCCATTGTACTCGTCTGCCGTACGCCCGGCATCCGCAAGCGCTTCGAAGAAATGTTGATCGAGGACGGCGAGGATTACCGGGAGTTGCAGTTCCCGCTGCCCGATACCCTGAAACCCGGTTTCTATCTGGCCTTGGGTCATTTGGAGACCGGCTTCTCCTGGCCCGATCTCAACCTGGTCGTCGTCAGCGAGCAGGACGTCTTCTCCAAATCCGGCAAGCCGCGCAGCCGGGCCAAGATGGGCAAGAAGATCTTCCAGTCCGAGTTCCGCGATCTCAAGGTGGGCGACTTCGTGGTGCACCTGGACCACGGCGTGGGCCGCTTCATCGGCCTGGTGGATATGGATGCCGGCGGGGCCACCCATGAGATGATGGCGTTGGAGTACCGCGACAACCAGAAGTTGTACGTCAACCTGAACCAGCTGGACCTGATCCAGCGTTACGGCTCCGATACCTCCGGCGCGAGCCTGGACAAACTGGGCGGCATTTCCTGGTCCAAGACCCGCAGCAAGATCAAGAAGGCCGTGCGCGAAATGGCGGGCGAGTTGATCAAGCTGTACGCGGCCCGGCAGGTGGTGGGCGGCCGGAAATACGGCGTGGATACCGAATGGCAAAGCGAATTCGAGGACGCTTTCGAATACGAACCCACCGACGGCCAGTTGGCGGCGGTTGCCGATATCAAGCGCGACCTGGAATCCAACCGGCCCATGGACCGCCTGCTGGTGGGCGACGTGGGTTTCGGCAAGACCGAGGTCGCCATGAGATTGGCCTTCAAGGCGGTCATGGAAGGCTTGCAGGTCGCGGTGCTCTGTCCCACTACCGTACTGGCCTTCCAGCATTACCACACCTTCCGCAACCGTTTCTCGGCCTTTCCGGTGACCATCGGCCAGATCTCGCGGTTCACATCGCCGAAGGATACCAAGGAGGTCTTGAAGCAAACGGCGAAGGGCGACATCGACATCCTCATCGGTACGCACCGTGTCTTGAGCAAAGACGTGCAGTTCATGGATCTGGGCGTCGTGGTCGTCGACGAGGAACAACGCTTCGGCGTGGCGCACAAGGAGAAGTTGAAACATATGCGCAAACAGGTGGATGTGCTGAGCATGTCGGCAACGCCCATCCCGCGCACGCTGAACATGTCCATGAGCGGCATTCGCGATATTTCGGTCATCGAAACCCCGCCGCGCAACCGCCTGGCCATCAGCACCACGGTGGCCGAGGCGCGCCAGACCCTGATCAAAAACGCCGTCGAGTTCGAGCTGCAACGCGACGGCCAGGTCTTCTTCATCCACAACCGGGTGGAATCCATGGAAACCGTGGTGACCAACCTCAAGAAGCTGGTCCCGGGCTGTACCGTGGGCATGGCGCACGGCCAGATGGACAGCGGCCGCATCGAGAAGGTCATGCTGGCCTTCATGCGCAAGGAAATCGACGTGCTGGTGGCCTCTACCATCATCGAGAACGGCGTCGATATTTCCAACGCCAATACCATGATCGTGAATCGGGCCGACCTGTTCGGCGTCAGCCAGCTCTACCAGTTGCGCGGTCGCATCGGCCGATCGGACCGACCCGCCTACGCCTACCTCCTGGTGCCGCCTCGGGCGCGCATGTCCTCCCTGGCCCGGAAGCGTTTGGCCACCCTGGAGGAGTTTTCGGACCTGGGTTCCGGCTTCCGCATCGCGGCGATGGACATGGAACTGCGCGGCGCGGGCAATCTCCTTGGCGCCGAACAGGCAGGCCACATCCACGCCGTCGGCTACGAAACCTATATCAAGCTGTTGGAAGAAGCCGTGGAAGAATTGAAAGGCGGCAAAATCGAGGACGAGGTGAACTGCCAGGTGAAGTTGCAACTGGGCTCGGCCATTCCTCGCGGTTATATCGAAGAGGCCAACCAACGCCTACACTATTATAAGAAGTTGGCAACGGCCAGGACCGCCGAACAGGTGACGCGAATCCGCGAAACCCTGCGCGACGTCTTCGGCCCCCTGCCCGCCATCACCGAACGCCTCTGCGACGAACACGACCTGCGCATCAGTCTCAGCGCCCGTAAGATCCTGGCCGTGGAACGGGAGCGCGACCGCCTGAAACTGCGCTTTCACAAGGCCGCGGAGGTAAACAGCGAACTGATCTTCAATTGGGTCCAAGAGCGCCGCGGCATTACGGTCAGCCCGGACGGTCAGTTGACCCTGCCCCTGGAACAGCGGGATCCGGAGATCATCATGGGTTTCGTCCGCGAAACTGTAGATTCCCTGCTTGTCGCCTGATTCATGTTGCCGTTTCGGGGCCCGGAACGCGATCGCAACTCGTGATGACCAGGTGGGAAATTCGTGAGTTTGTGATGAGCCGATCGATCCCGCGCTGCCCGAGAATTGCACGCTCTCGGCGGTCGGTTTCGCTTTCTATCGGGTAAACACAGGGACACCTAACTTGCAGCTTGCTTTTCATTCGCATTTCGCGTACTATTTTGCGGAGTAGGTATTGATCTGCTCCCGGGTAGGAAGAGACAATCCCGGGAAACCTTGTGAAAAGGTGGGTTTTAGCCCACTTTTTTTTTGGTCTGAGCAAAGGAAACGATGTCGAAATCGGCGCAATTAAAAGAACTGGTTGAAAATACCCTGGCCGACGGGCCCTTTGAGGTGGTCCTGTCCGAGTTCAAGAAACACGGACGCGATTGGGTTCTCCGCGTGTTTATCGATCATCCCGACGGGGTGACCATCGACCATTGCCAGACCGTGACCCATATGATCACCGAGCGGCTGGAAGAATTCGACCCGGTAGAAACCGAATACCATATCGAGGTATCGTCGCCGGGCGTCGACAGGCCGCTCATCAAACCCGAGCACTTTCAACGCTTTCTCGACGAGCGCGTATACGTCAAGGCTCATAAGGCCGCTGACGGCGCCAAAACCGTAACGGGTACCCTGAAGACCTGTTCCGATGAGGGGATCGAGGTGGTCAATGAAGAAAACGGGCAAATCCATTCCTTTGCCTTCGGCGATATCGCCAAGGCCACACTGAAACCCATACTTAATTTTTCCTAGGAGTTCGGACCATGAGTTCGGCATTGTTGCAAGCTATCGATCAGGTCAGCAGAGAAAAAGGCATCGACGCGGACATCATCATCTCGGCCGTCGAGGAAGCCATCATCGCGGCTTCCAAAAAAATCTTCAAAACGGACGAGAGTTTCGGTGCCAGCTTCAACCGCCAAACCGGCGAGTTGCAGGTCTGGGCGATAAAAGAGGTGGTTGAAAACGACGAGGTAGTCAACCCCAAGTTGCACATCCCTTTCGAAGAAGCCGCGCTTTATTACGAGGGGGTCGAGGTTGGTGACCAGATCCAGTTCACCAAGGACACCACCAAACTGGGTCGCATCGCGGCGCACGCGGCCAAGCAGGTGATCATGCAGAAGGTTCGCGATGCCGAGAAGGAGAAGGTTTACACCGATTTCTCCGATCGCCTGGGCGATGTGGTTACCGCGGTTGTTCGCCGATTCGAGCGCGGCAACATCATTATGGATCTGGGCAACAATGTCGAAGGCGTCATGTACCGTGATGAATACTCCAAGAACGAGCGCTTCAGCCAGAACGACCGCACCAAGGTGGTCATCGTCGGCGCCGACCGCAGCACCAAGGAACCCCAGGTCAAGGTTTCCCGCTCCGATGCGCGCCTGCTGATCAAGCTGTTCGAAATGGAAGTTCCCGAGGTTTACGACCAGACGGTCGTCATCAAAAACGCCGCTCGCGAAGCCGGTGACCGCTCCAAGATTGCGGTTTATTCCACAGACGGCGATGTAGACCCCATCGGCGCTTGCGTGGGCATGGGCGGTTCCCGGGTGCGCAGCATCATCCGAGAATTGAAGGGCGAGCGCCTGGACATCATTCGCTACAGTGAAGACATTCAGGTCTTTGCGTCCAACGCGCTGAGCCCCGCCAAGATCAATCGCGTCATCTTGACCGACCCGGAAAACCGGCGCCTTGAAGTCATCGTGGACGATGATCAACTGTCGCTGGCCATCGGCAAGCGCGGGCAAAACGTCCGCCTGGCTTCCAAGCTCTGCGGCTGGAGCATCGAGGTCAAGACCGAGGAACAAAAACGCGCCGAGGCTGCCGAGGCCATGGAGCGCATGGCGCAGGCTTCCGCCGCGGCCCAGGAAGAAGAAGCCGCTGCCGCTGCCGCTGCCGCTGCCGAGGAAGCAGAGGTCGAAACCGACGAGGAAACCGTGGTATCCGCGGAGGCGCCCGAAGAAACCGCGGCAGCCACTGAAGAAATCGAAGGCGAAGAACGCGACGAGGAATACGACGAGGATGAGGAAGACGAAGACGAGGAAGGCGAGGAAGAGGGCGTACCCCTCACCGAACTGGAAGGCCTTTCCGAGGAGCACCGCGAGGTGCTGGCTTCCTACAGCATCCACTATATCGAGGACATTCTGTACACTCCGTTGGAGGTCCTCAAACAGATCCCTGAACTCAGCGACAATATCGACAATATTGTGGCCCTCGCCAGGGCATACGAACAGGAGTTCGGTGAAGAAGCAGAAGACGAGTAGGCGATCAGGCCTTGGCGATAACCTGGAGGTTAATTGAATGGCGATTAGGGTTTACCAAATTGCGAAGGAGTACTCGAGATCTCCCGAGGAGGTGATGAACCTCTTGCTGAAGAAAGGGATCAGAGTGGCTTCGCAAACCGCCGAGCTGGATGAGCACGCGATTCACACCCTGCGCGCATCTCTCGGAAAGTTCGACCTTACGGTAGTCGACGGCGACCGGGAGTCCGAGGTCACTCATCACGAGGCGGAGCCGGGCAAAAAACCAGCCAGGCCAAAAGCCAAAAAGAAGAAAGCGCCGGAGCCTCCGCCCCAACCCGCACCCCGTATGACCGTTCGAGTGATCAAGCGGCATAAGGAGGACGAGGAGCATGAGGGCGAACAAGCAGAAGCGCCCGCTGAAGAAAAAGCGGTCCACAAACCGTTGAAGAAGCGTTTGAAAAAAGATCGGCGCAGCAAGATTCAAGAGCGCATCCAAAGTATCGCGGAAAAGCGGCAGCCCCAGGCGGTCGCCGAGGGCGAAAAGCCGGCTGAAGCCAGGCCGGAGGAAGCGCCCAAGGCAGCGGCCGCAAGCGATCCGAAAGCGGCGGCAGAGAAACCGTCGGCTCAGGCTGCCGAACCGGCTGCTCCCGAAAAGGCTGCCGAGGCCAAGAAGCAACCGGCGAAGCCCAAACGCGACAAACCGGTAGAAAAAACCCTCAACCTGGACGAAATGCGCGCCGAACGCGACCGGGAACGTCGCGGGCAAAGCACTTATCGCCGTGCGGATCGTCCCGGCGACAGGCGCCCCAGTGACCGACAGGGCGGTCGTCCCGGCGGTGATCGCCAGGGTGGACGTCCCGTAGGTGATCGCCAGGGCGGTCGGCCCGGTGATCGTCAAGGCGGCGGTCGCCCCGGTGATCGTCAAGGCGGCGGTCGCCCCGGTGATCGTTACGGCGGACGTCCCGGCGACCGTCAAGGCGGCGGACGCCCCGGCGACCGTCAAGGCGGCGGACGCCCCGGCGACCGTCAAGGCGGCGGACGCCCCGGCGACCGTCAAGGCGGCGGACGCCCCGGCGACCGTTACGGCGGACGCCCCGGTGGGGACCGCCAAGGCGGCGGTCGGCCCGTCGGCGATCGTCAAGGCGGCGGTCGACCGGGTGGCGGACGCCCCGGGGATCGTCAAGGCGGCGGTCGTCCCCCACACGGCGGCGGGCGTCCCGGCGGCGGTCGACCTCAACACGGCGGCGGCCCCAGGCTCGGCGGCGGAGGAGGAGGGGGTTTCCCCGGTCCCGGTCTTGCCGAGGGTAAACCCGGACGCGCCCGTTTCGGTAATCACAAACCGGGCGCCAAAAAGAAGAAAAAGAGCCGCAGGAACCGCCATCCCGAGCAGATGGATAAGATCAAAATGGTCACCACCAGCCGCGTAGAGTTGCCCGACGAGGAGTTGGGCATCATCATGCTCTCGGAAGGCGTGACCGTCAAGGAACTGTCCGAGAAGGTAGACCGCAAGGCCAAGGACATCATCAAGCGCCTGTTCGAGAAGGGCATCATGGCGACCCTGAATGATGTGTTGGACGGTGATCTGGCCATCGAGATCGCCAAGGATTTCGGTTACCTGGCGGAGATCGTCAGTTTCGAAGAAGATCTCCAGATACGTGAGGAAGGGGGCCTGGTCGATGCGCCTGAAGAGGACGAGGGCACTGAGCCCCGCGCACCGATCGTTACCATCATGGGCCACGTCGACCACGGTAAAACCACCCTGCTGGACACCATCCGGAAAACCAAGGTGGCATCCGGCGAAGCCGGCGGCATCACGCAGCACATCGGCGCCTACGCCGTGCCCTACAACGAAAAGCGCATCGTCTTCCTGGACACCCCGGGTCACGAGGCGTTTACCAAGATGCGTGCTCGCGGCGCTTCGGTGACGGATATCGTCATCCTGGTCGTGGCCGCGGACGACGGCGTCAAACCCCAAACGGTTGAAGCCATCCAGCACGCCAAGGCCGCCAAGGTGCCCATCATCACCTGCATCAACAAGATCGACAAGCCCGAGTCCAACCCCGAGCGCGTCAAACAGATGTTGACCGAGCACGAACTGGTGGTCGAGGACTTCGGCGGCGACAGCCCCTGTGTCCAGGTCTCGGCCAAGCAGAATATCGGCATCGACGACCTGCTGGAAATGGTTCTGCTGGTCGCCGAACTGAACGACTACAAGGCCAACAACGAACGCCGCGCACGGGGCACGGTCATCGAGGCCCAGTTGGACCGCGGTCGCGGCCCGGTTGCTACCGTGGTCATTCAGGACGGTACGGTTCGCGTGGGTCAACACTTCATTACGGGTCAGACCTACGGGAAGATCCGCGCCATGCACGACGACCTGGGTCGCAACGTGGAAGAGGCCGGACCCGCCACCCCGGTAGAGATCTTGGGAATCCAGGAAGTACCCTCCGCGGGCGACAGCTTCCAGGTTACCGATGACGAGGTGACCGCGCGCAAGATCTCCAGCTTCCGTAAGGAGCAGGCGCGTGAGGACCACCTGCGTCGCCAGCACACTTCGCTGGACCAGTTGTTCAGCAACCTGAAGCCTTCCGACATCAAGGACCTGTCCCTGATCATCAAGGCGGACGTTCAAGGCTCCGTGGAAGGCTTGATTTTCGCCCTCAACAAGATCGAGAGTGAAAAGGTCAACCTGCGCATCGTCGGTCAGGGCGTGGGTAACGTCACTGAAAACGATGTGCTTCTGGCCGTGGCGTCCGACGCCATCATCATCGGTTTCAACGTCAAGGCGGAACGCAAGGCCCAGGACCTGGCGGAAAACGAAGGCATCGACCTGCGCTTCTACTCCATCATCTACGAGGTGGTCAAGGAAGTCGAAGCCGCCATGCTCGGCCTGGTGGCGCCCACCTTCGAGGAACGCGAGATTGGTCGCGCCTCGGTAAAACAGGTGTTCAGCGTTGCGAAACTGGGCAAGGTCGCCGGCTGTATGGTCGACGACGGCAGGGTCAAACGCGACGCCATTGTTCGCCTGTATCGCGGCGGCGACGAAATCCATACCGGTAAACTGCAAACACTCAAGCGCTTCAAGGACGATGTCAACGAGGTCAAGGCCGGTTTCGAATGCGGCATCGGCATCCATGATTACAGCGACATCGAAGAAGGCGACGAAATTCGTTTCTTCGTCATGGAAGAAGTCCAGGCCACCGAACTCTAAACGGCGGCCTTTTCCCCGAGGAACCAGCACTCATGCCCAATCGATCCGACGTCTTAGCAGAGCAGATTCGACAGGTCATCAGCGAAGCGGTTCTCTTCGAAATGCGAGACCCGAACCTGGAGGGCATTACCATTACCCGGGTTCGGGTCAGCTCCGATCTACAATTCGCCGATGTGCGTTTCACGCCCCAGGACGATGTTCGCGACCCGCAAACCGTGGGTCGGGCGCTGGGCAAAGCCGGCGGCGCTTTTCGCCGTCTCCTGGCCAAAAAGATTCGCATGCGGCGTGTGCCTCAACTGCGCTTTCATTACGATGCCGATGTCACGGCCGAGCGCCGTATCGGCGATATTCTTGAAAGCATGGATATCCCGACGGCCGACCAGGAAGACGATGCAACTTGAATCTTTTTGTTTCCTACCCCTAAATAAACCGGTGGGTCCAACCTCCCATGACATGGTGGACCACATCCGAAAACAGGCACCCAAGAAACTCAAGGTGGGTCATACCGGAACCCTGGACCCCTTCGCATCCGGCGTGTTGATCATGGCCTTGGGCAAGGCGACGCGGTTTGCCGAGGAAGTGCACACCCTGCCCAAGAGCTACCGCGCAACCCTGCGTCTGGGCATACTCACCGATACACTTGACCCCACCGGTGAAGTGGAAAAAAAGCAAAAGGTTCCCAACTTCGACGCCAAACGGCTGCGCAAGCTCGAGCAGGCTTTTACCGGAACCCTTGACCAGATTCCACCGGTCTTCTCCGCCAAGAAAGTCGACGGCCGCAAGAGTTATGACCTGGCGCGTGACAATCAGGCCGTCACCCTGAAGCCCAAGCAGGTCACCATTCACCAACTGAAGCTGAAGAAGGTGGATGCCGAGACCATCCATATCGACCTGACTTGTTCTACCGGTACCTACGTGCGGGCACTGGGACGCGACCTTGCCGAGGCGTTGGGCACCTGCGGGCACCTGACCACCTTGGAGCGAACGGCCGTGGGTTCGGTCAGGGTGGAAGACTGTGTTTCTCCCGAGGAACTGACCCCGGGGAACCTGGCCCGTTTCGCCATGCCGGTCAGCAGCCTGCTCAGCCGCTTCCCCGACATCCCCCTGCCGCCCGATGCGTTGCCTTTGCTGCTTCAAGGCCGACCGTTTCCCATTACGGAAATGGCCCCGGCTACCTTCCTGGGCTCCTTCTATGACGGTCAGGGCGTGAAAGCGGTGTTTAAATGCGCCTTCGACCCGGTGGCCTCCGCCATTCACTCGCGCATGCTCTGCTACCTGCGCGAAGAATAATCGGCAGCAACCATGGACTTGAATGCCTACAACCGGTCCGCCTGGAACCATGCGGTGACCAATCTTAATGAATGGACGGTGCCGGTTGACCCGGAAATCATCGCAAAAGCGCGCCGAGGCGAATTCAGCGTCGTACTGACGGGCAAGACACCCGCCCCCCGCGAATGGTTGGGCGACCTGAGCCGTGCTTCCGTCCTCTGTTTGGCCTCCGGCGGTGGACAGCAGGGACCCATCCTGGCCGCTGCCGGCGCAAGGGTCACCGTCTACGATCTTTCAGACGGGCAATTGGCGCAAGATAGAATGGTTGCCGAACGTGAGGATCTGGATTTAACGACCGTTCAAGGCGACATGGCCGACCTGAGCGCCTTCGACGACGCTACCTTCCACCTGATCGTACATCCGGTCTCCAACTGTTTCTGCCCGGACATCCTGCCGGTCTGGCGCGAGGCGTTCCGCGTCTTGAAACCCGGCGGCGCCTTGCTAACCGGTTTTATCAACCCCGCGGCTTATATCTTCGACGACAAATCCGCCGAGAAAGGCGAACTGATCGTACGCCACAAACTCCCCTTCTCCGACCTGACCGATATCACCGAGGAAGAACGGCAGGCCTATATCGCCGATAACGAGCCGCTGGTTTTCAGTCACACCCTGGAAACCCAAATCGGCGGTCAACTTGCGGCGGGTTTCCACATCACCGGCTTGTACGAGGACCACTGGGAAGGGCATGCCCTTTCCCGTTTCATGCCCTTGTATATCGCCACGCGGGCCGTCAAACCCGAGCGGTCCTGAGCCATGACCAAAAAGCCGATTACCGATCCGAGACTGCTGGCGGTCATGTGCATGGACCTGGTCATCCATGAAAACCTGCTGGTGCCCGAAGCCATGGCCCGCCTCGATTTCAAAATGGAAGAGGAAGACCGCAACCTGGCTCATGAATTGGTCTACGGCGCCTTCCGCTTCATGCCGGGCCTGGAACACCTGTTGAACTCGCTGTGTAAGGCGAAGAAACTACCGCACCACGTCCGCCGCATTTTGCTGCTTTCGCTTTATCAACTGCGCTTCACCCGTATCCCGGACTACGCGGTGCTGGACACGGCCAACAAACTGACGGTTCGCCTGAAGTTCCCGGGCCTGCGCCGACTGGTCAACGGCGTCCTGCGCTCGGCCCAGAAAGAGGGCGATCGTTTATGGGCGGAACTGGAACCGGCCGAAACGATTCTCCCCGAATGGCTTCGAAACCTGTTGACCGAGGCCTACGGCGCCGAGACCCTGAATTCCTGGCTGAATGACTGGCAAAAGCGCTCGGTCCTATCCTACTGGTGCATCGACGACAACGCCCCGGAAGGCGATGAACGCGCGGAGTACCTGCCCCACGCCTTTCGCCGAACTAGGGCCCTGCCCCGCTGGATGCTGAAGAAACGCAGAGCCTACGTGCAAAATGAAAGCAGCCAGGCCGTGGCGGAAATGGTCTTGCGCCTGAAACCGGAAACGGTGCTGGATGTCTGTTCGGCGCCGGGCGGTAAATGCTGTTACCTGGCCGCATTCGGCAACCTGAAGAGCCTGACGGCCTGTGATGCGGCCCCGGAACGCCTGATGCTGGTGGAACAAAATCGCGACCGCTTGGGCCTTTCCTTCGAAACCAAAAGGGGCGACGCCAGGGCCCTGGACCTGCCGGAAGAAGCCTATGACGTGGTGCTGGTCGATGCGCCGTGCAGCGGTGTCGGCATCATCGGTCGTCACCCGGAGATCAAGCTCCTGAAAACCGGCCCGGCGGATCAGAACTTGAGACAAACCCAGGCAGAAATAGCAAAAGCCGCCTGGCGGCATGTCAAACCGGGCGGCTACCTGCTGTACGCGGTTTGTTCCCTGGACCCCGCGGAGATTCCCCGAGCCCCTGAGGATGCCGCCGATGCAACCCAAGCCCTGGAACAAATCCTCAAAGACCTGCCGAGCCGGCACCGCGAGAGCGGTTTCTACTTCCCCCCCTCCGCGGTTCTCGACGGCTTCGGCGGCGCCCTTTGGCAAAAGCGCCGGGCTGAAACGACGACCTCCGAGATCGTTCTGTAAAAACCGTTTAAAAAAATGAAAAAAAGGTGACCTCATTTTCTCCAGATACCCGCGTTACCTTTTAAAGAGTGATTCGACCCCTCGGCATCTTCCCCAGACGAACCATAAGAGATGTTGTAGCGGTTCCCCTCTTGAAAGCAAGTACCGAAAATAGGAGAACAGAAATGAAAAAGAAGATTCTAACCGCTTTGTTCCTGGCTGTGACCGTAGCACCCGTTATGGCTTCCGAGCTTTGTGCTCAGATCTACATTCAGGTTTGGACCGCCACCGTGAACGGTAATGTCGATGATGCCGTGGCCTGGTCTACCGTCTACAACAACATGGGTTGCGATCCCCTGGGCAGATAAGTGAGAATGGGTTCTCCGAAACCCTTCGGAGAACCCTTATTCGCCTTGTATCCAAGAGGAGGTTGGGATGAAGTGGTTCCCTTTGGTTTTATTGAGCATCACCGCGAATTCGGTTGCGGGTTCGGGAAAATTGGAAATCGATGAGTTGGGAACCGCCACCCTCGTTTCCTCGGCGACCTTGAACCGGACCACCCTTTTCACAACCATGGATTGGGTCGGAAGGTTGAAGATTGAAACCATCCTTTTCGACGCGGATTCCAGACAATCCGTTGTCATCGAGGACGGTCGGATTCCCAAACTGTCAGATCGGGTTATCGCCGGAAGAGAAGCCTACTTTCTCCTCAGTCGAAATGCCGATTCCATCGTAATGCTGGGTACCGACGGCGGGTTTCTCGAGAAGTTCAGCTACAGCGGCTATTTCACGGGCGAAGAACTCAACGGCATGACCTTGTTCTACATCTATCCCCATAGAGAAAACATGGTCTTGTTGACCTACAAAAAAGCCGATTGGTTGTTCCTTGCCGTCGGCGAAATGGAAAACCGAACGGCTGACATCGTCACGGCGCTGAAGATCGACCCGGAACAGATGGGGTATTGGGTTTCGGACGGAGAATCGATTTACTACATCAATCCATTCACCAGCGGTATCGAAAAGCTGGACAGTCAATATGAAAAAGCCGCCTTGCTGCGGGCTCATCGTGAGCCGGTGTTAGACGTCCAAAAGAAGAAGATGTTCGACAAGCCCAAGGTTAGGGCCATGCTGGCCGAGAGGGGCATGTCTCCTTACCAACGCATGTTGTTGAACCCTATCATCACCAACGGAAAAATCTCCTTCAGTCTCAATCAGTGGCGGGACAACTACGGTGAAGAGATGAAGGAACTCAAGAAATTCGCGGTTCTCTTGGAGAACGGCGTCCCCCTGGAACGGAAAAGAGAGGATGTGACAGTAGTTGTCGGCGACTCATCTGCCGGCACCCTGTACTACAACCATGCCGCCGGCGACTTCGCTTTTTCCAAAAAGTCCAGGTAGATTCAAGCAAGTACACAAAAGGAGACTTCGATGAAGAAGAAAGTCGCTACCATGTTGGCCGTCGCGGCCTTCAGCACCACGAGTTTTGCTTTCCCGGGTAACATCATTCCGCTTCTGTGCGGTGCGGCCGAGGGTGTGGTCGCCCAAGCCACCGCGGACGGTGATTTGGAAACTGCCCTGGCCTGGTCGCAGTTTTATGCAGACTGCCAGGCAGCCGGTAATCTGTAAGCCTTCAAAGTCCAGGTAGATTCAAGCAAGCACAAAAAGGAGATTTCGATGAAGAAGAAAATCGCTACCATGTTGGCCGTCGCGGCCTTCAGTACCCCGAGTTTTGCTATAGGTCCGCTCATCATTCCGCTTCTTTGCGGCTCGGCCGAACGTATGGTTGCCAAAGCCACCGCGGAAGGGGATCTGGAAAGCGCTCTGGCCTGGTCGCAGATTTATGCGGACTGCCAGGCGGCCCAAGAACTCTAAGGCTGTCGCTAAAGATATGGTCACACGGAAAGCCTGACCCCCGGGTCGGGCTTTTTTGTGGCGCGTTTTCAAGAACATTAATCAGACAAGGGCATGAAGGTAGGCGCCGATGGTCATATGGTCCAAAACGGCGGACAAGTTGCCCTTTGAACGGATGATCGGCAAAGCGCTCTCCAGGGCAAGTTGGATCGGTTGCACAACCAGTTCGGACCAGTAACAGCCGCCACGGTAATCCAGCAATGCCCGGTTGTAGCCGCTGTCCGGAGAAATCCAGGCTCGCATCATAGCGGCGCAGGCAACGCCCCTGGCGAAGCCCGGTTCCCGGCTCAGTCGCTCCCCGTGAGGCTGAATCCAGATTCGATCGATAACGGCCGGGTGACGGTGGTTGACCAGGACACAGGTCCAAGCCAGACCGGCCAGAGCGTGTTGCTTCCCGGTCTCATCGGGCGCGTTGCGGTCGATAAACGCCAACTGGTTGCGATCCGAATACGGTACGGCATTCTGCATCGCGAAATAGACGCCGCGTCCCACGCCGTGCCAGAAGTAGTCTCGCAACCGATCCGTTCGAGCGGCCAGGACGGCGTCCAACCGGTGCAGTAGAAAAGGACGAAAGACATGGATGTACACGCCCAGGCTTTCCAGCGATGCATTGATGTTTTCGGCTTGGGCATTCTCGCGGCAAAGGTCAAGGAACAGTTGCAAGCGCGATTCCAAAAGCACATCGTTGTCAGACCGCCGACATGGCTCGAACGCCCATTGTGCCAACGCCAGACCCAAGCCGGCGTGAAGAGCGGTTGTCATGTGTTCGGGCAGGTTGCCTTGCAGCACGCCCTTCGGTTGTTTGTTTTGGTGAAAAAAACTGAACACAACATCGTGAACCAGGCCCTCCAGCAACCACAGACCGCTGAAGGGGTCACGCGCTTCGGCTTGTTGCAACGCCGGTTTCAGATCCAAATCCGGTGAGGGGACGATGCCCAGCAAACGGGAAGCCCTGGGCACCAACAGGAAGACGGTCACCTTATTGCGCCATTCCTTAAAAACGGCGGGCAAGCTGCCGGGCGCTGTTGCAAGCCGGTGAACCGTCCAAGCCAAACAATCCTTGAGAAGCCGAAAAAGCCAAAGCCAGGCAGACGGCCGCACCAACCCGGTCAATACCCGGCCGGCCGACTCCCGCAGGGTACGCCTCAATACCGAGGTGCCGCCCTCATAGCCTTCCCGGCGAGCCGGTAGAAGCACCTCCCAAGCTGCCGCCAGGCCGATGAAGAATAAACCGGGTTGTCTCGGCTCTCCGTCAGCCATGCTCTATTCCGGACGTGGAGAGGAATCGGATAGGGGCTCGCCTTCAACCAATGTGACCAGACTGCCCAAACGAATTTCCCGGTCCAGGACCGCTTTTTCGAAGGTATCGTGTTGCCCGCTCGGCCAGCGAACCTCCAAGCGCTCCAATTGGGCATCTACGCCCAGACCCATGTGGATGGTGGTTTGCCCCTGTGAAGCGTAGCCGGAGCCGGCTTCTACAAAGCGGGTCATGGCCTTGCCGTTCACCGTCAGGGTAACGCTTGCGCCGATAGCGTCGCGATTGCTCTTCTTGCCGATCAGCCGGAAGCCCAGCCACTCGCCGGCGCCCTCGTAGGCGTTGCGGTAGATAAAGGGCTCGGCGTTGTTATTGTTGATGGCAATGTCCAGCCTGCCGTCGCGATCGAAGTCGGCAATCGCCACCCCGCGACTGTCCCGGATACAATCGGCGCCCGCCGGCCGCGCCACATCCGCGTATTGACCGTCACCCTCCGATGCGAACAGGCAATTATATTCGTACCCGTTCCACGAGTTATCCGCCACGAATTCGTTACTGTAGTAAAGGCCCCTTTTGTAATCCGCTATGTGTGCGACCGCACCACTGAGGAAGGGTAGTCACAAATCGGTACCGGGCTTGTTGCTGATCCAGCCGTTCGCCGCGTAGATATCCAGGTCGGTGTCGTTGTCGTAGTCGAAAGCCGCCACGGCCCAACCCCAACCGGCCTGATTGGTATGGCTGTCCTTCAACTCGCGGAAGGTTTCATCACCGTTGTTGTAGAAGAGCGAGTTGCCCTCGCCCACCTCCAGGCCCAACCGTCGCCAGTCGGTACCCAGTAAATCGTAGATAGCCATATACTCCGACATATCGGTAATCACATAACGGGTCCTGGCCACGTTGCGCATGTACTGGTCCAGGGTCACGTCCTTGCCGAACCAGCGCGTGTTGGATTTGATGTTGGAGGTATAGAGATCCAGCAAACCGTCGTCGTTGAAATCGGCGAACAGTACGCCCATGCCGCCGGAGAAATCCAGCGTTCCCGCGTCCTTCGCCACCTCGTCGAAGGTGCCGTCGCCGTTGTTGCGGTAGAGATTCTTCCGGCCGAAATCGTTGGCGCAAACCAGGTCGGTAAAGCCGTCGTTATTATAATCGCCCGCCGCAACGGCCAGGGTCCATCCGCTGTCACCGGTACCGCTCTCCTTGGTGACATCCTTGAACCCCTGTCCCTTCTGGTTGTGCAGGAGCCGATTGGGCTCGCCGTTCCGCGCAAACATGGGCAGCCGGGGGAACGCTTCATAAGCATTGCCGTTAACACCCACGTAGATGTCCAGGTACCCGTCATTATCGAAATCCAGCAAGGTGGCGGAAACCGAGGTGATGACCTGGTTCAAACCCATTTCCTGCCCGTGTTCGGTAAAGCGTTCTCCGTCCCGGCGGTAGTAAAGATTGGGAGCCAGGTAGCGCACCACGTAAAGGTCTCGGTCACCGTCGTTATCGAAATCGGCGAACAGGGCGGCGGAAGCCTGATCGATGCCGGCCAGACCGGCTGCCTCGGTGACATCGACGAATGTAATCGAGCCGTCAGCTTGGGTTTCGTTGCGATAGAGTTTGCTTTCCACACCGTCGGCAAAGAACAGGTCGGCCAAGCCGTCATTGTTATAATCGGCGGCGCTGAGCCCGCCCATGGCGTGTTCGATGACGCCGAACTTCAGTTCGTGTCCGTGTTCCAGGATATTCAATTTGGGATCGCGCCGGTGAACGTAATCGATCCCGGCGGCGGCCAGGTCGACCTGTTCGAATACGGGCCCGCTACGAATCACCCGTATCCCCTCGACCAGACCGTCACCCTGTATCTTCCAGTCGTAGTAATCGGGCGTTTCGGCCGCATTGACCAGGCGCCAGCGATAGAAATGCCGGTCTTGCAACGGCTCGTCGGCGGTGTCGGTGCCGTCCAGGATGAACTTGACGGTCAATTCCGCGGAGACATGCGGTTCCAGGTCGGAAATCAGGTCGATCTTGCATTTGACCCGCGTCACCGAGTTCAGATCGGAGAGATAGTCGGACCAGGCGCGCAGAACATCCGCTTTCTGGAAATGATCGTCGCCGACCCGCGTCAAATCGCGTGCGTGGACTCCGCCCACCTCTCGAACGGGCCCGTAAACCCAAAGTCCGCGCTCTTTCTGTTCGAAAGCATCGGCAAAAAAGGGCGCCAGGGCTTTCGTATCGCCTTCCGCCGCGGCTTTTTTCAAGGCGCCGGCATAATCGGAAAGAAAGGTGGCGATGGTCTTCCCCGCCTCGTAGAAGCGGACATGATGCTTGTCGTCCTGCTTCATGCGATGTAGCGCATACCAATAACCGCCGATCAGCAGGAGAACCAAAAAGGCAAAGATTTTGAGTACCTTGGAGCGCCGCATAGCTGACTCCCAAAATGTTGATTCGGAATACACCTAGAAGATATCACATCACCAAACCCAGAGCAATCCGAGAATGAGCCTTCATGCAAAGCAGGTCTGAATCGCCAGGGAACTGATCGGCCGGCGGAACGGCCGCACCAACGTATCGAAATCTTGTCGGCGGGCCGGGCGTCATGCTTTCGCGCTGAAAAAGATTGGTGTCCCCGGCGCGACGGGGTTCGATCCGGAAAGCTGGACAAGCTTCTCGATAACAGGACTCCCTCTTGGAAAAATGGGCGATATGAGTCGATGATGCCGGCATTTCTTTTGCACTTCAGGAAGAGGAGCCTTGATTTTCTTTTCATGAGAGCATCACATGCGACTTGAAATTTTCAATCCGCGAGACCGTAACAGGATTCTTCACTGTACCTGGAAGTCACTCTTTTTTGATGGAGATCTCTACCCGTACCCGGCACCTATTTTTTCGTACCGGAGAGCCATTCTTTTCCGGAAGCCACTCTTTCCGATTTTCCAGACGAATTTACCGGTAATCAAGACCTCTTTCCCAAATACAGGCGATTATGACTGTTTTCTCGCCGGCACCAGCTTTGCTCTATAGGCAGGTGAGCCTGGATTTTCTTTTCATGAGGGCGTATAACATGCAACATAAAAATTTCAGAATACAGCGGGACCGAGACAGGATTCAGATCACGATTTTAGTTGTTGCCGTTCTCGGCATTATAATCGCGGTTTTCACTTTTATCAAGATGTCAATTACACCGCTGGAAGATCGAATCGGCGATATCATGAAGCAAACGGCAGCTCTTGACAGACTAATCAAGGACTTTGAGAGGGTCAAGGATAACATTGAGGATATCCGAGGCCAACTGTATCAGTTGGAAAACCTCAAGAGGTATCTGGACGACATAAAGAATGATGTTGACGAATTAAAGCGAACACCGAGTCGAAACCGGAAATCCCAATCCGATATTCTGACTGCCGAAATTGAAAGGTTGAAGCTTCAACTTGAATCCAACAAAGAACTGCTCAAGGAAATGCGCGTGTTCATGGTGGAGTGGAAAAATACGGAGAGATTGCCGGACAAAAGCGCTCTGCTTGACCTGGAGTTACGACGCACCGTCCTTTTCATGGAAAACCTCGGGCATTGCTACATGGTATCGATTGCAGCATACCGGGAAGAGAATGCGGACCTCATTGCGAAGAAACTTTTGGAATTCAAGCTGGACTACGGCGGCTCGGACCTGATCGGCCTGATGAAGTTCACCAAGGAAGGCGAAGAGTGGTACGCGGTCACTTGGGGTCATTACAACACGAATGAAGAAGCGCAAGAAGACGTGAGCATGGTGAACGGGTTATTCGATGTGAACGATGCTCTCGTGATCAACATCAAATCAGGTAGCAAACCATGTCATTGCGACAAGGAATCGCTTAATTAATCGCATCGGACGGAGAAAAGGAGGCGTACCACGATGCAAGTAGATGCTCAAACTGACAAGCTGGAAAACCCTGTTTCCGTGTGGCGGGAAACGCTCCATGACCACGATGACGGGGCCGCCCGCCAACAAACCTCGGATGGCCGCGGTCGTCCTCATCCGGTCGATGAAACCTTGAAGTTTCTCAACAGCATTGAAGAGAAACTGGACGCCGTAACCAGGAACCAACAACCCTACAAAGTACAAAATGACGCCATTGACGAAGAGAACCCCGAACCCACTCATGTGGCATCGAGAAAAGCCTTTTACGGCTAAATCCGGAAACCTGTTCAGCCAACCGACACAACCACTACCAACCGCCCAAAAAGGATTGCTATAGAGGCCGGACATGACCACCATGAAAAAATTTGATTTAACTTATAGGTCCATCGATAATGATGAGCTTGAGCAACTTTCCGGAAAGATCGGCAAAGAAATCAAAGCCGGCAACGGTTCCGGAGATTTGAGCCTGGACCAGATCGAGCGTATCTTACACAAGGTAAGCAATTTCCACAACATTTCCAAGCCAAAACAAATGGAACTGATCAGCCATCTTTCCGATTACAGTTTCACTGAGGGTCAGGAGATGAATGCCGCTCAGCAGATCCAATTATTGGTGGCCGCGGAACATAACTGCAAGGAAATTTCTCAAGCCAGAAATCAAATAATCAATAGTATCCCTTCCGAGGACTCGAAACCCGTTGAATCGGCAAACCATCGGGAAGCATCCACCAAAAAGATGATGGCTGCCGTGATCGCCGTTTTCTCCGGTATTACCACCTATATGGCTTGTAGCAATTTCCTGGGCGGGTTGTTGCAAAAAAGCGACTTTCAACCGGAAGACTCTCTAATATTACGGCTGACGCTGTCAGGGACGGCAGCCGTGTTCTCCTCTCTGATCATTTTTGCGGCCAAAAACAGGGTCAACACCTTTATCGAGTCGGGTCACCGCGTCTTGACCGCGCTCAGAAAAGCGTATCTGGAGAAACCCCACCAAACGAATATTGCTTTGATTATCCTGGTTCTCTCCATCATCAGCAATGCGGTGGGCGGCGCCATGATCCTGGGGGAAAAGCCCGAGTACCACAATCAACTCAATCAGGCAATCGCCGTTGCCGATGCAACCAAGGCCAAGGTCATAGGTTCCATCGATCTGATCGAACACACCTTGAGCGACGATAAAATCAATCGGCTGAAAAATGAGATTCTGGATGCCGAACTCAAGGGTAAATCTACCTCTCAAGCGGAAGGCAAGCGATACTACTGGCATGCCAAAGACTACTTCCTGAATCATACAAGCAGCAGCCTGGCATACGTCGACAGCAATCAATACGTCTTATCGGAGTCACATTTAAACAAGGTTGAAGCCCTACGTACTTTGCTTCGAAAGCTTGCTGCCCAGCCCCAAAATACCGATGATTTCTCCAAGACCGTTTCGACGCTGAGAGATGAGTACATCGGTGTGATTAAATCAAGGCTAAGTCTGGTCGATGAAAAGCTCGCCATGTTGGCCGAGGGAAAATTGTCCCGTGAGCGCGCCAACATCATGCTCGCCAACCTTGAAAAGGAGTTCGTCACCCTCACCGTCGGTTCTGCATCCTTCGATAAAAGTTTGGCGCATCTCAAGACAGAGATCAAGGCATATACCGACTATTGCACGGACGCGATCGGGGAGATCAATGCCCTTGCGAACAACACCGGTGTTACGATTTTCGAGAGCTTGACGCCGACCCTGCCGACCATTGTTGTTCCCAAAATGAGGGTCGAAGAGATTCGCTACAAGGAACCCATTGAAGTCGCTCGGTACTTTATCGAAAGTAAAGGGGTGTTCGGAGCCGTCACGGTCACGCTGATGGTTATTTTGTGCCTGTTGCTTGACATCCTCGATATGTTCAAGCTCAAGGGCCTGAGGAATCGAGTATTCCGAGATAAGGAAGTGATCTTCAGCCGCCGCAAAAAATACTATGACCCTGTTTTCGAAGCGATTGTAGACGTCATCTTCCAGCGCCTCCATCAATCGGCTGCCTTCAAAAACCTGCGATCAGGCATCATCCAGCGGGTCATCATCTGGCGCCAACTAAGGAAGACCCTGGACAGTCTGGTTCCCGAAACGGCTATCGAAGATGAAGCGGGTATGCTCGAATGGTGGTGGTTCGGGGTCAAAAAAACATGGCGGAGTTGGACCAGACTCAATACAGCGCCTGCAGAGGCTTACAACATTGAATGTGAGTGCCTGGAGCAATTCAGAAAGGACGCCGGATACCTCGTCGAGATCTACCGACAACTCTTCAAGCAATCCGTCATCGACGGGATCCTGGTCCACCCTACCAACAACAAACGCAAGCTCAATGACCAGCACCTGGATTTGCTGCTGCTCGAGAGCCAGACGGCGATCAAAAAGGAAATCGCGAACATCAGGAAATCTCGCGATCAATCGACACCGGCGGAGGTCACTTATTACAAGGCCCGCATCACTCGCTTGGAAAACCTGCTGAAATATAGGGCCGGGATCGAGTTTGAACAGCCGCCGGAAACAGTCAATACGTCCACTCTCCAACTCAACTTTGTGCTGAGCCAGGTGAAAGACGCCAAGATTACGGAATTCACAGCTGTTGTCAACGGTCAAAGCGAAAGAGTGAGTCTGGAAGATCAGGACGAAGCGTTCTCGTATGACATCCAGTTAACGGACCGGCAAAACGATATCGAAATCACCGTGATCGACCAATATGACCGAAGAGCGCATGAGAGTTTCACCGTTCAGTGCATCACCGATGCTGTCATCAAGGAGGAGGTAGCGCGGGCAACCGGGGAATTGGCGCAGATCATCGAGGTATCGGTGAGTGAGATGACGGAGCATTTCTTGAAAACACTGCTCGAATTTCGTTACAAAAACGACATGGTGCGTGAGAATGCCACGCTTGACAAGGCTCTCACGACATTGAAGCGCGGCCGGAGCAGCCTCTCGTCACTGACGGACCATATGGAAGGTCGATTCCAACATATCATTCAATGCCTGTATGATATCGTGCACAACAGGTACGTGCCCGAAGCCGAACAAGAAACCCTTCGCCGCTCTTTTCAGATCACGTACCGCTATCTGAAAGATATTCTTTTCAAGCAACTCCTCTATGCTCAGGAAACGTTCGAGCATTATGAGGCGCAAACTAAGCAGTACAAGGATCGGCCGTTCCCGTTGATCGAAGACTGCTTTAACAGCCTTTGCCTCCAGGATCCCGGTAACACCGAATTCATCGACCAACTTGTCAAGGGTATGTATGAGACCGTCATCAAGCCCATCTCCGAGAAATTCGACATTCCGATTGCCTCATATCGGTTCCCCGGGGAAAATTTCATCCATGACCTGAACATTCTACAGAAACCGGATGCAGAAGCCATCGGGACCGTAGACACCGCGGAATATATCATCAAAGATCTCTTTTTCATCTCCAGGGTCGAAATTGAAATAACCTCCATGGAAGACGATAAGATTTTTCAGAGATTACATGGCGACGCCGATACGCCGCGCGCTGTCACCACGAGTATCGAGATCGATCCCCTCAAGGAATATCACCAGTACGTACTCGGCAGCACATCTTTATTCCATGGTGAAAATACACTGACCGTTACCTACTTCAACGCCTGGAACCAGCGCATTGAAAACGAAACACACAATATCATCAGGCTCTCCAAGGAGTACATGTCTATCGAAGCGGATAAGAAGCGCGAACGAGAAAAAATCGAAGCACAAAAACGCAGGGATGCGGAAGCTCGCAAAAAAGAGGATCTGTTGCGTGAGCAACAACTGGAAAGGGATCTTATTGAAGAAGTGACCCAATGGCTTGTAGCCAGGGTGATTAACCCCTACGAGGAAGTGGTTGACCATTTCAACAGTATCATCGCCATGGTGGTCCTGCACAAGATTTCTCACGAAGCGCCGATCCAAAAAGGCCTGATCACTTTCGATTACTCGAATTCCTGCCAGGACATCGAGCCCGCCGATGTCCCCGGCTATGATGCACTGGACCCGCTGCTGACCGAACTGGTGGACACCACGATTTCAGAATTGGCCGGCTTTGTCAAAAGCATCTCCGAGAGAAATGCTTGCACCGTCGTTGCCGGTGAGATCGTGGACGCGTTTGTGTCACATGAAGACGAAGACCCGCAAACCATCATCGATGACCTGTCGAAGGAGACACGTCCTGAAATCATCGATAAATTGGCTGCCTATTCCTATGACAAGCAGGTTTTTACCAACGAATACCTCCTCCCGGACGGCAGTGAAACCAATCGGGAAACGTTACCCTCGCTGAATATGGACCTTTATGCCGGGCCGAAAACCCAGGAAGCGAACGAGGAATTCGACCTGGACAAGCTCACGAACCTCATGGATGCGTTTCGCGTCATCATCCTCTGTGACATCGAGGCGTTGGACCTCGCTGAGGTCACGGAACTCACGGAGAAGGTCCACAATATGTTGATGCAGTTGAATCAGCTTATCGGGGACGCCCGTGTCAATCACCAGGACAATCCGTCCTACCTGAACTTTTACAATACTCTTCACACCAAACTGTCACCGATTCAAGGCACTTTGAACACCATTTTATCGGAAGAAAACAAAAACCCCGTATGGTGGCGTTGGTTCCAAAACCGAAAGGTGGGCCTGATTACCCTGGGTCTGACTTTCTTGGGTTACCTGGAGGCGGTTTATGGAGAGGAAACCAAACAGCGCTTTAAGCAAGAGAATGAACTGACGCCCGAGCAGTTGGTCAAACGCGATAGTATCTTCAAAACCACGGGCGCCTTGGACAATTGAACCAAGCTCACGGTCTCCTTTAGGGTCCCGATACCGGGGCCCTTGTCCCTGTCGGCAAAAGCTGAAGTACCTACACCACGAAACCGCGGTGGATGAAATACGCGGAATTGGAGGATAAGCATTAAAAAATGAGGTCAATCTCCCGTGCGCGACCAGGCTTTGTAGGAAACCTGGTTTGTATCGAGAAACGTTTGCAGGCCGGCCGCGGCCTCGCCGCTGAAGCGGGCCTTCAAGGCCGGCAGGAGCTGATCGGGATCATCTACATCCAGAACCTCTTGCAATTTGGCAAGACCCTCCGCTTCAACGGACCAGCGCCATTCGTACTCTCTTTCACCGAAGTACCTCTCAACACTGTCACCACGGTCCAGGCCCATGATCTCCAGCCTGTCGTCATGCAGGGTCGCATCCAGAAACCGGGAATCTCTTTCCTCCCGAATCTCGCGAAGAATGACATGCCGACTCCCCGAAGGTTCCCCTTTTTCAGGCTCGTCCCCGGAAGACCGAAAGAAAGATTGAAAGAGCTTTCTGATCCAGTGAATCATTTTTCCACCTTCGACGGCCGGCAATGCACGTGCTGTTCAAAGATATGGCGCGGATTGAAAACCAATCTTCCAAGGATTATAGCGAATAAAACAGCTGTAGGGGCCCTTTCGATAAAACGAAAACCGGGGTTTGTAGAATTACTATAGACTGTGGTTGTATGACCGTCGTTATTCCTGGACATTTCGATTACTGCGTGGAAGGATGGGGTTTCTGTTTCTCTGATTGTGGTGGTGGATATCGACCCGGCCTACGCTGAAAGGAGTGCCGAATGAAGCCGTTGCCCCCCCTCCTGCTGTTGCTTTGGTGCCTTGCTTGCCGTTCCCCTTCAGAGGAGTCATTGAAGGGGACCGCGGAAGTCGGCTTTGTGGCCGGGTCGTCTTCTTCAACGACACCCACCGCAAGCATTCCTGACGACCTGGTGCAGCGTGTCCAAGCCGCACAGGCCCTTGAGGACTTGCTGGTCATCGATCGGTTTGTCGCGTTAGATGACGCCCAGGTCCAGTTGAAAGCGGTCGACGATGCGGCTCTGGTGGGTCAAACCATTGCTGTTCTGGACTTTGGCGCCCAGCAGATCTCACAATACAGTCTGGACGGCGCCTTCCTTCGCCTGATCGGGCGCCAGGGCGAAGGCCCCGGTGAATATGTTCGCCCCCGAACGATCGGCCGTTGTTACGGCGACCAACTTGCTGTCTGCGATCGGGGTGAAATCCGTGTTTTCGATCAAAACGGGGTCTTCCAATTTGCGACCAGGCTAAGCCCCAGGGTCTACCCCGGTCGTTTTTTTGACTGGACCCACCAAGACCGCCTGGCCCTTATCGGGGTGCCCATGGTCAACCCCCGGTCCCCCTGGCATGTCTTGGTGGACGGATCGAAGCCCGACTTTCCGATCTTGGGTGGTTTCGGTCAACGTCCGGCCTTGGATAACATGCCGGTCTCACCGGCATTCAGCGCCTTCGAAAACCTATATGATGCTTTCTGGGTTGCTGACCCCTACTCGACGGAGATTCGCATTTATAACCGAGACGGACAGTTGGTGACCCAACAAGCCGGCACGCATCCCGCGGCACTTAAGACCGACGATTGGCCGAAGGCATTAGAAAACGAGCAGCAATTTTTTGAAATCTACCGAGAAAAATTGATCACGACCGCTTTTCTCCCGTGGCAGGGCCAGGTCGTGGTCCAGCGGGAATTGCAAAAGACTTACGGTTTGGGGCATGAGCCGGGCGGATACGCCGACATCCTTGACCGCAACGGCAAAACGCTACGCCGTAACCTCAAGATCATGCTGCCCTTCCGGTTCTTTGATCAGCAGGGGACCACGGTGCTGGGCGCCTATGATGAAAATATTCTCGATATGAGAGAGCCGTTGATCAAAAAGGCATATGGCGAAGAACTATTCGAGAAACTAAAGGCAACAGGTCAATTGGGTACTGAGAAAAAAGCCCTATGGGTTATGACCTCACCCTGATTCTCTGTCGCGGCCTGCAAGCAAACCCCGTGAAAAGGGGCGAAGCTGGGTTTAAAAAGCCGGGCGGGGTCACCCTTCGAGATCGGGCCTTCTTACGATGCGTCCTTCGTCGAACTCCTTCAACAATACCCCTTCCGCTACCATCTGCTGCAATCGCTCGATGCCTCGCGGTAGAGGGATTTGTGGATAGGTAAAGTACAGCTGGTGCAGGATGTGGATCATTTTCAACATCAGGTTGGAGCGATTGTAACCGTCCGCGGCCAATTGATCCAGGAACAACTTGGTCTTATGGGGAATGCTCAGTGTAATCGTGGTGGTGTTGTACTTTTTCTTATCGGCCATCGGTACCTGCCTTCAACCGCGAGTAGAGCCATGAAAACGGATGCACCAGGATGGAGACAATTCCTCCGGGTGGAACGGAAGGCGGCCTCGGTGCTTCCGTCTCCGGCGCGGGCCGGGTTTTCAACGCCCGTTCATCCCCCTCCGGCGGCGCCTGGGATTCCCGCGCAAGTCGGCTGGAAAAGATATCCGGCAACGCCGCTTTCCACCGTCGGCCATACCACCCGAGTGCGGGCGACCCATGTCGGTCCGTCACGATGCCGTCTGCTGCAACGGCCATGTATTTCTTGCGGAATTTACTCAGGGCGTCATAGGCCTTCCTGCGGGATTCGCCGTAGGGGTATTCGTTGTACGGCGGTTGGCGAAACAATCCTTTTTTGCGGGCCGCTTCCACCACTGAATCCACACCGTAAACCTCCCGATCCTCCAATTGGAGAATGAAGGGTCCGTAACGCATGGGCCGTCCCGGTTTGTTGGGCCTCAGCGCCACACGCGGTTCGGCTTCCGTCTTTTCGGGGTCCGGTTTCAAAACTCGTCCTCCTCACTCGTCCGGCTTTCCATCGTGCCTGGCAAACCGCCGGATCATTAACGGCAATGTCACATCTGTAGGATGGGCACAACCTTTCAGGTATCCCGATCATTTCGCCGGCATGGCACCAACGCGACGTTATAGTGGGTTGTTACCTGTTTGCCTGCTTTTCATCTCCGATATTTTTTAGCTGGATAGGATCGATGCCAACAGAAAAATCGGATAAATAGGCAGAAAAAGTGGGTAAAGGAACCGAATTCTCCAAAAAGCAGGCTTGATAAAAGCGAGTTACAATAATTACCCCGGGCAGAACATTTCCGCTGCCGGCAGGTCCGGCTCGGACAAGAGCGGGGAGCGTCTCGGCGTCCCGTGGGAAGGAACGGACCATTACTACAAAGCCGTTCGCCGAAAAAGAAGGCTTCGGCGCTGAGACTTGTCATTCTGTTGAAATCGATACGCCTCCTAATGTAACATTAGGGTAAAGGGGAATGGGAGTATCGACTTGGCCTACGAAGAAACTGCGCCGCAGTACATTCAGGTCTTGCGCTTGTTGGCGCCCGGCCAAAAGGTGAGTTATGGGCAGGTCGCCCGCCTGGCGGAGGACAAATTCGATTGGTATCGGAAATGCGAAAACCCCAGGCAACAGATGGCCTCCATGCTTCGTGCGGCATTGCAGCAGTATCCCCAACTGCTGGTGGAAGAAAACGGCAAAAAGTGCATCGACACCACCAAGGCGCTCGCCTTCGCCGATGAAAAATACCCCCTTCTGCCGGAACCGATCCCGGCCTCGGCAGTAGCGCCGATCTCAGCCCGTCCCGACGGGCCTGAGCGCGTACCGGCCGCAAGCATACGCCGGCGACGATTCTTGTTCGGCGTCATGGGCTTGATTGCCGGCATGTTTTTTCTTTTCCCGCCGAACAGGGCAATGACACCTTTGGAATTAGCCGACAAACTGTATCGGGCCGGCGATGTGGAAGGCCTCTTGAGGTTGAACCGCAACACGACGGAACAGATCACCCTCGAACCGACCGTTTATGCAGAGTATGAAAAACTCCAAGAGGCCGTCGACCTTCCTCTTAAATTTGAATTCAATGGGACCAGGCACCCCCTGCGCGAGGAGATCGCCAGGCGGGTCGCGGATTTTCAGACGGAATTCATCCCCTTGAACGATGCCAACCTGGTCGGCGTGTTCCCCTACCTGGAAGAACCCATGTGGTTGGTCCGTCACCAGGACGGTTTGACCGCGATCAGGTTGGGCAACAAAATCGTCCTGCCGGATGGCTCGGCCGGTACGGTGATCGCGGTCGATCAGTACAAGCTGACACTGGTCAACGATTCCGGGCGCCATGACCAATACCGCCGCAAGCCGTTAAAAGTCTTCGGTATTCTCTCCCGGTCCACCGGGCCTAAATCCATCATCTACCCGCAACCCGGGAGGGGTAATTGGGAAGCGTTGGCCGCCTTTCTGCAACTGCCGATCGACCCGGGTGTCGGAAATATTTCCGGTGTTTTTCCGCCCTGGCGAAACCTGTACACGCTCGAGACCATCTTGAAGACAAACAGTGTTCGCATCAGCCTGGGCTTTCATAACGCCCCGATCAATTACCACGGGCCGGCCGACGAACTTATTTCCCATTTGTTTGCCGATTACCCGGCCCCGGTGAAAGTGAATATGACCGACGAGCCGGTATGGTATCGCGGGGAGCCCTTGCCGGATCTCCTAGACTATTTGGACATAACGATGGAATTCCAAGATGGCGAACTGAACCTATGGGGTCCAACGGCTCTCCCCAAAAGAGCTTTTAATTAAGGAGTGAGAGGTATGAAAAAGCCCCTACTGGTTTTCTTCTTTTTTCTAACTTGCCTTTTCGCGAATTCGAACCAGCATATGCCCAAATCGAAGCTTGAGATGGACCCGGAAGAACCCTGTGCAAGTCCGGTTGGATGGTGCATCGAAATATGATTCTCCTGCTGTGGTTGATCTCCCAATCTATTGAGGGGCAGCTTTACTCCGAATACGGTCATTGGCGAAGGGGAAACCCCTGGATCAGCAATACGGTGTTGATCATTCCCGCCAAAGATCGCTGCTTCCTGATCGAAGATAATCATTTGCCGCGAGTTATTGAAGGGCCGTTTGCTTCCGTTTTATCAGCGGTCAAAGCCGGTAATCGATTTTGGGTGGCGGATACTGAGGGCCTGTATATATTCAATGAAAACCTGGATCTGGAGTGGTCATCCCAAGACAAATATTATCAGCTATCGGTCATGAATGATGACCGGGTTTTGGGTGTTATCATTCCCAACTTAAAGAGATCCTACCCGAAGTTGTTGTACGACTTTGGATCAAAGCGGCATCTTTTTCGTAAACCATCCCACGCACCAGCGCTTAAAGCCTGGATTACTGTGAAACAAGGTCGCCTTTTTGCTTTATGGAGCGGAATCCCAGACAAAATTTTTGCCGTCACGCCCGAAATCGATCGTCGGAACGCGGATGCCGCCACACCAGGCCATTATCCTTATTTCGTGATTCCCGGGGTGACGCCGCCTTCGCCCGCAGGCAAACCCACCTACCCCCTTGCCGAAAAACCCTTTATGAAGAGGCAAGAACTTGTATATTCGCCTACTCCGGTCTTTTTCGGCGCAATGAGCCGGGGATGGGTTATCTGTTATGAGGTCGGCGTCAAAGCGCCGGGTATGAAGCCGACACTGTACATCGGTTCAAAAATAGAAGCCAGGTTCATTGATGACCAGGGCAAACTGATCGCTACCAAAATTACGCACGGACAAATTGCCGGGATTGTAGAAGATCAACTGATCATCCTGCATAACGGCCGCATTACCCCGTCCCCATTGACGAGATGGACCCAACAGGATATTCCGCCGTACGAAAGAGCCCGAGAGCTTCTCAGCGATTTCAAACTTCGAAAGTACCGAACATGGCACATCTACCTGGAACGCTGGAACTGGCCGGAAGCACCACGCTGATGAGATAGCAACGAAAAAACACCGGCGGGCTGCCGATCAGGTTTAAGAATGCATGAAAACCGTATCAGGAACCCGGCATCTCGTCAAGTATCGATACGTGAATGTGGGCAGGTTGGGGAATGGGGGCCGTTACCCCAGGTAGGCCGCGATGACGGTGTCATCACAACCAACCTGGGGCTGTCGTATACAACGCCCTTCGGGGTATCGGAAGACGGCAACAAAGGCAAAAAGGGCAGCGCCTTGGAATACCCCGGGTCATGTGGCATTCAGGCAACACCAACAAGAAAGATGCTTGTCATTTGGCTTTTTCTCATTATTTTCTCCTTGATTGATTAGTTGTCCAGAATGCTTGATTGGAACAAATCATCACTGAACTCTTGCGGCGAACCGGTCGCCAGAATAACCTGACCATTTCTCAAAATCGTAAAGGTCGTAAAATTCAACGACAAATATTTCCATTCATCTTTAACCAATTGATCTGCCATGTAAATGTACACAAGGTTTCTTTTAAAGGCGCCGGTCGCTTTCTCAAACTGGGCTATGCCACCCTGGAACAACAAGTACACATGGTCTCCGAACAGGGCGATGTCCCAGAAATAAGGCACAAAACCATGATTGCCCTGCGATATGTTGTAATTGACAGCATCCTCATACCACCGTGTGTCAGGCGTGTTGAGGGTCACTTCATAGACTTTATTGAAATCGGCATCGAATTTAAGTAGCTTATGGTCATGCATATAGGCACAATACCAATACCCGTCGGCATAAGCCCATAAGGTCCGGCCCCAGGTGTGGATGTCATTCCCGAGCGGTCTTTTGTAATCCGGGTCCATGATGTCCTTCACCACCGTGCCCTGGTCATCGAAAAGGGTGGCGATGTTTCGGCTATCTTGCGACAGGCCCATGGGAAGCAGTAGATTGTGGTCGACGGCAACCAGCGTGTTGGTCGCGGTGCTTCCGCCGAGATAGTTGCTGAACTTACCCTTTGGGACGTCCAGGTGCAGGCGATAAAGGAATTCGCCGCTGTTGCGTTCGAAGCAAAGGAGCCGCTGCCTGAAATCGATGATCCAAATCAGGTCCGGTGTCACGGCCTGGCCCACTGCCGTGGTCAGAAAAGCGGGGCCTGTGCCGGGTTTCCCAAAAGTTCTGATGTGCCGACCGTCGGGATCCAGTTCGATCAGCCCGGTCTCCGTGATTCTCAGGAAGATGTGTTCGCCGTCGGTGTCGATATCGCTCAGCGAGTAATAGAACTCCTCGCGTTGCTCCTCGGGAGGGCCGAATGGGTACGCTTTTTTGATCACTCTACGTGGATTCTTTGATTGGTGGGTGGGAGAACTGCAACTGGCCATCCATAAAAGCGGCACCAGAAAAAGGCATTGTAATCTCCCCCTGGCCGGAGGATGAATGGTATTCACGAATTGATTTCCTTTTTTAATGCATTTGTAAAGCTCTACCAGCCTACCGGAGCGCTAATCGTTAGTCAACCCGATTCAACTTGTAATCATTAAGAGTGGGAGATCGGCTCGTGCTTCCGATGGGTATCGGTTTTAACCCGTAGAGCCGCCCGGCGGACTACCCCGGGCGGCCTGCCGGTCCGTTTAAATCCCCCGTTGGACCCCCCGGCCGGTCTGCCGCGAGAAAAAGCTCAAGGGTCCCTTGATTGACAGGGAACCGAGGGGTTTGCGGGAGGGTCTTGCGAGCACGGCGTGGGCGGCTTTTCAGCATCGGTGGGATTTATGGTTTCCGCGTCGGGCCGGGGTTCGGTGGGTTCCGCCTCCGGGCTTGGGTCTTGGGAATCGGTTGTTTTCGGTTCCTCCGATGCCGGCGTATCGACCTCTACCTCCTGACTCGGGGGAGTTGGGGCGGTTGGTTCCGGCTTTGTCGGTTCCGGTTGATCGAGTCGATATCTTGACGCTACAGGGTTTTGTTCCACATCGCCGCTGAAGATGAAACCGTAGCGGCGTTGGATTTCGCGGCGACGGGAAGGGCTCAGGCCGCGCAAGGCGAAGCGCAGGTAGGCGTAGACATCGCCTCTCAGTTCATCCACCCGGCGGCGCGCCGCATTCAGGTCGGTCAACACGGCTTGATGAGCCAGGCCGGCGCGATCGACGCCCTGGCAGGAGGTCTCGGCAGCGGCCAGGGCCGTTTCTACGGCGGTGATGTCGGGAAGGTTCATGGGTGGATAACCCCTGGCCACCGCGACCGCCTCCGCCTTGATCAAGGTGCGGGCGTATTTCAGCCAATCCCGCTTGTAGCGTGCGATCAGGAACTTGCCGGAGGCGTCCAGGCCGTAGATTTTGAAGATCTCGGAGGAATGGCCCAAGACCTCGGCCCGGGCCTGCAACATTCGCCAGAACGAGCGGCACAATTTGCCCAGTACGGCCAGGTTTCGATCGCAAGCCAGGACCTGTTGGTGACGGGAACTCAACGCTTGGACCTTGGCCGCGACGGTCGCCGGGAGCGCGCTTCCCAAGGCGGTTCCGCGATCGACGAGGTTTCGGGGCAGAAAACCCGCGCCGAATTCCCCCTCCAGAACGGCGGTCTTCAGCATGCGGTTCAACCATTCCTCGCGATATGCATCGCTTCTGATATCCAACACGCGCATGATTACCTCCTTTGCCTGACTTCAACGGCAGCTTTTGCGCCGCGTTCAGGAGGTATCTTAATGCTCTTTCCCGGCCGGCGCCACATAGATCATATTGTTTCTACCTTGAATATATATGATTGTAGCTTGCATATATGTTTGTGCTGATATCCTGTCATTCCCCTTGTGCGAGGAAAACCGGCGCCATAGCTCGATTTCTGTTGTTGTGGTTTATGAAATAAGGACTTATGCCTGGATTAAGCAAGTCGCGCCCTTAAGAATCAGTCCTGATTCCTCGCTTCCGAAAGCCCGAACACGGAAAACCAGGACTGATTTTCACCATTCCGACTTTCAGAATGGAGGAATCAGCGGTGATTTCCGGCGCATTGTCTTTCGGAATCGAGGAATCGGGCGTGATTCCCGGAGAGGGGGGCTGCCCCGGGCGGTCCCCGGTCCATATAATTACTGCCGTGGCGGTCCATTTAATTTGCCGAGGCGGCACATTTCAATGCCGTCGAGGCCGCCCGGGGTAGGCGGCCGGGGTCACAATCGTTTCGAATCATTTATCAAAACACAAGCCGCCTAATTTCGCCATGGCGAAATGGACGGCTTGCAGCCGGCGGGACGCCTGCGCTCCCGGGAATACCTCGAAGCCGGCGCTCGATGGAAGCGTTGTTTAACTGCCGCCTTCGCGTTCCCGGCGGTCTTTGTATTCTTTGGCTTGGGCTTCCATGCTTTCCGCTTCTGCTTCTCGGCCCGTGGCTCTCAGGATGACGGCCAGTTGTTCGCAGTTCCTTGCCTGGTTCTCGCCGTCCGCCGATTCCACCCGATCCCACCAGGTGTTCGCCCGGCGGTAGAGCGTTTCCGCATCCACAAGATGTTTTGCTTCCTGGAGTTCATTGGCAAGCGTCTCCAGGTTCACCGTGATGATCTCCAATTCGGAGTTGCTGTCCTTGACCAGGTCGATGGCGTGGCGCCAGGCTTCCCTGGCCGCGTCCATTCGCTTCAGGGCAGCGAGTGCGCGGGCCTTGATGATATATTCCCAACCCAGTACGGGTGTATCGGCGCCGACCTTTTTTTCTCGAATGGCAATGCTGCGTTCCATTTTTTCCAGCGCTTTTTGCGGTTCCTTCAAGCTCAGATGACCCAAGGCCAGGTTGCCCAGCGCCATACCGATCGCGCTGTGTTCCGGACCCAGGGCTTTCTCCCAAACCTTCAACGCTTGAAGCTGGTAATCCATGGATTCTTTATATCTATCCTGATTGTCATAGAGCACGGCGATATTGTTCAACAGGTCGCCCACGCGCGGGTGTTCCGAGCCCAGCGTCTCTTTGGCTTGTTCCAGGGCGCGTCGGTAAACCGCTTCCGCTTCCTCCCAGTTCCCATCCTGGCTATGGATCTTACCCACGCCGTTCAGAGCATCCACCAGGCCCGCCTGGTTGGGCGCCTTCTCCAAGATGGCGACCGCGCGTTGGCTGACGCGCAGGGCGGCCGCGTCTTCTCCCAAACCGTCTAGGATGCCGCCCAGCACCGCCAGAGCCTCACCTATTTGGGGATGGTCCTCCGGCAAGGCCTTTTCACATAAGGCCAGGGCTTTTTCCGCGTACTCGCGGCCCTCCTGGTACCTGCCCCTGGCGAATTCCAAGCCGGCCGCGGTCAGCAGTTCCCTTGTAGCTCCCACATGATCCGGCCCCAACTGGTCGCGGCGGCGTTTCAGCGCTTCTTCGATCAGGCTCTCGGCTTCCTCGAAGCGGTCTTGTTGCGCGTACAAATCGGCCAGTTCGGTGATGCCGTCGACCAGATCCAGGTCGTTCAGGGCGGCGTGGTCGCGGCGCAAGGCGAGGGATTGCTCCAAGAACGGCGCGGCTGAATCGAACAGGCCCAGCTTGCGGTACATACGCCCCATGGTGAACATCAAGCGGGCGCGTTCCAGCGGCGGGCCGTCGAACTGGTCCAGGCGTTGCGCCCCGCGATCCAATAACTCGCGGGCGGTGACCTTGTTGCCCAGGGCGCCGTCCGGGTCGACGATTTCGAACAGGCTGACCAGGAACTCGGAGACCTCATCGGCGGTGTTGGCGGCGATGCCGGCGCGGGCCGCTTCCCGGTTGGCGCGGCGGGCCTCCTGCTGAATGCGGGCGGCCTGCCAGGTCATGATGATCGCGAAGACGAATACGACCGATACGGCGGCCCAAGCCATCAGGCGACGTCGGCGGCGAACGGGACCGGTGATAATCTCCACCAGGGCGTCGTGGGTGTCGCGGGCGCCGGGCCGCGCTTCAGGGACGGGCGCCTTGAGCCGGTTGACCAGGCGATGCAGCTTCTCGTCGGGGTCGCGGAAGGGCCTGCTCTCGGCGCTGCCCACCTTGTACAATAGGGTTCCGAAACTCAGTTCCGGGTCGAACGGCGGCTCTCCGGTAAACATCTGCTGAAGCACCAGGCCCAGGGCGTACATATCGCTGGCGGCGGTGGCCGTATCGCCGCGCGCCTGCTCGGGGCTCATATAGGGAAGGGTGCCCATCAGGCTGCCGTCCCTGGTTTGCAGGGCGCCGTGACGACCCGAGTCATCGAAATCCCCCGCGGGCGGATTGGAGACTCCCGGATTGCCGCTTTCGAAGCGACTGATGCCGAAGTCCAGAACCTTGACCACGCCCTCCGGGGTGACCATGACGTTGCTGGGTTTGATATCCCGGTGAATAACGCCGCGCTCGTGGGCGGCGGCCAGGGCGTCGGAAAGCTGCTCGGCGACAGCCAATTGACGCGGGCGCGTCATGCCCTCCTGGATCAGTTCTTCCAAACCGCGACCCTGGATGTATTCCAGCACCAGCAGGTCGCCCACTTCCTCTTCCAGGTAATCGTAGATTTTGCAGATATTGGGATGGTCCAGCAGGGACAGGGCGCGGGCCTCGCGAATAAAACGAGCGCGGGCCATCTCCTTGAGTCGGCGGCGTTCACTGACGGTCTTCACGGCAACGCGGCGTTTCAGTTTTTCGTGAAAACCAAGGTAGACCTCGCCCATTCCGCCCCTGGCCAGACGCTCTTCGATGCGGATGCCGCCTACCTTTCTGCCGGAAAGGTTCATCGATTACCTCGTAAACAAAGGGATAGCCGAGGGGCTTGCAAGACATTATACGAGCATCGCGTGGGAAAGTGGGTAGAAAGAAGCGGCATTCACATGTATGGGGCCGGAGGTTCAAGCGTGGGCAACCCCATGGAAAGTAAGGGATGAATCTGAATCGCGGAGTTCTGTTACAGACACGGAAACGTTAACAAAGCGTCTCAGTCGGCCAGTTCCAGGTAGACCGGGCAGTGATCGGAACCCAAAACTTCCTGCTGGTGACCCACGTCGACCACCCGATCCAGCAGCACATCGGCAACGCAGTGATAGTCGATCCGCCAACCCACGTTCTTCTCGCGCACGCCCTTGCGGTTACTCCACCAGGTATGGTGACCCGACTCGTCCGGGTGACGCTCCCGGAAGACGTCGTGAAAACCATGAGCCAGGAAGCGGTCCATCCACTCCCGCTCGACGGGCAGGAAACCCGCGTTCTTGCGATTGGTTTTGTAGTGGGTCAGGTCCAGGTCTTTATGGGCTGTATTGTAGTCGCCGCACACCACCAGGTTGGGCCTCTCGGCCTTCAACTTCTTCAGCCACGACAGGATATATTCACAGAAGGCCATTTTGAAATCCAGGCGGGAAAGGTCGCGGCGGGAATGCGGGAAGTAGATATTGACCACGGTCAGGTCGCCGAGATCCACGCGCAGGACGCGACCTTCCGCATCGTATTCGGGTACGCCGCAACCGACTGCCACCAGGTCCGGCTTTTGCCTGGTAAAGACGGCGACCCCGCTGTAACCGGGTTTTCGGGCGCAACACCAGGCGGCGTGGTAACCCGACGGCGATTTTAAGGCTTCGTCCAGTTGTTCGGGTTTAGCTTTCAGTTCCTGCAGGCTGACAATATCGGGATTGTGAGCCGTGAACCAATCCAAAAACCCTTTGCGAGCGGCGGCGCGGATACCGTTGACATTCCAGGAAAACAGTCTCATGAGTCTCCGGTACCCAGGTTGGGCTGCCAGAGCACCTCGGGTTGATCCAGGAGGACATTGACCCAGCGGCTCCAGACGAAAAAGGCGTCGCTGAGGCGGTTGATATAACTGACGGCGTCCTTATCGACCTCTTCATCGGTCGTCAGCGCTACCAGCAAGCGTTCCAGGCGGCGGCAGACGGTGCGGCAGATGTGCAGGTCGGTATTGGCGCGACTGCCCCCGGCCAGGACGAAACTGCGCAGAGGAGGAAGCGCCTCGTTACAGCGGTCGATGTCCTTCTCCAGGCGTTCGATGTCCGCCGGCAGGATACGCGGCTGCTTGGGATGAATATCTTGAGGCAAGGTGGCCAGGATGGACCCCAGGTTGAACAGTTGGTGCTGAATCCGCAGCAACACCCCGGCGAACCAGGTCTTGTCGTCGCCGTCGGGAAGGTCCCGAGCGACACTGACGGCAAGGGAGCCTACAAACGCGCCCAATTCGTCTACCGTGCCGTAGGTTTCGATACGGGCACTGTTCTTGGCGACGCGTTGACCGCCCACCAGGCTGGTTTTGCCCTTATCGCCGGTTTTGGTATAGACCTTGTTGATGGCCAGTTTGGGATCGTTGAATGTCTTTTCGTCAGAGGACATAAACCTTCCTTGAAGCGATCAGGCCTGAGCGTCCGGTTGTACGGAGGGCTCGGCGCGTTTGAAGGCCGGCATGGCCTCACAGGTTTCGGTAATGCGCGTTATATGTGGAAAGGCGCCCAGGTCCAGCTTGAAGCGGCGGGCATTGTAGACCTGGGGAATCAGGAAGCAATCGGCGGCGGTCGGCGTATCGCCGAAGCAAAACTTGCCCGCGTGGGTTTCCAATTCGCGCTCGAAGGCGCTGAAGCCCAGCTCCATCCAGTGGCGCGACCATCCGGCTTTACCCTCGCCGTCCAGGTCGTGATGTCGACCCAGGTACTGCAAAACGCCCAGGTTCTGGAGCGGTTGGATGCCGGTGTTGATCATCTCGCAGAGTTGACGCACGCGCGCGCCGTCCACGGGATCGGTGGGGATCAGGCGAGGCTGGGGATGGACGGCATCCAGATATTCGATCGCGGCCATGGATTGCGCCAGACCCACATTCTTGTGAATCAGGTAAGGCACCTGGCCCATGGGGTTTAACTGACGATAGTCAGAGCGGTGCTGCTCGCCGCCGTCGCGCACCAGGTGAACCCCGCGGTATTCGTAAGCCTGCTCTTTCAATTCCAGGGCAATGCGAACCCGGTAGGAACAGGAACTGCGCCAGTAGCTGTACAGAACGAAATCGGCCATGCTCTCAGCCTCCTCATGGAATGAACCATTCTATCAGGGGCAGCCCGTGAAACAAAGACCGGGAACGGCGATTGCTTCAGTTGTTTGAAAGTTGTGCTTGTGCGAAACATAAAATGCAGCACCATGCACACGGCATTAGAGCGCGACACCGCGCCGCATAACACATTGAACTATCATTACCAGTATCTTAACGCGATTTGCACATCGGCATTTTTCTCTCAAAAGATGCATCGACCTCCGGGCACATCCCTATATTCTACGCCGAAGAAGCTTATACCCACTCTGACATCGACGAATTCACCACCGACCGTCGATCGTCCTGTCCGAGTCGGCCCGTATTTGCATTGGAAGGTGGGTGGAGCTACACCGATAACGCCGAATTCTGCGAAAGACGTCACTGTTTCCACCCCGAGAACCTCGAAACGAAACGCCGAGAAGGTTATGACCGGTTCGACAATGCCCGGGATATGCAAATATGCAGATGTGCACCGGGGGCGATCTCCATATTGAAATCAAAACGTCGTTGTCGGGACGGGTCAATGATGGTTTCGGATCGGATAGGTTGTTATTTGGACGGGCCCATCCTTCTTCCGAAGCGAATAGAAGGATGTCACCGGGGCGACATCCTTCTTCCGGATCCAAAAGACGGTTGTCTGTAAGGGTACAAGCTTGTTCGGCCGGGAAATGGTCCTTGTACGTCGGGGTTAAACCTTGTTCCGGGTAAAAAACCAGGAAGTGTCGAGGTGCACGGGCAGTTGATCAAGCCGAACACGGCATCTGCTAAAGGCAAACCGGATATCACATACTCGACTGATCATCGATGATGCGATTACCCCGGAATATATCCGAGGACTACTGTTAGAATAGTTGTTAGGATGGTTTTTTCGAGGGAATCTATGACCAACCGACTGCCCAAAATCCCCTACGGAGTGGCGGATTATACCCGTATCCGCGAAGAGAAGATGACCTATGTGGACAAGACCCGGTTCATCGCGGAACTGGAGGAAGCCGGTAACTACCTGTTTTTCCTCCGGCCGAGGCGCTCGGGCAAATCCCTGATCATCTCCACCCTTTATGCCTATTATGACCGCTTCTTCGCTGATGAATTCGAGAAGTGGTTCGGCGATTCATGGATCGGGGCGAATCCCACCGCCGAAAAAAACCAATACCTGGTTCTTTCTTTCAACTTCGCTGCCGTCAACCCTGAGCCGGATAAGGTAGAAGCCTCTTTCGAGCAGCATGCCAAAACCAATTTCGACGATTTTCTGGATCGCTACCGTGAGGATTTCAAGGCCGACTTTATCGAAAGGATGCATGGGTTGACCAACGCGGGTGACCGTTTGGACGCCGTCTTTACCTATTGCCGAACGCATAACCTTAAATTGTATGTGTTCATCGATGAATACGACAACTTTGCCAATACCATCCTGAGCACCCGAGGCGAAGCGCAGTACCACCACCTGACCCATGGCGTCGGGTTCTTCCGGTACTTCTTCAACGTCCTCAAACTCGGCACCGATCGTCCCCGGTCAGGCCTGTCGCGGCTGTTTATCACCGGGGTGTCCCCCGTCACCATGGACGATGTGACCAGCGGTTTCAACATCGGCATACAGATCAGTTTGGAGCCTCAATTCCAAGCCTTCGCGGGCTTCACGGAGGCCGAAGTCGTTCAAACCCTGAAAATCTATGATATCCCCGGGCTTCTGGGCATGTCCATGGATGAAGTGATCGATGTGATGCGGGAATGGTACGGCGGATATCACTTCACCAAAATCGACCCCGAAGAAATCTATAATCCCGATATGGTGCTGTACTTCACGCGTGCCGTAACGCGCTTCCAAAGGATGCCCGATGAGCTCATCGACTTAAATGTGCGCACTGACTATCACAAGTTGCACCATCTGATTCAAGTCCAGAACCGGTTGAACGGTAATTTCAATTTGTTGAAACGCGTTATCGATGAGGGCAGCGTATCTTCAAAAGTGGTCCCGGGTTTCCCCCTGGAGCGGGTAACCCGAACAGAGAACTTTGTTTCCCTGCTTTATTTTCTGGGGCTGTTGACCTTCGACACCACCGGCGACAGCCTGAGCCACAAGCTGCGTATTCCCAATCGAACCGTCACCGCCTCCATGTACGATTACTTGCGCACCGCCTGGCTGGAGAACGACGTATTTCGCCTGCAAGTTATGAAATTGGAAAACCAGCTCGCGACCATGGCGCGTCACGGTGATTGGAAGCCCTTCTTTCAAACCCTGGCCGATGCCGTACGCACCCAAACCGCCATTCGCGATTTCATGAACGGCGAGAAGGTCATTCAGGGGTTCCTTCTGGCCTATCTGTGTACTTTCGATTTCTTCCTGGCTCGTTCGGAACACGAGTTAAACAAAGGTTTTTGCGATATATTCCTGGAGCCGTTCACGGCCCGGTACCCCGAGATCCGTTACGGTTATCTGATCGAGTTGAAATACTTTAAACGTAGCGAATTGACCGAAGACCTGCTCAAGGACGCGATTAATGAGGCCAAAGGACAGCTCGTGAAGTACAAGCAAGACCCCAGGTTGGCCCATTTCGGCGAAAACGTCACCTGGATCTGTCCCGTCCTGGTGTTTCACGGCTGGGAACTGGTTTATTACGATACATGACCGCCGGCATCAGTCGAAAAAGCCTCTTTCCTTGCCCTTGGCCAGGTAGTAGCGGAAGGAACGGAAGGTCATGCCCAACAGGTCGCAGCTTTTGGATTGGACGCCGTCCGTCATTTCCAGGCTCTTCTTCATATACTTGAAGCGCAGGCCGTCCAAATAGCCTTCCAGGTCGATGCCGCCCGGCGAGATGTGAATACTGCTCTCCTCCGGTTTGGAACTGCTGTTTTGAATGTGCGGCGGCAGGTTCTCCACGCCGATGATGGTCCCGGGCGTCAGCGCGACGATGCGCTCGATGGTGTTTTCCAGTTCGCGTACGTTGCCCGGCCAGCGGTAGGTGTCCAGGCTCGCCATGGCCTCACCATCGATTTCCTTGGTCTCTTCGCCGCATTGCGCGCAGAACTTCTCCATGAAGAAGCGAATCAGCGGGAAGATGTCCTCGCGGCGTTCGCGTAACGCCGGCAATTGCACGGGCACCACGTTGATGCGGTAGTAGAGATCCTCGCGGAAGTTGCCCTCGGCCACATCTTTTTCCAGGTTGCGGTTGGTGGCGGCCACCAATCGAAAATCGACCGGGATCTCCTCGGTCCCGCCCACTCTGCGAATGGATTTTTCCTGCAATACCCGCAGTAGTTTGATCTGCATTTGCAGGGGCATCTCGCCCATTTCATCGAGGAAGATGGTGCCGCCCCGGGCGCTCTCGAACAAACCCTCACGGCGTTTGTCCGCACCCGTAAACGCGCCCTTCTCGTAACCGAAAAGCTCGCTTTCGAACAGGGACTCCGGCAGCGCGCCGCAGTTCACCGATACGAAGGGTTTGTCCGCCCGAGAGGAGTTCTGGTGGATATATTTCATGATCAACTCTTTACCCGTGCCGCTCTCTCCCGTGATCAGAATGGTGGTGTCCAGCCGGGCGACCCGGTCCAGGGTTTCGATCAGCTTGCGCATGCGTTCGGATTGAAAGACCAGATTGTTGGTCTTGTCCTTCTTCAACTGTTTCTTCAGTTCCCGGTTTTCGTTGATCAGCTTACGAGTGCGCAGGTTGTTGCGCACCACCACACGTACCTCGTCCACATTGAAAGGCTTGGTGATATAGTCGACCGCGCCCAGTTTCATGGCCTCAACCGCGGTTTCCGGGCTGGCGTAGGCCGTCATCATAATCACCGGGATATCCGGGTCCTTTTCCTTACACGCCGCCAGCAAATCCAGGCCCTGGCCGTCGCCCAGACGAATATCGGAGAGCAGCAGGTCGAAATCCTCTCCTTGAATGAGAGCCAGTCCTTCCTGAACGGAACCGCCGGTAAGCACGCGGTAGCCCTCGCGAGTGAGAGTCACCTCGAAAAATTTGATCATGCTCTTTTCGTCGTCAATCACAAGGATGGTGTTGGTCATAGTGCTCACTCTTCGTAACTGGAGAAGGTCATTTCAACTTTGGTTCCCTTACCGGGTTTACTGTATACCTTGATGTTACCATGGTGGATCTGGATAATATCGTAGACAATGTTCATCCCAAGGCCCGTGCCGGTCTGACTGAAGCTTTGGAACGGGGTGAACAGGTCTTTGAGTTGGGACTCCGTCATTCCGATGCCGTTATCGATAAATGACAGGATGATGTCCTCATCGCGATGAAGCACGGAAACCTTGACCTGTCCGTTTTCCCTACAGGCGTGAAAGCTGTTGCGAACAAGGTTCCAAAATACCTGGTTCAATTGGGATTCATCGCCCAAAATGACCGCGGGCTGATCGGTGAACTCGGTCTCGATGCTCAAGTCCTCCATGCGTTTATCGTTGCGTGTGAGGCGGACGAAATCGTAAACACAGGTTTTCAGGTCGATGGGTTTCAGATCGGGCGGCGGCGCCGGTCGGGTATAAGCCAGGAATTCAGAGATGATTCGGTTTAATCGATTGGTCTCCCTGGTGACGATGTCGGCCAGGTCGTCGGCGGCTTCATCGCCCTCGGGCATCAATTCCTTGAGAACCTGCACGCTGCCGCTGATCGAAGCCAGGGGATTTCGGATTTCATGAGCCACGCCCGCGGCCATTTTTCCAATAGCCGCCATGCGGTCGTCCATCAGTTTGCGCGCCTCCAACATCTTGATTTCGGTCAGGTCCTGAAAAATGATCAGGTAGCCGGAACCGCCGGATTCCAGCTCCATGGGGCTGTATGAGATACCCATGATACGCCTGGAGTGGCCCACCGAAACGCGGGTTTCCAAGCGACTGCGTTTCCCGGTTCTCCTGATTTCGGTGATGCTGTCCGGCTGAAAGGCGAATAACTGCCAGGCGTTGGCGTCCATGGCCTTGTTGACGTCTAATTGCAACAAGCGGCAGCCCATGGCATTGATGAAGATGATCTGCCCGCCGCGCTCACAGGTTACCAGGCCGCTGGGCAGGGTTTCGATGATCTTGCGATGCATGATGCGCAGTGAGCGGATGCGGGCTTCCTGGGTCAACATGGTCTGGCGTCCTGAGCGGTACGTCACCTGCATGAATCCGCTGAGCAGGGCGGTTAGAAAGCAAATCACGAACTGGCTGATGGTGGTCTGACTGATCCGGTTGGAAAGAACCCAGACGTTCTCGAAGGGATTGACGCCTAATAAAATGAACTGGACCAGATTCAGGGTGAGGAAGTACAAAGCCAGTGACAGAATGGTCAACACGTAAATGGTGCTGCGTTCAAGGAACAAGGCGGATAACAGGATGATAATCAGGTAGGCGAACTTGAGTTGGCTGTCGACACCGCCGGTTACCGCAACCAGGACGCTGATGGCCAGAATATCCACGATGAATTGAACAAAGACGAAGTTGGCCGTACGCGCGGGTGTCCAGCGATATTTCAGGTACACCGAATACAAACCGCTGAGAATACTGAGCGCCACCATGGTGTACAGAACGGCGTCAAAGGCCAGCGGCGGATAGCGAACGGCCAGCGCCAGCAGTTGGTAAACCATGACCAGGCACAACAGAATGAGGCGGAAAACAATGAGTGAGAGAAGCCGTCCGTACATGGATGTCGTGCCGAAGCTCCCCGGGATGAGGGTCCCGGGGAGATAGGAATCAGGCGTTCTGCGCCATCATGAAGATGGGCAGGTAAAGCGAAATCACGATAAAGCCGATGACGACACCCAAACCCACGATCAGGATGGGTTCCAACATGCTCATCAAGGTGGCCACGGCCACGTCAACCTCGTCCTCGTAGAAGTCGGCGATTTTGGACATCATGGTGTCCAAGGCGCCGGTGGATTCACCGACGCTGATCATGGAGACCACCATCGACGGGAACACGGGTATCTTGCCCAAGGGTTCGGAAATGGTCTTCCCTTCCTCGATTTCCTTTTTCACGGCCATAAGACCGTCCTCGATGATGGCGTTCCCGGATGTTCGCGCGGTAATTTCCAGGCCGTCCAGCAAGGGCACACCGGCGGCAATCAAGGTGCTGAGGGTTCGGCAGAACCGGGAAATGGCGATCTTTTGGAGCAGGTCGCCGACCACGGGAAATTTGAGCAGCAGCCTGTCCAATACGCGTCGGCCGTGATAGGTATCGTGGTATTTCTTGAGGGCCCAGGCGACCATCGCCAGCACGATGAGAATGAAGATCATATAGGATTCAATGAACTTGGAGGTGCCCATCGTCACCCGGGTGGGCCAGGGCAGTTGGTTCCCCGCGGAGGCGAACATGGCGGCGAAGGTGGGAATCACCTTGTACATGATGATCATGACAACGGCCAAAGCAACCAGGCACACGATGGCCGGATACATGAGCGCCGATTTCACCTGGGACTTCAGCTTCACGGCTTTTTCGATATAGTTTGACAGGCGCTCCAGGATCTGGTCCAGAATACCGCCCGCCTCACCGGCGGCGATCATGTTCGTATACAGTGAATCGAAGACCTTGGGGTGTTTGCGCATGGCGTCGGAAAGCGTGGAACCGCTTTCCACATCGCCCCGAACCTGGGTGATGACGTTGGCGAATACCGGGTTTTCCTGTTGGGAGCCCAGGATTTCCAAACACTGGATCAGGGGCAGACCCGCATCGATCATCACGGAAAACTGTCGGGTAAAAATGGCCAATTGCTTGGGTTTGACCCCGCCGCCGAAGGTGGGGAGTCTGATTTCCGCGCTCTGTTGCCGCACGGAGGAAACCGTGATCTGCCTTTGGCGAAGCATGGTTTCCGCTTCTTCCTTGGTGCGAGCAACGAGAACGCCGCGTTGGTTTTCACCTGCTTTAGTTTTTCCCTTCCAGACATATTTGGCCATCAGTCACACTCCGGTACTACTTATAGCGCGTTCGTTGGCGAGGCGTCCGTTCCGCGTGCTCTACCAGACCGGCGCCTCGTTCAATCATTTCTTTCAGTTCCTCTTCGCTGGAACTGGTTCGCAAGGCAACTTCCATGGTGATTTGTTTCTTGAAATAGGCCGTGGCAAGGGCCTGGTTGAATGTCTGCATGCCGTGCCTTTGCTGACCCGCCTGCATGGCCGAGTAGATTTGGTGAATCTTGTCCTGGCGAATGAGGTTGCGGATGGCGCTGTCGGGGATCAGGATTTCCATGATCAGGATGCGGCCCTTACCCGATGCGCGCGGCAGCAATGTCTGACAGAGAATGCCTTCAAGCGCCAGGCTGAGCTGTGCGCGAACCTGCGCCTGTTGGTGAGCGGGGAAGGAGTCGATCAAACGGTTGATGGTTTCCGCGGCCGAATTGGTGTGCAGGGTGGCAAAGGTGAGGTGACCGGTTTCCGCAATGGTAATGGCGGTTTCCATGGTCTCCAGGTCGCGCATCTCCCCGATGAGGATGACATCGGGATCCTGGCGAAGAGCGGAACGCAAGGCCGAGCCGAAAGCAGTGGTATCCGCGTGAATTTCCCGTTGGTTGACCACGCAACTCTTGTGTTGGTGGAGGAATTCAATAGGGTCCTCGATGGTCAGGATATGGCTGTGCCGCTCGGTATTGATTTTGTCGATCATGGCGGCCAGGGTGGTGGACTTACCCGAACCCGTGGGCCCGGTTACCAGAACCAGCCCACGCGGCTTGTCGCATAACTTATTGACCACCGGGGGCAGGCCCAATTCGGACATGGCGGGCACCACCGAGGGAATGGAGCGAAATACCCCGGCGATAGCGCCCTTCTGGTTGAAGACGTTGGCGCGAAACCGTGACAGGCCCTTGACCCCGAAGGAAAGGTCAATCTCCAGATCTTCTTCCAGACGGTGTTTCTGGGCGTCGGTTAAAACGGAATAGCACAGTTGCTTGGTTTCACTGGCGGAAAGGGGCGGCGATTTCAGTGGAATCAGGCGACCGTCTACGCGGATCTGCGGGGGCGAGTTGGTGGTGATGTGGAGGTCGGACCCGTTTTGTTCCACCATGGTTTTGAGCAATTGAGAAAGGGTAACGGTCATCGCATCAACCTCACAACACGGTTTCCTTACAGACTTCTTCGATCGAGGCCAAACCGGCGAGAATCTTGTGGATTCCGCTACGCCTCAAGGTAATCATACCTTCTTCAACGGCGGTTTCGCGTAATTCGATAGAGTTGGCGCCGGTCAGAATCATGTCTTTTACGGCATCATTGACATCCATCACTTCAAACAAGCCCACGCGACCTTTGTTTCCGGTGCCGTTGCAGACCGCGCAGCCGCGACCCTCGTAAATAGTTGCGGACTCGGCTTCCTCGGGCGTCATGCCGATATCGATCAGGGCTTGCACGGGAATCTCGACGGCTTGTTTGCACTCTTTGCAAACACGACGGGCCAGGCGTTGGGCCACGATACAGTGGACCGAGGTGGCCACCAGGAAGGGTTCGATACCCATATTCATCAAACGGTTGATGGTGCTGGGTGCGTCATTGGTGTGCAGGGTGCTGAGCACGAGGTGACCGGTAAGCGCGGCCTTGATGGCGATTTCAGCCGTTTCGAAGTCGCGAATCTCGCCCACCAGGACGATGTCGGGATCCTGCCTCAAGAACGAGCGCAGGGCGGCGGCGAAGTTCAGGCCGATATTCTCCCGAACCTGGACCTGGTTGATGCCGGCCATGTTGAATTCCACGGGATCCTCGGCGGTCATGATATTCGTGGTAGGCGTGTTCAACCGTTGCATGCCCGAGTAGAGCGTATTGGTTTTGCCGCTGCCCGTGGGACCGGTTACCAGGACCATACCCCAGGGACGGTCGATGGCGCTGGTAAAAATGTCCAACGAGTGCGACTCGAAACCCAGCTTGGTCATGTCAAGCATCAGGTTGTCCTGGTCCAGCAAACGCATGACGACCTTTTCACCGAACAGCGTGGGCAGGATGGAGACGCGATAATCCAATTCTTTACGACGGCCGTCCAGATTCATCTTCAGCTTGATGCGGCCGTCTTGGGGCAGGCGCTTTTCCGAAATATCCAGCTTGGAGAGAATTTTGATGCGGCTGATGATGGCGTCGCGCATCTTGAGGGGCGGGTTCATTTGTTCGTGCAGGGTGCCGTCAATGCGGAAACGGACGCGAAACTCCTTCTCGTAAGGTTCCACGTGAATATCGCTGGCGCCTTTTTTAACCGCATCGGTAAGCATAATGTTGACCAGCTTGACCACGGGCGCCTGTTCCGAGGAATCTTGGAGAGAGTTGACATCGATCTCTTCCTCTTCCTCGATGACTTCCATTTCTGAATCGGCTTCTTCGCCCCATTCTTCCTCTTCCATCTGCATGTCGAACACTTTTTTAAGCTCGATGGAAGTATCGCTGCCGTAGAACTGGTTAAGCGACTCGGCAATGGCCAACTCGCTGGCGACCACGGGTTCCACGTTGTAACCGGTCATGAACTTGATGTCGTCCATGGCGAACACGTTGGTGGGATCGATCATGGCCAGGGTCAAGGTGGCGCCCTGACGACTGATGGGTAATACCTGATATTTCCGGGCCACATCGGAAGGCACCAACTTGACAACCGATGATTCAACCTGTAGGTTGGCCAGGTTGATTGCGGGCACCCCGTATTGCTTGCTTAGGAACTGGGTGATCTCGTCTTCTTTGACAAAACCCAGCTTGATCAGCGTACCACCAAGTCGGCCGCCATCTTCGCTCTGAACCTTGATGGCTTCTTCAAGTTGCTCTGCTGTCAACATGCCTGCTTTGACGAGCAGCTCTCCTAGCTTCTTGCTCACTGATCCCCCTAATTTTTGGGCAGTCCATTAACAACAGACTAAACGTACCGGCCTCGAATGTCAATGGTTTGATCGGTACAACGTTAGTCAAATCACGTCGTTGTGTCGGTGTTGCGGATAGCTTCCACAAGCGCGTCCACCACCTGTTGTGGATCGGCGCGATGGGGAGGTTGCGATTTCCAGACCAGATCGGCCTGTCGGTAGGTTGGCAGGCGCTTGTGAAAGAGCGCGGCGAATTGTTCCGGATCCCGGGCAAGAGGCCGGTTGGGGTCGTTTTTCACACGGTTGCGAAGTACCTCCAGGGGCCAGTCCAAATAGATAGACAGCCCGGTTTGCCGGATATATTCCCGCACGCCTCCGGTCATAAATGCGCCCCCGCCCAAGCTGATCAGGGCGGGACCTTCTACCTTGCGAAGTTCTTCTTCTTCCATCTTGCGAAAGGCGGGTTCACCTTGTCGCGCAAAGATTTCGGGGATGGACATACCGGCCGCATGGACCACAAGTGAATCGAGGTCAAGATACACCAGGTCAAGTGCTTTGGCGAGGGTGGGGCCGATGGTGCTCTTGCCCGCACCCATGAAACCAATCAGGTAGATATTGGCCGTCACGGTCACCCCCGCACCCAAGCGGTAATCACCGGGTGTCAGTTCTTAAGAAAAGCGTCCAGGAATTGCGTTGAGAAATTAGCCTTGATGAAGTCCGGATCTTCCAGGATCTTCTGGTGGAGTGTCAGGTTGGTGGAGATGCCCTCGATCACGGTAAAGCCGAGAGCGCGGCGCATTCTGGCCAGGGCTTCCTCACGGTCGGCCCCGAAGGTCATCAGTTTGGCAATCATGGAGTCATAATGGGGCGGCACACGATAGCCGGCATAAGCGGCGGAATCCACGCGGACGCCGGGTCCGCCGGGCAGGTGGAAATAGTCGATCAAGCCGGGCGAGGGCCGGAAATTGACCGGGTCTTCGGCGTTGATGCGGCATTCCACGGCGTGCCCTTTCAACCGTACGTCCTCCTGTTTCACCGAGAGGGTAGCGCCTGCGGCAATGCGAATCTGCCACTTCACCAGATCCAAGCCGGTCACCAGTTCGGTAACACCGTGTTCCACCTGGATCCTGGTGTTCATTTCCATGAAATAGAAGGAGCCGTCTTCATCGTAGAGAAATTCCACGGTCCCCGCGCCCCGATAATCGGTAGCCTTGGCCGCCAGCACGGCGGCCTCGCCCATTTTTTTGCGCGTTTTCTCATCCAGAACGGGCGAGGGCGCTTCCTCGATAACCTTCTGGTGACGGCGCTGGATACTGCATTCGCGTTCACCCAGATGCAGCGTGTTGCCGAAGTGATCGGCCAGGATTTGGATCTCGATGTGCCGAGGACCGGTGAGAAACTTTTCGATGTAGACCTCGCCGTTGCCGAAGGCAATCTCCGCCTCGCTTTGGGCGGTGGAAATCTGCTTTTCCAGGTCCTCTTCCCGGTGTACCACCCGCATGCCGCGACCCCCGCCGCCGGCGCTGGCTTTGATGATTACCGGCAAGCCGATCTCGCGAGCCACTTTGACGGCTTCTTCCAAGCCGGAAATAGGTCCGTCCGAGCCGGGCAATACGGGAACCCCGGCCTCGATCATGGTTTTCCTGGCTTGAGCCTTATCTCCCATGGCGCGAATGGAGTCGGGTGAAGGGCCGATGAACTGCAAACCGCAGGATTCGGCAACTTCAATGAAGTGGGCATTCTCGGAAAGGAAGCCGTAACCCGGGTGAATCGCCTCGGCGCCGGAGATCTCCGCCGCGGAAATGATGGCCGGTATATTCAGGTAGCTTTGGGCGGACGGCGCCGGTCCGATACAAACGTCTTCGTCGGCAAAGCGGCGGTGCAAGGCAAGTTCGTCAGCCTCCGAGTACACGGCCACGGTAGAAATGCCCAGATCCTTGCACGCCCAGATAATGCGAAGCGCGATTTCACCGCGGTTCGCGATAAGGATTTTTTTAAACATGGTCAACTCCGGGCTCAAGCAATATCGAGGGCGATGAGCTTCTGGCCGAATTCAACGCCTTCACCGTTCTCGACAAGGAATTTAGCGATAACGCCCGGGCTGTCGGCCTGGATTTCGTTCATCAGTTTCATTGCTTCCACAATGCAGAGGGTTTGACCCTTGGTAACCCGATCCCCGACCTCAGCAAAAGGGTCTGCCTTGGGATTGGGCGACCGGTAGAAGGTGCCGACAATCGGGGAGGTCACATAGGTGTAGCGGGAATCGATATCTTCCTCGGCCGCCGGCTCAGGCGTGGGCGCGGTCGTTACAGGCGCCGCGACAACCGGTTCTCCCGATTGAATGGAAACCACGCGTTCACGGGGTTTGTTAAGCTTTAGATTGAAACCTTCCCGGTTCAATTCCAATTTACCAATCTCGCTTTTGGAAAAGAGTTCGATCAGCTCTTTCAATTCATTGAATTCCATGTTTTCCTTCTCTCGAATCAACTCAAAGCAGGGCTTCCGGCGGTTGGTCGCCTTTCTCCCGGTGGTGTGCCCTTAGCGGCATCTTAGCCTATTTCGCCAACCAGGGGAACCACTTTGCCTAGGCGATCGCGGAGTACCATTCGTACGCCTTGAGATTGAAGCGATAACGCACCATTCCCAGATGTTTGGCATCCTCCACCAGACCCAGGAGAAAATATTCATCGGTTACCATTTGGATGGCAATAATCAGGTTTTCGTATTGCGATGTCAGGAATTGCAACTCGCCCGACCCCAGTTCATGCCCGAAGCGTTGGCATTCCTTGATCAGGTTGGCGGCCTCGGCGGCAATGAACTCGTCTTCTTCGCTGTCGCTTTGTTTTTCGATAACAATGCCGTCGACACCGGTCAGTAAAAGGTTTTTTAGACCCGGTGTTGTGGTCCAGATCTCCTTGATGAGGTTAGCGAACATAATAAACCCCTTTGATCTTATCCAACCAATTCGACAGCAAACGTGCCTTTTTCTGCGCCTTTTTCTCCCGATCGAGCAGGGCGGAAACCCGCTCCAGATGACCATTTACAATTTTATCGCCCGGATACTTATTCAGCAGCCCCCGATAGATATGTTGAGCGGCCTCCAGGTGTTCCATCTTTTCGTGTTTCAGGCCGACGGTCAACCGCATCTCATCCTCCTCGGACATGGGCGGCGGTGCGGCGGGCGCGTGCGGCGCCGCGGAAACATCCGGAAAGAGAACTTCCGACTCGGGTTGAGTTTCTTTCAGGGCACGGGCGAATTCAAGATCGATCTCATCAAAGGGTTCGCTCTCAACGGAAGCAGGTTCAGCGTTTGCCGCGGAAGTGATCGCGGGCAACTCCTCATCCTCGACCGGTTCTGTTAACGGGGTTTCCCCCGCACCCTCCTCCGACCGTTCTTCCAAAAGCTCCGACTCATCCAGGATCAAGGTGGCGTCATTGTCATCCTCTTCCTCATCGAAATCATCGGGAAGTTCCAGGGTGATAGGAACATCATCGTCAACCTCTGTTTCCAAAGGCTCAGCCGGGGATTCCACCTGGACTTCGGGTTCCTCGTCCGCTTCACCCAGGTGCAGCATTTCGGCATCCGAAACCGTTGCGTCCAGTTGATCGTCAGCAGTCTCATCCACATCGATTCCAGTTTCAGCCTGTCCACCGGCCGATGCGGCGCGAATTTCCTCCAGTCTGGCCTGGGCCGGCTCGTCGGTCGGTTCGTAGAGGACCAGCATTTCCAAATAGCGCGCGGCCTCTTCAAGTCGTCCCTGCTCAAAGCAGATATGACCCAGCCCGCGAAGCGCATGGGCGTTGTCGGGGGCCGCGGCAAGCGCCCTGGCGAATACATCTTCCGCCTCGGCCGGCAGACCGAATTCCCGATAGCTGCGGCCCAGACAAATCAAGGCCGGCAGGTAATTCGGGTGGTGCTCGATGCCCGCCCGACACACCTCAATCGCCTTGTCATAGGCTTTGCCTTTGCGGTATTCCTCGGCCAGACGAAAAAAGACCCTGGAGGTAGGGTCTTTCTTCCATTGCTGGTCTAGGGACGAAATCAAGTACTCATTCATGTTAAGGAACCACGACGGTCAAACTTTTGGTCAGGGTTTCCTGATTTCCTTCGACATCGTTGACCGTGATCGTGAGAGTATAATTCATGTTCCCGGTTGATGGTAAGTTGTAGTTTCCCGTGGAAATATTGAAATCCTCCACGTTGAAGGTCATTCGCCACCTGGAAACCCCGTTCGCAATCGGTGTCGCCGACGGCGCCGCCGATTCACTGGGGGTGGTAAAGTAACCCACAAAGTTGAGGCTGCCGTTGTTGGCCTCACTCCCCGCGGGCAGGAAGTTACGCGCGTAGTCCACGTCCACGATAGCAGCCGGATCGGTGCTGTTGTGGCTGATATCGAAGACATAGGAGATAGAGGTGATCTCGCCGCTCAGGTCACTGAAACGATAGAAACGCGGGTTGCTGCCGTCGCCGGTGAAATAGATCACCTCGTTGGAGATGGCATCATTGGAGTCGACGGTGCCCGAGGCGTTACTGTACAAACCGTTGAAGGGAAATGCAATCGGGTCGGTGGTGGAGGGCGTGCCGCCGGGGCCGTCATCGGTCGTACCCTTCTGTACCCGCAGGGTGGCCAGCGAATATTGCCGGTTGGCGCCCGAGATTTCATCAACCCGAATCAGGAAGACCACCGGTTCGTTGGGCGTATCGGGGTCGTCCTCATAGGTGACGGAGAAGTCGCCGCCGAAGGTGTTGGTCACATCAGTGGTCGGGCTCAAGGAGCCGCCCAGGTCACCGGAGACAATGCCGATCTGCCAGCGGAGATCCGGGGTATCGGGGTCCAGAATGGAGAAGGTAATGACGCCCCTGCTGCCGGGGAATTCCGCGGAGCCGTCCACAAAGGTCACGTCGGAGATCACGGGCGCCGTATCGGGCAGTACGCCCGAGGTGGTAAAGGTCACCAACTCGACCGCGCGCGTGGAACCTCGGGTTGCGCCGAAAATGGGATCGTCATAAGCCGAAATCTCGAAGGTGAGGAATCCGTTGTTATTGTCATCGAAGTCGGTAAAGGCCACGCTGACCTGGCCCAAACCGTTGCGAATTTCGCCTTCCTTAGGGAAGAAGGAGGCCGAGTCACCGGCGATTTTTTCGATGGTGTAGGAGGAATCCTTTCGCTCGGAATCGGAAACCGTGAAGCTGAAAGAACCCTGGTCACCGTTGTCGATACTACTGCCCGGCGCCTGGGTAACATCGAGGATTTCCACGGGGATGTTGTTGACCTCGGTCACCTCGATCGTCACATCCTGTTTGAGGAAACTGCCGTCCTGGCCGGTGACCAACAGGCTGAAGGTGAAATTGCCCACTTCCAGCAACGGCGAGCTGAGCAACTGGTTCTGGCCGGTTACGTCGATGCGGTTGCCGTTGATCGGAAAGATTTCCGCCTTCTGAACCGGGCCGCGCGTTTCCCAGAAGAAGACGGGCTGCCGCAACAACTGGTAGATGGAGCGATCGGTGGTGAAGAAGACGATCTCGATAGGATCCGGTTCCGGATCGACCGGGATGGTCACCGTGATGGGCGTGGCAAGAAATTCGGTATCGGTACTTCCGTCGGCATTGGTAGCTTGCAAAATGGGCCGGACCGATTCTTCCGGGGTAATGGTCACCGAGTCGAAAGCCAGGTTCTTGTCAGCGAAGCTGACGGTTTGCCCGCTATAGGTATCGGGCAGTAGGGAAAGGCCCGTGGGGCCGCCGCTGATGCTCCAGGTCAAATCGACGGTATTTCCCAATTCTACGGTTGTGGGATTGCCGAAGAATTCATCGATGGAAATCGCGGTCGGCGGCTCCTCGGCGGGCCTGGAAATTTCGACGTCATTAGCCACCCCCTCGTCGCTGCCGAAGGGATTTCTGACGAACAGAACACCACTGTTATAGGTTTTGGTAGTGCCGGGAAGAATCTCGCCTTGAACCGCCAGGGTCGATGCTTCGACGCTGCCGAAGGGGAAGAACTCTGAACCCAACACGAACTGATCGCCCCAGGGTAGGGTCACCAGGCCCTGATCGATGCGGCCGGATGTGCGCCACTGGGCTCGATAGGCCTCGCCTAAAACCAGTTCCTCGGTTTGCAGGAAGGAATCGACCACGGGTACGAGATCGTTGTAAGGTTCGTAGGCTGCCGCCTCGATTTGGAAGGTTACCGAAGAGGTGAAGTCATCGCCCGCATCGTTACTGGCGAATACCTGAAGGGTAACTTGGAATACGGCCGGGTTGAGGGTATTGGCAAATTCGATCCCGAAATCGCTGAACAGCTTGTCCTCGGTGCTCAGGATGATGGCCTGGAACTCGTCCTCGCTGGGGAAGCCGTTGTTGAGCGCATTCAGCCGAATACCGACATCGCGTGTGTAGGGCCCGATCGTCGGCCCGCCGTCTTCACGAGTAAACGTCATGACATAACGGTCCACGGTCACATTGACTACCGGGGTGCTCGGGTTTTCGAATGTCGAACTCGCCGTTACCTGGAAGGTGGCCGACGCGGAGGCAAGGTCTTTAATCATTTCTACCTGGATGACGGAGTTACCCTCGTTGATCTGCACCGAGATGGAAACCGCGCCGATATCGGGGTCCGAACCGCCGCTACCGCAGCCGGCAAGAAAGAGAAGCGTGGTCAAAAGTAATGCGCCATTGATCGATCTTTGCATCAATCCCTTCATATCCATTTCCCAAACCTTTTTGATCAGTATTTAACAATCCTTGGTGTCACAAAAATCAAGAGCTCTTGATTTGTGTATTCTCTGCGATCACTCCCAAACATACGCCGCAGGAAAGGCACTTTCCTCAGCTTTGGGATACCGGAGCCGGTTAATTGCTCGTTAAGGGTGAAGATCCCCCCGATGACCGCGGTCCCGCCGTTCTTCACCAGCACCTGGGTGATGGCCGCGCTGGTGTTGATGATGGGGTTACCACCCACCCCCGAAGCTCGCGTAAAGTCGGGCTCCGATTTATCCAAATTGATATCCATGATGATGGTTTCATCGGAAGTAATTTGGGGGGTCACGCCCAGGGTAAGGGCTGCCGACACGAACCGGGTGGTAATGACGCCCCGTTGAACCGTTTGCACAGGAACCCGCGCACCGTTTGAAATAAGGGCCGTTTTATTGTTTTGCGTGGTGATTTTGGGTGACGAGATGATCTTGCCGTGACCCTCCGATTCGAGGAGTTGCAAGGAGATCTCTAGTTTGAAGTTATCGAGGAAGTTGCCCAAGGTGAGGCCCACCCCGGAAGGGTTCTCCGAGATGACGGGGAAATTGACCGCGTAGCCGCCTTCAGGACTGCCGACACCCGCCTCCTGGCCGACGATCGGGCCGCCGAGACCGATTCGGTTGGGGAAGGTCAATCCGGTATCGGTTCCCGTCTCAGGCGAGTAGGCCGCGTTCAGGCCCCACTGAATACCAAGTTCTCGCAGGAAGCGCGTGGTGGTCTCCACAATGCGGGCTTCTATGGAAACCTGGGCGATCATGACATCCAAACGGTTCAGCAAGGTGCGGATATCCGTCAATTTTTTAGGGATGTCTTGAATGATCAGAGTATTGGTGCGCTCGTCCACCATGATGGTGCCGCGACTGGACATGTATTCGAAGACCAACGGCATGACATCCTTGGCCTTTGCGTAATTCAGGGAGCGGTAAACCGTTTCGGTAGGTACGCTCAGTTCGCGTTCGATGCGCAATTCCTTCTGGGCCTGCGCTTCGGCTTTGAACTTGTCGATGGTCGCCACCCGCAGCACACCGTTCTTGAACTCCTTTTCCAGTCCCGCGTTGGTCAGGATGATATCCAAGACCTGATCCCAGGGCATATTGCGAAAACGGTAGGTTGCCCGTGTATCGCCCACGGAAGGATCCACATAAAGGTTGATGCCCACCTGGTCGGCGATGAAGCGCAGCAGGTCGAGGACGGGTTGGTCACGCACATCGATAATGGCGATCTCGAAGCCGCGGTATTCTTTTTCGCCGATCGACTCGAAATCATCGCCCTCACGGAACAGGGCCTCAAAATCCTCGCCCTCTTCATCCTCATCGGACACGTCATCTTGCATGTCGGCGGTTTCCGAAAGGGCAATCGCGCGGTCAGTCACCACCAAACGGCCGATATGACGGCGAGTGCTGCTTACTCCTTTCAGCATCTCGTAGAAGGTGCGCGGCGCGGGATCGTTCATCTCCGCCAATTGGAGATCCAGATCGGAGGCCATTTCAAAGCCCGAGTCCGATGTATTCAAATCCTTGCTCGCGGCAGCAAACAGATCTTCAAGACTGTCTTGCTTTTCAACCTTGGTCTCGACGAAGAACTCCATATCCTCGGGGTTTTCGGGGAAGAGGAAGGTCAGTTCATCGCCGTTAGACTCTGTTTTTGCGACACCTTCTTGGAAACCGGCCAGTTCGTCATTGATTTCGGCCTGTGAAGAAGGCTTCACGGTTTGGCGCGGCACACTTGCCATGGATTCGGCCATGGTGCCGGCGTTTTCCGCGGAAGCCGAAAACAGGTCTTCCGTAATGCGGTTTTCCGGAGTTGCGGCTTGCTCTTCGACGGGAGCGGGTTCCGCAACGTCTGTTTCAACCTCATTGGCGGGTTCCGTTTTCTCGGGTGCGGCGGCTACCGCGGTCTCAGGGATCGCTTTCTTTTCGGGCGGCGCCTCTTCGATGATTTCTTCAACCGGAATCACGTCCTCGGCGACAACCTCCACGGTGGTGGGTTTCAAATCCTCCTGAGTACGGGCTTCCGATTTCTCGGGCAATGGGTTTTCGGTCACTTCGGCCGGAGTTTCCTCGGTTTTGTCAGGAACCGGCAATTCGGAACCGGCGGGAACCGGCTCTAGGGCTTCGTCTCCAGGGGGTACGGCAGATTCCTCAACGGCCGTTTCGGCAACAGGCATTTCGGTCTTTTCCGGCGCCTTCGCAAGGTCGGCATCGAGGTCTGGCTCGGGCTTCGTCGGTTCTTCAGCCGCCGAGTCGGCCGTTACCGTACCTGTCTTAAGGATGACCGCTTCTTCTGTTTTCGGTTCCTCGGTCCCGGGTGCTTCAACTCCGGCATCACCGTCGGTAACAGTGATTTCCGCCGGGTCGACGACCGTCTCGGGCATTTTGTCGGGCGCCGATTCATCGTCCGACTTATCCGCAACGGGTTCGGGCATTTCGTCCGATTTTTCCGCGACTTCCGGTACTTCAACAGCCTTCTTTTCGACGGGGGCGGGCTCGTCGTCTAACTTGTCGGCGACAGACTCTTCCACCCGGGTTTCAGTTACCGGGGGAAGGACGTCCTCCTCCACCACGGCCGGCGTGACGACGATTTCTGACTCGGCTTCCACCGGCTCGCTTTCGAATTCAGGTTCGGGTTTTGCTTCTGCCGCGACAGCAGGAGTCCCGGCGGCCTCTTCCTCCTGAGTCTTCTCCGGCGGCGCCTCGTCGGTCGCTTCCGTTATCACGGGGGCAGCCGAGGCAGTTTGCTCTGACGGCGCTTCATCGGTTGCTTCCGTTATCACGGGCTCAACCGATTCATTTTCGGTCTCTTCAACTGCTTCCTGGTCCAGGACGTCTTCTTTTTCAGCCTCATCGGAAGCAACCACCTTCTCGGTGTGATCTTCCTCAGGGGCTTCAACCGGCTCACTTTGCTCGAATACATCGCCGGCGGCAACGGCTTCGAGGAGGTCGCTCAGCACAGCTTTATCGGCCGCATAAACCAATACCAGGCCTTGATCGGAGGGCGCCGCATTGACATGAATCTCGCCGTTCAGATCCAGCACCAGCCGCGTTACGGGAGAGGGATGGGATTGGAACTGGCGGAAACGAATGCGGCCGACCAGCGAATCTTCCAGGTTCATCCGGCTTTCGGGCAGGGACTGAATGGTGCCGCGTAAATCCAATACGAAGCGTTCGGGAGCGTGAAGCCTGAAACTACTGTAATCTTCAAGGGCATCGACCGTCAGGTAGACAACACCGCGATCCCTTCCCGCATCGACCACCAGACGGCTGAAACGATGATCGCCGGCGGCGCCGGTGAGCACCCTGGGAAGGTCGTCACCTATCAGGGAACGGGTTACCGGCTTGACTGTCGATTTGTTCTCGGCAACTTCCGGGGCAACTCCGGTCGACTCGAAAAACAAGGTCAAGGTACCGGGACCGTCATCGAAAACGTGGTAATCCGTGCCTTCCGTCAAATGAAAGCGAACACTGATCCCCTTGCTTTCGTCAGGGTCAAGCGGGATCTGCTCGACACGTTGTACCTGTTGGAACTTCAAAGTGGCAAAGTCAAAGTGACTGAACACACCGGGGAGATCGAGCACAAAGGTGCCGTCGCTGTTATCCAAGGCAAAGAATTGGAGCTTGGGCGCCCCCGTATAATGAATCACCACGGAGGATTTATTGACATTAGCGTAGGTATCGACGCGTTCAACGGTCACATCCCCCGCCAGGCTGACGGCAGCACCGAACCATAATAAACAGAATACCATCCTATTCATGATTACTCCTCACCACGGCGTAGTACTTTTACTACCTCACGCACTTGCTGGTCATCCCCGGTTACGTAGTGTCTGAATTTAACGGAACCGTCCGTAATATTGACGAGATCCGCATCCTTGAACCTGGTACCGGCGGGATACCATTTATAGATTTCCCCATTGACTTCGAAAATTGCGATGTAGCCGACATCGGCCTGTAGGTAGATGCCGCGAAGCTCCAACTCGCTCATCGCATACGGCAATCGATCCTCTGGATTGGGAATACCCTGGGCATCGGCCTGAGGCTCTTCCTCATCGATTTCGAAAGGCGATGTAAAAGGGTCCCTTAAACTTTCATCCTCACCGCGAATAGGCGCATACACCGTCCCCCCGCTGACCGGAACGTCATCGCCGGTTTGATTGGGCTCAGGTCGGTTCTCCTGGGCAGTACTGAAAACTGCTGCCGATCCCAGTAAGGCGATGATGACGATGATTCTCATAGCCGGCCTCCAGGTAAACCGCTATTACTTCCGTTTCTTTTTGGCTTTGCGCTTTTCATTGATCTGTGCTCGAAGCTCCGCTTGGGTGGGTTCTTTATAGGTGTAGACCGAGATGATAAACCGACCGTCGATACTGTATCCGGGGAAGTCCTTCTCCTCTTGAATGAGGATGGACTTGATGTTGACGATGCGCTGGTAATTGGTCAGCTGAGCAAAAAAGCGACCATAGTCGTGATAGTTGCCCCGTGTTTCAAAGAAGAAGGGGATCTCGACGATGACATCATCCCTGCGAGGATCGTTTTTGTTGAGAGCCAGGATTTCGATACCGTTTTCATTGGCCATGCGCTTGATATCTGAAAGAAACCTGGGCTCGTCGACATTCATGGGCAGCACCATCTTCAAACGATCGAGCTGATCCTTGAGATTGGCCATCTCTTCCTGTAACACGGCGGCGGTTTGCTCGATGGCCCGGGCCACATTGATCTTCTGGTTAAGATCCGCATTACTCACGCCAAGCGATTTGATCTGCTGCCGGTCTCCCTTCAAGATCACGAACTGGGCCATGACCAGGGCAAGCACGATAATGCCGAAGCCGGCCAGCAACTGCTGTATCTTCGTAAGCTTCATCAGCCGCCCCCGCCCGGTTTCTTGGCAGGCGCCGGTTTGCGCTTCTTCTTCAAGCTGAAATAAAGATCGAACTTGACTACCTGGACATCGTCGACGGACTGTTGTTCCCAGTTGTTCAACTCAACCTTGTTGTAACGGGAACTCATGTCAGCCAATTTATTGGTAAAGCCGGTGACGGCCTCGGAAGAACTGGCATACCCTTCGATCTTGAATTCAAGCGGGGAGCCCAGGTTATCGCCGGGCATTTTTCTGGTCTTTCGCTTGGTTTTGGTGGGTTTGATCAGCGCTCCGTCATAGCCCTGGCGAATCTCCACCAGCCATGCCGATTCGGGCAGAACGTTGTAGATATCTTCCATCAACTTGACGGGGCCCTCGCGTGCGTCCCGAAGATCGCTGATCTTTTTGATCTTCTCGTTGAGAAGTTCTTTTTGAATCTCATAGGTAATCTGCTTTTCTTCCCAATGCTGGACCTTCTGCCACTCGGCTTCCAGGCGGGCCTTTTCGTTGCGGGCCTCATTGAGTTCCTGCTTGACGAAATGCCGCATCACAAAAACCAGAACGACCGCAACCAGAATGGCCGCGATCAAGATAGCGTTTTCCTGGAGTTCCGATTGGGCGCCGCCGCCTGCCGCCGCGGCAGCTTTCTTCGCGGCCTTGGGAGATGCGGCTTTCTTCTCGGCGATGAGGTTAATGCGTATCATAGTCATTTGTCATTAGCCCTCCGCATGGCCAAACCCACGGCGATTGCCGCGCTCGCCTTGATCTCGTGAATCAGTTCGGGGTTGAACTGCTTTTCACTGTATGTGATGTTCTGGAATGGATTGAGCATTTCCACCGGAGCTTCAAAGCGTTCCGACAGGAACTCATCGAGGTTGAGGATCTTGGAACTGCCGCCGGTCATCATGATGCGATTGATTTTCTCCGCGGAAGTGGTGGCCTTGAAAAAGTCGAATGTTTTTTGAACTTCCACGCCCAAATCCACGGTGACGCTTTTGATGATGGGAATCACCCGTTCGAAATCGAATCCCTCGACCGACTCGCCGCGTTTGAGCTGTTCGGCGGTGTCGAAATCTACGCCGAGATCTTTCTGAATAGCATCGGTATAGATGTTGCCGCCGAAGGAAATATCGCGCCAGAAAATCGGGTTGTTGCCCTGCATGATATTGATGTTCATGACAGAGGCTCCGATGTTGATCAAAGCGGTGACCTGTAAATCGGATAATTCGTAGTTGGCCGTTAACGAATTCTGTAATGCAAACGAATCGACGTCGACAACCACGGGCGTTTTACCGGCCTGTTGCACCACACTGACATATTCGGAGACCTTTTCTTTTTTCGCGGCGACCAACAGCACATCCATATTGCCGTCGCCGCGATCGGCTTCGTCCAGAACCTGGTAATCCAAATTGACATCATCGATATCGAAAGGTATATAGCTTTCCGCCTCCCAGCGAATCGATTCAGCGAGTTCCTCTTCCGCCATATATGCCATGGTTATTTTCTTAATAATTACCGAATGCCCGGACACGGAGATGGCCACATCGCCGCCTTTGACTTTGTTTTCACCGAACAATTGGGCAATGGCGTCGACCACCATGGTGGCATCCATAATCGAGCCGTCCACAATAACCTCGGGGGAAAGGGATACAAGGCCGATATTTACCAGTTTCCACTTACTGTCCCCTTTATGGGGTTTCAGCTCGACCAGTTTAATCGAGCTTGAACCTACGTCCAACCCGATCAGGCCTTTCGATTTTCCAAATAGCACTGGTGCCTCCCCTTCCCGCTATCATCCCCGTATGGAAGCCGTTCAATCGTATTATTTAGTACGAAACTAGCACTCGGACACATAAAGAGTCAACCCAGACTATCACATTAGTGATAAAAAAGTGTTGTTTTTTTTATTATGGTTCATGCATTTGCGCTTTTTTCTTAGTATGACTCGGCCGGCCGGCCAAATGAGGCTAAACGTCACAGCGTCCCTCCACGTGACTATCATTATAAAACCCCGAGCCCCCGCCCCATGCGGGTTGAAGCGTCCTCGCAGTCTTTTTTACCTATTCCGCATTATAAAGGCCCCGGGTAATATTGGGATACTAAGCATCACACATAAACCATTTCACTTTAAAACTTATGGATTGTGACGCGTCTCACTATCATTCAGCGGTGATTTTAGCACCATACGGCCCCCATCCCGACGGAAACGGCGAGCAGCTATCCTAGCACGCAACCATTTGGAAAGAAAGGAGAAAAACGGACACGCCACGCCCGGCGCCCGATCCGGCCGGCCGCTTTTGATTGTATTGATTTACACCGTTTACAGAATACGTACAAGGGAGACCGTGATATTATCATCACCTCCCTTGAAATTGGCCGCCTCGATCAAATTGCCGGTTAGAATATCCAGAGGTAGACGCTCGCCTTCAACGATGACCGAAAGAATCTCATGGTCGGTTAACATAGAGTTGAGGCCGTCGGAACAAAGCAACAGTAGATCGTCCTTCTTGAGGGGCAGCTCCATCAGGTCCACCTGAATTTCGGTACCGCTGCCCAGAGCCTGGGTAATAACATTGCGGAAGGGATGATTGCGTGCATTTTCGGCGGTCAGGAAACCCTGCTTAAGCTGTTCGTTGACCCAGGAATGATCCGAGGTAATGGGCAGCAGTTTGTTTTCGCGGATCAGGTAGGCGCGGGAATCGCCGACATGGGCGATGGAACAGCTGTCATCCAGCATCATGGCGGCGACCACGGTAGTGCCCATGCCCCGGCATTCTACCCGCTCCATGGTGGTCAAGCGTATCTTCTCATTGGCCAGGGTAATGGCGTATCGCAGCTTGTTGGCTACCAGCGAAACGTCTTTGTCAAAGGATTCCGGCCAGGTCCAGTCGTCGTCTTCACGGGTCATGAGCAGGATTCGCTCGATCTCTTCCACTGCAATGCGGCTGGCAACCTCACCGGCCGCGTGACCGCCCATCCCGTCGGCAACCAGGAACAAACCCAATTCCTGATTGGTGCAAAAGTTGTCTTCATTCGCCTTTCGCTTCATGCCGACATCGGTGGCGACAAAGGACTCATAGTGCAAGTGTCATATCCCCTATCGGTTGAATAACCCGCCGAGGAAGCCCGACTTATACCTTTTGGGATCGAGTTCGCGCCCGATCTCCAGCAATTCACTATTTTGAGGGAACTGCTCAAAGGCTTTGTCAAGAGCCACCTTGGCCCTGGTATTCAATCCAAACGTCCTTAAGGCCTTGATAAATTCCGTGTGGTATTTCATCACGCCCGGTTTCATCCCGATAGCTTTCTGGAAGTGAGCTACCGAGTCCCTGTGAAGCCGGGTAACATTACTTTCCGCGACAGCAAGTCGGAAATAGGTTTCCGCATCTTCCTTGTAGTGATTGGCTCGTTTAAAACATTCTACCGCGGCCTCGTGTTGACCGGAACCGGACCGGGTTATGCCCGTTTCAAAATATTTTCGAGCCAGAACCAGCGGGTCTTCATTTAAAGAACTTGTTTGCCGTGTTGTCGGCGCTTTCAATTTTCGGTCGTACCGGGCGCGTAGGCGGGGGTCCTTCAATGTGTTGAATGCCACCACCACCTGTTTATATTTTTTCTCCGCGTCGGCCCGTTCCGACTCCGCAAAACGGTCGGGATGATACTTTTTCGAAAGCTCCCGAAAGGCGCGGTGCAGCGTGTTGCGATCACAATTCTTGGGTACGCCCAATAGTTGATAGTGATCCATGGAAGGAATCAGCTCCTTATTGTACATTTCACGCCCCATGTTGCGGGCGCCCGTATAACCTTAATATAATCGACTTGGTCCACGGTCTACTTAAATCTCATTTTAACGCATTATTTGCCGCCGCGTCCTATTCTTTTCGCCATCTTTCTCAATGCCTCGGGCACATTTCGATCACGTTCCAAGCCTTTCAAGTCCTTTTTATTCAATCGAGGCAGGAATTTCATGGTGAAGGCGATCGGCGTTCGGGGGTTTTTAATCAGGTTGTAAATGATCTTGTAGCTCTTGGTCCATTCACGGTTGGAGGCAATGAGACGCAACACATCGGTCTGCACATTGCGCAGGTTGGAATAGAATTCCACCTCGGATTCGGTGATGCGCGGCGATTTAATCACGGCACAGCATACCAACTTGTTGGAATCGCGGATCAGGGTGGAACGCACCTCGCGATCGCCCTTGATGGCCGCCTGGACTTTTTGAGGCACCGACATGGAGGCGAGTTGTTCCAGGATGGAAAGTTTTTCCTTCTTGACCGGGGCGCCGGGTTTCGGCGATTCGGAAGGCGGCGCCTCGACCTTGGGTTCCTCTTTGGCCGCCGGCTTTGCTCGGGCTGTGTCCATCATGGACGTTTTCTTCATGGGTCCCGATTCTTTGCCGAAGGCGGCCACGAACTCGCGGGCGTCGGCAATGGCTTGTTCCTCGATTTCCTTCGTAGACAGGCCCTCCAGTTCTTCGGCGGGCGCAATCTTGGCCTTGAGCAACAGGCGACCGTATTCATCCAGTTTCTGTTTCTGGTTGATGGAGAGCGCGGGATTCAACCGCAGGCGGTCGATAATCGCGGGCTCTTCCAGGATCTTGACCTGGTTGTTGACCGCCAGATCCAACAAAACCGATTCCAGCCCGGGGGCCGCCTCGGCAATGGCAACGGCCGGCGTCATCGGGTTCAGGATGATGGCCGACTTGACCTCGACCGGCAGGCTGAAACCTTTCAGGTAGAAGGCATTGATGTCGGCTTCGATCTCGCGGTTCTGGAAAAAGGTTTTCTTCAAACCGTCCGGCAGGCCGTCGAAGGTCGTGCGGGCGTCTTCCAGCAGCCCCGGGTCTTTTTCACAGACCAGGAACAGCGCCTCGATCATGATTTCGCCCTCGATGGGCACCATGCCGCGCGCCAGTGCGCCCAGCGCGTGATCGGGAATATTTCCGCTTCGGATTCGTTCCAGTATATCGTCCATGCCCTACTCCTCCCTGGGTTCCAGGGCCGGTTGGTTCTTGACCTTCTCGTCCATGGCAGCAAACAGTTCGCCGGGGCCGAATTCAAAGGATATTTTGGTTTTAATCGCATGAGAACGAGCGCGGAAGGCGCCGCCCGCTTGGACAGCCACGCGCCAGGTATCTCCCAATACCATGCTGTTCTCGGCCCCATAGCGATAATACCGCACCTGTCCGGGTTGCAAGAGCCGCTCCGTGACCACCTGATCATCGATGGTCACCATAACCCAAACCTCGGCCAGGGCTTCTACGGCAAACATGTCTTCCATGCGCTCAGCCGGACGGCGCCCGTCTATCCAGGTCACATTCTGCAATGAGGAAACCGGCAAGACACTCGGCTTTTCGATGACAACCGGCTCCGGCTCGGTAGTCCCCTCCCCTTCGGGTTGCTCGCCCGGCTGTCCCCCCTGTTCATCGACGGTCGACGGTGTCGCGGTATCGACCTCGGAAGCGACGGTATCCGCAGGCGGTTCCACCTCGGCATTTGAATCGTCGGAGGATTCTTCAGGCGGCGGCAGTGGATCGGGATCGGAAACTTCGTTCCCGGTCGCCTGGTCCGGCGGCTGGAATTCGGTGCGCGTCGGTTCGACGGTGGAGGGCGGTTGTTGCGGCGTCGGGGCCGGCTCGGGCGTGGTTTGCGGGGCGCCGGTCCAGCGGGCGATAATCCCGTCGAAATCGCCGTTCGTATAATAATAGATGCCGGCCGCCGATAAGGGCAGTATGACCACCACGGTCAAGATCAAAATCGCCTGGTTGCGTTGCTGCACAAACAGGGAGTTATCGCGCTTGGTCTGTTCCTGCTGAGCCACGAAATGCGGTTTGATGGCGTATTGCTCATGGTATTCCGTGGTAATGATGTCCTCGTCCAACTTGAGGAAGCGGGCGTAGGTTCGCAGAAAATTGCGCGTGTAGACACCCTTGGGCAGGCTGGAAATGTCATCGTTTTCCAGTGCGATGAGAAACATTTTGGCGATTTTGGTGGCCCGCACGACATCGTCCAGTTCCAGGCCCATCTTTTTTCTGGCCCGTTTCAGGGTTTCACCGATCGTCATAGGCCGTCTTTCTCCATTCCCAATCGGGCTTTTTGTGATAAATGCATGCCCGGTCACATTATTCTAATCGATATACCGGGGGAATTGGGCTCAAAAAGCGTGCAAAACCACGGGCTGACGTAACGCGTCGCGCGCTTCGCCGATCTCGAAACAGGCGCGGATGCGACGGTCGACCTCCGGGTCTTCCCGCAGGCCTTTTTCGCCGTAAAGCCAGGCGATCACCTGACCGCGCTCCACACGGTCGTTGACATGGCGGGCCAGAACCAGGCCGGCCAGGGGATCGATCGCATCGCTACGCACCTTGCGACCGGCGCCCAGATCGACCATCAAGTAACCGATATCCCGACCCTTGACGGCATGCACCATACCGCTCCGTTCCGCCGTAACGGCCCGGCGCGGCAGTTTGTCCAAACTGTCGGCTTGTAAACGGGACATGGCTTGAGGTTGCGCGCCGCAGAAGACAAGATAGCGCTCCAACCGGTCCATGGCGCTGCCGTCATCGATAGTTTTCCGCATCCTGGCCCGGGCGTCACCGGGATCGTTCGTCAAACCGCCTTGCGCCAGCATGACCTCGCCCAAGGCAAACACCAGCTCCATTAAAGGCCGATCCGGACAGGTTTTGAGATAGTCGCGGGCCTCCAAGAGTTCCAAGTAGTTGCCCACGGCGTGACCCAGGGGTTCTTCCATCCGGGTGATGACCCCGCGTACATTCATGCCGCCCATATCGCCGATGGTTTTCAGGTTGCCGGCCAGTTCGCGGGCCGACTCCATATCCTGCATGAAGGCGGCGGTTCCACACTTGACGTCCATGCACAGACAGCCCGCGCCGCCGGCCAGTTTTTTGGAGAGAATAGAGGCGGTGATCAGCGGAATGGAATCGACCGTACCGGTGACGTCACGCAAGGCGTAGAGAATGCGATCGGCCGGGGCAATGCGCTCCGTTGCCTGGGCATTGGCCCAACCGAACCGGTCGAGCATGGCCTGCATGGCCCCGGGTCCCTGGTTGCAGGAAACGCCCTCCAGCGACTCGAATTTATCGATGGTTCCGCCGGAGAAACCCAGGCCGCGCCCGGACAACATGGTCACCGGCAGACCGACGGCGGCCATAATGGGCGCAAGAATCAAGGTGACTTTATCGCCGATACCGCCGGTGCTGTGTTTGTCGGCCAGAACGGGGTAACCCTGGAAGCTCAGGCGGTCGCCGGAATCGGCCATGGCGTTGGTCAAAGCCAGGGTTTCATCGAAGTCCATGCCGTTCAGGCGGATCGCCATCAACAAAGCGGCAGTCTGGTAATCGGGAACGGTTTCCGCAACCACGGCGTCGATCCAGGCTTGAATCTCCGCGTCGGTCAGAGACCGTCCTACCTTCTTTTTTTCGATAAGAGGAACCAGATTGACCATTTGGGTCATGCGTTCTCCCGATAGACCCGATCCCGATCAGCTTTCGCTTTTGGCGTCATCCCCTTCCAACTCTTCCAACAACTCGCGAACCTTGATAAGCACGGGCGGTTCGCCCTGAGCACTTTCGTCGCCTTCATAGCGATCGACCAGAGCGGCCAGTTCCTGGCGCGCGGTGGTTTCATCGCCCTTACCCTTCAGGCACAACGCCTTCTTGTAAATGATGAGGTCCTCGTAAGCGGCGCCGTTCAGTTTGGCGGCTTCGATGCGGTCATAAATGTCGATGGCTTCGTCATAGCGACCTTCTGCCAGATTCAAATCGGCCTGTCCCATCATTCCGATCAGTTTGACCGAACCCTCGCCCTGATCCGCCAACTCTCCATACAACTCGGCCAGTTCCTCGGTAACACCCAGGCTGGTAAGGCAACCGATCTTCATAACCATTGCCTGGTGACGGGCAATGCCGCTCAGTTCAGGGATCACCTCGTTCAATTTGGCCAGGGCGGCTTCGTATTTTTCTCTGTTATTGGCAAACTTCAGTTCGGCCGTTTCATCATCGATATTCGTTTGCAGAATCTTCTCTGCCTCGTAGATCGCGGAAGCGCGCTGATTGGCCGATTTAAGGTTCTGCGCCTGGTAGATGGTCAACGCGGCCACCAGGCCCAAAAACACGGCCAATGCGATCAGAACCTGGGCGGGGTTCTGCTGCATATAGCGGGCGGCCTTCTCCATCCCGGAGAGGAATTCGTCTTCTTTGAGCAGTTCTCTACGTTCGTCTTTTCGCTTGGTCATTGGTTGGATCCTAAGTCATTTCGCTCTTGGCGTCATCGATAGACGCATCGCCGGGGGTATAAACCCGCAAAGACCCTATCATACACCAAAAGGCCGAATGATGTGGGAAAACATCCGCGCTTCCCGGGGCCTCGTAAAAGTCGAGCGGATTTGATAGGTTATCACGTGAGTATCAGGTACCGAGCCGATCCTTGCTTTGGAAACAGAAAGAAAATCGATGCATAAAACAACCAAGCAACATGTGAAGCTGCATAGACGCTCACTTGGCCGAGAGATGTGCTTTTCCGGGGGGCGCAGGACAGTCATGCCTTACCCTGGGCCCATGCGCCCCTGGAAAAACACTTCTCGTTCCGCGGAACAGGCATGTGCCACTCGGGTGGAAGTAGCCTGTACCGGACAAAAGTTTACACTTTTGATCAAAAATAAGCGGGCACAACTGTAGGTAGTCATTCCCCGTTTATTTTTCCGATCGGGAATTCAACCGGGAAAAGGCTCTTGGGGTCGGAAGATTGAAGAGAAATTGACCGCCGATGATCCGAATCGGCGAGAATGGGCACTCGAGTAAGCGGACTTTGTTCAACTCCACTCAATTGATCGACGGTCAATTCTTTGTTCTTTTTCTTTCAGATCGGTAAGGCGCCGGGGGTTCTCTTGACGAGCGAGAAAACCCCCGGTGATGTTACTTGCCCTTCAGGGTGAAGCGCGAGTCCAACAGGTCGCGGGAATTGGGGCCTACGAATACCTGGAAATCGCCCGGTTCCGCTTCCCATTTTCCTCGGGCCGTGTAGAAGGCAAGCGCCTCGGCGTTCAGTTTGAAGGTTACCTTTTGCGAAGCGCCCGCATCCAGCGTTACCTTTTTGAACCCTTTCAGTTCTTTAACCGGCCGGGTGACGCTGCCTACCAGGTCGCGAACATAGAGTTGCACGATCTCGGTACCGGCCCGGTCACCCTTGTTCTTCAAGGTGACCTCCACGGTCAGGTCCTCGTCGAAGTCAAGTTTTTTGGTGCTGAGCTTCAGCTTGGAATAGCCGAAGGTGGTGTAGCTGAGCCCGTAGCCGAAAGGGTAGAGCGGGGAATTGGGCGCGTCCGTGTAGTGCGACCAGAAGACCATTCCGGCCGGGTCGGGTCCGGGTCGGCCGGTCTTCTTTTGACTGTAATACAGCGGCATTTGGCCCACGTGGCGAGGGAAGGAAACCGGCAATTTGCCCGAGGGGTTGTAATCGCCGAAGAGCACATCGGCAATGGCGTGTCCCGCTTGAGAGCCCAAGTGCCAGGTCTCGACGATCGCCGGGAAGTTCAGTTCGATCCAGTTAAGCACAAGCGGGCGACCGTTCATCAATACCACGATGACGTTGGGGTTGACCGCTTTGACCGCTTGGAGGAGTTGCATTTGCAGGCCTTTCAGGCCGATATCCACCTGGCTGCGTCCCTCGCCGGATTGGAAGGCTTCTTCGCCGACGGCGATGATCACCTTGTCGGCGCCGCGTGCGGCGGCTACTGCTTCATCCATGCCGGTTGGGTCCGTAAAGTTGAGTTCCAGTTCTTTGAGAAAGCTGCGCTCACCCTTACCCAGGGGCGGGCCCGGGGCGTGGCGAACCTCGACGCCGTCACCGACAGCCGCCTTGATGCCCTCCAACAGGGAGACCGCCGAATTGGCAACCGCCTTGCCCCGCCAACTGCCCAAGGGGGTATCCTTGTCAGCGGCCAGGGCGCCGATGACGGCAATCACGCCCTTGGTCTTGTCCAGGGGGAGCATATTGTCCTGGTTCTTCAGCAGGACGATCGACTTACGGGCTACATCCCGGGCTGCATCCAGATGCTTCTGGTTGTAGATTCGTTCCTTCTCTCTTTTCTCGTCACTGTAACGATAGGGGTCGTCGAACAGGCCCAGGTGGAATTTCAAAGCCAGGACCCTTCTGACGGCATCGTCGATGTGTTTTTCGGAGACGGCGCCGGACTTGACCAGCTTGGGAAGGTGTTCCACATAGGCATCGGCTTCCATATCCACATCGCTGCCTGCGTTCATGGCCATTTGCGCGGCTTGGCTAAGATCGGCGGCCACGCCGTGCGGCACCAACTCGCCGATGGAGTTCCAATCTGAAACCACAACGCCCTTGAATCCCCATTCGCCCTTCAGGACCTCGCGCTGGAGATAAGCACTGGCCGTTGCGGGCGTACCGCCGATCTCGTTAAAGGCGTTCATCACGGTCGCCACCCCGGCGTCGAGCGCGGCTTGGAAAGGCGGGAACACCACGTTCCGCAGGGTATGTTCGGAAATATCCACGGTGTTGTAATCGCGGCCGCCCTCGGCAAAGCCGTAGGCCGCAAAGTGCTTGGCGCAGGCCGCAATGGTATCGTCAGCACTCAGATTCGCCCCTTGGAAACCGCGAACCCGGGCGACCGCCATCAGGGAACCCAGGTAGGGGTCCTCGCCGGCGCCTTCCATGACGCGGCCCCAGCGCGCATCCCGCGAAATATCGACCATGGGCGCGAAGGTCCAATGCAGGCCCGCGGCGGCAGCCTCGACCGCCGCTACCCGGGCCGACAATTCGACGGCTTCCAGGTCCCAACTGGCCGCTTCGCCCAAGGGTATCGGGAACATGGTTTGGTAGCCGTGAATCACGTCGAAGGCAAAGATCATGGGAATGCCCAGTCGTGAGTTCTCGACGGCCAGTTGCTGCGCCCGACGGGTTGCCTCGACACCGGTCACGTTGAGCATGGAACCGACAAGGCCTTTGCGAATCTTTTGGAATCGCTCCTGGTTCCTGCCGTCGGTAGGCGCGGGACCGGTAACGTCGAAGGTGCTGCTGTATTGGTTGAGCTGACCGATCTTCTCTTCAAGGGTCATTTTCTGCATGAGTTCATCGATGCGCTTGTCGATATCCGCATCTCCGGAGTTGGCCGCAAAAAGAGCGGGAGCGGCGCTGAACATAAGGACCGCCGTAAGGCAGGCGAGGAAGTGTCTCATGGATTCTCCAAACTCGATCTATATTTAGGCTGAAGCGTATTCTACCACTAATCAGCACCAATGGGGTCTTGTCATTATCGGAACAAGCTTTCCCAATTGGTGCTGATTAGGGGTAAAAATCCTCTTCACGGAGTTATAGGGCGCCGTTGCCGGCGCCCTGATTGTCCGTTGATCAGAAGTCGTAATTGAAGCGGATGCCGTAAAAGGCGGGTGTGCTGAAGCTACCCTTGGCAACGCCTTCCGCGGCGCCGCCCCAGTACTGGACTACCTCGTCGGTGATGTTGTAACCGTAGGCTTCCAGGCTCCAATTGGCGTAGTAGAAACGGATGCCGGCGTTCATGGTGGTGAACGCATCGCGTTTGTCATCGGTGTACCTGATGTCCTCGTCGGGAATGGCGAAGTTCATCGTGTCGATATGTTTTTCCACATTCCAGACGGTCAGGTAGGAATCGTCTTCCCAGTGCACCGTCGCCCAGGGAACCAGGGCGCCCATGCTGCCGAAATCGAACTTTTGTTCGAAGTTCATATGCAGCTTGAGCGCGGGCGAAACGGCCATTTCGTTGCCCTTGAGGTTGACTTCCAGGAGTTCGTTGGTGGGGTCGATGGATTCTTCGAAACTGATGCCGAAATAGGCGACCGGATCGTAGTTCCACTTGGTGATCCAGTCTTCCGTGATTTCGGTATCCAGACCCGAAGCATAGCCATGTACCCGAGCTCCGTTCCAAGGGGCCCAGTCGTACTCCAGTTCGAAGCCCTGGATTTCCGCACCCGGAACGTTTTGGGTGTAATAGGCAACCAGAGGCGCCGTGACCCAACCGAAGACCGGGTTACCGTCATCATCCAAGATGGGGCGACCGTCATCGTCCTGGAGGGCCTGCCAACGATCCGTAAAGGCGATGGCGCCGACAGATGCGTATTGCATGTCACTGTAGTCGGAGAAGAAGTAAGCACCCCGCAGGTTGAGCCTGCCGTTGAGGAACCTTGATTTGAAACCAAGCTCCAGGGTGATGACTTCCTCGGGATCGAAAGCGGTTTGAACAAAGATATCTTCACCGGTCCGGGGATTGGTTTCGCTGAACACGTCACCGATGCCGCCCGCTTTGAAGCCGGAAGCCAGGTAGCTGTAGAGCAGGGTGTCGTCGTTCATATCGTAATCGAGACCGACACGCCAGTCATCGTGTTCCCAGGAGCCCTTGTTGTCGTTGGAGTTGAATTCGGGATAAATGGCCGAATCATGCCAGGCGTCCGTGGGCAGCGCGTTCAGAGCACCGCGCGCATACCAGCCGGGGGCCACGCCGTTGTCGTTGTTGCCGATCCAGGTCCGGCCGCCCACGTCTTCCTTGGTCTCATCGCTGTGACGGTAACCAAGGGTCAGGTGCACTTTATCGGTGAAGGAATAGGTGCCTTGAGCGAACAGCGACCATGCATCGGTGGAGCGGTCGGGCTGATCCCACAAGGATTTGTCGTTGATGGGGTTGTCATAGTAGCCGTAGGTCGAGGTGGTCTCGTGGAACATGTTGACCCCGGCAATCCAGTTGAACTTCTCATTCCCGTAGGATTGAAGCTGAATCTCGTGCATCCACGATTCCGAACCCGTGCCGGGCAGGAAGAACATGGCGCCGTCCCAGGCGTTCAGGCTTTGTTCCATGTCCTGGGCCGATTCCCGGTCCTGATGTTCGAAACCGCCGAGGTAGATGAAGTTCAGGTTGTCGGTGATGTCCCAGTTGACGTTGGTGCGCAGGTACTGAATGTCCAGGAACAATCTTCCCGGCACATTGACGACCGCCTGATAGGTATCGTCTACCGGGAACAGATTGGCGCCGTCGGCCGTGCCGGTGATATTGCCGGCGTCATCGCGTACGGGGCGACCGCGCAACTTCTCGACGTTGACCAGGTCGATCCCGCCGGCGCTGTCGTTCTGGAACTTCTGGTAGCTGAAGTCTACGGTAATCGACTGCATGGGGAACCACCGAGCACTGGCGCGATAGGCGTACTCGTCGGCGTTCATATAGAAATCACCCGGATCGGCGGGCACCAGTGCGCGGATCGGAGAGCCGCCGTCGGCCCAGTCGATCCACCAGTTGGAATGCTGGGTGCGGGAGTAGCCGTCGGTCGGATTGATGACCGGGGCGCCTTCTACCAGGTCGGCGATGTAGCGCTGGTCATACTGGTTCGGATCCCAGTAGCCGTCGATATAGGAATCCCGCTTGTAGAAACGACCGGCGAAGCGAACGGCAAAGGTGTCCGACACGGGCATGTTGAACATGCCCTGGAACTCGCGGGCGTCATAGTTGCCGGGCGAGGCGTTGACGCGGGCATCTATACCGCTGAAATCCGGCTTGGCGGAAATGATGTTGATGTTCCCCACGGTGGAGTTCCTGCCGAAGAGCGTACCTTGCGGTCCGCGCAAGACCTCTACGCGTTCGTTATCGAACATCAGACCCAGAATGCCCTGCATGCGCGGGGAGTAGATGCCGTCCAGGTGGATGCCGACCGCGGGGTCACCAAGTTCGGTTTCATTGGTGGACCGCACGCCGCGCATGGAGATGATGGGGGTTGACTGACCGTTGATGGTGGCAATGTCCATATTGGGAACCATGTTGGCCAGGTCGCGAATAGTCTGCACACCCTGTTGGTCGAGCGCGATCTGGTCGAAGGCGCTGACGGAAATAGGCGTTTTCATGAGTTCGGTTTCAACCCGGGTAGCGGTGACGGTAAGCTCCTCCACGATCCTACCGGCCCTGTCCTGAGCTGTTTCCTTTTCCTCGGTTTGTTTTTCTTGGGTTTTCGGTGGGTTCTCGGAATCTTCCTGCTCGCTCTGAGCAACGGCAAAACCGCAGCTCAAGAGGCAGAGTAGGAAAATACACATTGATTGGCAAACCTTCATAAATTCTTCCTCCCCTACAAAACGTGTTCTCATTCCGGCGTGAAGGGACCATGGGCTATGCGAAAGGGATCGCTGTGCGCATCGATATATCGGTAGAATGAGCACTAGTTCCACGTATGTTGGTGCTAATCTTACAAGCGTCATGACAGCACTGTCAATCCATTTTTTCAAGCATTGTTCGACACAAATAAAAAAAGGTCGCAAATGTTCACGGAGCCCGTGCCGTCACGCGGTTCCGCCGGCGTTTGTGAACGAATCCGGGTCGCCCTCGACCGCCGGCTCCTTCACTCAAGCCGGCCGGGAACCGGGCAACGTTTCGTGCTAGAATTGGCGCGTGTCTTGCTCCTCCATACTACTTGCGGCCCTCGAGAACGTGTCGTCCTTCTGTCGGGCCGCCCCGGGGAATCCGGTGATGCGGCAACATGTTGCACAATTCTTTACTGATCGGTGTAATTGGATGTCAAGATCCATCATTCTGGCCATTTTGGCGTTCGGCCTGCTGATTGTCGCCAATATGGCCGTTTTCGGTTTGTTCGGACTAGGCACGCTGTCCCAGCGGATGGTTACCGAGCGGCTTATCGAGGAGCTGAACGAGGCCTCCTACGTGGCTTCCCAGGAGGCGCGGAAAGCCTACAACGACGGCAATTACCTACCGTCCCTACCGCCGTCCGCTTCCCGCGACCCGCAACGCTACCGGGGTTTTGTGTTCGTGCGCCACGTGGTGTGGTTCAATGAACAAGGCCAGGTGGTGCGCCGCGCCCTGCTAACCTCCCGCGGCCTGGTGCCCGTTAAAAACGAACCCCCGCCGAAAGGCGCCGCCCAACCCATGCGCATGGTGCCGGTCAGCAATAGCAACTCCTTCAACGAGCCCCAGATGGCCCTTGAATACGACGAAAGCGCCATCCGCCAGGAGGTTGAGAGCCTGCGCGGGGAGTTCTACCGCAATATGTGGGTTGCCGTGGGGCTTTCCCTGCTGCTGCTGAGCGCGGGTCTGGCCTATGTCATTCTCTCCTACCGCCGCAATAAAAAGTTACAGGAGCAAGCCCTGAAGGCCGACCGCCTGGCCTACGTGGGCACGCTTTCCAGCGGCCTGGCTCACGAGATCCGCAACCCTCTGAATTCCATGAATATCAACGTTCAACTGATCGAAGAAGAGCTGGAAGACATGGGCGTGAGCAGGGACAGCGAGCTACGCGAGATGCTGGAAGGCACCCGTCGCGAGGTGGGTCGGTTGGAGCGCCTGGTTTCCTCATTCCTGGCTTATGCCCGTCCCACCAAGCTGGAAACCCGGCCGCTGAACGTCAACGATGTGGTTCGCGAAACGCTGACCTTCCTGGACCCCGAGATCCGCGAACAGGCCGTTACCCTACGCACCCATTTCGACGAGAACCTGCCGCCCGTTCACATGGACGGCAACCAGATGAAGCAGGCCTTGATCAACGTCATCCAAAACGGCGTCCACGTACTGCAATCCGGGCAGTTGATGGAGATCACCACCCGGCGCGCGGGCGGCGACAAGGTGCTGGTCATCATTCGCGATGAAGGCCCCGGAATCTCGCCGGAGGAACTGAAAAATATCTTCAAGGAATTCTACTCCACCCGCATCGGCGGCACCGGATTGGGACTTCCCATTGCACAACGCATTGCAGAATTGCACCGAGGTGGTATAAAGGTAGAAAGCGACGTGGGTAAGGGAACGTCTTTTACCTTCATCCTGCCTTTGGAACCGGAGGAAACGTGAGACATTTGTTCCTGGTGCCCACCGAAATGGAACTGACCCACCTGGCCGGTCCCCTGGATCACAACCACCACAGGGGCTTCCACGTACGCAAGGACGAAACCGGTGTATGGGCCATATGCGGCATCGGTCCGGCCTCGGCCATGACCACCGCGCTGATGATCCGGGCGCTGGACCCCGAACGCATCATCCTGCTTGGTATCGGCGGCGCCTATCCTCAGTCGGAATTCAAAACCGGCGATTTGGTGCAAGCCCGCTCCGAGGTTTACGGCGACCTGGGCTTTCGCAAAGAAGATCGGTATGTGAATCTGGACGAGATGAAGTTGCCCCTGCTGCAAATGGCGGGTGGATTCCTGGCTTGTCACTACGCCCTTGCCCCGTTGGACAAAGCCCTGCCCGACGCCGATTTCGTCACCCTGGCTTGCATCACCAACAGCAAAGAGCGGGCCGACGTCCTCTACAACACCTACCATGCCGCGGTTGAGAATATGGAAGGCGCCTGCGTGGCCATGGCCTGCGCGCAAGCCGGCATTCCCTGCCACCAGATCCGCGCGGTCAGCAACATGGTCGGTCCCCGCGATCCCGCCAAATGGCAAATCGAGGAACCGCTCAAGAAACTGGGCCAATGGGTGCGCGAGTTCTGCACACCCTGACCGGTCGCCGTTTTAGAATATGCCGTCCGGAACCGTTCGCTCATCTAAGGAGAACTCATGGAACTTACCCACCGTTATCGTCGTACGCGCCGCAATGACGCCATTCGCGGCCTGGTTCGCGAGACCGGCCTGTCCGTTCGCGATTTGATCTATCCCATGTTCGTGGTCGAGGGCTCCGGGGTGAAACGCGAAATCAGCACCATGCCCGATAACTATCATGTTTCGATAGACATGCTGGTGCGTGAGTGCGAGACCCTGGCCTCGCTGGGCATTCCCGCGGTCAACCTGTTCGGCTATTGCGAGGATAAGGACCTCAAGGGCACCTCCTCTTATAATGATGAAGGACTCATCCAGCGGGCCGTGCGCGCTTTGAAGAAAGAGGTTCCCGATATCTACGTGCAAACCGATATCGCCCTCGACCCCTATACCACCACGGGCCACGACGGCATTGTGGTCGGTGATGAAATCGTCAACGACGAAACCGTGGAAGTGCTGTGCAAAATGGCCGTCTCCCACGCGCGCGCCGGTGTCGATATGGTTTCCCCGTCCGACATGATGGACGGCCGCGTGGGCGCTATCCGCGACGCCTTGGATGAAGCCGGCTTCGAGCAAACCGCCATTATGTCCTATTCCGCCAAGTATGCCTCCTGCTTCTACGGCCCCTTCCGCGGCGCCCTGGATTCCGCTCCGCGTCGCGGCGACAAAAAGACCTACCAGATGGACCCGGCCAACAGCAACGAGGCCGTCAAGGAAATCTTGATGGATGTGGAAGAGGGCGCGGACGTGGTGATGGTGAAACCCGCGCTGGCCTACCTGGACATCATCTACAAGGTTCGCGAACACTTGGATGTCCCTCTGGCCGCCTACCATGTAAGCGGCGAGTACGGTCAAATTATGGCCGCCGCCGAGAAGGGTTGGTTGGACAAGGAACGCGCCATGATAGAAAGCACCCTGGCCATCAAGCGCGCGGGCGCCGACATGATCCTTACCTATTTCGCTCCGGCATTGGCGCGCTATCTTCGTGACCATCCATTTTAAATTCACGACAAAATAGCGTTTGTCCGGGATTGTCGCACGGGCCGGTTCTGCCCGACCGACTGTAAAATCCTCGCGCTTTGCATTTTTTCCCTGTAAATTAGAGCTATGGATCGGTTAAGATGATCCTACATTTCGTTGTTTGCAGGATGTCTTATGCCACCATCTGACAAGCGCCGTTTCCAACGGCACCCGGTTGATCTTTCCATTTGGCTGCGTCACCTGTCCGGTGATGATGATTATCAACACGCGGAAATCCTCAACCTGGGCATGGGCGGGGCGCTTTGTATGGTGCAAGGCACTTTCAGGGTCAATCAACAGCTCGATTTGGCCTTTCAGTTCCCCAACCGACCCGCGATGGTAGGAATCAAAGCGCGGGTTGCACACGTAATAAGGGAACGGGGGGTGACCCGTCTGGGCATCGAGTTCGTCGACGGCGACGGGATGGCACTCACTACATTGATGTCCTATATCGAGGGTATGGTTCAATGAGATTCGCAACATGAGACCGGATGCGCTTCTTGCTCAACTGAAACAGTATCAAGAGCAGGCGAGTGACCAGAACATCCGCGACCTTGTGTTCGAGACGCTTACCGAAAACCGTGCTGAAGCGGTGGTAGTCTTCGGCGATTTACTTGGAAAAATGAACGGCGCCCTGCGCCAGAAGCTCCTGGAGACGTTGGTCGAGGACGGCGGTGAGGATCTGATCCCGCTTTTTATCGAAACCATTCGTCAGGAACCCAATCTTATCCACGCTAAATCGGTACTCTTCCTCTACGGTAACTTCGAACACCAGTCGGCCCTGGATGCCTTGCTGTCACTGCAGGAAGAGATTCGCCCGCAGTTGGAGCCCGTCTGGCGCAAGACTTCGTCCATCCTGAAGTCCCGCTTTAAAGAGTATTACGCGATCTGGTTATTCAAGAACGGCTTGAAGGACCCCGGTCGCTTGGACACCGCGCGCGAGCAGATGACCACGCAGCCGCATCCCAGTTACCAGCCCTTTCTCACCCAGATCATCGCCGAGTCCCGCTATTTGCACCGCTTGCGCGGCGTAGAGATTCTGGGCATAATCGGCAACCGCGCCGCCATGGCCTCCATGTTCCGCCTGCTGCCCCGGGTTTTCGACGAAATCGAGCGTTGCCGGGCCTTCTACAAATTCCTCACCAGTCCCGTCAACCTGGGTGCGGACAGCCTGACCCAATATTTGGAGTTCCTGAGCAAGGCCGCCGGTTGGCCCGAGGGCGAGGCGGAGAAACTACTCCCGGAAATCCGCCAGGAGAAGGTGTGGAGCACCCTGGTGTGGGCACAGGAGGGTTTCAAGGTTCCCGATAACGAATTCTGGGACGAGGCGAGCCAGTTTCTGCGCGGCATTCTACTCAATAAGGATCGTGATGAGCGAACCCGAACCCGTTTGGACAACGCCCTGGAAACCTTCGATCAGGAGCAGCACACCCTGGCCGAAACCCTCTGCGTGGCCATGGGCAAGGTGGGGCGTCGAGAAGAAGTGCCCAACCTGCTGCCTCGATTCGTGGCGCAGTTACCCGATGACGAAGCACTGCGCGATCACTTGACCGTGGCCTTCCTGACCACCTATCGCGGCGAGGAGGGTCGGGAACTCCTGCTGGAGCTGCTGAACCCCAAAAAGCCGGTGCCGCTGTTGAAAAAGGTCCTGGAAGTCTTGAAGGAATACGATTTTGACGAGGTACCTTCACAAATCTTGGACCTGATTCTCAATCCGTGCGACATCGAGGTGCGCAAAACGGCCCAGGAACTGCTGGCCCTTTGCGGCGGCGTGGAATTCGTCTTGCCCTTACTGATGACCCACAAAAGCAACGATATACGCGCCGACACGGTGGACATGATCGCCTCGCTTCATCTGGAAGCCGGCTACAAATTGTTGCTGGACCAGTTGAGCTATAAGATTTCCAATAACCTGTTGGAAAAAGTGGTCATTGCCCTGGGCACCTTCGAGCGCGATCGGCATGCGGCCCCCGTCATGTCCTTCCTGTCGATTACCCATCCCTACAGCCTGCGCCGCGCCGCCATGAATACGCTGCTTCTGTCTACCGAGAAGCGCCGCTTCGCCATGATTGTCGCTTCCATCTTGCAGTACCAGCCGCGTCCCCGCGTGGAAATGCTGGAGATGCTGATGGAGTTGCTGGTGCGGCAGGAGACTCTGCCGCCCGACCTGAGCGAGCCGCCGTCATTCTGGACCGAGGTCTTGAACGCGCCGCAAGATACCGTGCGCCTGGGCGCCCTGGACGCCCTGGAACGCGTTCCCCCGCAAAACTTCAAGTCGGCCGAGCCCTGGGTGAAGCTGCTTAAACTGGCGCGCGGTAAGCACTCGGACCTTCGTTCGGACGAGGAACGGGAGCGCATCGACAAGTTGCGAGAGAAGATTCAGGCCACGTTGGAAACCGGGAAATCCGAGGAAGAAAAAGTCGACAAGCCCAAGCACAAACTGGGCGCCCTGCTTGACAAGTTGGAAGGCAATCCGGATCGCGGCCGGGCCTTCCGTCACTTCAACCTGGTCTTCAAACCCGAAATGCCCGAGGCGGAACCCGACCAGGCGGAACGCCTGCACAGCCTGGTGTTGGAATACGTGAAGGCCAACCTGGATGCCCCGTCACAGTTGTCCTTCCTCAAACAACTGCTTGCCAAGATCGGCGATATCTCGCTGATCCAAAAGATTTCCAAGCTTATGCCTGAAGACCGCACGGTAGATTTACCGAAATCGAATGAGAAACCCAAGGCGAAAGTCATCCCGGAAAAGCCCGCTTCAGGCGGCGTGGTGGCGAACGGTTCCCCGCCGAAAGCGGCTACCCCTCCGTCCACGCCGGAAACACCGTCCAAGCCGACGCCGAGTGAAGCCCCGGTCGCTGCCGGGCCCCCCGAGTCGGAAGAACGGAAGGAACTCGGCCGGATTCGCAAGATCCTGCTGGTGGACGATTCGCAATTATTTGCCAACGCCATGCAACGCGTACTGGAAGGCGCCGGCTTCGAGGTAGTATGCGAGTCGGCTCCGGCACGCGGGCTCCTGGCTTTGGCGCGTCGCCAGTTCGATCTCCTGATCCTGGACTACGCCATGCCCGGCCTCAACGGCATCGAGTTCCTGGCGGAAGCGCGCAAACGCAAGCGCGTGCCCACCAGGACCATGTTCATTACGTCCAGCCGCGACCGGAAGGAGCTGAACCAAATGATGCAGTCCGGCGCCAACGCCCTCCTGCTGAAACCCTTTCCGGCCGACGAACTGCTGAACAAAATCTCCGGGTTGCAACCGCAAACGGGCTAACTGTTTTTCTTCAGCCAATCCAGGAAGTTGGACGCGGGCATATAGCCCAGATGTTTGTCGATGAGATTGCCCTTCTCGTCCAAGATCAGCATACAGGGATAACCCGCCACCTTGTACTTTTTGGCAATCTCGATACCTTCACCCTTCTCGGCGTCGATTTTGAAGGGTACGAACTTGGAATTCAGTAAGCCGACGACCTTTTTATCTCTGAAGGTGGTCCGATCCATCAACTTACAGGGGCCGCACCAGGTGGTGTAAACATCGACCATGATCAGTTTCTTGTCCTCGCGGGCCTTGTTCTTCACCTCTTTGAAAGACCCCCTGTGAAACAGGTCACCGTCTACCATCAGTGCGAAAGCTAAAATTGTAATCATGAAAGCGAACTCCTGCTGAACTATCCTCGGTCCCTATTATATACGAAGCAACGCCTCCAGGTATTCCGGTGTTACGGGCAATCGCGTGACACAAGCTACCGAAGGCCCGTGAAGACCGCAACACCCGGTGCGTAGCGTCGATGACCGGCACGGATCAGCAGTTACCGGTTGTCCTCGATCAACCGATGCTTCAAGGTTTTTCTGCTCCCCGGTTGTGGTTTGGGCCGGCCGAAGGGTTATGTATCTCGACACCTCGGCCCATAAACAAGCGGAAATCGCACTTCACAACCAAAAGCACCCGGACACGATGTTTTTGAAGAGGAGCGCCTCATATGACTGCCTTGATCATTGAGAGTCGCCGCCGGGGATCGAGGATTCAGCACAGTTTTCTCGATTCGGCGTGTCGAGAGACGCAAAATCAGTCCTGATTCCTCGATTCCAAAAGTCGGGGCGCAAAGAATCGGTTCTCATTCTTTGCTCCTGACTTTTCCGGGTCAAGGACCTACAACTGATTTCTTTCACATTACTTTTCGGTGCGCAAAGAAATAGTTCTCATTCTTTGCTCCCGACTTTTCCGGGTCGAAGAATGAGGACTGATTCTTTGCTCCCGACTTTTCCGGGTCCAGGAATCAGGCTTGAAACTTTGACACCCTTTTTTCAGGCACAACCAATGACAACGAGATTTCAGTACCGCGGTTTTCTCACGCGACAACTGAATGACATCACGGTTTCGGACGGCCGACGGGTTGGTCACGTCAGACTCATGTGCCGGGCGAATTCAGGTAGCGGGAAAACCTGCTGCTTGGCTGGGTTCAGCCAGGCGGATCAGGTTTCCTTCCGGGTCATCTCCGAGGAACGGCGTGGAAACCGGAGGGGTCCCATCTCTGTCAAGGTAGGTTCTTGAGGGACGGTCCGGCTTTGAGCGCGGTTTTGATTTTCATGCGAGTCCTCCTCAATCAATCTTCGTGCTTATATGCCGGTCCGGCCTTTAGGGCGGTTTTAACCCTCATGCGAGTCCTCCTCAGGGCCAGTTTTTAAACGACGGCCCGGCCTTGAGTGCGGTTTTAACCTTCATTTGATTCCTCCTTGATCAATCTTCGTGTCTGACGCTCGGCCCGGCCTTGAGTGCGGTTTTAACCTTCATTAGAGTCCTCCTAAGTTAAATTTTCTCTCTGCCTCTTCCACCCGAGGTATGGTTGTGACGTTTTCTCGCGGCATATCGGTGATGGTGCAATTGCGGCCCGGGAAGGGTCCATGTACCAGTCTCCGACTATCCGCTACCCAAATGCAACATTGCAACTGCCCGCGGGCTAAAGATTCTGACGGGATTATACCCCAATACCCTGTACTCTCCCCCATTTTTATCATCCGGACGGGCCGGGAGACTAGCGCGCGGAATCGATTTTCTCAAAGCCGCTTCCCAAGACTCGTTTGCAGGCAGCAAATTTTTTTTGAATTTTCCTGTAACAAAATCCCGGCAGGTTCGCCATTGGGAAAGAGCACGCGCAAAGCGGCTCCAATAATTATTCAAATCCCCTTGGAGGAAAAAATGAAAAACGTACTTTGTCTTCTGGTCTTTTGTTCCGTGTCAACCGTCGCCGTAGTTCATGCAGAAGAGAGTTATAAATGGGAATATACGGACCATACGGGCTCAGGCACGCTCACTGGCATCGATAATCGCGGCTTCAAGTTATCAGACGGAACGGACATCAAATGGAGCTATCACGGCACCATCGTCAACGGCCAATGGGAAGATGCCATCAGGAGGCACGGTGCACACGGCGGCACGGTGAATGTTAAATATCGCAATTGGTATAAAGTTTATGAGTCAGGCAAAAAAGTATTTTTCGGGAGCCAGGTCAAAGGTGTCAGCTGATTCCAAGAATTGCCGGCCCGTGGAGAAGCGGCCGTTCCCGGCGCCCTCTCCATGCACGTTTATCTCATGATCAAATGATTTGGACCGCCTCGAGTAAGGTGGTCCTGTAAAAAGCAAATACCGAAAAAAGCGGCTGTTTCAGTTCTCAAGATGCTGAAACAGCCGCTCATTGTTATGAGTTAGATGTTAACAGGCAGCGCGGAGCCGCGCCTGCCGGCTCATTGGCACGGCGAGGGACCGGCGGCGGGGTTGCGCGGATCGGTTCCGGCGTCCATTTCGGTCAGGTCGAAACAGCCGTCGAGATCCGCGTCGAGGCCCATGCGATAGCCCGAACCCGGCGGAACGCAGGTAAAGGTCAATTCGGCGCGATCCGCCAGATCGAGTAATGCCTGGGTGGACAAGGGCGTCGCGCCGTTCTCGTTCGGCAACCACGCGGCGCTACCGGGTATGAAGAGGAAACGTCGCTCGAGCGCTCCGCGGCGCGTCGTCACCACCACTTCGCATTCCGGCGAGGTCGTCGAAGCGCGCGCCGTCATCAGGTTCAGGCGCTGCATGGCCGCCGCGTCGGGGGACTCGCCGATGGTGAGCTGCTGACCGACGATCGGGGCCAGGTTGCTGTCGAACGCGAGCAGGAACTGCTCCACGTCCCGGCGCAACGGATCACCCTCCGGGCCGAAAGGAAAGCCCAGGGGGGTGGCCGGGGCAACGTTCGAGAAGCTGGTGATGAGCATGAAACGGAAGAGGGTGTCGAAGCTTCCGTCGTGCGTGAAACCGAAGCCCCGGATCTGGTCGCCCTGATGCGCCGGATCGGTGTGGGGCACCACGTCGGGCGTGCGGGGGAGGCCGAACATCCCCACCTTCTGATAGAGGTTGCGCGCATGGGGAATCTTGAAATGCTGGAGGTCGCCGGGAAAGGGCGGGAAGTCGGTACCCTCGACGAGCCCCAAGCCGTTGCTGCCGAAGAAGCCGGGCCGCTCCACGCCGAACTCGGCGTTGCCGCCGGGATCCAGCACGTGACAGTTGTTGCATCCGTTGCCGCCCTGTACGGTACCTAGGAGGAAGTAGTGGTCACGACCCCGCGCCTGGCTCGGCGTCAGGGAGTTGTCCAGATTACGCAGCGGATTGGGGGGATAGACGATCTGCAGGACGAAACGGCCGAACGCCGCCATGTCGTCCTCCGGTATCTCCTGGTCCAGGCCCACCAGGCCCGGGAAGGCGACATTGAACTTCTCGAAAGCCGCCTGTTCGTCGAAGAGACCGGTATCCGGCTGGAAGCTTGACGCGACATCATTGGCGCCGTTGCGGTCGCCGCGCCAGTGCATCGGACCGTGGTTGTCCATGCCGCGCAAGCTCTGGGTGGTCATCGGACCCTTCATCGGATGGAAATTAGCTAACGGCGACGGCGGGGTCGGGAAGATGAAAGGGCCCGTGAAGGGCAGTATCGTAGCGTCCGGGTCGCCGAGATCCCACGCCAGGCCGTCGAGATCGCCGAAGACGTGACAGCTTGCGCACGAGGAGTTGCCTCGGCTCGACGTCAGGCGTGCGTCGTAGAGGAAGGGACGCCCTTCGACAACATCGGCCGGCTCGGGGTTGAACAGGGTGAGGTGGGCGGTCTCGGTGCGCCCGGCGGTATCGACCACCGAGATGCCGTTATCGAAACGGGTCATCACGTAGAGACGGCCGCGCGCTTCGTCGAGCACCAGGCCGGTCGGACCGCCGCCGGTCAGCTCAACGTGGTTGTTGTCGTCGGGCACGAAACTGTCGTCCTCGAGCTTCGAGGTCGCGAAGATGCCCACCTTGCCGGAGCCGAAGGCCGCCACGTAGAGCGTCTTACCGTCGGCGCTCACCTCCATGCCCGTCGGCTGGGCCAGGCTGCGGTCGTTTTCGCTGTTGGGCAGCGGGGCGCAGCAGGTGGAGAAATCGATATGCTTGTTGAGCATTCGCGGCAGGACGTCGGTTCCGTCGAGCACCGTAATCCGGTTCAGGTGGTTGCGGCCGAGGACCGTAGTGCCGCCGAAGATTCCCGGACCTTCGAAGCGCACCTCGTTGCGGGCCTCGGTGTTGGAGACGTAGATCTTGCCGTTGACCGGATTGACCGCCATGTTGAACAGCACGGTGCCCACTTGCGCGAAGGCGCTGCCCGGGCCCGCGACCTGGACCGGGGGATCGGCGTCGGCGTCGATGGCGAAGACGTCGTAGTCAGGCAGGTTGAAGCGCACCTTGTCACTCCACGCGCGCCCGGCCGGTCCGACCCACTCTTCGCCGTCGTATTTGACAATGAGGCCCGATTCCGGCGCCGGGATACCCTGGAAGTTTGTTGTAGGCGCCGGTGAGCCGAAGCCGTCCGGAGCGTTCTCGCCCCCGTTGGTGACCAGGGTGTCGTGGATGATCGTGGTCTGGTTCCCGGTCATGAAGCCCGCCGCGTAGACCGTCTTGCCGTCCGGACTGACGGCCAGGGCGCGCGGCGTGTCGGTAAAGAGGGTCACGATGGTCAGCGGCCCGCCGCCCTGATCGTCATCATCGTCATCCCCAAGGTCATCCAGTTCGTCACTGTCGAACACCCAAACATCGGCCCGGCCCACGCCCGGAGTGGTGAGCTGCGGGTCCTGGGGATGGTTCTGGCCGCGATGGGCGGTGGTGATAAAGGCGCGCTCGCGATCCTCGCCGGCGAAGACGATATCGCGGGGCTCGTCACCCACCTGGAGCGTGCGCACGACACGGGCCTTCTTGGGATTCGACACGTCCACTATCGACACGCTGTCGGAGAGGTGGTTGACGACCCAGACCTGATCGTCGTCTGCCGAGGCGACCGCCACCGGCTCGAGCCCGACCTGGACGGAGCCGACGAACTTCAAGGGTTTGTCGTTGGAATTCTTGACACGAAAGATTTCGAGGCGATTGTCCGGGGTATTGACCGCGTAAAGGTATTTGCCGTCCTCGGAGAGGGCCAACGGACGTACCTGGCCGCTCTCGAAGAGAGTGAATTGGTTCTCGAGCCAGCCGCCGCTCCAGGCGACCGCCGCCGGACCCCACAGAGCCGTAAGGACAAATACAAGTGCGAACGAGACGCGGACCAGGGACCTGATCCGGGATGGAAAATGGGATAGGTTTCTTCTCATGATTAATTTCTCCCCCTGTCTATCGAAGATACCCAGCCCGGGCAAAAGGCACCATGTTTGACCCTCAAGCCCGGATCGGGTTACGAGATTTTTTACATTGTAGAGATGGGTGCGCATGTTGCTCGGCCGGACGGCCACCCGGTGCCGGATGCCGCGAACCAAGCCCGTGAGTGCGTTTCAAGATACAACTTGAACTGCAATGCTGAGCTTGTGCCGTATTCACGACGGACGACAATACATATAAGAGTTCCCTTCACTTCAAGGAACTACTATGGAGGTCGGACCAAGAGACAATACGACGATTGCCTCTTAACAGCAAATTGACAATTTGGCCTAGCATTTATAAGCTAGCACACCTATCACGGTGATGCAACTATTTCCTCTAGTCAAGAATTTCCAAAAGTGTAGGCTGTCGCGAAAAATTCTCAAGAGCGCGGAGTGCTCTCATACCGTCTTTAGCTCCCTTTTTATGCTTCGATCAGGTTTTGAAATGAGGAGGAACGCCGCAAACGGCAGGGCGAGGTCGGCCGAGTAGTTTGGGAACAAAAATCTGCCCGATAAAACGCCGGTTCCAATCGGTCAAATCGGATCTGCCTCTCCGAAACCAGGGTTCGAAGCGATCAAAACAAATTTTCCCCAACCGATCCGGCGCTCCAAGAGACCCTGCCGGATCGGTGGGGTGTGATACACAAGCGCAGTTCGCGCTTGACCCGATTGAGCTTTTCGTTTTTTAATGAAGCTTCTTCAAATGGCTATAGGCTATCTAGTCCTGAAACTCAATAAGGAGCAGAAATGAATAAAAAGATTAAACTCGATGACATCAAGATCACCAGCTTCGTCACCAATGCCGAGGCCCAGAAGGACGCCTTGCGGGGCGGGTCGGGCGGACGGGCATGCCCCTCTGCCTACACCTGTGAAACCGAGTGCTTCGCTTGTACCGGCGCCTACTGCACCCATCCCTATTTCTGCGGCTAGTGTTCATGATCCGAGTTCACTAAACCGTTCGAAAAGCCGCAAAGGCGCCGAGGGTCGGAACCCTTTGCCTACCCTGGTTCCTTTGCGGCACGCGCCCATGACCACACCTGGTCCCCACAATGGACGCCCGCGGGTCGCCGTTCTCCGACCATCCGCGGGCGAGATGCGGCAGTTGGCTGAGGATTGATCGACGGGTTGCCCGGTTCAGCGTGGGTCTTCAGTCATCATCATCGTCTTCATTAGTGTCGGCCCTCCTCTTGAAAGAGCCGCTCGCAACGATAAAATCCGTTCGGAGCACGAGGATCTCATCGTTATCGACGATGACGATGGAGAGGGTATCGGGGCCAAAATTACCGCCGGAATCAGCCACGATCGAACCGGTGCCGTCCGCGTCCACGGTAAAGTTGCAGGTCAGTGAAGTCACGACAGTTTTCGTTCCGCCTATGTTCAGAATATCTTTTAACGAGCAACTTCCGTCTTCCTCGAAGGTGGCAACACCGATCAAGGCGATGGGCGTGATCGTAGGAAAGGCAGGCGGCAGAACCGACCCGTCAGCCGAAAAGGCCCATGTGCCGGCAATACTCTCCTCAGAGAATCCGTCGCCGGCCCAAGTGACGGACGGCAAGCTTGCCAACCCCAGGATCATGAGACCCGGTAATACCTTTCTCAACCCTTTCAGAGAACTCCTGATAGTCATAACCACTCCTTTTTGAACATATTCTGACTTGAGTCCATCCTTTAAAAACGTTTTTCTGAATCGCCAAAAGCTTCAAAGCCAGAAACTTTTACGGAAAGAAAGTTTATTCTTTAGATGGCAACTAATTATTATATACAACAAATTATATTTTGTGACGCATTTCCATAAGTAGACACGGATTTCTCAGGCCGGATTCATGTGCTTCATCCACAAGGACAATTTCCTGTCCAAGCGGCGTATGCACATGGCAAGCACCCGTATTTGGGGAAAGATGACCGTTTTTTATACAATAGGGGAAGACGAGGCGTTTATGGTAGATCAAGTTCCCCCGGACCTGGCTGACAAGATGATCGATGCCCTTGGCTCGAACGACAAGGCCCGAGCCCTTTTGCTCTATCACCGCGCCGGTGGTGCGGACCTGGAAACCGCGTGGAAGGTTGTCCAACAAATGATGCGTGACTTGGGTGAGGAAGGGGACTTGCCGGCAAAACCCTCGCAAGACCCGAGCTTTCGCGAAGTCAAGGAATACCTGACCCTGGATCGGCCCGCCAGGTGGAGAAGGTTTCTGGGTACCATGGCCCTGGCCCTGCTGTGTTGCGGCTTTCCGGGTTATGTGCTCTTGGGAAAATCGGCGAGGCTCAAGACCTCCTTACAGTCGCTGTTTTGGTCTTCCACCCAAGCGACGATCACCGAGGTGCGAACCTATTCCAAGCGAAGTTTCCAGCAACAACGCCAGGTGGACCGCGACTACCAGGATTTCAGCTATCGCTATGAAGTGGACGGAAAAGAGTATACCGGCTTCAGGGGCAGGCTCCAATACTATCCGGCGCTTGGGGACGAGCCCCTGAAAACCGGGGATCCCATCAGCATCTTCTACGACCCGGCAGAGCCAGGCCGGTCCCTCTATGAACGAAAGATTTATCAGTTGACGGTGACGCTTCTGTTCAATCTGGGTATAGTGGGCTTCGGTATTTTGGTCGCGATCTTTGCGTGGAGTCGAGAGCGGCGTTGGCGACAGTTGCACCGAATGGACAGACATCTCCCCGTAAGCCCGGCGGGCGAGGCGTGATTTTGAACACAGCCGCATAGCGGCATGATTTTCGACCGGTCGAAAACGGTTTTCAACTGGTCGAACGCGTTGGGGTCCGGCCTGCTCCCTTTTTCTATCCTGTACTTAAACTTAATTCTTCAAACAATTTAGATACCTCTACGAAAATATCGTTCTCCTGGTATGCCTCTTGCCCTTTTCATCGGCAGGTCGCAAAGGGGCAGGCGTTTCAACGCTTTTAGATGCGTTGAAAAATGGCCGCCAGGGAGGATGACATGACCGCAATACAAGCAACAGCGTCCGTTAAGGCCGATCGATTCCCGGATCGGCCGATACGCATCGGCCCCGACCGCCGGATCATGTTTTCCGAGGCTTTCCCCAAACTGGCGGCGAAAGCTCCAAAAACCCGGCTGGGCCAAACGGCGCTTAAGCTTGGAGCCGAAACCGCCGTTTCGGTGATCAGCATCTCGGCCGTTTCCAGTTATGTCAATGCCATCGGCAATGCTGCATTACCCACGTTGACCTTTCAAGGAACGCCGCCGGACGGGTTGACCAATCAAGAGCTCCAAGATGCCTATGATCTTTTTCTGGGGCAATACCAGTATGTCAAAAATCAGGCCGCACTTTGGAACAAGGACGGGCCCGATCAGGAACCCGCGGTCCTTACCCAACTGACTTCGGTCATGGCCAACATCACCGAAATCAATGAACAGGTTCAATCAGCGATCGTCCAACTGGCAAATCTCGTACCAGGCTCCCAGAGTTATGACGAAATCTTAGAAGACGTAACCACTGAAATCGGTGCTCTGAACCCCCCTGTCGGGGAACTGATTTCGGCCATGTCTACCCTGGGCAGTGAATTGGCATCGGGTACCGAAGCATTGGTAGCCGACGCCACGACAGGGACGTTGGTACGGCTGATCAACGTCTATCAAGAGGAAATCACATCTCTCCAGGAAAGCATCCGAAAAGCCCGGGTAAAAATAGACGCGGACGAGTCGGCGGTAGAGACCGGCCGTTTGGAAGCCCGCGAGGCTGTGACGCTTGGTTTGATTGGGTTGGCCAATATCTGGAACCCGGTAGGGTGGGTAATGATCGGCGCGGGTACCATCGGCACCGCGATCTCAACGATAGATGTGGCGACCCTACAGGGCCGAATCGCCGACCTCCATTCCGAGATAAAACAGAATAGAGCATGGCAAGACTCCGATGCGACAGCCGCTGCATCCGTTGCAACATTAGCCCACCAGGCCGCCGGCTTTGCTTCCCTCAATACAGCAGCACAACAAGAACTGACCACATTGGAGGTCTTATTTCAAACCTTGGGCGATGATCTCGCCGAGGCAATTGCCGACCTCAATGGGGGCGCGTTATCAGGCGGCCTGGCCGAGTGGAACGACATCATCCAGGCAGCAGCCTTTTTGAGCGACCTGAGCGTTTATACCTGGCCGGGCTTCCCCGCGTTGTCCAATCCTACGGTTTTCAGTGCAACTGGAAGGCAGGTCTACGTCGTGAACCAGGCCGGCGACATCTACACCTTTACGGAAGGAGACACTGGTTGGACCAAACTTCCCGGCACCACGTTTTCGGCCGCGGCCGCGCACGCTTTTGTGGTGGGCATCGCAGGGGCTCCCGTTGTGAATGCGCCGAACGCCGGCCCGTCGCCCGACCCGACCTTTTTCGCCCAACTCTATGAGGTGAAAAAACAGAGTTGGGCCGTGATCTCGACGTTTCCTGTCGCCGCGGTAGCCACGGATGGTTTGATCATCGCGTGCATCCGGCAGGATGAGGATCGCGGCGTTTACGGTTACGACCGGACCCATGAGACCTGGACGGCATTTCCCCCTCTGCCGGATGGGGACGTGGCCGACCAATTGGCCGTTGCGGAGGAAGCCGTATTTGCACTCTCCAATCTTTCCCAGTCCATCTACCTGCACGTGTCGGGTAACTGGATCCCGGTTTCCGATCAAAAATTTGCACGTATCTCTGCAAATGGGTCTGTGCTGTCTGCCATCGGTACAGACGGAACCGTGTACTCCTTTACGTACGGTGTCGGTATGACCGGAAAGCAACAAATGGGCAGTTCGGGCATCATGGCAGCGCCGCTGACGGACGGCTCCCAGTTCGTCGTAACCAGCGATTTAACGCTACAGTGGTTGCGCCCGAACATGGCGCCCATCAACATGCAGGACAATGCCGTGAGTTGTTTTGCCGGCGACAGCGACCAGGTGTACTACACGGACAACCTGGGCGCAATTTGGCGGCTGGATGACCTCGGTTCCAATACCTGGACCCAATTACCGCCGCTGCCCTAGTTTCCAAGAACACAACCGGCGTCAGGGTTCTAGCTTTTCCCTCAGTACGTTGCTGAGGATCGAGACCTGCGGCGCACCATGACCATCCACCACCGATGTTGTTGCCTACATTGGACAATCCCCCTCATGCAACGAAACAGAAACGACGCCGGCGGCCTGTGCGTCGTCAGCACCCCCATCAAAGAAGGAGAAAAACATGACTTCCACGCGCGTGGCAAAAAAGCCGACGACCTATCAATTCCCCGATCGGCCCATTCACATAGGGCCGAACACTCAAATCTCGTTTTCCGAAGCCTTCCCCAAACTGGCGGCCCTGGCTCCCAAAACAGCACTCGGCAAGGTGGCTTTGAAACTGGCCGCCGAAACTTCCGTGTCGGTGCTCAGTATTGCGGCTGTTTCCAGTTATGTCTATTCCCTGACGGGCGCCGTATTACCCACGGTGACCTTCCAAGGCTCGACCCCGGGACCCGGCATCACCAACCAGCAGCTTCAGCAGGCATATGATGAGTTCCAGCAACTATTCGCCAAGTTCCAAGGTCAAGCCGATCTTTGGATCAATACCAACCCTGCCACTGAGGAGCCCAGCATTTTTTCCCAACTGGTATCGGTTCCGAACCTGCTCATCAGCCTCAATACCGCGGTTCAGGAAGATTTTGTGGAGCTGGAGAACCTGGACCCTACTTCCTCAAGTTATCAATCGATTATGGAAAACCTGGTTACCTTGATCGGTGCTCAGCAAACATCAATCGATTCGCTCAATACATCTATGTCCACCCTTGGGAGTCAGTTGTCCGAGGGCGCCCAGGGTCTGCACAGTGCCGCCACCACGGGGGTTTTGGCCGAACTGATTGCCGCTTATGCCGATGAAATCGACAGCTTGAATCAGACTATTTCGGACCTGAAAAACCAACTCGCCTCTGATCAGAAGGAACGTCTCGGCGATGCGGCCGCCGTCCTAGGCTCGCTCAGCTTGGGTCTCGTGGGCATTGCCAATTTATGGAATCCATTGGGATGGTTGATGTTGGCGGGGGGCGCCGTCGGTAGCTATTATGCCATGTCTGACTTGATTACCCTCCAAGGCCAAATCAGCTCGGACCAATCCAAACTGAATAACGATGAAGCCTGGCAACAGGATGATCAAGCAGCCGCGGCATCGATTTCCGCCTTTACCAACCAGGTGATGGGCTTTGCCTCCGTGAACACGGCCGCCCAACAAGAGCTCACCCAATTGGAGGCGCTGCTGGGAAGCCTGAGCACCGATTTAGGGGATGCTGTCACAGACCTCGATGCCAATGACCTCCAAGATGCCCTGAACGAGTGGAATGAGGTGGTCCAACAAGCCGGCATTCTCAGCGAGATGAATGCCTATATCTGGCCTTCTTCCCTCCTCCTCACCTATCCCACCACCTTTTCCCCGACCGGTAATCAAGTCTACGCGGTGGGTCAGGCAGGTAAGATTTACGCCTATACCCAGGGCGATTCCAATTGGACGACCTTGCCCGACACGGCGTTTTCCGTTGTGGCCGTAGGATCGATCGTAGTAGGTATCGACGGCGCGCCCATCGACGGCGCCGCGGTCTCGGGCAATCCGGTGCTGCCCACTTATTTTGCCAAAACGTTCGATGTTGCCGACAATTCCTGGACCACCATTTCTGATTTCCCGGTCGCCGCGGTTACCACGGACGGTACAAACATCTATGCCATCAATCAGGAAGTGTCCAACCGTCAGGTTTATCAGTACAACGGGAATAATTCCTGGCAGCAATTGGCAGCGTTGCCCGGTTCCGATGCTGCCGCCCAAATGGCCGTGGCGGGCGGAAGCCTCTTTGTGTCAAGCAACAACAGCCAGACCGTTTATCGATACGAAAGCGGCGGTTGGGTTCAGACCTCCCAAACCAAAGTCGCCCGCATCATGGGCAACGGCAATTACCTGGGCGTGGTCGATGTGAACCAGAATGTGTATGCCGTCGATGCTTCAACCGGCAGTTCCCCGGTCAAGTTGGGCAGTTCCATCGCCAATGTAGCGCCCCTGACGACGGGGCAGCTGTATGTTGTCAGCACCGATTTGACATTGGAATCAACCAATCCCAACGGTTCCCCCACAGCCCTTCAATCCAATGCTACGAGCTGCTTCACCGGCGATACCGACCAGGTTTACTACACGGATACCCAGGGCAATGCCTGGTTATTGAGCGGCAATAATGCCTGGACCAGGCTGCCCCCATTCCCCCAAGCCGACGCTACCAAGAAAAAATAGGAGGACGAAGATGACCCGCTTACTGCCTGTTATAGACATTCTCAACAATTTGATCACGGTCAACAATTTTCTGATGGCATCCCAGGCCCTCAAATTGCCCAAGGCCGTTACAGACAACCCCGACAATGAGAAAACCGTCCACGATTTCAGGGAATGGAAGCAAACCATTTGGCAAAGCTACTTCGAAGGCCTGCTCAATGCCCAGATTGTCCCGCAAGCCGATGAAATCAACCAACTCTACAACCTGCAAGCCGCCACCCAAGAGGGTATTCAGGGCATTCTTTTCGAGGAGGGAAATCCTGTGCCCATTGTGATCGCCGGCACGGATCAATTGGCCAAACTGCTGGCTCAGGGCGAACCCATTCTAGGCGATCTCAAGGCCATTGCCGAAAGTATCAAGCATGCCGACGAGAAGGAAGTTGCGGAAATCAGCAAGACCGTGAAACAACTCAACGAATCCTTCGATCAAGATCAACAGAAGTTCAACCAAACCATCCTATCAGCCGGGACCACCCTCATTGCCACGGTTGTCGATGTATCGATCGATATCGCCGCCGAAGAGCCGCCCATCAAACCCTTGATCCAGGGTGTGACGCAAATCGGCAAGGATGTCATTACCGAAATCAAGCTGACCAGGGAAAGCATCGACTTGCTTGAACAACTTGAAGATCAGTGGGCCGCTCTCGATGCCGCCACGGCCGAATTGGCGCAGATGAGGATGGTGGTCGACCAAATCGACCAGGTGGTGCAAGAGGGGTCATTTGTCTTTGATGTCTTGAGCCGGGTGGCCGCCGATTGGCAGCGGGTAGCATCGGTGGCAAAGGAGTCGCACAAGCGATGGGTCGCCGGCGGCTCCGACGCCATGGAGGAATGGGCCGCACGGATGTCATTGGCCGGTTTTTCAAGCGCTACCATGCAACTGGCGCCGACGACTTAACCGCGACCGAGCATCGAAGAAACGAGGGTCCTTCAGGGAAGCCCCGCAAGGGGCTTCTTTTTCCTCAATCCCACCGGGCATTTTCCGCTTTCAAGCCGGAATCCGTTGAAGTTCAACCGGTTTTCACCTTAATCTAGAACCATTGAAAGGAGTCAGTCATGTCTACAGATTTAAGCATCATTCTTACAACTGAGGGAAAAATCGCTTACCGACCCCTGAATACGGTCGGCAATTATGCCAACGGGTGCCGGCAGGGGAACTCTATCAAATTCACCAACCAATATTCGGAGACGGTCCACTTCCGCTTTCTGGATCAGGATGTCAAGGTGAAATCGGGTAACCATGAAAGAGCGTCAGTAGGCGACGCTTCTACCGGCGCCCATGGTCTGGAGGCCGATATCAGTTCGGACAACAATCCGACGGGGCAAATCTACGTGGCCGACCCCGACGACCCGGGTTTCATCAGTGGAACCACTACCAGTAACATCGTGAACGGGCCTCAATTAACGATTGCCTTGGAATCGGGAAAATCGGGACTCTTTTTCTATCCCAACCAGACCCTGGAGGTCAATCATACCCAGGTGGTCAATGCCGCCGTGGAGAACAGCCTGCTCACGCTCAGGAACGATACGGCCGACACCGTCTATTTCTACTACCATACAACCCTATTGGCCAGGGTGGAAGGCAACAGCAGTACCCCGATCTCTACCCCGAGCCGGCTGACCAAGGGAACCCATCGGATCAAGGTGACAGACGGGGAAAACGGAGAAGTGGAACTGGCCAGCGGCCAACTGATCATCCTCGCCATTCCTCCGGACGACGACGATGAGGAACCAGGCGATCGTCGCCGGCGGGTGTCAGTGTGACAGCGGCAGGTCTCGGAACCAATCGGCCAGTTGGCGACCCTCGGGGTGGTCGGGACGAAGCATCAACAGCCGCCGAGCCAGATCGGCGCCCTCTTGCCGCGCCGTTTCCGATTGGTGATGAAGCCCCCGGCGAATAGACCTCTGCCGATGCTGTGCGAAAGCCAATAAGAAAGGGACGTGATCGGGGGCAATTGCCCCCACTTCCATAAAAGCGCATTCCGCCCGGTCAAGTGCTTCTGCCGCCTCGGACTGAGTAAGGCGAGGCTCGTAGGCAGTCCATGACCAGGCTTCGGCAACCGATAAGAGAAAGTCCGGATTCCGCTCGTCGAAACTCAAGGTCTTTGTTGCAGCGGTTAAGGCCGAGGCAGTAAAACCACGAGAATCCTGCCCTTTCTCTGCCGCAACCGCCGCACGCAGACAGGCAACGCGCGCCTTGAGTAAATATAGATTGGGGAGATCCGGCAGCAAACGTTCCGTTTCAGAAATTGCCTTGTCCGCACCGGCCAATGCGGCATCGATATTTTGCCCCTTACCGAACAACAGCCGGGCGCGACACTCATCGATCGCGGCCAGGCCCTGCCAGGCGAAGGCGTCCCGGGGATACAGAGACAAAGCCTTCCGGTTGGCCGCTTCTCCCGCATCCAGAAACGCTTGCGCGGGTTGACCGCATTGAAGGGCAAATTGAGCGCGATAAAACCAGACACTGCCGGCAGCTTGATAAAAATTGGGCACATTGGGGTTGATTTCCGCCGCCCGTTCAAATTGATAAAGCGCTTCGGCGAAATACGCCTCCGGTTCCTCGCCCCGCTGCATCGTCAGGTAACCCAGGTCCTTAAAGCACTGACCCAGGTAATAGTAGGCGACCATGTTCCGGGGTTGTTGGATCAGAACATCCGCCAGAATGTCGACGACCCCGAAAAGCGAGGCTTGACGCTCAAGCCCCTGTTGACCCGATGCGATCCGGTACATCTCCTGGCCCAGGTTCATCAACACCCCCGGCTCCATTTGGATTTTAAGCGCTTTTTCCCAGGCAGCTACGGCAAGCAAACGTTGCGGCAACCAGTCGGCCCCTTTTTGGGCCAGGCGATCGGCTTTGATTTTGTGCATCAAGCCGAGGTTAAAGAAATAGCGATGACCTCGAGCCGACTTCGGAATCACCGCCAGGGCTTCCACGGCCCGTTCCAAATCGAGATCCGGGTTCTGTCCGCGTTCCCGCTTGAAGTAGGCGCTTCGGCACCAGGCCCGGGCAAGGGCAAGTGCCACGGCCGTATTGTCGGGACTGAGCCTCGCCGCTTCTTCGGCCAGTTGTACGGCCTCCCGCAGGTGAGCCCCAAAGTCTTTTCCCCGGTTGAATTGGGCGCCCGCGTACATCTGAAACAGATAGGATCTCCGCATCATGGCCTCGGGCATTTGGGGAAAGGCCGTCAAAGCCTTGTCTACCGCCGCAACAGCCTTGTTGAAGGCGCTGTCCACATCTCCGCCACTGTAAAGGGTATCGACGACGGCCGATTCGTAAAGCTCGGCAACCGCCAGGTATAGTTCGGGATCGGAGCTTCCTATTCGAACGGCCCGCTCATAGGCTTGAAGGGCTTTTTGGAAATGCGTCATGCGCGCTTGGGAGTCTTTCTTTTGCGGGCCGACAAGCCTCTTGTAGTGGATATCTCCCCGCAACCGGGCGAGTTCGTAAAACCAGGGGGAATTGGCATCGCTGAGGGAAGCCAACTGCAGGGCCTGTTCACCGTCCCCCGCGAGGAATGCGGTCAAAGCCCTCACGAAGACCGGATGATCGGTGCCCTGATCGGGAACGGATTCCAGCAGGGCAAGCGCGGGCTGTAAGTAGTCGGCCTCTAATTCCTTACGTTTTTTCGCTCTAAGGGCTTCCTGTTCGATGAGATTCAGGCCGGCCAGTTCCGTCCGGTACAATCGGGTCAAAGCCAGGGCCAGCCGATAGGCATTACGGGCATGATCGGGATCTAAAGCCAGGGCATGCTCTAAATGCTCCCGAGCGGCGGCATAGTCTCCCAGAGCGAGACGGGCCCTGCCCAGGGCGGCCTGACCCGCACCCTCCGCCAGGTCGCCCGCCGTCTGAATCTCCCGCTCGATTTCGCCGATCCGCTGCTCGATCCGCGCCCGTTCGGGGCGGATATCATGGAGCGGCGTCAGGTGCATATAGCGCACCAGCGCCTCGATCTCCTCGCCTCGCTCGGCCATGGTGCGCACAAAGTCCTGGCGCAGACGAGCCTGTTCCCTCATGCGCAGGGTGGATATGAGAAAAAGGGTCAACAACAGCAGTAGCGTAGCGCCGACCGAGGAAAGCACCTTGTTGCGCCGCACGAATTTGGCAAACCGATAGGCGGCATTTCCCTCGCGGGCCGCCACCAGTTCACCCGCGACAAAGGCATCCAGGTCATCCGCCATGGCGGCGGCGGAGACATAGCGCCGGGCCCTGTCCTTGCGCAGCCCTTTTTGCAGGATGCACTCCAGGTCCCGGGGCACAGATACGCCTAAAGCCGCCGGGGTCTCCGGCTCCTCTCTGGGGATCCGGTCCAGAATATCCCCGGAATTCCGGCCCAAGATCGGCGGTCGTCCGGTCAGGCAAGAGTACAGGGTGGCGGCCAACCCGTACACATCGGTTCGAGGGTCCAAGGCGTGACCCAGCGCCTGTTCAGGCGCCATGTACGGCGGAGTGCCCGCTCTTACGAGTTCTTGATCGCCCTTGACACGGCGCCAGGCCAACCCGAAGTCCAGGACGACCGCTTGGGCCCGACCGCTTTCATCCTCTTCGATCATGATGTTGGACGGTTTTACATCACAGTGAACCAATCCCATGACATGGGCCTGGTGCAACCCTCGCGCCGCCTCCGAAAGCAGGCGAGCGATCTCGCGCACCGGCAGGGAATCCGCCGACTCTCCCAAAGTACGGCCGTCAATATACTGCATGGCTATATAGCCGGTTTTCTGAACTTCACCGACTTCGAACACCTTGCAGACGCGATCGTGCTCAACCCGTGCCTGAGCCCGAGCTTCCTGTAGGAAGCGGGAGGCGTCCCGGAGGTCAGAGCCCTGATAGAGCTTGACGGCCACCTTGCGTTGCAACCTGGGGTCCCAACACAGGAACACGCGGCCCATGCCGCCCTGTCCCAAAAAGGCCTGGTATTGGAAGCGCTCCCAATCGTCAGGCCAGGAAGAACTCTCTCGGGCGGGGGAGGCCCCCCGCGTGGTAGATGAAAGGGTGGTCATCTCCAATTCCCATTTCGAATCCGCCGTGTTTTCCTCGGGGAAAATCTGAGACAGGGATTCGGGGGAAAGAATGCCCTGCTCCAACAACAACTCCATTGGGGAACAGCCGCGCCGGACCGCAAGAGCATGCAAAGACCGGCGTTCCTCCGGCTCGATGAGGCCTGCCTGGATCGCGGTTTCAACCTGGCGACTCCAAAAATCCTCCAATTTTCCCCCCGATCCTGTCCTGCCGAAAGAAATAGTAATGTGCCGAGACCATTGGCTATAATTTATCACTGAACGGGGGTTTCACGGTGGAAAACCAGGATCATGCGGCCTATTTGGACCTTTCTACCAGATCCTTTGTGGGATCGGAATCGACCGCCGCGCCTGAGAAGCGCGGATTGGCCCTGACCCTGATGACACACCCCTTCGTGAAACGCATCGGGGAAACGTTTAACTGGCTTCATCCCGAGCAAAGACTGTCCCTCTCCCGAACGGAACCCGCTTTCGGCGAGCCCGGTAGTTCGGCCGGTACCCCTCTGGCTCTGCCGTCCATCAGCCGCACGCCTTTTACCATGGAAATGCTCGCATCCGGCCAGGTCCAGGTCTTGAGAGGGGCATGCAAGAGTAAGATCGAAATCGACGGGCAACTCCTGGAGAGAGAAATGGTCCTGGCGCCCGAGCGAGTGCAACAAGGCCTGCCTTTGGTACTCTCGGGCCAGGCGGTTCTCTGGCTGCATCCGGGGGCGCCGCCCGGCTTGCAATCCCTGCCCTCCATGGACATGGTGGGCGCCGGAGCGGCTCTTGGGTTTCTCAGGCAGGAAATTCAACGCCTGGCCGCCATGGACATGCCCGTGCTCATTCGCGGGGAAACCGGCGTGGGCAAAGAGCTTACCGCCCGTGCCCTACATGCTCACAGCGCTCGCGCCCGGCGACCTTTTGTGGCGGTGAATATGGCCGCCCTTCCTCCCCACCTGGCCCCTTCCGAACTCTTCGGCGTACGCAAGGGCGCCTTCACCGGCGCCGATCGAGACCGGCCCGGTTTCTTTCAAGAAGCCCATGGCGGCACTCTTTTCCTGGACGAGATCGGCGAGGCCTCCACGGAGGTACAGACCGCTTTACTGCGCGTGTTGGAAACCGGTCAGGTTCAGGCTGTCGGCGCTCCCCGAGGCATTTCTGTAGATGTTCGTGTTCTGGCGGCTACCGATGCCGGTTTGGAAACCCTGATCGCGGAGGGCCGCTTCCGCGAACCCCTGCTGCATCGCCTGAACGGCTATGAAATGCACCTGCCTCCCCTGCGTGAGCGGCGCGAAGATATGGGACTCCTGTTCCGCGCTTTCGCCCGGCAAACCTTGAAAGAAATGGGTATTTGCCATCTGCCCGCGGCCGGGAGCCCTTTCGACGCCCCCTGGCTGCGCGCTCCCACTGTCCTACACATGCTGCGCTTCCACTGGCCCGGCAATATTCGCCAGTTTCGCAACGTCATTCGCAAGTTGATCATTACAGACCAGGGGGCGGGACTGGTTCTCAGCGACGCTTCGGATCTGCGCTCCTTCGCGGATTCCGAACCCGGCGCCGAGGCAGAAGCCAGGCAAACCCCCGTTCGCCGGAAACCTGCCCGGGTAACGGCCGAGGAGCTTACCCGGGCCATGGAGGCCTCTTCCTGGGACCCCAAGTCGGCAGCCGAACAATTAGGGATTTCGCGGACATCGATCTACGACTTGATCAAAAAAACACCGGGCCTGCGCACAGCGGCAGACCTCAGCCGCGAAGAAATCACGGCCTGCCACAATGCGCTCAACGGCGACCCGGAGGCAATGGCCATGCAGTTGAAGGTGTCATGCCCGGCCCTCAAACGACGCCTTAAAGCCATGGGCTGGTAACCCCGTTCCTGCCCGTTCGCTTACCAAAATTCTCTCGCGAAGCACCCGGTGCCCGGGCCGCCCCTCAAAAACCGGAGGAAAATGTGCCGTCGCCCCGGCCGCCTACTTTAATTCTCTCGCGAAGTACCCGGCGCCCGGGCCACGCCCCAAAAACCGGAGGAAAATGTGCCGTCGCCCCGGCCGCCTACTTTAATTCTCTCGCGAAGTACCCGGCGCCCGGGCCGCGCCTCAATAACCGGTGGGAAATGTGCCGTCGCCCCGGCCGCCTATCAAAATTCTCTCGCGAACTAAGCGGTGCCCGGGCCGCCCCTCAAAAACCGGAGGAAAATGTGCCGTTGCCCCGGCCGTCTACCACAATTCTCCCGGGAAGCACCCGGTGCCCGGGCCGCGCCTCGAAAACCGGAGGAAAATGTGCCGTCGCCCCGGCCGCCTGATTGGTTCAATGTCCGGCACTGTCCCATTATGTTTTATACGCCGACTTTCTTTCTGTATTTTGGAGCAAGGATATGCTTGGTGCCGGATATTCACAGGACAACCTGAAAATTCTCTCGGCCGCTTGTCAGCACCCCGGTAACGTGTCGCTTGTACCTCGCACCTTGAACGCTTCAATCATGTAATGATAAAATTATTTAGCACTTGCCAAAAAGGATGATAGGAATGAGATTATCCCTTGATGACCTCAGCAATAAATTTAATGCATATAAGGCTTTAACGAGAACAATTTTAATTTTGACGGTTATTTCAATGCCTGGATCAGGCCAGGAGCTTTCTGAGGCTCCATCCTCGGTAAAAGACCAGAACGACTGGGTCATTTGGGTCACCGTGAGTGAAATCATCAAAAACACGAACGGCACTAATTTGAATAGAGAAAGCCTGGATATGTTGCCTGCTCACATTGTAGATCAGATTTTGAGTACAGCCGAGACGAGGCGAAAGTGGGAGGCCAAAAAACGGGAAAGCAATGAGTTGGAAACGGGCTGCAATGGTATGTACACTGCAACGAGTTATGCACATATTCCCATCGCCAATAGCTTTATTGATCTGGTAAGAAAAGCCCCTGTGATCCTCCAAGCTGAGATTGTGGGAATCGACCACGGCTTCTTCATGGGGACGGCAAGCAGTGTCTTGACATTAAAAATACAAGATAAAATAAAAGAATCCGACCAATCAATACCAGGTGGAACGATCTATTTGAATTATCCCAAGGCGACTTTCAAAGTAGGAGACACCATCTTTTGTGCGGATTCGGGCTTCCCATATGAACCGACTGTTGGTCAAAGGATGCTTGTTTTTCCAGTTACCACACCACATAAGACTGATCAAACTTTTTACCATGTGACCGGAGAAAAGGTTTTTCTGGAGGATGAATCGGGCAAGGTCTTGATTCATCCGGAAATGTTGTTGGATGAGAATCTAAGAGGTGTTGAATCCTTTTCTCAGCTCCTTGAGCGGACCCGCCGGTTGGCAACGCAAAGCAGGAACGAGGAAAGAGAGATACAATGATAAGGGTGATTTTAATTTCCATTGCTCTTTGGAGCGGTAATGTTCTCGGTCAATGCAATACTAGTATGCTGGGCTATAGGACACACCAAAACCAGAATATGGGCATACAATTAACAAGCGCTTATCTCAATGATTCATTCTTAAATGAGGTCGGAGGTTATTGGAATGCCTGTGGAGATACAACCAGAATCTCAACAACATCCGGCGCCATCCCTATTGAGGTCATAGTAGAAGACGGTGTAGGTTATTCTCGTATTGATTCCCAGATTGCCCATGGTGAATTACAAAGCGCAAAGATAACCATTTTCACCCAATACGATACTTTTTGTTGCGGTGTGCAAACAAGAAGCGAAGATAACCTCAAAGATGAACTTGCCCACGAGTTGGGCCATGCCCTGGGCCTGGCTGGACCGTCAGGTTGCTCAGGGTCGATGATGAATGGTGAATCCATTCAAGCCGACGGCTCGGTTGCTCCCCGAAATGTAACGTCAGATGAGTGTAATCTCGCCAATGACATATGGACCACGCCGGATGAAGGTTGTGATCCTACGTCTACTTGTATGCAAAAAAGAAGTTCCAGCTTGATTTGTTGTGATAATCACTCTCCAATTCTGATCGATATCGATCGTAACGGTTTCCAACTCGGCGGTGTGAATCGTCCAGTCACATTCGATATGTACGGTAACGATGATCCAATCGATACTACCTGGGTTTTACCGCATAAACGCGACGTTTTCCTTTTTCATGACATCAACGGTAACGGAAAATGTGATGACGGCTCCGAGTTGTTCGGCCATGGCACTCGATTGATCTTGGAAGGCAATATCCTCGCACCACACGGTTTTGCGGGCCTGGCCCAATATGACGCCCTGGAGTTGGGTGGCAATGAAGACGGTGTCATCACCGAGTTGGACGAGGTTTGGGATGAGTTGGCCCTTTGGTATGATCGAAACGCGGACGGCGTCTCGAGAAGACATGAAACCTGGATGATTTACGAAAGTCCAATTTCGGAATTGGAAATCCATCCCTCGCCTGAAGCCATATCCGATCGAAATGGGAATACACTAAAGTACTGGGCAAAGGCCCACTCCGATCAATGTAAGGCTACCATAGGGCCCCCTGGGAAAAACTTTTTCCGTCGGCTATCTTTCAGATAACGACGCCGAAGGAGGCACCCCAATGGGTAGACTACGCATTGTCCCCAAATC